>Ga0209382_10001674_pt1 | contig 34314 bp, 25 predicted proteins | sample SoiMetdeltSBSDD5_FD_187599 | JGI IMG/M metagenome (GOLD analysis project Ga0209382, IMG submission 187599) | Bulk soil microbial communities from a Populus tree surrounding site in Tennessee, USA - Soil MetaG P. deltoides SBSDD5 (SPAdes) (version 2) | ecosystem: Environmental > Terrestrial >... | reverse complement strand
CATCGAGACCTTCAACCCCAACTTCGGCCGTCAGGCGCCTCCGGTCACGTTCAATGGTTTGACCTATTCGTCGCCCGGTACGCAGTTGATCAGCGACACGACCTGGGACGGCTTCTATGGCAGCTGGCCGACAGCGTCTGGAGGCTTCGGTCTGAACGATCTCGTCGGCCTGACGGAACTGCAGATCGACTTTTCGGCGCCGGTCCGGCGCGTCGGGTTGCTCGCAGTCACCGGTTCGAAGTCGACCTTCCTCCTGAAGGCCTACGACGACAACCTGACGTTGATTGGAATGACGTCGGCGACCATGCCCGACCAATCCGACGCCGCGTTCCTGGGGCTGGAGTCCACCGTGAACATCCGGCGGGTGGTCCTGACCGAGCCCTACGACAACGGGCAGATCACGATCGTCGACGACATTCGCTGGGAAGGCCCGGCCAACCAGCGCCCGATCGCGAATGCCGGTCCGGATCAGAGCGTCAACGCCAGCAGCACCGTGCAACTGAACGGCAGTGGATCGAGCGACCCGGAAAACCAGACCCTGACCTACCAGTGGCAGATCGTCTCGAAGCCGCCGGGCAGCAATGTCACGCTGGTCAACGACACGACGGCGACGCCGACGCTCGTTCCCGACGCCCCGGGGACCTATGTGATCAGGCTGATAGTCAACGACGGCTCGCAGAACAGCAATCCTGACGACGTCGAAATACACGTCAACGGACCGCCAGTCGCAGATGCAGGACCCGATCAGACCGTCCCGGTCGGGTCCACGGTGCAGCTGGACGGTATCGGCTCGACCGACCCCGAAAGTTCGACGCTCTCCTACCACTGGATCCTGAACTCGCGGCCCCCCTCCAGCGCTGCCGTCCTCTCCAACGCAGACATACGCAATCCCACGTTCGTCGCGGATGCACCCGGCACCTATATCGCCCAACTGGTGGTGAACGACGGGCTGGTGAACAGCCCGAGCGAGCTCATCGTGATTCGGACCCAGAACCGCGCGCCAATCGCGAACGCCGGCGCGGACAAGGCGGACGTTGCCATCAACAGCACGGTCACCCTCGACGGCAGCTTGTCGGCCGATCCAGACGGGGATCCGATTTCCTACAGCTGGGCGTTCACACTGAGGCCTTCCGGGAGCAGCGCCTCACTCCAGAACGCAGGGACGGCGGCGCCGTCGTTCGTGGTCGATCGGCCGGGCCGGTACCGGATCGCGCTGACGCTCAGCGACGGACAGGCCACAGGCACCGACACCGTTGACGTGACAACGGTCAACGTGCCGCCGGTTGCAAATGCCGGCTCCGATCAAACCGTTCACCTCGGTGTCCAGGTCACGCTGAACGGCAGCGCATCGACCGACGCAAACGGCAACGAGCTGTCCTACGCCTGGCAAATCGTGTCCGCACCGGCCGGCAGCACCGCGCAGCTGACTGGCGCGACCACTGTATCACCGACGTTTACCCCGGATGTGACCGGGGTTTACACGATCCGCCTCGTCGTGAACGACACCATCGTGGACAGCCCCGCCGACACGATGACGGTGACGGTCCTGTCGAACGCGATCGTGCTGTCGCTCGTCGACACGCCGCTCGTCGGAGTGGGCAGGCAGGCCACGGTTCGCGTGCAGTTGCCGTTCGAAGCGCCGCCGGGCGGCGTGACGGTGAACGTCACCAGCGGCAATACCGGGATTGCCACGGTCGCCCCGGCGACCGTGACGATCGCAGCTGGCCAAACGCTTGGACAGGCTTCGGTCACCGGCGTCGAGGTCGGCACTGCGACCCTGACGGCGACGGCCCCGGGCTATGCCGATGGTGTGCTCCTGGTCACGGTCACACGGAACGTGTTGTCCGTGCCGGCGACACTGAACGTGGCCCTCGGCGGAACCGCCTCGTTCCCCGTGACGCTGGCGACCGCCGCGCCAGCCGGTGGACTGGTCGTGACGTTGACCTCGTCGGATGCCGCGGTCGTCGAGCTCGTGACCCCGACGGTCACGGTTCCCGCCGGATCGTTCGGAGCCAATGGCTCGGTGCGCGGACGTGCGATCGGCAGCGCGACCGTGACGGCGAGCCGGACCGACTACTCGAGCGCGAGCTCGCTGGTCACCGCGACCGCTCTACTCAACATCCTCGAGACCTCGCTCACCGTGCGCCCGTCGTTCCCGCAGCCGATAACGGTACGTCTCGACAGCGGTGGCTCGGCGATCGCCGCGCCGGCACCTGGCGTGATCGTCTCGCTCGTGCCCGGCAACACCGGCTGCGTGACCACGAACGCTCCGGTGACGATCGCCACCGGGCTGATCAGCGTCCAGGCGACGGTCAGCTACGGCGGCACGGCGACCCTGCCATGCACGACGACGCTGCGGGCCGAGTCCCCGGGCGTGACGCCGGAGACCATCAACATCACGGTGCAGCCCGATCCCGGCATCACGCTGTTCTCCCTGCCGTCATCGGTTGGTGCGGGCTTGCAGTACGGGACCTTCAGCGGATCGCTCGGCGAAGCCAATCACGGCGGCGTCACGGTGCGCGTGACGAGCAGCAACCCGTCGGTCCTGCTCCTGTCGCGGACGGCGACAGCGGCGGGAGCCCCGTTCGTCGACATCCCGGTAGCCGACAATCAGACCTCTTTCAGCTACGTTCTGCATGGAGTGGAGAACGTGGTTGCCGACGCGACGGTCACCGCTTCGTCTGCGTCGTTCCAGAGCGCGACCGGGACCGTCCACGTTGTCCAACCGGCCATCGAGATCGGCGGCTTGACCACCAGTACGACGAGCCTCTCGCCGGTCGCCCCATTTGTTGCACGCATCGGCGTTCCCGCCGGCTCGCCGACGAACTCGTTCGTCAGCCCCGTGCAGGTGGTGCGTGTTGGCGGGCAGGCTGTTACGGTCAGCGTGAACAACAGCAACGGAAATGTTGCGCAGCTCACGAACTCCGCCGGCGCCGCGCAGTCACAGACGGTGATGATCGCGGCCGGGCAGTCCCAGTCCCCCTCGTCGGTCGCGACGGGAGGCGTGGCATTCGATCCGATCAGCCCCGGTTCCACGAGCGTGTCGGTAACCGCGACCGGCGTGATCCCGATGACCTCGGCGACCGTTGGCGTGACCGTGACGGCGCCCGGTATCCAGCTGTTCTCGTTGCCGACAGTCGTGGGATCCGGCTTGCAATACGGAACCTTCAGCGGTCAGCTCGGCGGCGCGGATCACCAGGGTGTCGACGTCCGGATTGCCAGCAGCAACCCGAACATCTTGAAGGTATCGCCCAATGCCACGACCGGAGGGACGGATTCCATCAGCATCCACTTGAATCCGGGTTCGATCAGCTTTTCTTACTATATTCACGGCATGGAAGGCGCCACCGGCGAGGCGACACTGACGGTGTCGGCTTCGGGCTTCACCACTGCCACCGGGACGGCGCAGGTCGCGACCCCGGGCATCGAAATTGGGGGACTGCCGGCGACCACCACCAGCCTCGCGGCAAGTGATGCCTTCGTGGCCCGGGTCGGGATCCTCGCCGGATCGGTGAACAACACGTTCGTGAGTCCGGCGCAGGCGGTGCGGGTGGGAGGCACTCCGCTGACGGTGACCTTCACCAACTCGAACAGCGACGTGGCGCAGCTGGTGACGGCAACGACCACGGGGCAGACGGCCACCGTGACGATCGCCGTCGGGCAGACCCAGTCGCCCGGGACGGCCGCGACAGGCGGCGTCGAGTTCGATCCCCGGGGCGGCGGGTCCACAACTGTGGCCGGCAGCGCGCCGGGGACAGTACCGACGACAGCGGCAACCAGAAGTGTGTCGGTGACGGCGCCGGCGATTCAGTTGTTCTCGCTGCCGGCATCGGTCGGGTCGGGCCTGCAATACGGCTCCTTCAGCGGTCAGCTCGGAGGATCGCAGCACGGGGGTGTCTCCGTGCACATCGCCAGCTCGAACCCGAACGTGCTGAGAATCGCCAAGGACTCGTCGACGGCGGGTACCGACGCTCTCGACATCCGTCTCGAGAATGGCGACATCAGCTTCTCGTACTGGATCCAGGGCGTCGAAGGTGCCACCGGTCCGGCCACGATAACCGCCACGGCGCCGGGCTTCACGTCAGCGCAGGGAACGGCGAACGTGCTTCAACCCGCCCTTCACCTGGTTGGCCTGGCCACCTCCCTCACGAGCCTCGCCGCCAACGACGTATTCGCAGCGCAGATCGGCGTCCTCAACGGGACGACCATAACCGCGCAGTCTTTGCGTCCGGGTGCGGCCAGCGTGACCGCGACCATCACCAGCAGCAACGCCGCGGTCGGGCAGCTGACGACATCCACGGGTACCGCGCAGACGCGCACCGTGTCGATCGTCGCGGGGCAGTCGCAGTCGCCTGGCACCGTCGCCACCGGCGGGATCGAGTTCGACCCGACGGGAGGTGGAACGACGACGGTCAGTGCCTCGATTCCGGGCTTCCTGGCTGCTCCGGACGCGTCGGTGAACGTCACCGTCACCGCGCCGGGGATCCAGCTGTTCAGCCTCCCTGCAACGGTCGGATCGGGGCTGCAGTACGGCTCGTTCAGCGGGCAACTCGGCGGCTCGCAGCACAATGGCCTCACGGTGCGCATCACCAGCAGCAACCCGTCGGTGCTGAAGGTGTCGGCGACCGCCGCGCAGGAAGGGCGCGACTTCGTCGACCTCCCGGTCGCGGCCGGCGGTATCAGCTTCAGCTACTGGATCCACGGCATGGAGCGGGTCACTGGCGGGGTGACACTCACGGTTTCTGCGCCGGGCTTTACTGATGCAACGGGGACCGCCTTCGTCGTACAGCCGGGCATCGAGCTGGCTGGCCTGTTGACGTCGACGACGACGCTCTCGGTGAACGATCCGTTCACCGTGCGAACCGGCGTTCCCGCGGGCTCGGCGCCGAACACGTTCATCTCGCCTGCGCAGGAAGTTCGCATCGGCGGCGAGAATGTCGTGGTCACGATCACGAACGGGACCGCGGCTGCCGGGCAACTCGTGACCGCAGCAGGTGCGGATCAGAGCAGGACCGTGACGATTACCCCCGGGAATTCGCTGTCGCCAGGCACCGTCGCAGCCGGTGGGATCGAATTCGATCCGCTCAACGCGGGTCAGACAACCGTGGTGGCCAGTGCGCCTGGCTTCACGCAGACCGGTGCGGCGTCCTCGCAGGTCACCGTCTCGGCGCCAGGGATCACGCTGTTCTCGCTGCCGGTGTCGGTGGGGTCCGGTCTGATGTACGGGTCGATGAGCGGTCAGCTCGGCGCCGGTGGCCACAGTGGCGTCACCGTCCGGCTCACCAGCAGCAATCCCGACGTGATGCGCTTGTCTACGACGGCGTCGCAGGTGGGCGCGGCGTCGGTCGATATCACGTTGAATCCTGGCAATGTGTCGTTCTCGTACTGGATTCACGGCATGGAAGGGGCTGTTGGCGATACGACGATCACGGCCACGGCGCCGGGTTTCGTGACGGAGATCGGAACGGTGCACATTGTGCAACCGGGTCTCGACATTCTGTCGCTCGCCTCCAGCATCAGCGCGACAGCAGCGAGCGACCCGTTCGTCGTGAGAGTCGGGGTCCCGCAGGCAGACGGCAGAAGCGTGTCGTTGGCGCAATCGGTCAGGGCCGGCTCGGCGCTGACCGTCACGGTGACGACTTCGACTGTCGGCGTCGGCCAGCTGGTGACGTTGGCCGGAGGGGCCGCCAGCAGGACCATTACGATCGCGGCGGGCGCGAGTCAGAGCGCCGGAACCGTGGCCGCGGGCGGCATCGAGTTCGATCCGCTGACAGCCGGAACCACGACCATCAACGCGACGATACCAGGAGTGATCACGACAGACGACGGGACTGTGGTGGTCGTGGTCGGCGGCGCCCCCTAGCCGGCCTATTTACCGGCCGTCTCGATCCGGCGCCGCGCGTCGTCGACGAGAGGATCGCCGGTTGCGGCCTGGCGGATCCGCAGGAACGCTTCGTACTGCGGGCGGGCGTCGAGCTTCTGGGCCTCACGGGCGCGGCCGAGCCAGTAGGGAAGCGTCGCGTAGTACCGGAACGTCGGGGAATCGTCGAGGAACAGCGCCGTCGCTTCTCCCCGGCGAGCCCGGCACTTTTCGAACTCGGACGCGGCTTCGAGATAGTCGCCGCGCTGAAAGTACGCGAGCCCGAGAATGAATCGAACGAGCCACAGATCGGCGAGTCTCTGCGCAGCATTGAGCGCGTCGATCGCCGCCGGCCACCGCTTCCCGCTCATGGCGATCTCGGCCTCGATCAACTTCGCGTAGGCGCGGCTTTGCGCCGGGAGACGGCTCGCCAGCGTCGAAGCGATCGCCTGGGCGTCGTTGGGGCGGCCGGCGGCAACGGCGAGCCACGCCGCGGGAACCAGCACGCTGTCCTGATCCGACAGCTTGCGGGCGCGGACGATGGCTTGATCGCGGGCGCCGGCCTCGTTTCGAGCGGCGTGGGCTTCCGCCAGGGTAATGAGCTTCGCTGCCGCCCCGAGCGCGTTCCCGTGATCTTCGTCGAGCTTCGCCGCCGCGGGCAGCGCGCTGATCGCATCCGCGAAGCGTCCCTCGTACATCGCCAGGTCCGCCAGTCCGATCGCACTGATCGAGACTCCGGCCGCCCCGGCTCCTGCGGCCTGCTGATAGGTCGCGCGGGCACGGGCGTGATCGCCCGAGGTGAGCGCTTCCATTGCCAGAGGTAAGTACGGCACCTCGATCTTGGGCTCTTCCTTGATCAGAGCTTGCGCGGTCGTGGCGGCCGTCGGGAAATCGCCGGCATACATCGCATACAGCGCGTAGTTGCTGCGGTACTTGTAGGTCTTCGGGTAGATCTCGATGGCCTTCTTGCCGTACTCCAGCGCCTTGGCGAAATTCCGCAGGCTGAAGTGGGTCACCGCCAGGTTGTTGTACCCGGCCGAATCGGCCGGATACTTCTCGACGAGATCCTCGTAGGTCTCGATCGCCTTCTCGTAGTTGCGGACGATCCCGAGGTAATAGACGCCGAACGTCCGCAGCTTCTCTCGTTCGGTCATGCGCTCGGTGAATGGGAGTGCTTTGTCCCAAGCCTGCTTCGCCTCCTCGGGCTTGCCAACGCGGAGAAGGCTTGCTGCCAGCCCTGAATACGCACGTCCGAACTCCTGGTCGTGGCGCAGCGCCTCGCGATAGTGCTCGACCGCCTCGGCGTCGCGCTGGCTGAACGTCAGGTCCTGGGCGATCGTGTACTCCCGGACGGCTTCGAGCGACCCCGCCGTGAATGTTTCGGCCTGGGCACCGCCGATCGCAGTGGTATCGCCGAGCGCCTCACGGATGGTCTCCGCAACCTTGCCAACGGCGTTGAGCACCTGGACCTTGTCGGCGGCGGTCGCTTCAGCGATTTTCAACGGTTCCGGCTTGTCGGGCGCAATCGCGCGTACGGCGATCCTGTAGCCGCTCCCATTCCGCTCGATCGTGCCGGCCAGGATCACGGGAATCCCCTGGCTGAGCGACAGGAGGCGGCCGCTGCTCTCATCGAGCCCGGACCCGAGCTTGAGGTCCTTCACCATCGTGGCGGCGTCGCGGCGCGGGAAGGCGGTAATGAACGGCGCCCCTTCCATCGCGATGCTGAGCGGCTGCTCGAGCGCACCGGTGAACACTTCTTCACCAGCCTTGTTCTCGAAATCCACGATCAGCACGGGGAGCGGCGCGCGGGCGGCCGGTGGCGGCGCAGGTGTTCGGCGCGAGGCGAGCCACCAGGTCGCCCCAATCAGTACCGACCCGATCGCGAAGATGGCGGCCAGCCGGGCCCATGACGGTCGTGTCCGCACCGCCACTCGTGCGCGGCCGTGTTCGTCGAGGGCTTCCAGCTCGGCGAGGAGCTCGTTCGCACTTGGATATCGGCCTTGGGGATTCGGGGACAGGCATTTGCTGACGATTCGGTCGAGCGCGGCGGGCACATCAGCCAGAACGGTCTTCAGGGCGGGAGGCCCCTTCTCGAGCCGCGCGATGAGGCTCGAGAGCCCTCCTTCGGTGCTGTACCGCGGCCGTCCACCAGCGAGCAGTTCGTAGAGGATCAGCCCGAAGGCGTACACATCGGTTCGTTCGTCCGCAGGTTCGCCTCGCGCCTGCTCCGGCGCCATGTAGTCGAGGGTCCCGATCAGCGAACCGGGCATCGTGTGCATGCTGGCGGCGGAGGTCGACCGCGCGATGCCGAAGTCCATCAGCAGCGCATGCTCCTGTGCGTCGACCATGACGTTGGCCGGCTTCAGATCCCGGTGGACGATTCCGGCGCGGTGGGCCGCGGCCAGCCCCGACGCGATCTGCCGCGCGAGCGAGAGAACGCGTGGCAGCGGCAGCTTTGGCTCTCTCTGGAGCAGGGTGGCGAGATCCGCACCCTGCACGTATTCCATGGTCAGGTAGAGCGTGCTCTCCACCTCGCCCAGGTCGTGGATGCGGACGACGTTGGGGTGAGTCACCTGGCGGGCGAGTTTCAGCTCGCGCTTGAACCGGTCCTCGAGCTGACGCAACTCGATCTCATGAGTGCCGGCGTCCACCCGAATGAGCTTCAGCGCGACTGCCGTGCCGAGCGTTTCATCCCAGGCCTGGTAGACCGCGGCCATCCCGCCGGATCCGAGCAGCCGGATGATGGTGTAGCGGCTGCCGAAATGATGCCCCGGTTGCAGGACGTGCACCCCCGGGGCCGAGGCAATCATCGGCGGCGAGTTCCCGGTGTGACCGCTCGAGAGGCGGGTCAGCTCACGGTCGAGCCCGGCAGCAGTCGTTGCGGGTTCCTGCGGTTGCGGGGCCTGCTCCTGAGTCGCGCTGGTCGCGTCGAAGTGCATCTGCTCCTGAGTCGAGCCTGCCGCGTCGAAGTGCGAGGCACGAAGGCGGGTGTGACAGCGGCTGCATCTGTCCAACTCAGGTGACGTTGTCGCGCCGCAGGTTCCACAGAGCATCTTCGGGACCGCGTGATTATTACACAGCGGAAGCTACGGTCCGGCTTAGATCGGGAAGCATCGACCCCTCTTTCGCTTGGACGTTCTGCGCCCGCTATTTCGCCACCTCCAGGCGCCTGGCGGATCGCTCGGAGGCGCAGCCTCGCTTGTTCTCTGCGACAATTGGCGCTCGGACCGTGACGAGGACTTACGAGGCATTTCCGGAGCAGGCGGCGGCGTTTCCGGTGCGGCGGGTGGGACGAGATATCCAGGTGTGCCTGATCCGCCGGAAGACTGCCGGATCGTGGGGAATCCCCAAGGGCCTCGTCGACGCCGGCGACACGCACGAGGAAACCGCGCTCAACGAAGCCTGGGAAGAGGCAGGCATCTCGGGCCGGTTGCTCGGTAAGGCCGTCGGGACCTACCGCTACCGGAAGTGGGGAACGAAGCTGACGGTTGCCGTGTACGTCATGGAGGTCCTCCACCAGGAGGCCCGCTGGGAGGAGTCGCCCATTCGTGACCGCATGTGGACCACGCTGGCGGAAGCTATCGACCTGCTCTCCGAGCATCCGGTCGCGCCGCTCCTCGATCGCGTCAGGGCGGTCATCTCGGGGGGCAAGTACGGGCTCGGGTGACCTTCTGGCAATGAGCTAGTCCAGGCGAAGCGCCATCAAGGTGGCGTCGTCCATCGGTTCGTGATTTCCACGGAACTGGCGGACGGCGTCCTCGACTTCCTGCAAAACCGTGTCGATTCCCTGCTGCTGTTTCTTTCCGAGCAGGGCTTTCAGCCGGTCGAAGCCGAACATCTCGCCTGACTCGTCCTCTGCTTCGACGAGGCCGTCGGTGTAGAAGAAGAGCAGGTCGCCGGGTCGTGCCGGCACGGCCTCTTCGCGGTACGGTTGCCCAGGGTAGAGCGCTATCGGGAGGCCGGTCGCGCTCATCACCTCGAATCCGTTCCCCTCGTGGATCACGAACTGAGGATTGTGCCCGGCGTTCACGTAGCGGAGCTCCTGCTTCGCCGTGTCGAGGATGCCGAGGAACAACGTGAGGTAGACCGCACCAGGGGTGGTCTCGTCGATCTCGCGATCGAGATCCGCGGCGAGCCGGGCCAGATCGGCTTCGAGCGGCAGCCGCGCGCGCAGCGTGGCCTGCACGTTGGCCATCAGCAGTGCCGCGCTCACCCCCTTGCCCGAGACGTCGCCGACGAGGAGGGCCAGCCGGCCGTCCGGCAGCGCGAAATAGTTGAAGAAGTCTCCCCCGACCTCGCGAGCCGGAATCGAGATGCCCTTGATCTCGGCGGCGCCGAGGCGCAGCGGGGCGCGCGGCAGCATCTCGGTCTGAATCAGCCGCGAGAGCTCGAGCTCCTTGCGCAGCCGCCCCTGTTCGACCACCAGCGCCTGGTGACGTTCGAGATCCGCGGCCATCTGGTTGAAGGCCTTCGCGAGCGAACCGAATTCGTCGCTCGAGCGCACGGGCACGCGCGTTTGAAAGTTCCCGGCGGCGAGCTGATGCACGCCTTCATTGAGCGAGGTGAGATGGCGGGTCATCCCGTGCGAGATCGGGACGATGCCGATGAGGGCAAGGGCGATCACGAGGAGTCCGAGCGACAGGTTTCGCACCGATGAGCGCCGAATCTCGCGCAGCGATTCGCCGATCGGGCGGGCGATGCCGAAGATGAGGCCGCTCGGGTCCTTGCGCGCCACGATCAACCAGTCCCCGGCGCGGCGCGGGTTGCCATCGGCGGCGGCGGGGCCAAGGGCAGCGACGCCGAACGACTCCAGGGTGCGCCGCTGTTCGGGATCGGGGTTGTGAAGCACGCCGCGCACGTCGATCGCGAACGGGATCTCCCCCTGATCGCGGCGCGCGAAGGAGAACACGGTACGGAGCGTCCGATCGAGATTGAGCATGGCGTTCGCCTTGCCCACGACCTTGCCGTCCTGCTTGACGGCGATCTCGACGCGGCGCCCTTCGACCTGCATCTGCATCTCGCGCGCGGCGTTCGCGGCCTGTGCGGCCTCGGCGGACCGCGCAGCCGTGCCGGCCGCCTTGAGCGCGGCTTCGGCCGCTGGCAGCGCGGCGGTGAGGCTGTCCTCGACGAGCGGAGCCAGCTCGGGAACGGAGGCCGCCAGTTCGCTGCGAACGGCCTTCTTCGCGTCTTCGAGAGCCTGCTGGACATCGACGACGATTACTTCGGGTGGCGCTGCCGGCGTGGGAGGGCCGCCGGGCCATGGACCGCGACCCCGGCCCCGTCCCCGAGGATACGCTCCGGGGGGAAACGGAGGCCGGACGTCCGCGCGGCCGTTCGGACCGGCCCACGGTGGCGGCGGCGGCGGCGCATTAGGCGCGGCTGCGGCTGCCAGCGGAGGGGGCGCCATCGGGTGGAATTCGACTCGTTCCACGAGCGACGCCGTTTCACCGAGCATTGGCGCCACGCGGTCGCGCACGGCGGGTGCCTGCCCTGATCCGTCCGTGGGCTGCGTCGTCGCCACGAACATCCGGTCCATCCGCCGGCCGACGTCCGCTGTGATCCGCTCCATCCGCCGCCCGATATCGATCGCGCTCTGCGAGGCCTCGCGGCGCGCCGCGTTCTCGAAGGTGCTGACCGACGACCGGTAGCTGATGAAGGTCATCGCGCTCAAGGGGACCACGGACAAGAGGAGGAACGCGATGATCAGTCGAGTACGAAGGGACATGACTACCTGAGCAGTCTAACGCGCGTTCCTGGGGTAAAGTGAGGCGATTGATTACACGCTGGCGAAAAGAACATGTCACAGCCGAGGCAGAGGGGCCCGAAACGGCGAATCTTTCCACGGGGTTTTCGGCACGGCTCTCGCTTGTACCTTCTTGATATGTACCGCCAGATCCGCATGCCCCTGATCATGCTAGCGGTGCTGATGTTGCACCCGCCGCCAGCCTCCTCCCCGCGCGTCGAACCGACGGCAGTCCCGCCGGTTGTGGCCCCGCAGATCTCGCCTGAACCGGCGGGCCCATCCGTTCGAGTCGAACACGAGCTCGTGCGACTGCCGAAGCCGCGCCCGCAGCACATCAACCGGCCGGCTCAGTGGCGGTCGACCCGCCTGGCCGCCGCTGAGCCGTCTGAATCCCGGCCTACCTTGATCCTCCGCGCGCGACGCGCATTCGTCGGCGACGGCCGCTACAAGCCCGAACCCTTCCCCAGGCTGGAGCGCTGACTCTGATCCTCTGATCCGCCTTCGCGCTTCGCGCTACGGCGAGACAGGCTTCCCAACGCGTCACCGCCTGCCGAACGGGACGCTGATGAGTCGAATGATGGTACCTTGAAGGGGATGCACCCCTGGCACGACTGCTACGTGGACGACACCATTGTCGAGTCGGCGTTTCCCGTCGTCATCGAAGTTCCCAAAGGCAGCAAGAACAAGTACGAGCTGGACAAGGAGACCGGCCTGCTGCGGCTGGATCGTGTGCTGTACAGCGCCGTCCACTATCCGGCGGATTATGGCTTCATCCCCCGGACGTTCTGCGACGACGGCGATCCCCTGGATGCGCTGGTGATCAGCCAGGAGCCGGTGCACCCGCTCACCCTGGTGGAGGCGCGCGCCATCGGCGTCATGCGCATGCGCGACGAAAAAGGCATCGACGACAAGATCGTTGCGGTCAGCGTGCGCGACCCTGCGTTCGCCGAATACACCGACAAGGCGCAGATTCCTGGTCACACCCTGCGCGAAATCCGCCGCTTCTTCGAGGACTACAAGACACTGGAGCACAAGCAGGTGATCGTCGAGGACATGCTGGGCGTCGAGGACGCCATCCGCATCATCCGCGAGTCGCTGGATCTCTACCGCCAGCTCCGCCGCGGCGAGCTGCGCCGGGTCTGACCCGCTCCGTGATCGGAGCAGTCATCGGTGGTCTGGTCGCAACCTTTACTCGTCGCCGGCCCGTCTAAGCGGCCACCATGGACACTGTGCGCCACGATCTGGTCCTTGCGTTCCGCAGCGTTCGGAAGAATCCTTCCTACACCATCGTCACGATCTTGACGCTCGCGCTGGGCATCGGCGCCAACAGCGCCATCTTCAGCGTCGTGAATGGTGTACTGCTGAAACCGCTCCCGTATCCCGAGCCGGGACGGCTCCTCTTCATCACGAGCCAGTTCCCCGGGCTGGGCTTCGATCAATTCTGGGTGTCGGCCCCTGAATTCCTCGAGTTCCGCGAGCGTCAGCGATCGTTCGACGACGTTGGCGCGTACCGCGCCGGAGCGGTGAACCTCGGAACGGCCGACCAGCCTCGTCGCGTGAACTCCGCGATCGTCACGTCGGAACTGATGCCGGTGCTCGGTGTTCAGCCAATCAGGGGGCGCCAGTTCACGCGCGCCGACACCCTCCCGGGCGCCGAGGACGTCGCGGTCCTCTCGGCCGAGATCTGGCAGTCGGCGTTCGGGAGCGAGGAGTCGGCCGTCGGCCGGGTCGTCCAGATCGACGGCGTCCCCACGCGGGTCGTGGGTATCATGCCGCCGGGCTATGACGTTCACGACTCAAAGGTGCAGGTCTGGCTGCCACTCACCCTCGATCCGGCGGTTCCCGGGAACCGGGGTGGACACTTCCTGTATCTGGTCGGTCGTTTGAAGTCTGGAGTGGGCGAGGCACAGGCGAGAGCCGATGTCGAGTCGATGCTTGCGCAGTGGGGCGTGCTGAATCCGAAGACGCACGTCCCCGATCAGAAGAACCATCGATTGCGGCTCGACGGCCTGCAGGATGATCTGATTGGTGGCATCCGGCGGGCCCTGTGGGTGCTCCAGGGTGCGGTCGGTTTCGTGCTGTTGATTGCCTGCGCGAACCTCGCCAACCTTCTGCTCGCACGAGCCGAATCCCGGCAGAAGGAGTTCGCGATCCGGTCCGCGCTCGGCGCGAGCCGCTGGCGCCTGCTGCGGCAGTTCATGACCGAAGGCGTAATGCTGGCCATGGCGGGTGGTGCGATTGGCGCCGCGCTGGGGCTGGCCGGACTCAGAGCCCTGCTCGCGGCGAATCCTGACAGCCTTCCGAGGACCGCAGAGATCGGTCTCGACCCGGCCGTTTTCGTGTTCACCCTGCTCGTGTCGATCGTGACCGGGCTGCTGTTCGGAATGGCGCCGCTGCTGCAGCTTCGCGAGCGGATCGTGAACATCTCGCTGAAGGAAGCGGGGCAGCGCTCCACCGCGGGCGCGGGCCGCGCGCGGCTGCGCAGCGTGCTGGTCATGAGCGAAGTGGCGCTCGCCGTCGTTCTCGTGATTAGCGCGGGTCTGCTGCTGCGAAGTCTCTGGAACCTGACCACCGTGGATGCGGGTTTCAAGCGCAGCCAGCTGGTGACCTTCGGCCTGGTTCTGCCCGGTGCGCAGTATCGGGAGCCCCAGAGCCGCGTCGATTTCTTTCAGCGGCTCACAGCGAAGCTCGGCGAGATCCCGGGAATACAGTCGGCGGCGGCGATGAGCGGCCTTCCCCCTCAGCGGCTGGTCAACGCCAATGATGTCGACTTCGAAGGCTACACGTCGCCGCCTGAAGGTCCCTTCGAGAACGTCGACTATTTCCAGAACATCACGCAGCCCTATCTCTCGACCATGGGGATCCCGATTGTCGAGGGTCGTGACTTTGCGCCAAGCGATCTCGCCGGCGGACCGGTGGTGCTCGTGAACGAGACGCTGGCGAAGACGTTTTTCAAGGGTCAGAGCGTGATCGGCCGAAGGGTACGGGTCTCCGGGCCGCCGGAGCAGCGCCCCTTGTGCACCATCGTCGGCGTCGTGAGGGATGTGAAACAGGGCGGGATCGCCAGCAAGACCGGCACCGAGCTGTACTTCCTGATGGAGCAGGGCCCGAAGCTGACCAACTTCACGCCGGGCAGCATGAACGTCACAATCCGCACCACCATACCGGCCGAAACGCTCTCCAGGCAGGTCCGGAGCCTCGTTCAGTCGATGGATCCCACGCTTCCGGTGATCAGGCTCCGAACCATGGACGACGTTTTCGGCGAAGCCGTGTCGCGCCCGCGACTGCTCGCCCAGTTGCTCGGCCTGTTTGCGGCCCTCGCACTCGCGCTGGCTGCCGTCGGCACTTACGGAATCCTCGCTTACTCCGTCAGCCAGCGCCGAAAGGAGATCGGCATCCACATGGCGCTCGGTGCCAGCCGCACGACGGTTCTGCGGATGGTCCTTGGCCAGGGGCTGCGCTTTACAGCGATTGGACTCGTCGTCGGTGTCGCCGCTGCATTCGGGTTCACGCGCCTTCTGCAGGCGCAGCTGTTCAACGTGAAGCCCACTGACCCGGCGACGATCGTCTCGGTCGCCGCGTTCATCGCGTTCGTCGCAATGGCTGCCTGCCTCGTACCCGCGAACCGGGCGGCGCGAGTCGATCCGATGGTGGTTCTCAGGGACGAATAGATCATCAAATCCCAAGCTCCAAGCTCCAAATCCCAACGCACTCCCAACGCCCAAATCCCAAACCGACGTCCGTTGGGATTTGGCTTGGGAATTGGGAGTGGGTTGGGATTTGGGATTTGGAGCTTGGGATTTGACGTGACTAAACTCCATTCGTGGAGCACGACATCGACCGCCTGATCCTCGAGCTCAATGCGACCGCTCCGGCCGGGCCCGCGCAGGTGGCGCCGGGGACGACGGCCCGGCTCGATCGATGGTTGCAGCACGTCGCCGACAAGGGCGGCAGCGATCTGTTGCTGGTGGCCGGCGCGCCGCCGAGCGTCCGGGTGAAGGGTGCCGTGATTCCGCTGGCTGAGGGCCCGCTCGACGGCGTCGATATCGAAGAAGCTGTTCTTCCTGCCTTGGCTCCGCATGCGGGACGGCAGTATCGCGAACACCAGATCGCCGATGCCTCGTACCGCCTGACTGGTCTCGGACGGTTCCGGATCAACCTCCATCGGGAGCGGGGCAGGGCGGCCGCCGCGGTTCGCATGCTGCCGGCGCGCGTGCCGAGGCTGTCGTCGCTCAATCTGCCGCCGCAAGTGGAACTGCTCGCAGAGCTGCCTCGCGGTCTGGTGCTGATCGGCGGACCGACGGGCTCCGGGAAGACTACGACGCTGGCGTCGCTGGTCGAGGAGATCAACCGCCGCTCCGCACGCCACATCATCACGATCGAAGATCCGATTGAGTACGAACACACTCACGGCAGCAGTGTGATCGAGCAGATTGAGGTCGGGGTGGACGTGCAGGACTTCCCGGCCGCGCTGCGCGCCGCGTTGCGCCAGGCGCCGGACGTGATCGTGGTGGGCGAGATGCGCGATCCGGAAACGATGCGGATCGCGGTGTCCGCGGCCGAGACCGGGCACCTGGTCCTGTCCACGGTTCATACGACCGACGCCGCATCGACCGTGTCCCGTATCGCCGATTCATTCCCGGCGGAGCGCCAGAACACGATCCGGCAGGAGCTCGCGATGGCGCTGGCGGCGGTGATGACGCAGACGCTGATCCCGAGGATCGGCGGCGGCATCGTGCCGGCGGCGGAACTGCTGATGGTCGGCTACGGCGCCCGTCAGCACATCCGGAAGAACGCGCTCCAGCACCTTCACCAGGAAACGACGATCACCCGCAAGGCCGGCTCGTTCACGCTGGAAGAGTGCCTGGCACGTCTCGTCCGGGAGGGCGCGGTGGAGTGGCAGGCCGCGCACGGACGGGCGGTCCACGTCGAAGCCTTCGAGCAGCTGTCCCCGTACCCGGGGCCCTCGGCGTCGTAAACTGGGCCATGTTTCGGTACGGAAGATGCTTTTCGGCACGGCTGTGGGTGTCCCCGTGTCGGCACTCTTGAGGGAGGGTTCAGATGAGAATTGTCCGGCGCTCGCTTGCGGTGATCCTGGCGGCGCTCCTGGTGGCGCCTGCCGCGCAGGCGCAGACCCACGTCGTCGCAAAGACCGGGCTTTCGCGGGCCGTGCAGGAACGGGTCAGCCAGGATCAGGCCGATCGCGAGGCCATCCTGGCGTTACTGGCGCGGACCGACGTTCGTCAGATCGCGGCCCGGGCCGGTCTGTCCATCGAGACGGCGCAGGCGGCGGCTTCGACGCTACAGGGACAGGAGTTGCAGGACCTCGCATCACAAGCCCGTCAGGTGAACGACGATCTTGTAGGTGGGGCATCGACGGTCACCATCTCCACGACCACCATCATCATCGTCCTGCTGATCATCATTCTGATCGTCCTCATCGCCGATTGACGCCGGCGATTCTCGCCAGCCTGGTTACGGCCGCCGTGACGTTCGTCGCGGCGGCGCCCGTTTCCGGCCAGACGCCTTCCCCTTCATCGCCAGCACCCGTTCTCGACGTTCCCTACGTTCCGCAGAGCGAAGCGCTCTGCGGAGGCGCGGCGGTGGCGATGGTCATGCGCTACTGGGGCGCGACCGGGATCCACGCCGAAAGCTTTTCATCGCTCGTGGATCCCCGGCAGCAGGGCATTCGCGGCGAAGACCTGATCTCGGACGTGACCCGGCGCGGCTGGAGCGCGACGTCATTTCGCGGTGACGCCATGCTCGTGCAGCGCAGCCTCGAAGCGCGCCGTCCGCTGATTGCGCTGGTCGAGGACCGGCCTGGCCGGTTTCACTACGTCGTAGTCGTCAGCTGGGTGCCAGGGAAGGTCGTCGTGCACGATCCCGCACGCCGGCCGTTTCAAGTTCTCGAAGAGCAGCTGTTCTTGCGAAAGTGGGAGCGATCCGGATCCTGGACGCTGCTCGCACTGCCACCGGCCGCGACGGCTGAGAAGAGCAGCAGCGTCGAAGAAACGCCGGCTGCGCCGACCCCCGGGGCCTGCGGCGCTGCCGTTGACGAAGCGGTGCAGCTGGCGAATCACGGTAGGGTCGAGGATGCCGGCCGGCTGCTCGAGCGTGCGACGACGCAGTGTCCCGGCGACCCTGCACCCTGGCGCGAGCTCGCGGGGATTCGCGTGCTGCAGAAGGACTGGCGGCGCGCCGCTGCCGAGGCGAGAAAAGCGCTGGCGATCGATCCTCGTGACGAGCATGCCGCTCGAATCCTGGCGACGAGTCTCTACGTGGCTGGCGACACCACCGGCGCCCTCAGCGCGTGGAACATGGTAGGTGAGCCGACGGTCGATCTCGTGGCCGTGCAGGGACTCGAACGTACACGCTACGCGGTCGCCATTCGGACGCTGAACCTTCCAGCGGAGAGCCGGCTGACACCGGACGCGCTGACGCGTGCGGCCCGTCGGCTGGACAGCATGCCATCGGTCATGGGCTCGAACGTGAGCTACACGCCGCGCGCCGACGGGCTGGCACAGATCACCGCCGCGGTGATCGAGCGTCCCGTCCTTCCGACCACGGTGACTTCCGCTGGTGCGGTGGCTGTGCACGCGGCGATCGACCGCGAGCTGCAGGTTGAAATCTCGAGCCCGACCGGCGGTGGTGAACGGTGGCTCGCGTCGTGGCGCTGGTGGGAGTCGCGGCCGCGGGTCTTCGCCGGCGTCGAAGCGCCGGCGCCGTTCGGCGGGATGTGGCAGCTGTCGGGCGCAGACGAGCGTGAATCGTACGGTTCCGGATCCGACTTCTCTGAAGAGACGCGCCGCAGCCTGTCGATTGCCGCGAGCGACTGGATGACCGCGACCCTGAAGTGGGATGCGGAACTTCGGGCCGAACGATGGCCGTCGTCCGATGCGGCCGGCGCTCTCGGCGGGCTGCGCTATCAATCGCTCGATGATCGGCTTGCGTTCGGTGGACGAGCCGGCCTCTGGGCATCCACGACCGCCACGTGGACCGCCGGTCTCTTCGGAGACTGGCGATCGAACGCTCGCGCCCAGGGAACCGTCTGGCTCGCGCGCGCCGGTCTCGATGCCGCGGGCGAGGCGACGCCATTCGCATTGTGGAGCGGAGCGGGGGACGGCCACGGCCGCGCCGCATTGCTGCGCGCGCATCCGCTGCTGCACGACGGCGTCATCCGCGACGGCGTCTTTGGCCGCGTGGTGGCCTCGGGCGGCGCCGAGTGGCGGCGCTGGCGTTCGCCGGTACTTCGTCTGCTGCGAATCGCACCGGCCGCGTTCGTCGACGTCGCCCGCGCGTACGATGCGCCGGAGTTTGCCGATGCTCGCGCTCACGTCGACATCGGCGCGGGAATCCGGCTGGCGATCCCGGGAGCCGGCGTGATCAGAGCTGACGTCGCGCGAGGCCTGCGCGATGGTGAGATTGCGGTGTCAGTCGGGTGGACGCGATGATATTCGCGGCGCCCGTCTGCTGAGTGGGCGGCCGGGCAGGCTGCGACGCTGATTGGTTAACAGGAGGGCCAGGAGTTCAAGAGATTACAAACGAAAACTCCTGATCTCCTTATCCTCCTGGTGAGAACCGGGGGCGAACGCTGCCAAATTGATTAGAGCGCGCCGCCGAGCCGCTGCTGGAACTTGTCCCGATATCCTCGGCTCAGGGTCAGCCGCGCGCCGTTCTTCAGGAACACGACGTACTCGCCGTTGAAGGACGGCTGCAGTTCTCGTACTCGCTCGATGTTCACGATGTGGCAGCGATGGATCCGGAAGAAGGCTTCGGGATCGAGCTGCGCTTCAATCGCGGTCATGGTTTCGCGCAGCAGGTGGGTCTCGCCGCCGACGTGCAGTTTCACGTAGTTGCCGGCGGATTCGATCCAGTCGATTTCCTCAGCCCTGACGAAATAGACGCGGCCTCCCGACTTGACCACGAAGCGATCGACCCGATGCGGTGTCTGCTTGAGATCCTGCATCAGGGCGAGCAGCCGTCGTTCGAGCTCGCCGGGTCCCGAGTTGCCGACGCGCTGGCGGGCGCGACTCAGTGCCTGCTGGAATCGCTCGCGGTCGAAGGGTTTCAGCAGGTAGTCGAGCGCGCGCACGTCGAAGGCCTTGAGCGCGTACTGGTCGTAGGCGGTCACGAAGACGACCGGCGGCATGTTTTCGGCACCCACGGCTTCGATCACCTCGAATCCCGTCGCGCCGGGCATCTGCACGTCCAGGAAGACGAGATCGGGTGCCAGCCCTTGAATCGCATCGATAGCTTCGATCCCGTTCTGGCATTCGGCCACGAGCTCGAGCCAGGGCTCGGAGTTGAGGAGCATGCGAAGCCGCTCGCGCGCCAGCGGTTCGTCGTCCGCGACGACCACCCGGGTTCGGCCTTCGCGCGCGTCTTCGTTCATGCCAGGGCCACCTGCGGCGAACTGTCAGGACCGCGACGGACCGGACGCAGCGACGGAATCAGCATCTGCACCGACAGGCCGGAGTCCTCCTCGGCGAAATCGAGCCGCTGCTCGGCGCCGTACAGGCACTCGAGTCGGGCCCGCGTGTTCGAAAGGCCGACCCCGTTGTTGAAGCGCACACGCGCGTTCCTGCTCAGGCCGACGCCGCTGTCGCGGACCTCGATCCAGATCTTATCCTCCTGCTTGCGCGCCGAGATCTGGACCAGCCCCTGGCCGCTCCGCGGGCCGATGCCATGCTTGATGGCGTTTTCGACGAGCGGCTGCAGGATCATCCGGGGCACGTCCGTGTCCAGCGTTTCCGGATCGATGTCGAACTTCACCGAGAGCCGATCCTGAAACCGGATCTGTTCGATCTCGAGATACTTCTGGAGGAACTCGAGCTCCTCTTTGAGCGGCACTCCAGCCGCGCCGGATCGATCGAACGTCAGGCGCAGCAGATCGCTGAGACGGCTGATCATGCGATCCGCGGCTTCCGGATCCGTGTGCACGAGCGTCGAGATGGCGTGCAGGGTGTTGAACAGGAAGTGAGGATGGAGTTCGGCCTCGAGGGTCTTCAACCGGGCTTCCATCAGGCTGCTTTCGAGATGGGCCTCCTTGAGGGCCCGCGCCTGTGACTCGCGATAGTAGCTGAGTGCGTAGCTCAGGCCGACCACGGCGGCGTAGGTGACGAGCGACCAGTCGAGATTCCGCAGGTACTGATCCTGCGCATACGAGATCCACCGGGCCGCCGGCATCTCGCGCATGTCGGGCCAGAGCATCACCCGGGCGCCGAGCATCGCCGCCACATGGATGATCGAGAAGACGATCGCCACACCGCCGTGAATCGCGATCGCACGCAGCCAGCGCTCGCTATCGAGCCTGAAGCGGGCGGCCACCCGGAAGATCGGGCCGACCAGGGCCGCTGGCACATACCAGAGTGTCAGGTTGAGGATGAGCAGCGACCCGAGCTCGATGCCGTCGACGTGCGCTTTGGGGTTGAGAGTCGTGAGGCGGTAGGCCTGGGCGGCCGAGAAGAGTCCGAGCAGCGTGGCGACCAGGAACACCCAGCGTGCCGGCGGCGTCCACGCTTTTCGCATCAGTCCACTATCCGCTGAGGTTACATCCCCGTCAAGACGGGACCGTGATCGAACGCACGTCCCTGCCCCTCGACCGGCCCCGCCTCTTCGCTGTTCGTCATTGCCTGACGCGACTGGGCCCTGATGAACGGCAACACGTCCCTTTTTTCGCGGCGACAGCGCTAATTGTCAGCCGCCAGGACGATCAGTGTGGCATCGTCGGTGAAACGGCGTCCGGTGAAGGTGGCCACCGCGTCGACGAGCCGCGCCTGGAGCGCCGGGGCGCTGCAGGCCCGGTGGTCGACCGCCAGCGCCAGCAGCCGTTCGTCGCCAAATTCCTCGTCGCTCTCGCTGCGCGCCTCGGTAATGCCGTCGGTGTAGAGGATCAGTCGATCGCCCGCCCCGAAAGCAACCGTGCCGGAATCATAGGCACCGGCGGCGAGAACACCGAGCACCGGGCCGCCGTTCGTCAGGCGAATGACCGTTCCATCCGGCTTGATCAGGGCAGGTGGAAAGTGTCCGGCGTTCGCATACGTCAGCGACCCGAGCTCCGAGTCGACCACGCAGTAGAAGAAGCTGATGAAACGTCCCTCGGAGATATGGCCGCAAAGAATGGTGTTGACCCGTTCGCAGAGTTCCGCCGGCCGTGCAGCTTCGGTCGCGAAAGCCCTGACTGCGGCCTGCAGGTTCGACATCAGCAGGGCCGCCGGGATGCCCTTGCCGACGACGTCGGCGATTGAAAGGGCGAGCCGGTGCGACGAGAACCGGATCGCGTCGAAACAATCGCCGCCCACGCCGGAGGCCGGCTGCCACGACGCCGCCAGTTCGACCCCTTCCATCTGCGGCAGAACGGCCGGCAGCAACGTCCGCTGGATCCGCCGCGCCTCCTCGAGCTCCCGCAGATCCCGCTCCGCCTTGATCCGTCTCTCGCGTCCCGCCTGGATCTCCGACCGCAGCGTCGTGACGAGCGCAGCGTTGTCCCACGGCTTCTGCACGAAGTCCCGGACTCCATGCCGCATCGCTTCGACCGCCAGATCGATCGATCCCCATCCGGTCATGACGACGACCGGCAGCGAGGCGTCGAAGGCCTGGAGATGCTCCAGCAAATCGATCCCTTCACGGCCCGACGTCGTGTCCCCCGTGTAATTGAGGTCCATCAACACCAGGTCGAACGGATTGGACCGGACCGCGGCCAGGGCGGCGTCAGGTGAATGCACGGCGTCGACGCAGATGCCCTCAGGTTTCAGCAGCAGCCGTAAGGCGTCCACGAGGTCCCGCTGGTCGTCGGCCACGAGAATGCGCGAGGTCTCGAGGGTCGTGAGCATGGTGGAGGTGTCACCAACAGATGTGCCATCACCGGTTTGCGATTTGCGCTTGAGAAAAGCGGCGGACGAGGCCGGCGCGGTGTTCATCGCCGGACACCCGCGTCCCCGGGCCGGACGCCTGAAGGCGTACGACCTAGATCCCGGGGTTGAAGTCTTCCTGACAGGTTTGCTAAGGTCTGCATCTTCTCTATGCGCCCAGAACGACGGCGGGGGACCGGATCGGACCAGAAATCGTGTCCGTGGTGCGGTGGAAGGCTTGAACTGCAGACGAGCTATCCCTTGCGGCGGCTCATCCCGGGGGAGGCGCGGGCACGGGCCGACCAGCATATTCCGGAGGCCATGCGGACGACGCGCGCCTGGGTCTGCGCGACGCCGCACTGCCGGTACCGGGAATCCGCCTGAAAAACCTTACTCGTCCTTGTCTTTCGTTCGCGGCTTGAGCGGCCCCTCGCTGCCACGACGGCGCAGCTGGATCGTTCCGCCGAACGATTCGAGGTCGAACTCGGCGCTTCCCGACCCGAGCGTATAGGTCGTCCGCTGACCGCGCCGGACCTCGCCGCCACCCTGGAGCTGCAGATCCGTGCGGAGGTTGCCGTTGTAGGTCCGCACGATGAACGCCGCGCTCGCGTTGTCCGGCACCCCTACGGAAATGTTCCCATTGTGGGTGGAGAACCGGTACCTGCCATTGGCAGTGGCTGAACCGTCGTACCGGATGTTGCCGTTGACCGAGGCGACCTCCACGCTCGTCGCGTCGATGTTGTTGAGCGCGATGTGCCCGTTGACGGTTTCCGCACTGAGCTCGCCGGTCGCGCCGTTCACCGTGACGCCTTGATTGATCGAGCTTGCGTTGATCCGGCCGCGTACGCCTTCCAGAAAGACCTCGCCTTCAACCGACTTGGCGGTGACGACGGCAGCGCCTCCCTTGAGAACGATGTCGCCCCGGACCGTTTCCGCGGAGACGTCGGCCTGCGTGCCCTCGACGGCGATGTAGATGTAGGTGCCTTCGATCTTGACCGGCATCCACGACGGTACGCTGATCTCGTAATCGACGGCCGAGGGCGTGCCCGAAGCGGACACGGAGAGGGCCGCATTGCCGGGCTTGATCGCGATCCGCGATCGGGGATTGTGATAGGCCTGCACGCGTACCGCGTCCTTGTCCCAGCCGCGAATCTGCACCTCACCGGCGAAGTTGTTCACCGAGAGCCGCGAGCCCCTGGTGACGGCGACGGTTTCATCGGTGTCTGGCGGGCGAGTGCGACGCGCAGACTGGGTGCCCTGACTCTGATCGAGTGTTGCTGGTGAAACGCTTGGAGCTGGTTTCAAAACCTGTTGCGTCAGCGACGAAGGTGGTTTTGAAGCGACGTCCAGTGTCGCCAGCAAAGCGACGGTGATCACGAACATCTGTACAAGGGCTCCCTCAGCTGCGGCTGTCGACCAGCGCCGTCGCGCGCCGCAGCAGCTCCAGTTTGCGGCGACGGGTTTCCGCAAGATAGGTGTTCAGGTACACGCTCGACGGATCGGCCTCGAGGGCCTGGCGGCACTGGGCGATCGCACGATCGATGGCCTCGAGATTGGTTTCGAGGACGCGAATGGTCTGGGGATCGAGCCGTCCACGGCCGGCCTCGAGCGTCTGCTGCAAATCGGCGACGGCTTCGTCGAACGCCGCGTCGCCAAAGTTTGCCGGCCGCACTTCACCGAGCACGGGCGGAAAGTCGGTGGCCGCGCCTCCCATTCGTGCCAGCCAGACCATGCCGCCCGACGCCACGATCAACGCAAGGCTTGCGGCAACGAGCTGCGGCAGCGTGAAGGCGAACCGCCGCGTCACCAGCGTCGTGCGGCGTGCCGGCCGCGGGTGGATCCGTGCGGCGACACCTGGCCAGAGATCCGACGCCGGCGGCGTGTCGGACAACGAACCGGCCCGCGTCACGACGGCGCGAAGCGCGGCGAGATCGGTCCGGCACTCGGCACAGACGGCCAGGTGCGCGTCGAGATCGCGGCGCTCGGAAGGCTCGAGCTCGCCGTCGATGTATTCGGACAACCGATCGTTCCACTCGTCATGCATCGCCATGCTGATCCTGGATGTTCACCGCAGGTGCCGCCGCAACATCATGCGCGCGCGATGGAGCTGCGCCTTGGACGTGCCCGCGGAGATGCCGAGCAGCTCGGCGATCTCTCCGTGCTTGTACCCGTCGACGTCGTGCAGCACGAAGATCTCGCGGGCGCCGTCCGGCAGTTTCTCCAGCGCCGCCTCGAAGTCCATGGACACGTCGCGCGGCCGCGCCGGGGCCGACAGCGTTTCGAAGATGTTCTCGCCGTCGACCAGCCGCTGGCGCCGGGTCGCGTCACTCCGGAAGCGCTCGATGATCACGTTCACCGCGAGCCGGTGCAGCCAGGTGCCGAACGCCGAGTCGCCGCGGAACGTGCCGAGCTTCTGCCAGACGCGCACGAAGATGTCCTGGGTGATCTCGTCGGTGTCGCGGCCGCCTGTCATGCGGCGGACCAGGCTGTGCACGCGCGGCAGGTGCAGCTGGTAGAGCTGCTCGAAGGCGCGGACGTCACCGGCCGCGGCCTGCTGTACACAGTCCGCCGGCGCCGAAGCCCGTGGCGCGTGCCCGGATTCCTTGCTCTCGGACCGCAGCAGTAGAAAGGCTCCCGTCAGGCTGCCGGTGTAGTCACCTGGTGCGGCCATCGCGCCCGCCGATTCTCACTGTCCTCCTGGGGGCGGCCCGGAACCGCCCGAAAAACTGCAGATTGGACGGTTCTGGGGCGCCGAAAGGTTGGAATCAGTGCAGCACGTCGTAGGGGTCGAGGGGGGTGCCTTCCCACCAGCGCTTGGCCGCCGTGAGCTGGAAAATCGCAAAATGCAGGTGGGGAGTGTCCTTCGGCGCGTTGCCCGAGGTCCCCACGTATCCGATGACCTGGCCCTTCCGAACCGCGTTCCCCTCGGCCAGTCCCTCCGCATAACGTTCCAGGTGAGCGTAGTAATAACAGAACTGTTCGGACGGGTCGAACTGATAAATCGTGATCCCCCCGGCTTTGCTCGAAAACAGCCTGGCGATCCTGCCGCCCTCGACGGCTTTGACGGGGGTATTGCGCGGCGCCAGGATGTCCAGGGCCTCGTGCTTCCGCCCGTCGCGCGCATCTGCGAAAGATCTCACCAGTTTGTCCGGGTCGACACCTTCAACGGGGACGACCAGGTCCCTTTTCTCGAGGACCTCCGCTGGAGGTGGACCGATGGCGGGCTCGGGCGACGGGGCGGGGCGCACCACCGTGCCCGTTGTGGCGACCTCGGGACGGCCCTTGGACGCCTCGATCACCCCGTCTCCGGCATCGTCCACTCCGTCTACCCAGCGCTCGACCGCCGATCGGGGCCGGGGTTCAACCGTTCCGGCCGCCCCGGGGGCGCCGATCACATTCCCGAAATGCCACACGATGACCGCCACCGCGAAGGCGCCGGCGAGGAACCCGCATCCAGCGCCTGCGGCGAACGTCCGGAGGGTGGCTTGCGCCGCCGAGTCCTTCTTCACCGCGGTTACTCCGAAAAGATGACCCGCGTCCCTGGTTTCACCATGCCCGCCAGCTTGAGCGCGTCCCAATTCGTCAGCCTGACGCAGCCATGGGATTGGGTGCGACCGATCCCCGAAGGCTCAGGTGTTCCATGGATGCCGTAGTGCTCCTTGCTCAGATCGATCCAGACGAGCCCGACGGGATTGTTCGGGCCGGGCGGCAGCTTCGCCTTGGCGTGTGCTGGATCCGCGTCCCAGAAGAGCTCGGGGTTGTAGTTGAACGACGGGTTGAACTGGACCCCCTTGACCTTCCATTCCCCGATGGGCAACGGATCGTGTTCGCTGCCGGTTGTGACCGGCGCATAGAAGATCGCTTTTCCCGATCCGTCCTGTACGGTCAGCGCCGAGGTCGCCTTGCTGACGGTGATCACGACATCGGGCCGTTCGGCGACCGTGTTGGGCTGTTTTGGAGCCGGCCCGCCGCGCCGGCCCGCCGTACCCGTCAGCTCTCTGGGCGGCGCCGTCAGCGTCTCGACCGGAGCGACGAACGGCTCGACGTTCGGGACCTGAACCTGTTCGCCGGCGGTGAATTGCGCCCACGGGTTGAGCTGCTGAAGATACGCGGGTGTCGAGTGAAAGCGCTCGGCGATCGCCTCGAGCACAGACGTGTACGAAAGCGCCTGGAGCGATGCCTGCTGCGCGAGATCGCTAGGGATCGACGGTACGAACGGCCCTTCGGCATCCGCGGGTGTGATCGTGTAGATCGTCAGCGGTTCGATCGATGACGCTGGTGTGCCGGGGTTCTGCTGCTGGTAGCGCGCGAGCGCCTTCCTGGTGTTCGTGCCCATTCGACCGTCGATCGGCCCCGGCGAGAACCCGGCGCGATCGAGCATGACCTGCGTTGCCAGCGCATCGCTGTTCGCCCGATCGTTGCCCGTCGCGGTTGGCGCAGGGGCAGGCGGTTGCGGGGCGGGCGGACGCGCCGGCGACGCGCCCGGCACCTGCGCGAGCACCGCACTTATCGCGATCGCCAGTAGGGTCTGCATGGAATCCTCAAATGGTTGGCGTCGTCTCGCGCTCGCTGACCCGGCGATCGATACCACTCCGACGTCCGGGATCATCCTGCCCGCGCGAGCCCACGTTGACGTCGACGAGACGGAAAGGCCGATCGGGAAATACTTCCCGCATCAGCGAGATCGAAACGTTGAACACGGGGACGTCTGTTCGCGTCCGTCCTTCCGGCTGGCCGTGGTGGGCGTGACCGTGGAACACGGCCGACACCGGATACCGGGTCAGTGGTTCTTCGAGCCGGCTGCAGCCGAGAAAGGGATAAATCTCGAGCGGCTCACCCTCGACCGTCGCCTGAATCGGCGCGTAGTGAAGGATGGCAATCAGCCGCTCGGTGCGAAGCTTCGCCAGCGCAGATTCGAGCTTCAGGGCCTCGTGGAGGCACTCGTGCACGAAATTCTTGATGATGCCTTCACCCCACGGGCCGAGCGCGCGCCGTCCAAAGCCGCCGGCAAAACCCTTGACGCCCGCGAAGCCGATGCCTTGTATCTCGGTGGTGTCGCCGTCGAGCGTCACCAGCCCGGCGTCGGTGAGGATCTTTCTGACTTCGTCCTGCTGCCCGGACTCGTAGTCATGATTGCCGAGCACGCCGACCATCGGAATCTTGACCGCGGCGATCTCGCGCGCGAAGGCGCGGGCTTCGTCGGGGTGGCCATAGTCGGTGACATCGCCGCACACGACGAGTATGTCGGCCGACTCGCTGATCTGCGCGAACATCGGATGCAGCGAGCCCGCAGCAGACGTGCGGCTGTAATGGAGATCGCCGATCGCGGCGATGCGCACGATATCCTTCGGCCCGGCCATATCCCTCCCGGCAGAAGTCGGAGCAAGAGAGGTGCCGGGCGGAAACACATCTATTCACTGCCAACACTGCCGACATTGCCAACATTGATTAAGGCATCTCGCCGGCAATGCCCCTTATAGTGCTGTTATGGCGCGTGGGTGGGAATCCAAGGCGGTAGAAGCGCAGCAGGAGGAGGCGACTCGGGCCGCGCGTGGGTCGGCGCGGAGTCCGGAGGTGCTGGCGCTGCGGGAGCGACGCCGCGCGCTCGAGCTGGCGCGCACGCGGGCGCAGAACGATCTTGCGCGGGCCTCGGTCCCAGCTCATCGCCAGATGCTCGAGACCGCCATTGCGGCGCTCGACGCGCAAATCGCCGCGCTCGAATAATTCCGCGGTCCGCGGTCCGCGGTCCGCAGCCCGCAGGGCGAGTCGCGGCCCCGAATCGATTCGGCGGTAGGGCGGACTTCACACCCGGCCCCCGGACTGCGGACCGCGGCCCGCGGACCGCGAAGTGGGGGAGAACCCGTGGGCCCCCTTTTCGCGTCTATCATTGAATACTCGATGAGCTTCACGCGTCGTTGCCTCTTCATTCTCCTGCTCGCCGCCGTGTCGGCCGGGGGCTGCCGCAAGGAAGCGCCGCCGGAGCCCGCCGCTGCCCAGCCTCGGAGCGAGCCGTCCCCGGTTACACCGGCTGATCCGGACGCGCCCCCGGCGCGGCCCCGCATCGTGGCGTTTGGCGACAGCCTGACGGTCGGACTCGGGCTCCTCGAGCAGGAGGCGTATCCGGCGCTCCTGCAGCGGAAGATCGACGAGGCCGGCTACCAGTTCGAGGTGATCAACGCGGGTGTCTCCGGGGACACGAGCGCCGGCGCGCTGCGCCGGCTCGACTGGGCGCTCGAAGGAAACGTCAGGATCCTCATCGTCGCCTTCGGCGGGAACGACGGCCTGCGCGGGTTGCCGGTCACGCAGATGAAGGAGAACCTGTCGGCCATTATCGACAAGGCCCGCGAGCGGAACGTCGTGGTGATCCTCGCCGGCATGGAAGCCCCGCCGAACTTCGGCCAGGAATACGCGACCCAGTTCCGGCAGGCGTTCCGGGACGTCGCGCTGCAGAAACGCGCGTTGTTCCTGCCGTTCCTGTTGAACAACGTGGCCGGCAAGCCTGAACTGAACCAGGCGGACGGCATCCATCCCAATCAGCAGGGGACACAAATCGTGGCGGACAACGTGTGGACGGTCGTCGAGCCGCTGCTGGATCAGATGTCGGGAGCTTCATGATCGAGCTGCGCGGAGTCTCCAAGACGGTGCCGAGTGGCGCCGGTTCCCTGACCATCCTTCATCCCCTCGACCTCACCATCGACGGCGGGCGTGTGGTCGCGATCACCGGCCCGTCCGGGAGCGGGAAATCGACACTGCTCGGGCTGCTGGCGGGGCTCGACGCGCCGTCTTCCGGCAGCGTGATTCTCGACGGCGTGGACATCACGGCGCTCGATGAAGACTCGCTCGCCCGGTTACGCGGCACCCGGATCGGGTTCGTGTTCCAGTTCTTCCACCTGCTGCCGTCGCTGACCGCGCTGGAGAACGTGCTGGTGCCGATGGAGATTGCCGGCGTTCCGCAGGCGGCGGCCCGCGCGAAGACCCTGCTCGACGAGGTCGGTCTCCGCGACCGTGGGCATCACTACCCGTCGCAGCTCTCGGGCGGCGAGCAGCAGCGCGTGGCCATCGCCCGCGCCCTCGCCAACAACCCGCCGATCCTGCTCGCCGACGAGCCGACCGGGAATCTCGACAGCGCGACCGGGCATTCGGTGATCGAGCTCCTGCTCGCGGTGAACCGGACCCGCAAGACGACCCTCGTGCTCGTGACCCACGATCCCGAGCTGGCCTCTGTGGCCGACGTCGCCATTGCCCTGCGCGACGGGCGGGTCGTGCGCACGACCACGCGGGCAGCGGAGGCAGCGTCATGACGTTCGTGATGCGGATGCTCGCGCGCGAGTTGAGGTCGTCGTGGCAGCGGCTGCTGTTCTTCTTCGTGTGCGTGGCGATCGGCGTCGGCGCGATCGTGGCACTCCGCTCGGTCATTCAAAGCGTCCGCACCGGGCTGATGAGCGAGGCGCGGTCGATCATCGCGTCAGATGTCCTGATCAGCACGAACCGCCCGTGGACGAACGAGGTGCTCCAGCCGCTCGAGGAACGGCTGCGTGGCGACGGCGTCCTCGAGAGGATCGACGCGATCGAGACGGCGACGATGGTGCGGGCCGAAGGCGGCGCAGATGCGGCGCGGATGGTGGAGCTCCGCGGGGTTCAGCCGGCGTTTCCGTTCTACGGCCGGGTAGTCCTCCAGGACGGAACGCCCTATTCGCACGCGCTGGTGCGCGGCCGCGGCGCGCTGGTCCGGCCGGAGCTGTTGACGCAGCTCGGCACCCGTGTCGGCGGACGATTGATCATCGGCGGCCAGCCGTTCACGATCCGCGGGGTGATCGCGCAGGAGCCCGGGCGCCGGGTCGGCGCGTTCAGTTTCGGCTCACGGGTCCTGATCGATTACGACGATCTGCGGGCGACAGAGCTGCTCGCCTTTGGCAGCCGCGCCAGCTACCAGATTCTGTTGCGGGTCCAGGAGAGCGAGGTCGAACGGCTGACCCGGGAGATTCGCCGCGATTTCCGCGACCGTTTCGTGCAGGCGCGCTCGTACCGATCGACCGAGGACGACATCGGCGAGGACCTGCTGCGCGCCGAGAACTATCTGAGCCTCGTCGGCTTCATCATGGTGGTCCTCGGCGGCATCGGCGTCTGGAGCGTCACGCGGGTGTTCGTGAAGCAGAAGATCAAGAGCGTCGCGATCCTGAAATGCGTCGGCGCGACAGCCGGGCAGATTCTCGCCACCTACGTCGCCCAGGTCTTGCTGCTCGGGTTGACCGGCAGCCTGCTGGGCGTTCTGATCGCGGCCGTGGCGATTGCGGCCATTCCGGAGTCCGCGGCCGCGGCGTTCGGCAACGTGTCCTACGGCCTGACGTTCTCGGCCGCTCTCCAGGGGATTGCGGTTGGACTGCTGGTGTCGCTGCTGTTCTCGCTCGTACCGCTGCTCGAAATCCGGCGCGTCAAGCCGCTGTTGCTCCTCCGTTCGCTCGACACCCAGGGCGCGCCGGCCGGCCTGATCACTGAGAAGCGGCGGTTCCCGGCGGCGCTCGTGCCGGCCTGGGTCTCGCGCGCCGATCCCGTCCAGATCGGCGCCGCGCTCTTCGTGACCGCCGCGCTCGTCGCCGTGGCCGCCTGGCAGGCGGCGTCGCTGCGGGTGGCGCTGGTCGTATGCGGCGGATTTGCCGGCATCAGCCTGATCCTTCATGGGGTGGGCGCGCTCGTCGTCCGTGCAGCACGCCCGCTGGCCGCCGCTCCCTACTTTCCGCTGCGTCACGCGGTCGTCAGCCTGCGCCGGCCGGGGAACCAGACGCGGGTGATCCTGCTCGCGGTGGGCCTGGGCACCTTCTTCGTCCTGGGCGTGAGGGCGTTGCAGGCGAACCTGTTGTCGCAGTTCTCCGTGCAGTTGCAGCGCGGCGGCGCCGACATGTTCCTGATCGACATTCAGCAGGATCAGGTCGACGGGGTGCGCGACTTCTTCAAGGCGGCAGGTGTGGCCGAACCGCGGGTGATCCCCGTGCTGCGGGCTCGGGTCACGGGCGTGCGCGGCAGCGAGGTCAACCTTGAAAGCTATGCCGACGTCCGCGGCAGGGGAGGACTCGGGCGCGAGTACGTGATCACCTATCGGGATCGTCTCGAACCGAACGAGACATTGCTCGAGGGACAGTTCTGGACCGGTCAGCCGGCGCTGCCAGGCGACGCGAAAGAGCTCGAGGTGTCGATCGAGAAGAACATCCGCGACCGGTCGCGCGTCCGCGTCGGCGACCTGATGCGTTTCGATGTGCTGGGCCGCGTCGTCGAAGCCCGGGTCACCAGCATTCGCGAAGTCGAATGGGGCGACGCGAGGAACGGCGGATTCATGTTCGTGTTCCGGCCAGGGCCGCTCGAGCGGGCCCCGCACACTTACATCGCCACGCTCCATGCGCCCGAGGACCCGGCGACCCGGGCCCGCTTCCAGCGTGACCTGGTCACGAAGTACCCGAACATCTCGGCGATCGATGTGCGCGAGGTTCTCGCGTCGATCCAGGGCGTCGTGGACAACGTCACCTTCGCCATCTCGATTGTCGGCACGGTGGCGCTGGCGAGCGGCGCGCTGATCCTGATTGGCGCCGTCGCCATGACCAAGTTCCAGCGCGTCTACGAAGCGGCGATCCTCCGCACGCTCGGCGCCAGCACCCGGCTGCTCGGAACCATGCTGGCGCTCGAATACAGCGCCCTGGGACTCATCGCGGGGGTGATCGGCGCTGCCGGGTCACTGGCCCTGAGCTGGGCGGTCTGCAAATACGTGTTCGAGATCGACTGGGAGCCGGCGCCCGCCCTGCTGACCGCCGGCGCGTTCGCCACCACGGCGCTCGTCGGCATCATCGGCGTCGTGGCCAGCGCCGATGTGCTCAGGAAGAAACCGTTGGCGACGCTGAGGGCCGAATAGCGTGGGAACTGTGGAGAAGGCAGGCAGGCCTTGCCGGGAGCCTCGCCCGGAGGCTAGGAGAGAGATGATTCAGCACGAAGTAATCGGCGACGACATGCAGGCGGTCATCCTGTCTCTCGGCCCCGGCGACGTGGTTCGCGCCGAGGCCGGAGCGATGATGTACATGACCGAGGCCATCGACATGGACTCCAAGATGGACGGTGGCTTCCTCGGCGGTCTCAAGCGGAAGTTCCTGAGTGGCGAGAGCTTCTTCATCACCTACTTCCGTTGCACCGGGGGCGGGGGCAAGGTGGCTTTTGCCGGGCCGTATCCAGGGAAGATCATTCCGGTCGATCTGCGCGCGCAGCAGATTCTGTGTCAGAAGGACTCGTTCCTCTGCGCACTGGGCGACGTCGACATCAGCATCGCCTTCACCAAGCGGCTTGGGGCAGGGTTCTTCGGCGGGGAGGGATTCATCCTCCAGAAGCTCGAAGGCACCGGGCTCACCTTCCTCCACAGCGGCGGCACGATCGTCCCGATGACGCTGGCGGCAGGCGAACGGATTCGGGTGGACACGGGCTGCCTGGTCGCGTTCGATCCGACGGTCGACTACGACATCATCCGGGTCGGCGGCATCAAGACGTCGCTGTTCGGCGGGGAAGGCTTGTTCTTCGCGTCGCTGGTCGGCCCTGGCCGGGTCTGGCTCCAGACGCTGCCGTTCTCCCGGCTTGCCGATCGGATCAACGCCGCCCAGCGGGGGGATCGAGAGGACGTCAAGCGAGACTTCGGGGGGATGCTCGGCGGCCTGGGGGACCTGATCGGCGGCGATAAATAGGGGGCCCGCCTCTGGCAATGAGTTAAAATTCTCCTTTTGGGCGGAGCGGCATTTCGTCTGCCAGTGTCGCTCCTGGCCTGGAGACCGACTATGGACCAGTCCACATTCAAGGAGGCGTTGCTCAGGAAGCGGGGCGAAATCCTGTCGACGGGCGGCGGTGTCAAGCCGCTGCAGGCGTCGATGGATACCAACACGCGGCAGGGCGACCTGGCGGACCAGGCGAGCGGCAACAACGAAGTTCACATTCAGCTGAAGCTGAAGCAGACCGACGCGAAGATCCTGCAGGCGATCGAGGAGGCGTTGTATCGCATGGAGAAGGGCACCTACGGCATCTGCCGCGACTGCGGCGAGCCGATTGCCCCGGCCCGGCTCAACGCGATCCCGTGGACGCGGGTCTGTATCACCTGCAAGGAAAAGCAAAGCTCGTGAAATCTACAGAGATGCTGGGACTGCTCCGCGAGTTCTATCGCGACAAGGCGGTGATGCGGCAAAGTCATGTGTCGGCCGCGCGGTTCGTGAGCGACTACAACTTCAACAACACCTATCAATACGTGATCGCCCGCGAAGACATGCACGTGCGCTGGCTCGCCGACGCGGTCGCCGATCTGGCAGGGGCAGCAGAGGAGCCGGCCGTCGGTGCCGAGGCGCACTCGCCGGGCAGGGGCCGCGACGCGCAGCGATCGGTCATCGAGCTCAATAGCAAGGAGGCGCAGGAGTTCCTGGACAGGTGGCGTCCCCGAATCAACGCGCTGCCCAATGCGCGGCATCGCCAGATGCTGAACGTGATCCTCGGCGAGACGCTCGAGCACAAGCGGTTCTTCGATCTGGCGCTGGCCGGCCGCGACGACCTGCTCGGCCGGCGCGCCGACGGGATGGGCACCGGCGGCGGCGTGCTCGACAGGCGCTGGATGGGGGACATCACCAAGTAGACTCCCCTCGGGGCTCGGGGCTCGCGCAGCTCTTTTAGCCCCCGTCTTGTTTCAACCCGCCGCCTCATCCGATGTCATCAACCCGCGCCGCGATTGCGCTTGGCAGCAACCTGGGCGATCGCCGCGCCGCGATCGCGCTCGCGGCGGATCGTCTCGCGCCCCATCTCTCGTCCCCAATCCTCTCCGCTCTCATCGAAACCGACCCGGAAGGAGAGGGCCT
>Ga0209382_10001672_pt1 | contig 34342 bp, 28 predicted proteins | sample SoiMetdeltSBSDD5_FD_187599 | JGI IMG/M metagenome (GOLD analysis project Ga0209382, IMG submission 187599) | Bulk soil microbial communities from a Populus tree surrounding site in Tennessee, USA - Soil MetaG P. deltoides SBSDD5 (SPAdes) (version 2) | ecosystem: Environmental > Terrestrial >... | reverse complement strand
CGTCATGGGCCGCGTCGTCACGATCCGTCGCACTGAGCGCGATCCCGGCTCCGGCACCGGTCCCCATCGCCATCCCGGCAGCCATACCTTCGGTTACGTGCTCGAAGGCACCTACGAGATCAAGGTAGACGATGGGCCGGTGCGCAGGCTGGGCCCGGGCGAAACGTTCTACGAAGCACCGGGCCAGTTGCATGCCGTTTCGCGCAACGGGAGCACGAAGGAAGTCGTGAAGTATCTCGTCATCCAGGTGTCCGATCCCACAAAACCAGCGACCGTGATGGAGTAGGGGATCGACTCGGCGGGCGTACAAAATGTGTTCGCGGATTTGCCGGCCGACCATTCGGCCGAGCAGTTCCGCGACCTTTTGAAACGGCCGGGTCTGCGAATCGAACGGATTGTTTCGACCGGACAATCGAGCCCGCCTGGATTCTGGTACGACGAGCCACGGGCTGAATGGGTCTTGGTGTTGTGCGGTGAGGCAAGGCTCGCGTTCGACGACGATGCGCGCGCGGTCGTGCTCAAATCGGGCGACTTTGTCGACATCCCCCCGCATCGCCGCCATCGCGTGGAATGGACGCATCCGACCGAGCCGACGATCTGGTTGGCAATACATTACGACGCGTGAGCCTCTTGATACTTCTTCAGAAATGGAGGACGACGTGAAAAAAAGATTGTGGACCCAGGCTTTGTCACTGCTCGCATGCTTCCTTCCGTTCTTGTCGGCGGCCGCGCAGCAACCGTCCCCGAGCGGAGTCAAAACACTTTCGCCGAGCGGAGCGATCAAGCCGACCGGCACGTGGAACCTCGGCACCCGCGCCGGCGACTTCGTGTTCATTGCCGGGATGCGCGGAATCGATCCGAAGACGAACGCGCTGATCCCGGGCGAGGAAGCGCGGGTTCTGCAGGCGTTTCGTAACATGCAGTTGATCGCCGAGTCGGAGGGCGCCTCGCTTCGCGACGCCGTGCGGCTCGTGGTGTACGTGACGGACATGTATCGCTACCGGCCCCTCGTCAACAAGGTTCAGGAACAGCTCTGGGGAGCCGGTCCGTATCCACCCCGTACGATCGTCGAAGTCGACCGGCTGAATCAGGACGACATCGTGGAGGTCGAAGGCACTTTTTACGCCCCACAGAAACGTTGAGGGCCGACATGTCGTTCGATTCACAGGCGTTCGGCGTCTACACCATTGCGGCAACCCCCTTCCATCCCGATGGCCGCATCGACACTGCCTCGATCGACCGCCTGACGGATTTCTATCTGGAGCGGGGCGTCAGCGGGATCACCGCGCTCGGCGTCATGGGCGAAGCACCGAAGCTCGACGGCGACGAATCCGTCGCGCTGGTCAAGCAGATGGTGAAGCGCGCGGGGAAAGTGCCGGTCGTGGTCGGCGTGACTTCGCCGGGCTTCGCGCCGATGCGTGCGCTCGCGCGGGAGTCGATGGAAGTCGGCGCAGCCGGCGTGATGATTGCGCCACCGTCTACGCTACGGACGGACGATCAGATCGTCACGTATTACCTGCACGCGCGCGAAGCGATCGGCGATGACGTGCCTTTCGTGCTGCAGGATTATCCGCTCGGGTTCAGCGTCGTGATGGCGCCACAGGTGCTGCGACGCATCGTCAGCGAAAATCCGTCGTGTGTGATGCTGAAGATCGAAGACTGGCCGAGCCTCGAGAAGATCGCGGCGGTGCGCAAGCTGGAAACAGATGGTGAGATGCGCCACGTGTCGATCCTCACCGGGAACGGCGGCGTGTTCGTGAATTACGAGCTCGAGCGCGGCTCGGATGGCGCCATGACGGGCTACGCTTTTCCCGAGATGATGGTCGATCTCGTGAAGCTTTCGAGGTCGGGCAAGCGCGACGAGGCGCACGATCTTTTCGATGCGCATCTTCCGCTCATTCGTTACGAGCAGCAGCCCGGCGTGGGGCTTGCGGTTCGCAAGTACGTTCTTCAGAAGCGAGGCGCGATCGCGAGCGACGCGCAGCGCAAGCCCGCAGCGTCACTCTCCTCGACCGCTCGAGCCGAAGTTGATTATCTTCTCTCGCGCCTCGCGCGCTTCGATCGCCGCGCGGCGCTGTAGGAAGGCAAAGCCGGAGGAGCTGCAGCAGGAAGTGTGAGTGGCTTGGCCGCTTACATGAGGCTCGGTACGCGTTCGAGCGGATCCACGAATCGCAGCCGCTCCGCAAGCGGATGCTGTGGCAATGCCTCGAACACCCGTCGCACCCGCGCCGCGATCTTCAGATCGTCGGCATCCGTTCTGATCGCGAGCGACAGGTAGGGTTGTTTCATCGAGTCGAGCTGCCGCTCGACGGAATCCCAGTAGAAGCGCTCGCTCGGCCATTCGTTCGATGGATACATCATCCGCATCTCGACCGGTGTCCGCTTTGCCCAGCGCGAAAAGCGGTGCGCGAGCTTGCGCCAGCCCCAGCGTGCATCCGGTACAGGCGCGCTCGTGAGCGGCACCATCAGCAGGCGTCGACCATGGCGATTGTCCTTGATGCGAAAGTCACGGTGGGCCGGTCGATAAGGCAGTCGAGGGGCCGAGCTGCAGTCGGTGTACGGTCCGTCCATGGGCGAGGCGTCTACGCTCGTGCCAACCTCCGAAGCATCCACTCCCCAGCCACGCACCGGTTCCAGCGTCAGGTCGACGGCGACGCCCGCTTCCTCGGTTGCCTTGATGATCTCGTTCGTGAGCAGCCCCGCGCCCCACCGCGTGCGGAGTGCAGGCGAGCCTGCCCAGCGTGAGAAGGTTTCGAGCGAAAAGCGCGTACAGTGCGCGAGCCATTCCTGATCGCCGAAGTCGTGCACCCACACCTGGCGTTGCTTGCACCAGCGAATCGGGTGCGCGTGCACGCCGAAGTAGTCGCGGTGTGCCCTGAGTTGCGCCATACGCTCTGGATATTCGACGAGCACGTGATCGGCGCGGCCGTATACCTCCTCGATCTGCGGATCGGTACGGAAGTACCAGCCGAAGGCGGGTGCGACGCCCGTAAACTTCGCGAGCTCGCTCCTTAACCGCTCGCTGAAATCGTACATCGCGTCGTAGCCGTCCCAGCGCGGTGGAGCACTGCGGGACAACTGAAAAGCGTCCGGCTCTACGTCGAAGCTCAGGAACGCCGGTATCGGCGCGGACTTGGTGTTGTTCGGCCGCAAGGCTTTGTTTTCGAGCATGAATCCCCCTAAGGTGCCCAAAGCATACACGGTGTCACGGCAGGCAACCCGGGAGCATTGCAGCCTTTTTCGATCTGGTCCAGCCGACGTTGACCTGCGGGTCCGCGTCGCCTAGCCTTTCCCCTCCCGGACAGGGGAGGCGGCGATGCGTTCTGCACTACGGGCGGCGCTGGTTGGGGCCGCAGTACTGATTGCGGGTGACGTCTACGCGCAGGCATTCCCCGCCAAGACGGTCCGCTTCGTGATTCCTTTTCCGGTCGGCGGCAGCAGCGACGCGAACGCGCGCATCATCATTCCGCCGCTCACGGAACGCTGGAAGCAGCAGATCCTCGTCGAGCCGCGGCCGGGAGCGGGCACGGTCGTCGGCACGGACTACGTCGCGAAAAGTGCGCCCGACGGCCATACGCTGCTGCTCACGTCCAACCAGTACGGCTACACGCCGTCCGTTTACGCGAAGCTTCCTTACGATCCGTTCAACGACATCGTGCCGATCACGATCGTTACGATTTCCCCGCAGGCGATCGTGGTCCATCCGTCGCTCCCGGTGCGCAACACACGTGAGTTGATCGCGCTTGCTCGCGCTCGCCCCGGTCAGCTCAACATGGGGACCGCCGGGTCGGTGCTGCCGGTGCACTTTTTCAACATGCTTGCGAAGACGAACATCCAGGTCGTGCCCTACAAAGGCGCCGGGCCGCTCATGACCGATGCGATGGGCGGCCACGTGCCACTTGCACTCGCCGCGATCAGCTCGGTGCAGGGGGCGGTGCGGTCGGGACGTGTGAAGATCCTCGTCGTGTGCTCGTCCACGCCGTCGCTGCTTTTCCCGGATGCGCCGCTGATCGGAAAAGACTTGCCGGGCTACGACGTCAACGCATGGTTTGGCCTGATGGCGCCCAAAGGCTTTCCGCAGGAGCTTGCGCGACGCGTTCGCGACGATGTGGCGGCGGTCATCCAGATGCCGGACGTAAGGCAGCGTCTGCTCGAGATCGGCGGCGAGCCGAGCGGCATCACGCCCGACGAGTTTTCCGCGCGCGTGCGTTCGGAGATCGCGATGTGGAAGAAAGTCGCGGCGGAGGCGGGACTGAAGCCCGAGTAACCCCTACCCTGGAATGACGGGCACCACCAGCCGCGACGCTTTCCGCCCGCCTTCATAAATCGTATTCGTCGCCTTGTTGCGAAGCGTCACGTGAGGCCTACCCTGACTCGCGATGATCGAATCCGAATTCGCGATCTCCAGCCGGATGCGGTGCCCCGGTTTGAACACGTTGCAGATCGGCCAGATCTCGATCGGGAATTCGTACACGGTCCCCGGCTCGAGCGGCTCGGCAGCGAGATGCGGATGAAAGGGCTGCGCCAGCGTCGACTTCGCTGCATCGATCTTGCGATGCGAGGCGCGGAGCCATCCTTTACAAAGCTCGCGATGCTGACCGTCAGGTGATTCGTCGGCAACGGACACGACCCAGTCCGTATCCGTCGCGGTCGACGATGCCTGCAGATGTAACGCGAGCGGACCTGTGAGCTCCATGTCGCGTGACATCGGTTCCGTGCGATAGACGAGACGCGGCTCGCCGTGCCATGCCTCGGTGCTCGCGGCATCGAAGTCGATCCGCCGCGTCTGCTCGGCGCCTGCGGAATCCGAGAGCGTCCCCTCCAGCCCATTCTTGCCGCCACCGAGATAGAGCTCGCGAAACTCGGTTCGCTTGAGCGGCCATTCTTTTTCCGAGCGCCAGGTGTTCTCGCCCTGGATGTAGAGCTGAATCGGCGGGCCTTCCATCACGCGCGTGTCCATGCCTTTCAGCCAGTGGTCGTACCAGCGCAGCATCTCGTAGTGGTAGCCCGCCCACGGACGAAGTGGCCAGGGCCGCGGACCGATCATCGCGCGCTTCGGAATGTCGCCCGTGCCGTTGTAGCCGTCGAACACGCCCTTGAGATGCAGCTCGTTCATGTACCAGCCCGAGCCGAAATACGACGGAATCTTGATCTTTTCCAGCCGCGGCCACGCCGAACGTTCCTGGTAGAACGGCCCGTCGAACGGATATTTGTGGCTGTACATGATCTCGAGTTTCTGCTTGAGCTTGTCGACTTTCGGGTTGCGGCCCGAAGTCATGTTGAGATTCATGACGAACGCGGTCCAGTGTGTCGTGAAGTTCGTGCCGATGCCGCCGTGGAAGCAGGCATCCCTGTAGAAGTCGCACGATGCATCGTACGGAAAGATCGCTTTGAGGTGGGGCGGCTGCCGCTCGGCCGCGAAAAGCTGTGTGCGGCCCATGTAGGAGATGCCGCTCATGCCGACGTTGCCGTCGCACCACGGCTGTTCGGCGATCCATTCGATGATGTCGTAGAGGTCCTGCTGCTCCTGCGCGCCGAAAAGATCGTACTCGCCTTCCGAATCGTTGCAGCCGCGCACATCGACGATCACGTGGGCGTAGCCGCGCGGCACCCAGAACTCGGACACGCCGGCTTCGTTCTGTCCGAGCGCGATGACGCTCCGCTGGAGCTGCCGCGTGTAAACGGACGTCGTGACGAGCGCGGGAAATTTCATGCCGCCCGCGTGAGGGCGGATCACGTCGGCGGCGAGCCTGATGCCGCCACGCAACGGTATGCGCGCTTCGTAATCGGAAATCGACGCGTAACGTGGCTCGGATCGCTCCGGCGCTTTCGGCGCGTCATTGAACGGATATTGCGGCGAGACCAGTGGATCGATGCACCGAATACGATTGGGGTCGACGTCCATTTCCCGCTCCGTATAAAACGCGGCGACTGCCGCGATAGGCGATTTTTGCGGCGAGAGGCAAAGCCTCGCGACGCGTCGTAGGTTTTATTTCCGGGTGTCGGCCTCTTTCACCTCGCCTGCGTAGACATAACCTGCCTCCTCGATGCTTCCTGCTCCGGTGTAGACGCCGATCACCTCGAGCGGCTCGGTCTTGCTTGCGTTGTACAGGAATCGCTCCACGCCTTTGGGAATGAAGTGCACATGACCGCCACGCACTTCGGCGCGATCCTCGCCGGCACCGACTATGCCGCGGCCGCTGATCACGTAATAGACCTCTTCGCAATTATCGAGGCGATGCTTGTGGTGCGCTTCGCCCGGGGCGAGCTTCGCCCAGTACAGGGCATTCGGACTGCCGTTGTGACGCCCGATCGGCATGCGGAAATCGCGGATGTTCCAGCCGGACCGCGAATCAGTCGAGAGCGGCTTCACGTTCTCGATGTTGACGAGTATGCCGCCTGTGAGTCCCTCGCGCCGAGGCACGTCGAGATCCGCATCGGCCACGGGCCCGCGGAATTCATAGCCCGTGTCCTTCACGTCTTTCGCGCCCACATAAAAACCAATCACGAGACCTTCTTCGTCTTTCGTTTCGTTGTAGAAGAAGTGCTCGGACCCTTTCGGCATCAGGCGGCAATGGCCCGGTCGAACTTCAGTGCGCTCGGCGCCCTGACCGACGACACCGTGGCCTCTGAGATACACGGCAATCTCGTCACACCGGCTGTGAAGGTGTTTCGCGTGCGTGGAGCCCGGCCGAAAAATAGAATGAAAGACCGTCGTCGAGCTGCCGTCCTTGCCCGTGATGGGCAGGCGAAACTCGGAGATCGCCCAGCCTTCGCCTTTCTTCATGTTCTCCGGTGTCACGTCCTCGACGTGCACGAGCGGATATTTGAGAGCCATCGAAATCCTCGCGTGGTGGGAGCTCGCGTGTTCTTGTGCGGGCGCGAGCTGATGCAGACGAGTTTGCCAGATAATCGGGGGCTGCGCCGGCGCCACTATCAAGCGGCGCTGCGAGAGTGCAGCGCAGCGTCAATACCCTGAAAGTTCCAATCCGCCTTCGAGCGCGGAGCGCACACATCAACGGGCGCCGGACGTCATTTCGGAATCAGGCCCGCGGCTTTCGCGACTTTCGTGAATACCTCGAGCTGTTTTCGAACGATCGCGTCGTACTCCTCCGGTGCGGTGGGTGCGGGATCGAAGGAGATTGCGTGCATTCGCTCCTTCACATCGGGCATGTCGAGCACGCGCGCAACGTCTTTGCTGATCTGATGCACGATCGGTCGCGGCGTGCGCGCCGGCGCCATCAGCGCGTGCGCGGCATCCCTTTCGAAGCCCGGCAGGATTTCAACCAGCGCGGGCACGTCGGGCAGGACCGGCGATCGCCTCGGCGTGTTCACCGCGAGCGGCACCAGTCGGCCGTCCTTGATGAAAGGCATCGCCGAGCCGAGACCGGGGAAGCCGTAGTGCACGCGGCCGGTGACGATCTCCACGAGCATCTCGGGCTGGCCTTTGAACCCCACATGCACCCCCTTGATGCCTGCGGCCATGTTGAATCGCTCGGTGCTCATGTGCAGTCCGCTGCCCGCGCCGGCGGAGCCGAACAGGATTTTGCCGGGCCGCTCCTGAGCGAGCGCGATGAACTCTTTGGCGGACTTCACGCCGAGAGAAGGAGCTACGACGAGCGCACCCGTTGTCGAACCGATCTGCGATATGCCGCGAAAATCGCGAAGCGCGTCATACGGCAGATTCTTCTGCAGCACCGCCGTAATGGCGAAAGAGGTCGATACCATCAACAGCGTGTGTCCGTCCGGTGTCGCCTGCGCAACCATGGTCGACGCAAGCGTGCTGCCGGCGCCGGAGCGGTTTTCGATGACTACGGGTTGCCCCCACATTTCCGCGAGCTTGGGGCCGATCAGCCGCGCCGTGATGTCCGTCGCGCTCCCCGGTGAAAAGCCGACCACGATGCGCACCGGCTTGGTCGGAAACTTCTGTTGTGTCTGCGCGATCGCGGGCGCTGTGCCGCCGGAGATGACTGCGATGACGCTCGCGACGATCGTGTGATGCCTCATACCCACACTACCTCCTCGAATGATTGTGATGACGCGCGTTTCCGACTACGGACGGGCGATCGATGAATGTTACTGCGCGGTCACGCCTGCTGCCTTGACCACGCGCCCGAAGCGCTCCGACTCCGCGCGCATGTACTGAGTGAGCTCACCCGGCGAGCTTGCTTGCGGATCCTGACCCTGGTCCGAGAGCCGTTTCGCAAAAACGGGGTCGTTCAGCATCTTCACGGTCTCCGCGTTCAATTTGTTGAGCAGCGGCGCGGGCAGTCCACGCGGGGCGAGCAGCGCGTACCATGTCTGGCACTGAAATCCGGGAAGACTCTCCGCAACGGTCGGCACGTTCGGCGCAGCGGGCGAGCGTTTCGTTCCGCCGTGCGCGATCGCGCGAAGCTTTCCTGCTTTCGCGAGCGGCCACACCGCCGGCATGCTGTTGAACATGAACTGCACCTGGCCGCCCATGACATCGGTAATGGCCGGTGACGTTCCTTTGTATGGCACGTGCACGATGTCGACGCTCCCCATGATCTTCAGCATCTCGCAGCCGAGATGGTTCGACGTGCCGGTCCCGGGGGACGCGCAATGAAGCTGCCTCGGTTTCGCACGCGCGAGCGCAACCAGCTCGTCCACGGTCGTTGCGGCGACCGTCGGGCTCGCGACGAGCATCTGCGGACTGATCACGACGAGCGATATCGGTGTGAAGTCGCGGTGCGCATCGTAGGGGACTTTGGTGATCAGCGGCTGTATGACGAGTCCCGCCGACGACGAAAACACGAGCGTGTAGCCGTCGGGTGGGGCTTTCGCCGCGATCTCGAGGCCGATGATGCCGCTCGCGCCCGGCCGGTTATCGACGATGACCTGCTGACCCCAGACTTCCGTGAAACGCTGCGCCATCATGCGCGTGACGACGTCCATCGCACTGCCAGCGGTGTTCGGCAGAACCATGCGAATGGGACGTGCAGGGTAGTTCTGCGGATCGGTTTTCTGCTGCGCGAGCACAGGACCCGCCGTCGTAAGCGCTCCTGCAATCGCGGCGAAAATCATGCGTTTGTCCAAAGCCTCCATGAACGGTTTCCTCCTCGATGAAATGCGACGGTCACCCTTTACTCGGGCCGAAGGCCCGCGAGCTTCACGAGCTTCCTGTATTTGTCGATCTCCGCACACCGTCCGGTGTGGCTTTCGCGACGATGCCGGTAGCCAACGTGCCGCCGCCGCCCGGCCGATTGTCGACCACGACCTGCTGCCCCCAGTTCTCCGTCATCCTGAGAGCGATACGCCGCGCCAGAAGGTCCGTCGCGCTGCCCGCCGTGAACGGAATGATCATGCGCACGGGTCGCGTTGGATAGCTCGGCGTCGTCTGCGCGATTCCCGACGTCGCAGGCAACCCAACGGCGCCCGCGATCACGACCGCTACACACGAGAATGGAAGCCTCTGCGATACCGTTCTCATCGGATCCTCCTTCGCAGGTTCCGCGTGAAATGGGGTACCTCGACTTTCCCGGCAGGCGACGCCTTTCTTCAGATGGTAGCCTTTTTGGGCATCGAGCGAATCCAGGTTCGCACCTCGTGCAGCAAGTTGACGATCGCTGCTCGATCGCGTGATCATGCGGAGAGCGATACCGCATTGCTGCTTCGCAAAAACACGCGCCGTCCATGGCTTCGACAGTCCTTTTCGCTGCACTGGTCGTACTTCTCGCACCGGCGGGTGCGTTGGCGGACATTTACAAGTGGACCGACGAGCGCGGAGTTACGGTCCTTTCGAGCCTGCCGCCGGAAGACCCGGGTGAAGTGCGGAACGTCGAAGTCGTGGCAAAGGAAACGAGGCGCGCGAAGGGCGCGAGCGCTGCTGCGACTTACGAGGAAGGCGCGAGCAGCGAGCAAATCCTGCTCGATCGCATCGAGAGCCTCGAGCGACAACTGCGGGCACAGCAGTATCCCCGCGAGGTCGTTTCTTCACCGCCGGCGTCTCAAGCGGCCTACTACACGACACCGTACCAGGGCGGCTATTATTCGACGCCGCCGCCACCGCCGCACTGGGTGGAGCCTGCGCCTTATTACCCGGGCTACTACGCGTACCAGGGGCCGTATGTCACTTTCTATCCCGCGGTCACCAACGTGTTTCCCCGTGCACACGGCCATTTTCGGCATAAGCACTTTCCGCACGTTTTTCCGCGCAGCACGTTTCCACGCTCGTTCGTGCACAGCGGCTTCCCGCGCACAGGCACGTTCCACCGCGGAAGACCCTAGCTTCAGAACGCCTTGTCCCGCTTGAACTGCCTGTGTGCACTGAGTGGCGCCGCGTGTGCGGTCCTGTGTGTCACGTCGACCATCGCCTCCGCGCAGACCTACCCCACGCGGCCGCTGCGGCTCATCGTCGCCTTCGCGCCCGGCGGCAGTGTCGATGTCGTCGCACGCCTCGTCGGTCAGAAGCTCGGAGAAAGTCTGGGCCAGCAGGTCGTCATCGATAATCGTCCCGGCGCCGGCGGCAACGTGAGCGCCGAGATCGCTGCGCGCGCAGCACCAGACGGCTACACGCTGTATATCTGCAGCGCGTCGCTCGTTGCGAATCCGAGCCTCTATCGCAAGGTCGCATACGACCCGATCAAGGATTTCGCGCCGGTCACGCTGCTCGCGTCCGCGCAAAGCGTGCTGGTCGCGCACCCAGGCTTTACCGCGAAGAGCGTCAAGGACCTCATTGCGCTCGCGAAAAAGATGCCCGGGAAAATAAATTACGCCTCACCCGGCAGCGGAAGCTCGGGCCATCTCACGATGGAGCTTTTCAAAAGCCTGGCCGGCGTGGATCTCGTGCACGTCCCCTACAAAGTCATGAGCCAGCTGCAAGGTGACGTGATAGCAGGGCAGGTGCCGCTCGCGTTCTCGACGATCCCCGGCGCCTTACCGCATATCCAGGCCGGGCGCATGCTGCCGCTCGCGGTATCCGGTGCGCGGCGCTCGCCTGTGCTGCCGAACGTGTCGACGGTCGCCGAAGCCGGCGTTCCCGGATACGAAGCGGCGACGTGGTACCCGATACTGGTCCCGGCGGAGACGCCGCGAGCGATCGTGGAGAAGCTCAACGCCGAGCTCGTCGCGATCGTCCGGGCGCCGGACATGAAAGAGCGTTTTGTTTCCATGGGCGTCGACGCGATCGGCTCCACCCCGGAGGAACTGGGCGCCCATATCAAGAGTGAGCTGCGCAAATGGGAGAAAGTGGTGCAGCTTTCGGGAGCGCGGGTGGATTAGCTGTGAAGCTCCAACAGTTTTTTCTGCCTATTCGCTACTTAGCGCGGTTGGCTTTCGAAGCGACGAGGCGCGGTCGAGCCGATTCGTCGAGCCTCATGGTGCCGCAAAGCTGCGGCACGAATCGGCTCGCCGCATCACCTCCACCGCGCACTCTCTGCTATTTAGCATCATGCGACGCGATCGCGACGACGGCAGGTTTGCCTGAGCGATTGCTCCACGCATGGTTGCTTCCGCGGTTGACCACGAACTCGCCCTGCTTGAGCACGACTTCCTGCGTGTCGAGCACGAGCACGATCTCGCCTTCGAGCACGATGCAGAGATCGAGCGTACGCGTTTTCTGCATATAGGGATGCGGTGCGTCGGCCGAATACGTCGATGCGCCTGGCGCGCCGACCGACTGGAAGTAAGCCTGCACCTCGCGCTGCCCGATTTTGCCTTTCCAGTCGCTGTCCGGCGGGAACGTGAATACATTCAACACGGATCCTTTTGCCGGCGGGATCAGGACGTGCGGCAAATGCAGCGTCTCGAAAACGATTTTCGCGGGGCAGCTGTCGACCACCCACATGCGATGCAGGGCGAAACCCGGGCGCGCCGGATCCGTCCGCACGTCCGGTGAAGCCGTGTCGCCGACAAGACTCGATTTGCCGGCCTCGCGATCGATCGCCACGACCCGGCGCTGAGGCTTCACACCTGCCGGAAGCTTCTCGTTTTCGGGCGGGCGCATCGGCTTGTCGTTGCCCTGCGCGGTGCCGGCAGGACCGTCGACGAACTCCGCGTCGAACATGTCGAATGCCATCATGCAGCCCATTTTCGAGCTGTCCCACAGATGCCATGCACCGACGTCGATCACGACATCGCCCGGTTTCAGCGTGAGCGTGGCGTCGTCGAGCTCCATCACGCGCTCACCTGAAATCATGATGCCGTAGTCGACCGATTTCGTTTTGTGCATGTACGAGCGGTTGTAGTGGTTGCCGCCGCCGCGGTCCCATGTGCGCCCATGTTGCTCCGGCGCTTTGTAACCTTCGCTGGGCGGTGACTCGGGTGTTTTCGCGAGCCAGTGCACGACGCGAAGATGCCCGCCGCCCTCGGGGCAGGGGAACTCGTCGTTCCAGGTGCCGGCGTCTTCTTTGCCGTCGAGCGGCGCGGGCGTCTCCCGCCATACCCAGAAGTCCGTATGGCCGCGGCCTTTGATCGGTTGTCCGACGCCGGGCAATTGGGCTTCGTGCGCACCCGGGGACGGTCCATCCCAGACGACTTTCGATCGCCCGCGCTCGTCGTTCCCGGTGACGACTCGTCGAATCGGTGTCAACGCCATGCTGCTTTCTCCTTAGTCTGCTTTTTTATTTCCGCAACCTGATGATTTCCTGCAACGCCACGTTCGCAACGCCTTGAACCGCAAGCGTCTTACGTACTTCCGCAGGCGATGCGGGTCTTGGCGAGCTTAACGTACAAGCCGTGTGCCGGCTTCCCTGGTCTCCGCAGATATTCGCTCGCGGCAAAATTTCCGTTCTGTTGACGCCGGTCAAGGAGCATTGCCGGCGGGCGCTCAAAATGAGTTTGGGGTGATTCGCAGTCCCCACTCCGAGCTGCGAGGATTTAAGGGCCCATCTGGTGCTGCGCCGCATCCTTAGAACTCACCGGCCCCGCAAACTGCGGCAGGCGCTCGCGTGGCTGCTCGTCGGCGCGCTGGCTCCATTGCTCCTCGTGTCGACCTTCTTTCTGTCCAGACAATGGGACCTGCAGCGCGAAGCGAGCCTGAACCGCTTGCGCGATCTGTCACTGGCGCTGCAGCTTGCGGTCGATCGGGAGCTCGCGATCGACCAGACGGCTCTTCAGGTTCTTGCCACCTCCTCGGCGATAGACGCCCGGGATTGGAGCGCTTTTTATGCGGCGGCCAAGGAAGCGGCCAAGGTGCGCCCGGAAAGCTGGGTGCTGCTCCGAGGTCGTGAAGAAAAGACGATCATCAATACCCTGGTTCCGCTAGGTACCCCGCTGCCTTCGTTTGTTACTCGTGATGCGTCGCCGGGCAGGCTCGAAGAGTGGGAAGGCCGCAAATTGCCGTGGTTTGACACGGACGTGTTTGCAGGGCCGCTGCGCTCCGGGCTGCCACGCGTGAGCGATCTGTTCTACGGTCCCGTTCGGCAAGGTCCCGTCGTTGCCTTATCGGTCCCGGTGAAGAGAAACGATACCGTCCCTTATGTCCTCGCGTTCGCATACGCACCGGAAAGATTCGTCGCGCTAATGCAGCAGCAGCCTCAGACCGACCGGCTCTTCATGTTGGTCGTCGACGGCAACGGCAACATCATTGCAGGCAACCATGACGCTGCCCAGGCGAGTGGTCGTATCGCCCAGCGGCCATTCGACGCGGGGCGCGCACTGCCACACGACGGTATCGTGGAGACCACGACATTCGATGGGGTTTCCGCGTTCTTCGCGTACCATCGTCTGGACCTCGCCGACTGGACGGTGGCGGTCGGGCTGCCGACGCACGCTATGCTCGCACCCGCCCGACGGTCGTTGCTGCTCTGGCTCGGTCTCCTTCTGGTCGTGGTTTCGGGCGCAGCGCTGCTCGCACACCGCTTCTGGCGCCGTGTTGCAATTCCGCTCACGGCGCTTGCGCAGCAGGCGCACAAGCTCGGTGACCGCGACATCGATATGCCGCCGACCGACATCGAAGAGGTGCGAACGCTGTGCAACGCGCTGCAGGAAGCGAGCTACGCGGAGCGCGCGCGCCGCGAAGAAGCCGCCCGGCGACTGCAGCTCGAGCATCGCGAACGCCTGCTCGCGCTGCAGCACGCGAACGAGCTCGACGCCGCGGATCGCCGCAAGGACGAGTTCCTCGCCATGCTCGGCCACGAGCTGAGGAATCCGCTGGCGCCGATCATGAACGCACTCGCCGTGGTGCGCAAAGTCGCACCCGCCGAAGCGACCCTGGAGCGGGCGCTCGACATCATCGAGAGGCAGGCACGACAGCTCGCGCGTCTCGTGGAAGATATTCTCGATCTCGCGCGTATCAATACCGGCAAGATCGTGCTGCGCAAGCGGCGGCTGGATCTTCGGGAAATCATCGAGCACGCGGGCCAGGCCGCGCAATCGGCCATGGAGGCGCGCCGCCACGCGTTCACAGTGCTGCCGGGGCAAGAAGCCCTGTGGGTGAACGGTGATGACGCACGGCTTGCGCAGATCGTCGGCAATCTCCTCGGCAACGCTGCGAAATACACCGAGCCTGGCGGCCGGATCGTCTTATCGTGCACACGCGAGCAGGAGAGCGCGGTGGTGCAGGTGATCGACAACGGCAGAGGCATCGCGCCGGATCTGCTGCCCCACGTGTTCGATCTTTTCGAGCAGGGTGATCTCAGCGGCGTTCGCGCAGCCGGCGGGCTCGGCATCGGACTGCATGTCGTCAAGCGCCTCGTGGAACAGCACGGCGGAACAGTAAACGCCAGCAGCGGAGGCGAGCAGCGCGGTAGCGTCTTCGAAGTGAGACTACCGCTGGCGGTGGACGTGGAATTGCCGGCGTCCGATGAGACGCCATCCGCATCCACGACCACTTCGGGAAGCCCGTCGATCAGTGGCGACTGCGCGATGTGCTCGCAGGAATAGTGAGCGAAAGTCGCACAGCCGTCGCGTAAATGCACCGATCACTCGTGATGGTGCGTCTCCGCATACGCGTCGGCTTCCGCCTTCGTGCGATGGATCGTGCCGGCGGGGTGCTCGGGTGGCGAGTACACGGTGTAGAGGCGCAGCTTGTCTCTGTTTGACGTGTTGATTACGTTGTGTTCGGTCCCGGCGGGTATCACGAGGGCCGTGCCGTCTTCCAGTGGGTACCGTTTGCCGTCCAGAATTGCCACACCCTCGCCTTCTTCCACCCGGATGAACTGGTCGCGGTCTTCGTGCGTTTCGGTTCCGATCTCTTCGCCGGGCCCGATCGCCATCACGACGAGCTGACTATGAGGTGCCGTGTAGAGCACTTCGCGGAAGTTTTCGTTCTCGAATGCCTTCTCTTCGATATTGATGCTGTAGCCGGACATGCGTTTCTCCCATAGGATGATGGCGCGAGACTGTCGCGGGGCTCCTGAAGTTGCAGCATGCACCGTGCCGTCGAGACGGCCGGTTCTTGACACGTATCAAACGATCAATTGAACGTCAGTCCTGCTTTTTTCACGATCGCGATGTGCTCTTCGACGTCGCGCGTGATCATCTTGTCGAACTCGGCGGGCGGGAGCGGCAGGGCTTCCAGCCCCTGATTCCTGAGCTTCTCGGCCACGGCAGGCGTCTGCAGCGCTTTCTGTGTCTCCGCATGCAGCCGGTCGATGATCGCTCGCGGCGTCTTGACGGGCGCGAGCAAGCCATTCCAGAAAGTGTATTCGCTGCCGGGATATCCCGCTTCGACGGTCGTCGGCACGTCCGGCAAGGCGGCAGCGCGTTTGGTCGTATTCACGCCGAGTGCGATCAGCCGTCCGCTCTTCAGGAACGGCAGGCCCGACGTGATGCCGATGCACAGGAAATCGACGCGCCCGGTCGCGACTTCGGTGAGGGCTTCGGGGCCGCCGCGGAATGGCACGTGCGTCGCGTCGAAGCCAGCGGCGAGCCGCAGCTTTTCGGCGGCCCAGTGCGTCGCGCTTCCCACGCCCGCGGAGCTGAAGGTCATCGGCCGTTTCTTCGCGGTCTCGACGAGCTCCCGGAGCGTCTTGATACCTTTCTCAGGCGAGATCATGGTCACGTTCGGCACCGTGCCGACCACAGCGATCCCTGCGAAGTCGCGCGCCGGGTGATACGGCAGCTTCGGATAGACCGCAGCTGCGGCGGCGTGAGCGGACGCGTTGAATAGCAGGGTATAGCCGTCCGGCGCTGCTTGTGCGACGAGCGCCGCGCCGATCGAGCCGCCGGCACCGCCGCGGTTTTCGATGACGAGGTTGTGACCGAGCGCGGCGCCCAGTGGCTCCGCGATGACGCGCGCGATCACGTCGGACGTCGAGCCTGCGCTGAACGGCACGATGACGCGTATCGGCTTCGCCGGCCACGCTTGTGCAGACGCATCGTGGGGCATCGCTGCCGTCGCGCCTGCCGCCGCAGTCAATTTCAGGAATGTGCGTCGGGTGGTCACTCTTGTCTCCTCGTGGTTGTTTGCTCGATTATGCGCTCTCACACGAAAAACTGGAGAGAGACGGATGGCGAATGATAACGAAGCTGTGAACGAGCGGCAGGCGCGCGACAACGAAGCGGCGATGCGGGCCGACCAGCGTTTCGACTATTCGGCGATCGTCGATCGCAAGCGGTTGAAACTGCCGCGCGGCGCGCGCATGGTCGTGTGGCCGGTCGTGAACATCGAGGAGTGGGACATCACGCGCCCGATGCCGCGGCAGTACTCGAATCCGCCGGGCGGCCAGTCGATCGTGCCGGACGTTCAGAACTGGGGATGGCACGAGTACGGCATGCGCGTCGGCATCTGGCGCATCATGGAAAGTCTCAGGAAGCACCGGATCAAGCCGACGATGTCGATCAACGCACGCGTCTGCGAGACGCGCCCGCGTGTGGCGCAGGCAGCCCTCGACGATGGCTGGGAATTCATGGCGCACACGTACATTCAGATGCCGATTCACAAGGTGGAGGATCAGCGCGCCATGATCCGGCAGACCATCGACGTTCTGAAGAAATTCACGGGGAAGACACCGACCGGCTGGCTTGGCCCGGGTCGCGGCCAGACGCCGGCGACGCTCGACTATGTGGCCGAAGCGGGACTCAAATGGTTCGGCGACTGGGTGATGGACGATCAGCCGTTCTGGGTGCGCACGAAGCATGGACCGATCCTGTCGATCCCGTACTCGGTCGAGCTGAACGATATCGCGATCATGGTGACGCTGCAGCAGGACTCGGATGTCATGTTGAAGCGTGCGCGCGACGCATTCGACCAGATGTACCGCGAGTCAGCCAAAAACGCGCGCGTGTTCGCGTTCGGCGTGCATCCCTATATCAGCGGTGCCGCGCACCGGATCAAGTATTTCGATGCGATGCTCGCATACATGAAGAAGCATAAGGACGTCGTCTTCTGGCAGGGCGAGCAGATCTACGACTGGTATCGGCGCGCTGTCGAGAAGTAGAGTGCTCTAAGGCTCGCGCGCCAGCCGGGGTGTGCTCGCCGGAGGTTTGCGCGGTCGGTAAGCCTGTTCGAAGGCATACGCGTATGCGAGGAGCTTGGCTTCCGTGTAGTCGAGGGATAGGAGCTCTGCGCCTACCGGAACGCCAAGGGGCGCGGAGCTCGTCGACGTGGAAAAGCCACCGGGGAAAGTAACGGCGGGGAACCCGGTGCCGTTCGACAACGTGCCGTTGCGCTCGAGCTGATCCGGGTCGGTCACGCGCGCGACGAGAATTTTCTGCAGGGGGTAGAGAATCGCATCGAGGTTGAGCTCCGCCATTTTCGCGGCGACGGCGATGCGTAGCTTCTCGCGGTTCAGAGTGCGATCCTTATAAGCCTGCGAGTTCATGCCGTCGCTGACGGCAAGCTCTGCTTCCAGCGTCTTCTGCACGGCCGAAGTTTTGGTGGCAACCAGCTCGTTGAACGACTTCACCGGTGCGTTCGGTCCGAGCGTCGAGAAATAGTGTTCCATCACCGTGCGCGCTTCGTAGCGGGAGGTGGCGACGAGCGGCGCGAGCTTGTCGTACTCGGGGAGCTCGAATCGAGCGATGGTAGCGCCGAGGTCGGCAAACTTCGCGACGACGTCTTCCATCACGTTGTTGACTTCCTGGTGGCGCTCGGCCCTGCCCATCATATTCATCATGACGCCGATCCGCGCACCTTTCAGCGCATCGGTGCGAAACATGTGGGTGTAGCTTCGGGGTATGCGGTCCCTGCCAAGTGCGGTGATCGGGTCAGCCGGATCATAGCCCGCCATCACATCCAGCAGCAGAGCAGCGTCCGTCACGGTTCGTGTGATCGGCCCGATCTCATCCTGCGTGAGGCTGTTCGGGACCACACCGGCGCGACTTACGAGCCCACGCGTCGGTCGAATGCCGACAAGGCTCGCTGCGGACGCAGGGGAGCGAATCGACTGCCCGGTATCGCTGCCGGTGCCCAGCACGGCCATATTTGCAGCGATCGCGCTGCCGGTGCCGCCGCTCGAACCTCCAGGCGTGCGTGTGAGATCGTACGGGTTCAGCACTTGGCCGCCGAGGCTGCTCACGGACATCCCGCCGCGCGCGAACTCCTGCAGGTTCGCTTTCGCGAGAATCAGGACGCCTGCGTTGCGCATGCGTGTCACCGTGAACGCGTCGGCGGGCGGGACAGAACTCTTCATGCTGACGCTGCCTGCCGTGGTGGGCATGTCGGCGGTATTGAAGTTGTCCTTGAGTATCGTGGGAATGCAGTGCAAGCGGCCGACTTTGGCAGGATCGGCTCTGTACTGCCGATCCATTTCGGCTGCCATCTCCAGCGCTCTGGGATTTACAGTGAGAATGGCCCGCAGCGTCGGTCCTTTGCGATCGTACGCTGCGATGCGATCGAGGTAGAGCTGAGTGAGCTGAACGCAGGTGAGCTCTCCACTCGCGAACGCATTGTGAATGCTCGCAACGGTCGCTTCCTGCAACTGAAAAGATTTACGCTCGGTCATCGCGCACCCGCTTGCTAGAAGAAATACCCACACCGCTGCCAGGACTGGTTTCATGTTCTGTCGTCATTCGCCTTTGATATCGGCTCTGCGAATCACGTCGAGCCACTTGTTCGTCTCTTCGATCATGAGCTTGCCGAATTCCGCGGGGCTCATTTTTTCTGGCATCGCCGAGGGACGCCGATGACATCGACACAAAGACAGCGTTGCCATGAGAATTCATTCAGTCGATGCGCGCCCCCGTGTCCTTGACCAATTTCGCCCACTTGTCGACTTCGCGCCTGATGTACTGACCCAACTCCTCAGGGGTGCTGCCGATCGGATCGATCGCCTGATCTGCGAGCAGTTTCTTGTATTCCGGAGTGTTGAGCACTGCGACGCTCTCGCGGTTCAGCCGCTCGATGATCGCGCGCGGCGTGCCTGCGGGTGCGAGCAGCGCGTACCAAACGCCCGAATCATAGCCTGGCACCCCGGATTCAGCGATGGTCGGGAAGTCGGGAAGTGACCGAGGCCTCTTGGCGGTGGTGACGGCCACCGCCCGGATACGCCCGCTTTCGATGTGGCCCCGCGCATACGCCCAGACCTCGAAGTCGGCCTGGATTTCGCCGGAGAGCAGCCCGACCTGCGCCGGACCGCCGCCTTTGTACGGGACGTGGACTATCTTGATTCCCGTCATGCTGGTCAGCAGCGCACCCGCGAGGTGCCCACCGCTGCCGTTGCCGGCGGACCCATAATGAATCTCCCCGGGCCGCTTGCGCGCGAGCTGCAGGAACTCCTTCATCGATCGCACGGGCAGCGAGGGATGCACCACCAGGATGTAGGCTCCATCGGCAAACAGCGTGATCGGAGCGAAATCCCTTATAGGATCGTAGGGCAGACTCCGGTACAACGCGGGATTTATCGCGAGCTGCGCAGTGATCGGCGCCACGATCGTGTAACCGTCCGGCGCAGCTCGTGCCACGGCTTCCATGGCGATCGATCCGCCGCTGCCGCCGCGATTGTCGATGACGATCTGCTGGCCCAACCGGGCCGAGAGGTGCTGCGCAAACGGGCGCATGATGGCGTCCACGCCGCCGCCCGGCGGATACGGAATGATCAATCGAATCGGTTTGGCAGGATACGTTTGAGCATGAGCGGGCTGACACGCCAATATCCCGGCTACGCACAACGGTACGACAAGCATCGAATACAGCGAAGGTTTCACGGTCGTCCTCTTGTGATCCAACGCCCTGCGTCAAGAAGGTGCTGCGGCTGAAACGCTCCCGGTCCGCTCCGTTATCCTAATAAATGGCCGGTACGCCATACGCCTTGACGACTTCGTCCCTGGCGGTCTTGCGGCGCACACCGGTCGGGATGTACTGCCTCACATCGCACATGACCTCCACGAGCCCCGGTTTTCCTGAAGCGAAGGCCGCGCGCAATGCGTCCTGTATGTCCGCGGCCTTTTCAACGCGCGCGCCGTAGCAGCCAAAGCCCTCGGCGACTTTCGTCCAGTTCACCGTGGTGGTGTCGAACGTCTTCATGTACGGTGCCTTGTTCTGCGTGTGGTCCTCGAAGCGATAGCGTCCCATTGCAAAGCTCGAGTTGTTGTTGACCACCACGACCCACGGCACGTGCTCGTCGTTGCGGCGAACCATCGTCTCGAGCTCGGCGATGTTATAGCCCATGCCGCCGTCGCCCGAATAATGGATGACCCGCTGGTCTTTTTCGGCGCCGAACGCAACCCCCATGCTCATGGCCAGTCCGGAACCCAAGGTCCCTCCGACGGGTATGTAACGTCTTCCCGTGCCTTTGAGCTCGATCATGCGGCAGGTCCAGCAGAGCGCCTGGCCCGTGTCCGAGGTGAGGATGTCTCGCGGGCCGAGGAACTGCGTGATTTCCTTCATGATGCGCTGGGGCCAGACCGGAACTGCGTCGGAGTCCATCATCGGCTTCACGACGGCTTCGAAAGTTTTGATCGACTCGGCGACCTCGTCGATGCGAGCCTGCCTGGGCGGCGCCTCGCCCGTTCTGTTCCTGAGATCGGCCACCAATTCCTGCAGCGCAACCCTGGCGTCGCCGAGGAGCGGAACATCGGCTTTATAGTTGCGCCCGATGGCGACCGGATCGATATCGAGGTGGATGATCTTCGCCGCGCCGGGCGCGGGCGCCGACAAATCCTCGGTGGTATGCGCGCCGGCGCGCGTTGCGACGAAAAAGACCAGATCGGCGCAGCGGACGAATTCATTCGCTTGCTCGCGTCCATATCCGCCGATCACTCCGACATACAGCGGATGATTTTCGGGGAAGCATCCCTTGGCGCCGGGATTGACGACGACCGGTATCGTGAGGAGCTCGGCGAGTGTTCTCAGCTCATCGTAGGCTTGCGACAGGTGTATGCCGGTGCCGCACATCAGCACGGGCCGCTTGGCTTTGATCAGGAGCTCCGCGGCCGCGGCAACCCTCGCCGATTCCGGCCTGGGCCGAAACGGTGGAACCTGGAAGAAGGTCGAGTCGCCGTAGAGCTCCGGCATCTCGCCGACGGGCATGTTGATGTCGTACGCCATATTGATGTGGGCAGGTCCCGGACAACCACTCACCGCCACCTGGATCGCGGTGCGCAGGTATTCCGCGAGCCTGCCGACCTGTGTCACGTCCGCGTTGAACTTGCAGGTCGACTCGAAGGACTTCATCTCGTGGCATTCCTGGTAGTCCCAGCGGTCCCGTTCGCTCGGCGGGTGCGTGCCGGTCAGGGCCACCACCGGACTGTGCGCGTACATCGGTTCGTACATCATGGAAGCGATCATCATGGCCGCCGCTCCCGCCTGGCCATAGCAAACGGAGGGCGTGCCGGTCACCCTGGAGTAACCGTCCGCCATGTTGGTCGCGGCTTTTTCGTTGCGGCACAGAATCGGGTGTCCACCGAGGCGGTCGAGCTCGTTCGAAACGATGTCTGATATGAGGCCGCCCGATTCGTAGAAGAAGTGGTCGACACCGCATTTCATCATCGTTCGCGCGACTGCGATGCCGCCGCTCAGTTTCTCGGTTTTGCCCATGTTTGATTCCTCCCTCTGATTGTTTCCTCGATCATCTACCCGGCAAATCCAGCCTGATATTGGCAGCCTTGATAATCTTGGCCCAACGCACGGTTTCCGTCTCGAGCAATTCGGAGAATTGCGTGGGCGTCCCTGCAAGCGGATCGAGTCCGGCTTTCTTTATCTGATCGCGAGTGCTGGCCATCGCCGCGCTCCTGCCCCATTCTGCGCTCAACCGGACGACGATCTCGCGCGGGGTTCTCGCAGGCGCGAGGATTCCGTACCAGCCGGTCACCTCACAGCTCGTTACCTCGCAAGCTTCGACGCCTGTCTCCCTTACCGCCGGCACGTCGGGCAGCAACGGCAACCGCTCGGAATGAAGCACCGTGAGCGCTTTCACCTTGCCGGCCTCGATCTGCGCCAGGACTGTCGGAAGGTTGGTGACCTGCAGATCGACTTCGCCGCCTATCAGCCCGATCAGGGCGAGACCCCCGCCTTTGTACGGCACGTGAACGATGCTGATCCTGGTGACGCTCTTGAACAGTTCGCCCGCAAGATGCGGCGTCGTACCGACTCCGCTCGTGCCGTAGTTGAGTTTTCCGGGATTCGCTCTGGCGTGGGCTACAAGCTCCTTGAGAGTATTAATCGGATGAGAGGTGCGAACGAACAGCAGCCAGTGAGTCTGCGCGACGAGCGAGAGGGGTGCGAAATCCTTGATCGGGGTGAAATTGAGATTCTTGTAAAGGCTGGGGCTGCAGGCGAGCGCTCCCGCTGAACCGATGACGATCGTATAACCGTCAGGCCTCGCCTTCGCCGCGGATTCGATGCCAATCAGGCCGCCCGCGCCGGGACGGTTGTCGATCACCACCGGCTGGCCGAGCCGTTCGGCCAATGCCGATCCGACGATGCGCGCGACGAGGTCGGTTGCTCCAGGTGGAAACGGTACGATGAATCGAATCGGCTTATTCGGATAGGTTTGCGCACAGAGCGGCGTAACCGTGGTCGCCATGAACAAAAACGCAACCGACACCGCCACCGCGGTTATGGAGGCTCGCCGCGCCGCTAGATCCCGGCCGGCTGGCTTGCACGGCCGCGCCGCGTTTCCCCCTTCGGCCCTGCGCCAGGCTGTCGCTTTCGCGGCATTCTCGTCCATGGCACGCCCTCCAAGACACGTGTGTCTCGTCTCGCTCACTGACCATGATAATAGGACACAGTCCCGGCACACTCGCTACGCGCCGATACTGCCGCCGTGTCGACCATCGCGGCATGTCGGGATGTTGAGCGACCACTGCGTGTTAGCATTATTTTTCCTGCCCCGCCTTAACAATTCGCAATTCCATTGGAGAGCATCACGATGTCGAGTCTTCCTCCCATCCGCCGCGTCGTTACCGGCAACGACGCGCAAGGCCGTTCCAAAGTGGTGTGGGACGGTCCCGCGCCCAACTCCCACGAATCGTCGCCCGGCTCGGGACGCGGCCACACCGACATCTGGGTGTGGTACGAAACACCGCTGCCGATCAATGGCACCAACGACGACGGCAATCTGAAATACGTTTTTGCGGGACCGCCCGGCGGCGGGCATTTCCGCGTGGTGCAGGCGCGCCCCCGGCCTGCGGACTACGACCGCTCGAAAGATCCTGAAGTCATTGCGCCCCACCCGCCGAAGCCTCAACCCGGCAATCAGGGCATGTGGGTTCGCGGCGGCAATTCGATGTACGAGTCCTCCATGCACAAGACGCAGACACTCGACTACGGGATCGTGCTGCAAACCGGCCGCGATCTGGTGCTCGACGATTGCACCTTGGCGATGAACGTCGGCGATATCGTCATCCAGGTCGGCGCGTGGCACCTGTGGCGTTATCCGAACGGCATCCAGATGGCGTTCGACATGATCTACGCGGATTTTCCCGACGGGAAGGGTCTCGCGCAGGGCAACGACAAACCGCTGCCCGCGCCCACGCTGCCGCCTGGCGTGAAACCCGCGCGGCGCATCGTCACCATCGACCGCACCGAAGGCCGCGGCGAGCTGGTAAGTGACACTGCGGCGCCCGATGTGCGGCTCGATCCGGCGCGCCCCGGCTATGCGTGCGCGCGGCTGTGGGTTGCCGACGGCCATCCGGCGAAAATGGTCTACGAAACACTGCACCTGCCGCATGCTCTGGAGCCGCCGCCCAGCGGCAGCGTGTGCCGCGTGATCGACTATCCACCCGATGCCACTTGGAAAGACAAAGTCGGCGCTGCCGAAGTCGCGGCGTTTTTCAAGGCGATGGGATCGCCCGGCGCGTCCACGTATTCGGCGAGTGCACCGCACCCGTACATGCAGAAAACCCGCACGGTGGATTTTTGCTGCGTGCTCGAAGGCGAGATCACTCTCGTGCTCGATCAACAGGAAGTCAACATGCGCGCAGGCGAGATTGCCGTGCTGCGCGGCGCCAATCACGCGTGGAGCAATCGCTCGAGCAAGCCCGCGCGCATTTCGGTGTGTACGCACGACGGAAAAGAATAAACGGCAAAGCGGCGTACTGCTCGCGGAGCAGCTTTCTCGCCGAAAAGGGAGAACGCTTGGGATTACCGACGTTCCAGTATCATTCCCCTTTGATATCGGCTCTGCGAATCACGTCGAGCCACTTGTTCGTCTCCTCGACCATGAGCTTGCCGAAGTCCGCCGGGCTCATTTTCTCCGGCACCGCGCCTTGTGCATCGAGCCTTTTCAGCATGTCCGGAGAATCGAGCACGGCGTTGATTTCAGCGTGCATGCTCTTGATCACATCGGGTGAAGTCTTCAGGGGCGAAAAGATACCCCACCAGATGTACGTCACGTAACCGGGCGCGCCCGACTCGCTGATCGTTGGCACACCGGGCAGTGCGGGATTGCGCTTCTTGCCGCCTACGCCGAGCGCTTTGAGCCTGCCGCTCTTGATGTAGGCGATGAGTGAGGTGATCGAGCCGATGTTGATCTGCGTGTTGCCGGCCATGGTGTCGGCCGCCGCGGGACCGCCGCCCTGGAACGGAACGTGAACGATGTTCGTGCCCGTCATGAGCTTGAAGAGCTCGGTGTTCATGTGCGGGAATCCGCCGATGCCTGACGACGAATAGTTGAGCTCGCCTGGCCGCTTCTTTGCGAGCGCAATAAGATCCTTCACGGAAGTCACCGGCAGCGACGGATGCACCGCGAGCACGCTGTCGCCGAAGCCGATCAGCGCGACCGGCTCGAACGATTTCACGTAATCGATGCCTTTCGCCTGCGTCTTGTTGATCAGATGGCCGTATGCGGTCGAGGTCATCATGAAGTTGTAGCCGTCGGGCGGCGTTGCTGCGGCGAGGTGCAGCCCGAGGATCGACCCTGCGCCGGGCCGGTTGTCGATGATCACCTGCTGCTTGAAACGTTTGGTCAGCTCGGCCGCGAGCAGCCGCCCGATGATGTCCGTGCTGCCGCCCGGCGCCCACGGGATGATGATCCGGATCGGTTTCTCAGGCCACGCGGCGGCGGCCGTGAGCGGCACGAAAGCGGTTGCTAACAACAGTCCGACCGTCTTCAGCATGGACACGTGTCGTTTCATGGCGTGGCTCCTGACAGAGGTCGAGATACTAACGTGCAGGCACGTCCGCTGCACATGTCGCCGGTATGGACGCACAACTCACACGGGAAGAGCTCGACTGGCTGACTCAGCTCGACACGGACGCGCCGGTTAAACCCGAGCTGCCGCCCGCAATCGCCAGCAAATTCGTGGATCTCGGCCTCGCTATCCGCTTGGTCGAGGGCGGGCTGCAACTGACGACCCTCGGGCGCCAAAGATTGTCCGAGGACAAGTAAGAACCGCCAACGCCGGGCCTATGTGCGCGGCCGCTCTTGAAAAACACGGGAAGTGGTCACGGTCGACGCGATGAAGCGCGTCAGGGCCTTCCCCAACGCTCGATCCAAGGCACCCCTCGCTTGAGCTAAATCAAAGCTGGAAGGCCGATGCGGGTCTAGTCTCCGCTCCACAGTCTCGCAAAGGTGGAGCTTCATGAGCGAAGCAGTCGGCCAGCAGCAGCTTGAGATCGTGGCGCGGGAAGATTTCTCCGAAGTTACGTATCTCCTCGAAGTTCGTCACCCGCTCATGGCGAAGGCCGCCCGGCCCGGTCAGTTCGTCATCGTCATGTCGCACGAGCAGGGCGAACGCATCCCACTCACCATTGCCGATTTCGATGCACGACGCGGAACGATCACGCTTGTCATCCAGGCAGTCGGCAAAACGACGCGTGAGATGCAAGACACGTGTCAGCGCGGCACCTCGCTTTACGCAATGGTGGGGCCGATGGGATTACCCAGTCATTTCGGCGGCGCGAAGAAAATGGTCTTTGTCGGCGGCGGACTCGGTGTCGCACCGATCTATCCCCAGGCGCGCGCCGCGAAAGAAAGCGGCGCCCATGTCATCGGCGTCCTTGGTTTCCGTACGCGCGATCTCGTTTTCTGGGAGCAGAAATTCCGCGAGTGCTGCGACGAGCTCGTGCTGTGCACGGACGACGGCTCCGTCGGATTGAAAGGCCCGGTTACCGCCGGCATCAACGCGGTCATTCACAAGCACCCGGATATCGATGAAGTCGTCGCGATCGGACCGCCGATCATGATGAAAGCCTCTGCGGAGGCGACGCGGCCGCACAAGATCAAGACGATGGTCAGCCTGAATCCGATCATGGTCGACGGCACCGGCATGTGCGGCGGCTGTCGCGTCAAGGTCGGAGATCGCGTGAAGTTCGCGTGTGTCGACGGTCCGGACTTCGACGGACATCTCGTCGATTTCGACGATCTCATGGCGCGTTTGAAGCGCTTCTCGAGCGACGAGCGCGCGGCGCTCGAACGCTGGTCCGACTCGTGCCGCATGACGCGCCCGCAGGAGCTGGAAGAACTGCCGGACGTGTTCGAGGACGCGCAGGGAGGGTAACGACGTGGCAAAAAGGAAAACGATACGCAGCATTCCGCAGGAGCGCACGCCGATGCGCGAGCAGCCGCCTGCCGCGCGTGCGCAGAACTTCGAGGAAGTCGCCTGCGGTTACAGCCTGCAGGACGCGCTGCGCGAGTCGGAGCGTTGCCTCATGTGTCCCGATCCGGCGTGCGTGGAAGGGTGTCCGGTCAGCATCGATATTCCCGGCTTCATCGAGCGGATTCTGTCGAAAGATCTGCGCGGCGCATACGACGTCATCACGTCGACCAATCTCCTGCCCGCGGTATGCGGGAGGGTTTGCCCGCAGGAAAACCAGTGCGAAGGTGTGTGTCCTGTCGGCCAGACGCTGGAACCCGTCGCGATCGGCAGGCTGGAGCGCTTCGTGGGCGACACTGCAATCAAGGAACGCTGGACGAGCAGCCCCTATATCGAGCCTACGAGCTTCAAGATCGGCATCGTCGGCTCCGGTCCCGCCGGCATGGCGTGCGCGGCCGACATGGCGAAAGCCGGCTGTGACGTCACGGTCTTCGAAGCTTTTCATCAGCCCGGCGGCGTGCTCCGCTACGGCATTCCCGATTTCCGCCTGCCGAACGAGGTGATCGACGCCGAAGTCGAGAATCTCCGCAAGCTCGGCGTGAAGTTCGAATGCAACACGCTCGTGGGCCGGCTTTTCACGCTCGAGCAGATGCGCGACGAAATGGGCTTCGACGCCGTATTCATCGGCACCGGCGCGGGCTACCCGCAGCTCCTGGGCATCCCCGGCGATTCTCTGAACGGCGTGCTCTCGGCGAACGAGCTTCTCACCCGATGCAATCTCATGCGCGCGCGTGACTTCCCGAAAGTCGATACGCCGATGGCGCTCGGACGCCAGGTCGCGGTGATCGGCTCCGGAAACACGGCGATGGATGCGCTGCGCGTCTGCAAGCGTCTCGGCGCGGAGAAAGTGCATTGCATCTATCGCCGCACGAAAGCGGAAAGCCCCGCCCGTGCCGAAGAGCTGCATCACGCGGAAGAAGAAGGCATCGAATTCCACTGGCTGACTGCGCCCGTGGAAATCATCGACGATGGCAAGGGCAACGTGCGTGCGATGCGGTGCGTGCGGATGGAGCTCGGCGCACCCGACGATTCGGGCCGCCGCCGCCCGGTGCCTGTGGCCGGCAGCGAGTTCGAGTTCGAGACCGACATGGTCGTATTCGCAATCGGCACCAATGCGAATCCGATCATCGGGCAGACATCCAACCTGAATCTCAACAAGCGCGGCTATATCGATACGGACGAAAATCTCGCGACGTCGATGGCCGGCGTTTATGCGGGCGGCGACATCGTCACTGGTGCGGCGACCGTGATCGAGGCCATGGGCGCGGGAAGAAAAGCCGCGCGCAGCATGAAAGCGTATCTCGGAATACGTGACGTGCAGGCTGACGCTGACGAGTCCGCGCCGACGCTTTTCGGCATTCCACTCACCGAGCGCAATTACGTGCGCGTCCGTTCGACCGCATGAACGAAACGACAGAAAAAACATCATGAACGACTCTGCAGTGACCGACACGCGGCTGCGCCCGGACTCCCCCCCGCGCGACGTGAAGAGCGCGAAAAGCGCCGTGAAGTTGACCGAGCACATCGTCGAGGTGCTCAGCGATTCGGGCGAAGGCGCCCAACGCTGCGGCCAGACTTTGGGCTCGATTGCCGCGCGCAGCGGCAATGGCATCTGGACCGTAGAGATCATTCCCGCTGAAATCCAGCCGCCGGCACGCAGCGTGGAAGGCGCGAGCGGCAACCGCATTCGCATCGGCGCCGGTCCTGTCACCAACGGCGGCGACGAGACCGATTTGGTAGTAGCGTTCAACGAGCAGGTGCTCCTCGGCAGGCTCCGCGCGGGCGCGTTCAAGCCCGGCTGCACGATCCTGCTCGAAAGCATGTGGCGCGAACATACGGACAAGCGGATCGCCGCGTCCTACGTCGAGACGCGCGACAAGCTCATCGCGGGCGGTTTCCGCGTCTACGAGATCCCGATGGAGAAAGAATGCCGCGCGCTGGTCGCCGATCCGCGCCGTGGCAAAAACATGTTCGCGCTCGGGATACTCTGCAGCATCTATAGCTTCGACATGGCGCTCGCGCGCGACCAGATCGCCCGCACTTTCGGCAAGAAAGACCGCCGCGTCATCGATGCGAACGTGAGGCTGCTCGAAGCTGGCTGGAAATGGGCAGAAGCCAATCTGGATTTCAAGTATTCGATTCCCGCCACGCGGCCGACCGTGCCGCAGATCGTAGTGAACGGCAATACGGCGCTTGCCCTCGGCGTGCTCGCATCGGGAATGGAAATCTGCGCGATGTACCCGATCACGCCGGCGACATCGGCTTCGCACTATCTCTCGGACGTCTTCGAGAAAGTAGGCGGTGTGGTTCATCAGGCGGAAGACGAAATTTCGGCCTGCTGCTTCGCCATCGGCGCGTCCTACGCCGGTAAATGCGCAGTGACAATCACGTCGGGCCCCGGCTATTCACTGAAGCAGGAAGCCCTCGGGCTCGCGGTGATGGGCGAGATCCCGCTCGTCGTCGTGAACGTCCAGCGCGGCGGACCCAGCACGGGCCAGCCGACGAAAGCCGAGCAGGGCGATCTACTGAGCGCGATCTTCGGCAGCCACGGCGATGCGCCCAAGGTCGTGATGGCCGCGAGTACGATCGAAGAGTGTTTCTATTCGGTGATCGCGGCCCGGAAGATCGCGGAAACGTTCAACATGGTCGTGGTGGTCCTCTCCGACACGAATCTCGCCACGTCGAACACGCCTTTCCCGAGGCCTACGTTCAGTGAAGCCTGGATCGCGCCGCCGATCGATCAAAGCGCCGTCGAGCCGGGGGCGAAACCGTACGACTGGGACGACACGACCGGACTCGCCCGACGGTTCATCCCGGGCCAGCCGAACGGCATGCACGCGCTCACGGGGCTTGCACACGATCGCGCGAGTCACGTCGCCTACGACCCTGAAGTGAACCAGGAAGGCATCCACCGGCGAAGTCTCAAGCTCGCCGCGTTCCAGAAGACACTCGCGGCCCCGACCGTTTTCGGAGGCCCCGAAGGCGATCTCCTCGTGATCGGATGGGGCAGCACCCGGGGGCCAATCGAGGAAGCAGTGCAGGGACTGCGTGGAGAAGGCCGCAAAGTGTCGTCGCTGCATCTGCGCTTCCTGCAGCCGATGGCGCCTGGCATCAAAGAGATCATGCAGCGCTTCAAGGCAGTGATAACGATCGAAGGGAACTGGTGCGATCGTCCGGACGACGAGCTGATCGACGAAACCAACCGACGCTACTCGGCGCTCGCGCTGCTGCTTCGCTCCCGCTATCTGGTCGACGTCGACTGCTGGAGCGAAGTGCGCGGACAACCGATCAAGCCGAGCACGATAAAGCAGGTCGTGCTCGAGAAACTCGACAAGGCAGCCCGATCATGACCGTCGCAACCGAATGCCTGCTCCGCCTTTACGCGGAGCGCCACGAGCTCGAAGACTATCAGAGCGGAGTGCCGCGCTGGTGCACGGGATGCGGCGATAACGCCATTCTCGCGGCCGTGCAGCGCCTCTGCAGGGACGAGGCCCTGAGGCCCGAGAAAACCGTTTTCGTGTCGGGCATCGGCTGCTCGAGCCGCTTCCCGCATTACATGAAGACGTACGGCTTCCACGGCATACACGGCCGTGCGCTGCCGATCGCGGAAGGCATCCGTCTCGCACGCCCCGATCTGCACGTCTTCGTGAACACGGGCGACGGTGACTGCTGCAGTATCGGCGCCGCGCACTGGATTCATGCGGTGCGCTACAACATGAACATGACCGTGTTTCTGCACGACAACCAGATTTACGGTCTCACGAAAATGCAGGCCTCACCGACGTCGCCCCGCGGCACGAAAAGCAACACGACGCCACGCGGCTCGTATCTCGACGCGCTGAATCCGTTGACGGTCACGCTCGGCATCCAGAACGTCTCGTTCGTGGCGCAGGCGGTCGATTGGATCCCCGAGCTTCTCTACAACATCGTTTCCGCCGCATATCACCACAAAGGGCTTTCGTTCGTGCGCATCATCCAGCGCTGCCCCGAATGGCTGCCGGATTTCTTCGATCCGTGGATCAAGGACCCGAAGCGCGTGCGCGTGCTGCACCACAAGCAGGGCCTCGCGCTCAGCCCGGCGCTCGCGAAGGTCTACAGCAACAACGAAGAGCACGATCCGACGAACATCAACCGCGCACGGGAAATCGCATCGAGCATCGAGCCGATACCCGTCGGCATCCTGTACCGGGACACCGAGGTGCCGTGCTACGAAGACCTGCGCGCTTCGACGCGGCTGCGTACTTCGGGATACGTCAAAGGCGGGCTCGAAGCCGAGTTCGACAAGTTCACCATCTGGCCGGACGAGTCAGCTGCAAAAAGCGCTGCCTGAGCCACGCGCCGAAAGAAGACGTACGATGACCACTACATCCAAAGCAGACCCTCGGGCGCACGTCGCGTTTCATCTGACTGGCGTGTGCATGGAAAAAGGGCTCGAGAGCATCGAGGAGCTGCGGCCCGCACTCTTCGCGTCCTATCGGGATTTGGCGAGCCTCCGCTACGATTTCCCGGTCGTGCTGTTGCGCAATCCGTCCGAGACGCCGTTCGTTTCGCTCTCGGGCGCAGTCGATGCGGTGTTCGAAAAGCTGAATCCGGCGGCAGCCGATGGCGAGCGCGTGCGGAAGATCCTGTTGCGGCACGAGCAGGCGATTCGCAGGCTCGTCGCGAGTGGCACGACCGGCACGCTGCGCCAACTTTGGGGACTCGCCCAGTCGAAGACCGAAGACGCCGCGGCGAACGAGATACTGACGAAGGGTCAGACGGCGCTGACGTACGACGGCCGGGTGCTCGATTTCGACGCGACGATGTGCGTGCGTCTTTTCATTCGTACGTGGCGGTTCGTGCAGGACCGGAAAATACGCCGCGCGCGGGCCGAGCTCGACCGGCTCATCCTGAAGATCAAAGATATTCTGCGGGCGGATTCCGCTGCGTCCGACCTTGCGCGTACGCCTCAGCAGTTGAAAGCATCGATCGGGACGGCGTTCGAGGGGGCGTTCGACTTCGGTCGCATGTCGACGATCCTCAGCAAAGCGCCGCAGCCGACCGGCCTCTCCGAGTCGCGGCGTCTGCGGCTGGAAAACGTAGTGAAAGTGCTGGAAACCCAGCAGTTCTTCCGCACCGAGCACGCGGAAGACGACGACAGCCAGGACGGCTACGTGTTCCTCCATACGAGCTGCGCGGCTGTGGCCGAAGCGTATCGCGAGCGTACGCCTGCGATGGTCGAGCTTGCCAAAGCGATGGCGATCGCCGACCTCGAAGCGAAAGGGGAGTACAGCGAAACGCAGCACGACGCGCTTTTCGAAGCGTTCGGTACGAATGGCCTGACGACGGAAGAGCTCGCGCAGTTCCCGGATTACCTGCTATGGCTCCCGTCGCCGTCGGCGGAAGATTACGGGGACCTCATGGCACTGCTCGGAAGCAGCGTGCCGGTAAAGGTCCTCGTGCCCTTCGACGATCTGCTCGAAGAGGCGCCCGGCGGTAAAGGCGACCTCACGCTGAGCCTCCGCAGCAAACAGCTTGCGGACCTCGCGATCGGGTTGAACAGCGTGTACGTGCTGCAGAGCCCCGCTTCGAATCTGGTGCAGATGAGGGACGCCGTCGTCAAAGGGCTCACGTATGGCGGCCCGGCCCTTTTCAGCATCTACACGGGCGCGCAGCCCGGCCGGACCCTGCCGCAATATCTGGTGTCCGCAGCGGCGATGGAAAGCCGCGCGTTCCCGGCGTTCACGTTCGACCCAGCTGCAGGCACGGACTGGGCCGCACGCTTCAGCGTCGACGCCAATCCGCAAGCCGATCGTGACTGGCCCGTTCAGAAGTTCGCGTACGAAGATGCGACTCACGGGCGCGTCGCATGCGACGTCGCGTTCACGCTCGCAGACTTCATGGCGTGCGATGCGCGCTACGCCAGGCACTACGCGAAGGTTCCCGCGGCCGATTGCAACGGCAACATGGTAACGGTGCAGGACTGGATCGCGCGAAACGCCACTCCTTCGACCGAGCAGCTCCCGGCCGTGATGATGGTTGACGGCGCGAACGTATTGCAGCGGGCGATCGTGGATTCCAAAGCCGTCGAGGAAGCGAAGCGCTGCAGATCGATCTGGCGCAGCCTCCAGGAGCTCGGCGGCATCAACAATTCGCATGCGCAGCGCCTCCTTGCGCGCGAGAGGGTAAGGTGGGAGGAGGAGAAGCAGCGCGAGATCGACGCGCTCCTAAAAGACGCGAAGCCGGCGGGAGCTTCGGCTCCCCCGGTCGCCGCGCCCGTCGCCGCTCAGACGAGCGCGGCGCCTGCTCCTGTCGCGGAGCCGGCCGCCCAGGAGGAGAAATCCTCCGACGAGGCCTATATCGAAACGCCGCGCTGCACGACGTGCGAAGAGTGCGTGCAGGTGAACAACAAGATGTTCGTCTACGACGCGAACAAGCAGGCCTACATCGCGGATATCAACGCCGGCACGTATCGCCAGCTCGTCGAGGCGGCGGAAGCGTGTCAGGTTTCGATCATCCATCCCGGCAAGCCGCGCAATGCGAACGAGCCGGGCATCGCGGAGCTGGTGGAGCGCGCCGCGGCGTTTCAGTAATCCGTCGCGATTTGCATTCCTGACCCTCGCGCGCGCTCAACCGCGTAGTTAGCGCGCCGCCTCTCGGTCTTACCCCCGCATCACTAACACGGCGCGTTCAACACGCGCGCCGTGGCGTGCGCGCTCGCACGGCTGAATCTGATCGCAATCAAACTTTGAAGAGCTTGAGCTGAAGGCTCGGAGTCGCGGGCATTGTGACCTTCAGCGCCCATGCAGCGCATGTTCGAATCCCCAGCGAATTTTTTCTTCGGGGGGAGTCTTGGGAGACAGCAAACCTGGCCGCACGTTCGTGCGCAGAACACCGCGCTACATCCTCGCTTTCCTTAGCTGCATTGCTGCAAATCCCACGCCCGTGTGGGCAGACACGGTGTTGTGGAAAGGCGGTGCTGGCGGCGGCCAGCGATCGCATGAGAGATGCGGAGGCCGCGTGGAGAATTTCGGATTGTTTGCCACGGCCCAAGAGGCTGCGGCGGCGGTCTGTGAGCAAGTGTCGTGTGAAGCCTATGAGGTCCACGAAATCGCGTTTTCAGAGGACGGCACATTCGGGCGCGTCACCTGCAAGATGAATTTCAATCCAGGCGACCCGATCGGAATATTTCCAAATGGAATGGGAATAGGGCTGGTCACGACGAGTGAACCGAAAGCCGCAGGCGCTTGTCCCGGCATCGCCGGAGGTGAGCCGTGTCAGGGTCAACAAGGCAATCCGATCAGACTGACGACGGGCAACAAATTCCATATAGAGACGGACTACACCGGCGCCGGTGCGTATCCGCTGCAGTTTGCTCACTACTACAACAGCACAATAAGCGCGGTGGGCGGCAGCACAATGGGACAACGCCGTCGCCACACGTACGAACGGTCGGTCGTAGTGCCCAGCCCTGCCGCGGGCC
>Ga0209382_10001668_pt1 | contig 34414 bp, 60 predicted proteins | sample SoiMetdeltSBSDD5_FD_187599 | JGI IMG/M metagenome (GOLD analysis project Ga0209382, IMG submission 187599) | Bulk soil microbial communities from a Populus tree surrounding site in Tennessee, USA - Soil MetaG P. deltoides SBSDD5 (SPAdes) (version 2) | ecosystem: Environmental > Terrestrial >... | reverse complement strand
CTCTGCCCTCCCCGCGATCGATGCTCTCCCCAGTCGCAACGCTATCGGCGAGGCACCCCCGCGCAGCGGGCTATCGCGGTAGCGATTTCGTCCTGTGGCACTTTTTCCCCGTGGCCCACTCCGTCTATGGCAGGTTCACCCTGACAACGGACGAACGGCCCTCGCCCAGAACGCGCAGTGGCTTTTCCGACAAATACGCGCGCGTGTGGCAGACACGACTGCTAAGGCAGCACTCAGGGTTGTGAGCGCGCTTCGATCGGTTATACGGGGGCGCCACCTGGGCCGGGGCAAAACCTACGGAAATGGGGGTGCGAACAGAGTGGGCCCGCGGAATCGGCGTCCCGCTGAACAATAAGAGCGACCCGGGACTGATATGGGCGCCAGTTGCCCCCCATATTGAGTATATGGTCCCCGTGCCGCCGTTGAGGGTCTCGCAGCCTCTGGGCTGTAGATGCGCAGGAGGCCCGGGAATGGAGTCGGACAATGCCTGTCAGCGATGTCTATGTAGTTCAGGGTGTGAGCGGCGATTGGGTCGTGTCCAATCGGAAGCGCACGTTGGCCCGCTACCAATCCCAGCATGGTGCTATGGCCTTCGCACGGGCCTTGGCCTATAGCCGCCAAGGGGACGTGGTTGTTCAACAGCAGGATGGCAGCAGTAGTCGGCACGCCGGTGCATCGTTCACGTATCCACGCGACCTCTGATGCTCGCGTCCTCTGGGCGATGATCGGTCCGCCTTTTTGAGTTTTTCGGTTTGAGGTCGGCCCACCGTGAGGGTGTCAGATCTTGTCTGTCGCCCAGAGGACAGCCGCAACGTTGACGTGCTGACGCCGCGTTTCACAGGCCGCGCACTTGAGCTGAAAGAAGCACCCCAGCCGGGTGCGGGTTGGGCGATCGAACGATCCAGAAAGCAGCCAGCCACGCAGCGTCATGGGTACTCGGCCGCTGGCGCTGTGACCGCCACATCAAGGATATGCGTCATCTCCTGCCCTTGTTCCACACTGGCCGGTACCCACGCTAGGATCTGCTGATATGCGGGCGCATCGCCGTAACCTACCTGCACGAGCCTATAGGTGAATCGCCGGAACGCCGCCGCTCCTCGGCTCGCCTCGAAGATATCACGTGGCATCGGTCGCGATTTCTCCTCGATGTGCCACGCGCAGCAGTCGCCAGGCCTCATCCATTCTTCTACCGGAAGCAGCTGGCCGTGATGCGGGCCGCCGATCACCGGGGTGCTCTCGGTCATAGCTGTGACTCGTAGCCCTTCAGAACACCCATAGCCCGGATCAGCGGGGCCGACCGGACCATTGGCATCAGAGGGCCTATTACGCAAAACCAACGCGCCCCCTTGTACGTACACAGTCGTACAAAGCCGCCTAGGTCACTAGACTCGGAACATACCTACGGTGGACAACTCCCGACGACCATTCCGCCCCTTTTTTAAGGCCCTTGCGGGGCGTCCGAACCAATGCGCGCCGTCAGTTGATTTCTCTCTCAAGACCGTCGAACAGAGTTTCGGCATATAGCTCATCACCAGCATTGCACGCGTCGTAGGCGCGTAAAGCAGTGCGATGCGTTTCGGCGACCTTCTCGGCCGAGAGGTTTGGAGCCTTCTCCTTGTGGAAGTGCACCAAAAAGAGTCTGTACCGTGCGCCACAATCCGGTCTGCCCTGAGCCGCCGCGTCCCCAACGATGAGACCGAGTGCGGCGACGATATTGAGAGCAGATCGAGGCATCCTATTCTCTTACGTCATCTCGGCAGGCTGGTGACCCATCACGATCAGGCGCAGCCAGCGAACAACCGCCTGTTGGGGCTCAGCGTGCAGCCCTTCGCCGCCAGCCCCCGGGGCTCTATGCTGCCGCCAAGGCTCTGTCGAATCTCGCAAGGATTGCGGCGTGACCCGGCGCATCGTTCATGATCATCAACCACCCTTGGCAAAGCCAGAGGGGAGAGATGCTTTTCGCGACCTTCGTGCCGATGCTCGTAGCTTGATCTCGCTCGCCGACTAGTTCGTAGGCGCCGCGGTAGATCGCGCCCATAGCGCACCACTTGGTGGCCGATGGATCGTACCACGCGACAGGGTGGCCGGCCGCGTTGCAGCAAAGGCATCGACCCGGCACGGCTCAACGCGCTACGTTCGCCGGCAGGGCTCGACTTCGGTGCGGTCAGTCACCCGCGAGGCGGCGCGCGGGCAGCGAACCCAACTCGCGGCCAATGCCTGAGTCCTACGACAGAGGCCCCGAGCAGGAGGAACACCAATGGAAATGACCAGCGAGCGCCGTATCGCAGCCAGCCGCAGGACCGTGTGGGCTGCGCTCAACAACCCAGAGATCCTGAAACAGGCCATACCCGGCTGTGAGTCACTCGAAATTCAGTCCCCGACCGACATGACGGCGAGGGTGAAACTGACCGTCGGGCCGGTGAAGGCCACCTTCAAGGGCAAGGTGAAGCTCTCCGACCTCGATCCGCCCAACGGCTACCGCATCTCTGGCGAGGGCAACGGTGGCGTGGCCGGCTACGCCAAAGGCGGTGCGACCGTGCGGCTCACCGACGACGGCGCCGGCACGCTGATGCACTACGACGTGAAAGCCGACGTCGGCGGCAAGCTCGCCCAACTCGGCGGGCGGCTGATCGATTCCACCGCCAAGAAGCTGGCGGACGAGTTCTTCGAGAAGTTCAGCGCGATCGTCGGCGGGGAGCCGGCCAACGCGGGTGGCTCAGGCGCGGCCTCGAAGAAGACAGGTTGGTTCAAACGGTGGTTCGGCCGCCGGAACAAGGCCGCAGCTCATGCGTAGCGCATGGCAACCTATCGGCATGTCGGCTACTGGCACTCTGGCTCGGATCCGGGAGAAGTGGTCCGGAAGCTGACGTTCACCCCGCGACGCTATTGACCCCAAGCTGACTCCGACGCGTTAAAGTTGCTGCATTGCATTGTGGTCGTCGCATTGAGGAGCACGCACCGCAGGGCACTTGAGGCGGTCGCGCCGGGCGCTCGGCTTTGGATCGCCGAACACGCAAGTACTGCGCTTTGATGGTCGGTCCGAGTCCATGAAGCATCACGCTCCTGCGCGCGAGGTCTCCACGGGAGCTTCAGGTTTCTGGGCTCACGGACCGCACTCGTACCAGTTCGCCGGCTTCCACGTTGACCGACCAAAAGTTGGGCGCCTCCAGCGTGAGCGTGATCGGGGGTACCGGCACATCAAGTACTCGGTCGAGCCAGCCGCTCGGCGCGGGTCGGACGAGGTTCAGTGTCACCTCGACTTTGTCTTTCTGGTTGAGCACCTTTGCCTTGTAGGCGTCCTGCTCGACCCACTCGGGAAGATTGGGAACTTTTTCACGCAGTTGGGCAATAGTGTTGATATTACCACCTAGTTCACTCTCATATTTCTTGCGCAGCATGTTCAGCTGGTCATAAAAGCCGCTAAGCTCGCCCTCTGGGGTTAGCGCCTTGCCGTTGCTGTAGCTCACTGGATAGAAGACGATCGTGCCCCTCCAGGCCGAGCGCCCGGCCACCACCAGCGCTGAGAAGGGCGTCTTTGTCCTGGGAGCCTTGAACTCGGGGTTGAAGAACGATGGCTCCGCGGTGTAAGTGGCCTCGAAGCGGGCGCGCAGACCCGTGGTGAGATTTTTGACGTCGAGCTTAATCGCCACGACGGCAGCATCGCGCGCGCCGCCATTGGCGATGGTGACCGGCACTGCGAGCACTTCGAACCCGCCTGACGGCCTTATGTCGTTGCTGGCGGTGGTGTCGCGAGCATAGGTAACGACGCCGGGAATGTGAACGGAAAGCTCGGCCTGCTTGAGCGACGTCTCCCACAGGCTGAAGGCCGAAAAGACGAGTGCCACAACGGTCCCGATGGCCGTAATACGGCCGCCCCAGGAGTGCTTGGCTGTGTGCATCGCAATCTGATTCGCGTCCGTCCCCGTGGGACGGCGGCGGAGCATTCGCATGACTGGACTCCCTCGATGGCCGCTCGAGCCGCTCCCCCGCTGACCGGCGCTTGTTTCAAAAAGTTGGCACGCCCAAGGCAAGCATGCGGCCGCTGCCTACATAGCAATGCCGCCGCCCAACACCGCCTTCGCCAAGTACGCAATGGCGGTCCAACTGGTTCTTGAGGTCGGTGATAACAAGTCTGTGAGTGGGCGAAAGCTTGGCCGTCGGTCGTTCTGATGACAAATGTCGGATGACCTAGACCTCCCGCGGTCGGCAGCTTGGTTTGGAATTAGCACTCTCGTACCGTGACGCATGCTCGTCACCTTCGTCAGGTAACTGTGTTACTTTCCCCGTTCCGGTACGCAAAAAGTTGACATGAGATGAGAAGCAGGTGCGTCGGGCGCGATCAGCTCGATACTCTCCCCGCGCTTTGCACGGGGACGCGCCAAGGAGGGATCATGAACCTCACCCTGTTGAAACGGACTGCCTTGCTTCTCGCTGCGGTCGCCATCCCCCACATAGCGGCTGCCGCTTGGCCGGAACGGCCGATCTCGCTAGTGCACGGCTTCGGCGCCGGCGGCAATGCCGACGTGACAGCGCGTGTCGTGGCTGACCGACTGTCAGCGCACCTTGGACAGACCGTGATTGTCGAGCCAAAGCCAGGCGCAGGCGGGAGAGTTGCAGCCGACTACATCGCCCGGGCCAAGGCCGACGGCTATACCCTGTTCATGCTGCCCGGCGGGCATGCTGCCGCCGCCGCCCTACACGAGCAGCTGCCCTACCATCCCATCAATGACTTCACGTTCCTCGGCCTGGTGACAGAGATTCCTTTCATCGTGGCCACCTACCCGGAACACTCCGTGAAGACCGTGCCCGAGCTGATCGCGGCCGCTAAGTCCTCACCCAAGCCGGTGATTTACGCCACGTCCGGCGTCGGCACGGGCCAGCACCTGTCGGCTGAGCTGTTCGCTGCGATGGCCAACATCAAGCTCAAGCACCTTCCGTCCATGGGCGGCACGGCTGTCCCGACTATGCTGCTGGGCAGGCACATTGAGCTGGGGTTCGAGCCGCCGCCGACCCTGCTGGAGCTGTTGAAAGACGGCAAGCTTCGCGCCATCGCCACCACCGGCCCGACGCGGTTCTTTGCCCTGCCCGACGTGCCAACAATCGGCGAGACCATTCCCGGCTATGAAGTGACCTCCTATTTCGGCTTGGCCGGGCCGGCGAATCTGCCGGACGATGTTGTGAAGCGGCTTGCTGCAGCGACCGTCGGCATGGTCAAGGAACCGCAGACGATCGAGAGGCTCCGGGTTCTCGGTAGCGCGCCCCTTTCGAGCACGCCTCAAGGCTTCAAGGAGCGCGTAACCACCGACATCACGAGGTGGACCAAGCTTGTGACCGATGTCGGCATCAAGCGGTAGAGGCCGGTTGGGAACGCGATGCTGGCAGGGACGCTGCCGCCTGGCGACGGAATTACTTTGCTATGGTGGGGACCCGCCATGGCTATGCCATGTGGCGGCAGAGGGCCCGCCCCCCATAGCGCGCAGAGCATCCTGCGAGATGATCTGGGTCGGCGCGAGGGCTGCCGACCTGGCCAAACACCTCGCGAGTTGAGGTCTTTGAATAGCCGCTCCTAGCACTTTTTCACCGGTTGCGATTGGCCGAGGCAGCTTCACCCCGGCAACGGACGAAACCGGCTGAAGATTGCCGCCGTTGCTTGTGAGATGTGTCCTTGTTAGACAAGAGTGTATTTGATACACTTCCCGACGCATCGAAAAGCCCGCATTTGCTGGCTCCGCACGAGGTGAAATCGGAGGGGGTTCAATTGGGACAAGTCGCGATCTACTGCCGCGTCAGCACTGACGACCAATCCTGCAACCGCCAGGAGCACGATCTGCGCGCCTTCGCCAAGCGCGCCGGCCACGAGATTGTCGCGGTGCTCAAGGAGACGGCGTCCGGCGCCAAGAACGATCGTCCGGAGCGCAACAAGGTGATGGCCCTCGCCCGGGTCCGCAAGATCGACGCCATCCTCGTCACGGAGCTGAGCCGATGGGGCCGCAGCACCCAGGACCTCGTGCAGACCCTCGATGACCTCCATGGCTGGAAGGTCAGCGTGTTGGCGCAAACAGGATTGAGCTTCGATCTCGGCACCGCCAGCGGCAAGCTCATGCGGACCATCATGGCGGGCCTGGCGGAGTTCGAGCGCGACCTCATCCGCGAACGGGTAAGGTCAGGCTTGGCGGCGGCGCAGGCTCGAGGCGTGAAACTCGGGCGCCAGCCAGGACAGCGCCCCTCCGACAAGAAGGCGAAGCGGGTGCTCGACTTGCACAAGGACGGCCTGTCGTACCGCCTGATCGGCCGCAACTTGGGCCTGAGCAAGAACACGGTGATGGACATCGTAAAACGTGAGGCCGCCGCGTGAGGCACGGAAAAATAATGAGCGCCCGGTCGGCCAAGAGCGCGCCGTCACGGCCAGGAAGCAAGCTTCCCGTTCTATCAGGGCTGGAATAGAAGGATCGGGCCGCAGGAACGGCTACCTCAGCCCGTCGAGACGTTTTTGCGCCTTGGCCACACCGAGGTCGAAGGCCTTGTGGTAGAGCGCGCGCGCCTTGGCTGCGTCCGCGGTCACACCGCGTGTCCCCCAGGCGGCCAGCATATTGGGATCGTAGGTCTCGGCGAGGGCGAAGGAGACCTCGCCCTGTCCGCCGTCGTCGACGCCGGCGAGAATCTCGCGGGCGCCAGCGATGTCGCCGTTCTCGATCCGCTGGGCAGTCTGCGCCAGTAGCCCGTCGATGCGGGCCCTGTTGGGGTCGACGAGCCGCGCGGTCGCGATTACGGGAACCTGCGGCGGCGGCTCGGCTTCGATCGGCGCTGGCCTCGGTTGCTCGACGCTCGCTGTCACGAATTGCGCGGCACTCTCCGGCGGGCGCTCCAGGTTCATAGGACGCACCGGCACTCGGACGGCCTTCACGTCGGCGACTTTTGTTTCGGCTGCCGGCGGCGCGACCCGGTCAGCGGCGGTCGGCCCCGACTTCTGCGTCAGCCACAGCACAACGGGCACGACGATCATCAGTCCCGCAATCAGGCCGAGAACCGCAGCGCCCATTTGCCGGCGAAACCAGCGGTCATCCTCTTGGAGGAAGGGTTGGCGCCAGGTGGAGGGGATGGGCATCGGCTCGTCGTCGTAGCCGATGCCGAGCGGCGGCGGGGTCATGGGCTGCGGCGCAAAGAAGGGCCTGGACTGGGTGTGGGCGAGCGTCAAAAGCCCGTCTTTGAATGCCGGCGCGATTGTGCGCCGGGCAGCGGCGGCCGAGACAAGGTCGGCAAGGCTCGTCAGCTCGGCGTTGGTGGGCGCGCCACCTCGGTCCTTGCTCCCCTGGTTCTGTACGATCGAAGCTGCCAGCAGCTGCGCCAGCTCTTGCGTCAGGTTGCCGACCGGCGATCGCAGAAGTTCGTCATCTGACTCCCGGTCAAGGCCGCCGGCCAGCGCGGGCCGGTGACCGCTGTCCGAAAACGCATCTTTCACCACGTGGTGCCCCTCATACGCTTCACATTTGGCTCACACCGTCCACTCTCAAATGCCAAATTCCAAACCAAACGGACCCATCCCAAGCTGCTCATCTCGAGCGCCGACCGCCCGATCCTTTGCACAAAGGGTCATGAGGAGGGCTGGCGTGGCCCCGCCCCTCACTTCCCGCCCCGCGTCCGCGACCGTGGCGGATTATGATCGCAAAAACGGCAGGCTTGCGAGGCAGTTCCTTCACTTTACCTTTGGCTTTGTTTCAAGACGTGAGCTTCACCGACACCACCTCAGCAGGCGCCCCGCGTATGAAAGATTCTGCTCTCTCATCTAAACGAAGGAAGTTGCGGCGCTCAGGAAGGTCGATGTTCCTCTCCGTCGACCAGCGACGACGTGGTGTCGTCAGGTCGCAGATCAACGGAGACTGCAATGAAGACCCTCATCATGGCTCTCGTCGCCCTGTCAGTAGTCACGGGCATCGCGCCAGTTGCCAACGCCTTCGACGTGAAGAGCTTGTACGAACAGCTGGACCGTCAGTCTCACTGACGCCTCGCGGCCTGGAATGGTGGCTGTCGAACAATACGGCAGCCACCGTGCACGCTATCGCTAAGCGCGCCTAACGGAGCAAATCGATGGACTCGAGCAGATGCGCCGCAGTGCGCCGTGGCTGTGGGTGACTGTCAAAACCAGGCATGCCTACATTTGGCGCCGATGGCAGTGACGCCGTTGATCATCCGGTGGGGCGCGGATGCGTCTAGCGACTTGCTCCGGCGATCTGCGCGCTGCATGAAATGTGGGCGCAAGGGTGCGACGTTGCAGCACCCGAGCTGGGGAGGTAGAGGCATTGGATGGTTACCATTTCCCTCCGCTAGTTGATGGTACCAAGGAGCCGTTGATAGGCGGCGTTCACTTCAGCGTTTGCCCGCCAGCGGGCAAGCCACACGATGATGTCGTCGAACGTCTCGTCGCGGCGGACGACAGCCAGGTCGGCTTCGGGCAGCCTCACGATAATTGCGGCAAACGATCTTGCGCCTCGCATCGAACCATCATATCCCGCTGGTGAGCGGACGAGGATAAGTCCCTCTATCGTTAATGGACGGTATCATGGCGCTAGATTCTGCAGCATCCCCGCTCTCACCGCGTGGTCGCTTCGCAAGCCAACTGCGGCACTTGAGGGCCCAGAAAGGGTTCGCTACGGCGCGCGCGTTTGCGCAAGCGTTGGGCATCGAGGAGAACCGGTACACCCGCTACGAGCGCGCCGAGGTCGAACCGAGCCTCACCCTCATTCACAAGATGTGCGTGACACTGCAGGTCTCGCCCAACGATCTCTTGGGCCACAACGAACGCACCCATCACGTTCTTGACCATACGACTCTAGAACAAGGGTGAATGGTTCATACAGCGCCAGAATTCAGTTGGCACCGGGAGGGATACACCATGCGCCTTGATGAGATGGCCTTGGAATATCGCGCCCTGAAGGCGGATCTGGATCGGATCGATCTGGATGAGATTGGCGACCCCGTGCGCGACCGCTTGGCCGAGTTGGCTCGCGGCATGGTCAAGACGCCGTCTGGCTCCGCCCGCGATCTGATTTCAAAAACGGAAGTGCTGATGGATTGGCTCGACCCGAATGGTTCGGGCGTCGTCGCGACCGAGCTGACCGCTTCGCTGTGTCGAGATATCCTGGTGCTGTTCCCAGGTGAGGCGCCGCGAAAGCTGCCATTTGACAGCGAGTCCTGACCTGCACGTAGACCCACCAGACCCGAGAGGGAGGTCCCGGGTCACTGAGCCTGCCAGCACATGGTTGACGAACGATGAACCGGAAGAGGGGCAGCGTGGCGGGCAGACCGATCTGGTTGGCCGGCTTGGCAACGCGCGAATCCTTGTGGTGCCGACGGAGCAGAAGGGCCCCCCTGAAAGGGCTGAGTCGTAGCGTGCGAGACAGAGTCGGCGCTGCGGGGCGCACATGACGCTGCAATCGCCCGCCCACCACCGCAACGGCGGCTTATTCGCCCTGGCGTGCGCCGGCGCGGTCCGGCGATGTCTCTCTCGCCGATTTAACGCCAACGCACACAACGGTAGCCGTTCCAATCCCAGCCGCGCGGGCAGGCTCCATAGCCCCTCCCGTAATAGCCGTAGGATTGATCACGGTATCCCCAACGAATGCAACGTCCAGCCCGAAAGCTGAAGTTCCAACCGGGCGGGCATGCACCATATCGTCGGTATTGGACCCTCTGAGCCAAGGCCCCCATGCCGCCCACGTTATCGAATTGTGCCCCTTGTGGTGACACCGGCGCTGCCGTGGACATGTGCGGCGAGGCCGCAACCGCTAAGGCAAACAGGCCTGGCACGACAAGCGACTTCCCGACCATGTTGTCCTCCCAAATTGGCTTTTTGGCAGACGGACCAGACAGCGATCAGTAAACCACGGAAGCTCGACCGAAGTTCCGCAAGGTCTGGCGCACGGTCGCCGGCTGGCAGCTTGTGAGCCAGCGGCCGCAGCGCCTTGAGGGCTGGGTCAGGATCGCCATCTCGCTCGGCCTGACCAAGCGCCGCGCCGATGCGGACAACATGGTGAAGGCGTGCTTGGACCTCCTGGTTGAGCACGGCCTCATCGAGGACGACAGCAAGATCGCCTCGGTCAGCGTGGCCTGGTCGAGCGAGGTGCCGGCGGGACGGGTGCGCATCGCGTGAAGCGCGCCCGCGCGCCGAAGCGGCAGGCCAAGCGCGCAGTGGCCAACTAGGCCGATTGCGCCGCAACAGTGTCGGCAGCATTTGGGGGTGATGCTGACGACACCTGGCCGCGTTCGGAGAGCGTAGTTTTGAGCCGCGCGCATATGCCGGTATGGGTGCCGGGTGGAACGTAACATGAATTCGTCGAAACGCTGCTCACTGGCCCCCAGATGTGAGACCGGGTGCTAGCATGAATTGGCTTGGCAGAATCCAGGCGGGCATCGGAAGGAGGCACCTAACACTGCGCGCGGATCGCGTAGCCTTCGGCTGGCCATTTCCCAGGGTGCGGGGATGGCAATTTACAACGCACACCTGATGGCAATCGGAAGTATTCTGGAGTTCAGTCACGGATCGGTCAGGGCGTTGAAAGCATCACAGATGCTTGACGAGAAGGGCAGCGAGACGTTCCTCTTCGATCTTCGCCACCCGTCGTGGCTTGGCGCGGCCGGCTTCGCCGTTGCGACCGGCGTCGCCTACTTCATGGCAGCTCTCCTCGGCGTGGCCGTTCGGGCCAACACAGGAACGTCCGTCTTCTGGCCGGCAGCGGGCATCGCCGTAGGCGCGTTGATCGTCTGGGGACCAGGCGCGCGTTTACCAGTGGCGACCGGGGCCCTGGTCGCAACCGCAGCCGCCAATCTCATGATCGGCAGGAACGCCTGGCTCTCGGTTGCTTTCGGTGTCGTTAATGCGGGTCAAGCCCTTCTCACGAGCATACTGATCGAACGCTGGTTCGGGAGGTTTTTCAAGCTAGCGGATGTCCGCCAGGTACTTGGGTTCTTGGTGGCGAGCGGGATTGGATCGGCGATAGGTGCGGCAGGCGCGACAATTGCTGTCGGCCTTACTCAACCAATGACATCCCCTTTCATTGTGTGGCGGTTCTGGTTTGCCTCCTGCTTGTTGGGCATGGTCACGGTCGCGCCGTTGCTAGTCGGAGTCGCCGAAGTTATCCGCCAAATGCCGACGCGTCGGGAGCTGATCGAAGGCGTGGTAGCAATTTTGATGTTGGCTGTGTCGAACGCATTGGTCATCTCATTGCCACAGGGAGCTTGGTCGACAGCCCTGCCGGTGGCCATCGTATTCCCCCTCCTGCTGTGGATTGCTGCACGCTGCCGTCACGTTTTCGCTGCCGTTGCGTCATTCGTTGTTGCTTCAGCCGTGATCTGGTCGATAACCTTCAGCGTCGGACATTTCGGAGACACGAGTATCCCGCTTGCCGACCGCATACTTGCTGCCCAAACGGTCGTCTTGGCAGGCGCACTGCTGACCCTCGTTCTCGCGGCGCTGTTCGCCGAGCGGCGCCACAGTGAAGTGGTCCTCAAACAGAGCGAGCAGCGCCTTCAGCTGGCTCTTGATGGAGCCGAACTGGGTGCATTCAGCGCAGATTTTGCCACTGGTCGCTTCGAGTGCGATGCGCGCGCTGCCCTGATTCATGGGCACAACGTGCACCCCATATCGATCAGAGAATCGAGGCGTTTTGTTCATCCCCAGGACCGAATTCGCATAGACGCGGCCTTGGCGCAGGCACAGTGCACCGGAGCTATTTGGAATGCCGAATACCGGGTGACGCCCCCTACAGGGCACCTACATGCCGGCGAGACGCGCTGGGTCGCGGTTGAAGGCTCAATCGTACGCGATACGCGTGGTACCGCGGTGGGATTGCTCGGTATCACCCGCGACATAACTGAGCGCAAGCGGACGGAGCGAACTCTGGCTGAACGCAACCTGCAGCTGGCGATAGCTGGCAAGTCCGGGCTCGTCGGCACCTTCGCCTTCGATTTCGATGATAGGGAGAAGATGCAAATTTCGGCGGGCTTTGCCACCATTCACGGTTTCCCAGATGGGACCACCGAGGTCGCGTGCCGGGAATGGCAGCTCGGCGTACACCCCCAAGACCTTGTGCGATGGGAAGAGCTCAGAAGGCTAGCCTTCAGAGAGCGGCGGACGGACTACAGTTGGGAATATCGTATTGGTCGGCCTGAGGGCGAGGTTCGGTGGGTCGAGGCGCGCGTTTTCGTTTCATACGACAGCGACGGCCGCGCGCAGCGCGTGGTGGGCGTCGACATTGACATCACTTCTCGCAAAAAGGCCGAGGAGCACCAGCGTACGCTGCTCGCCGAACTCGACCACCGGGTCAAGAATGTGCTCGCAACGGTCAGCGCAATCATTGTCCAGACGCCCAAGGCCAATAGCTCGTTGGCGGACTATGTGGTCGGGCTCGGTGAGCGCATAAATTCGCTGGCGAGAACCCATGAGCTGTTGAGTCAGGGCCGCTGGCACGGCGTATCACTGGAAGAGATCGTACAGCGCGAACTTGCGCCCTATCTCGCAGACAATGTCGAGATCGGTGGACCACACGTTACGCTCAAGGCGGAAGCCGCTCCGGCGTTGGGCATGGTGCTGCATGAATTGACCACGAATGCTGCAAAACACGGGGCGTTCTCCAAACCAGGCGGCCGGCTGTTGCTCCAGTGGCGGTGGTTAGGGAATGGATCGCTTGGTCGGCTAATCATCGAATGGCAAGAGTTCGGTGGCCTCCCTGACGGGGAGATAAGCCAACCTGGCTATGGGACATGCATCATCCGGGAGGTTATTCCCTTCGAGCTGGGCGGTACGGCAGACCTGATTGTTGCGTCCGGCGGACTGCGCTGCCGATTGGAGATTCCAGCTGATTGGGCGCGCGGCGCCGATCACGAAGATCGTCGGGCCTTGGGTTCGGCACCAACCCCAATCTCTTAATGCGAACACCTTTCGCTTCCGGCCATCGAAGGACGATCGCATGCAGACGTGCATGCGACCTGATCAGGATGGCAATGCTGATGGCGGAACCGAGCGGAACGGTTGGGCGACCGGGCTCTGCTGTTTCTGCGGGGACGACATTGAGCGGATGACGACCTGGCAGGAACACCCCGCGCCCCTCGGTCCTTCATCATTCCGTTCGAGCGAACGCGCCGTGCAGCGCCTAGCCGCCTCGGCGGTACGCGCGGTGGGCAAGTTCGGTAGGTGGGGAGTAGGCGAGGAAGTGACGTTTGGTAGCCATGCAGACCTGGGCCTGAATTGCGCATTGCCGTTGGGGGCTGGTGGCGGGACCTTGGGGTGCAACGCTTGCAGAAGCATTGCACCACAAGTGACCTCGAAGCTTGAGGACGGCGCGATTGCGTTTAATGCATAGGAGTCTGGACTAATCCAATCACGTCCTGCATTGGGACTCCGACCGGTGGTGACAGAACGAGCCGGCAATCCTAGAATTGCGCTCAACTTCAGGGGAAACGCCGTTATGCCAATCACCATCCGTCAGGTCGGCCACTCCTTTGTGGGAGAGGTCGATGGCATCGATCTTACGCAGCCATTGCCGGCGGGAGACATTGCCGCCATCCATGACGGGATGGATAGATACGCCGTCTTGGTGTTCCACGATCAGAATTTCACCGACGAGCAGCAACTTGCCTTTACTCAAAGCCTCGGCTCGCTCGAGCTTGCAATTGGCACGAGCCTCCGGCGACCAGAGGACCACCGCCTCCCCACAACTTTTGCCGACGTCTCCAATCTCGACAAGGAAAACAAACCCTTCGCACGCGACGACCGACGGCGTCTGTTCGCTATCGGCAACCGGCTCTGGCACTCTGACAGCTCGTTCAAGGTTGTGCCAGCGAAGTACTCACTCCTACATGCGCGCTCGATCCCCTCAAAGGGGGGAAATACGGAATTTGCCGACATGCGGGCCGCCTACGACGCCCTTGACCAGGAAACCAAGGACCTCATCGAGCCGCTTGTGTGCGAGCACTCGCAGATGTTCTCGCGTGCCAAGCTCGGCTTCACTGACTTTACCGATGAGGAGCGCGAGCGCTTCAAACCGGTGCGTCAGAAGCTGGTGCGCGTACACCCCAGCACCGGTCGCAAATCGATCTATCTTTCTTCACACGCTGGTACGATCGTCGGCTGGCCGGAGCCAGAGGCTAAGGCGCTGCTGATGGATCTTACAGAGGCCGCGACCCAGCGCGAGTTCGTCTATTCACATAAGTGGCGAGTGTGCGATCTCGTCGTATGGGACAACCGCGCGACGATGCATCGCGCCAGACCCTTCCCGCATGACGAGCCGCGCGATGTGAGGCGTACGACGCTCATGGGAGACGCGCCAACCGTGGCCCAACAAGCGGCTTGATCGCCTCAGCCTTCCTCTCGCGTTGTAATCTCGCGAAGCCAATGCTGCGCGCTGTGCTTCACGCCGGCGTCGAGGTCGGACCTCAGTATCCAAGCGAGATAGTCAACGGGCACGGCGTCATATCGCTCTCCGCGGTGCTTCCCAAAATGCAGGCGCGTGTGGAGCGGCGGCTCGTAGGACCATTGCAGCAGCTGGGACCATCTGGCTTGCTTTATGAGCTCTTCAAGGATGGCCGCGGTGATGACGACGTCGGATGCAGCGCGGTGCGGGGAGATCCGGTCGCGAGGAATGCCGTAGGGAGATGCAAGGCCGAGCTGGTACCGCAGCTCTTGGTTCTTGTGTCCCACAAGGTCCGGCCACACCCGGAGCGCGCATTTGTAGGTGCAGACCCACGGGGTGAGCGGCCAGGCCGCGTGCCGCGTGAGAAAGCTCTGCTCAAACTCGCAGTTATGGGCGACGTAGACGTCAGCACCCGCAAACCTCGGCAGCACCTCTGCCATCGGTGGGGCATCGCGCACGTCCTCGTCCGTGAGATGGTGCACTGCTGAAGCGACAGGTGGAATCTGTCGACCAGGCGCCACATAGGTCGATCTCGCGTTGGCGACGCCTCCACCTTTCACGAGGTCGACGGAGGCGATCTCGATGATCGCATCGGCGGCCGGGTCGATGCCGGTCGTCTCTATGTCGATCACCCTGACAACCATCTATTTGCTCCCCGGCCGCTCAAACATTCGCCATCGCTCCCTGTTCGCCTCCCGCCAAGCCGCCGTCTTGGTCTTCACCCAATCACGGGATAGCCCAGAGCGATAGGGCGACGCGTGGCGCTTCGAGACGATGCCCTCGAGGCCGTGCCGCTCGACCGCAATGAACAGCGCCGCGCCGTCGTCGAAGCACCTAACCAGGTGCAGGCAGGGCAAGTCCGACTGGACGAGCAGCCGCTCGAGCCGTTTGCGGCGCTCACTCAACGGCAAGCCTGTTAGATCGGCACCGTCGCGGTGCATGAGGTCGAAGGCGAACACTGCGAGCTCGTCTTGCCGGCCGACGCCGAAGGCAGTCCGCAGGCCTCCGAAATCCGGCACACCGCTGGCGCCAGGAAAGACGAACTCGGCGTCGATCACCGCCGACCGGGATGGAATGCCCGTCAGCGCGTCAGCCAGACGCGCCAAGCGCTTCGTCCAATCGTAGCCGCCCTTGCTGTAGAGCCGCACTAGGCGGCCCTCCTTGGCGACCTGCAAGCGGTAGCCGTCCAGCTTGGGTTCATGCAGCCATCCGGCACCGTGCGGCACGGACTTGCGGGCAGCGGGGATGCAGGGACGGACGAATTTCGGGGGCACGTTACTGAAGTGGGCTCTCCACCGTCTCGAAGGAAATGCCGCCGCATTTCGTGCACGGCGCCGGAATAGGCACCGGCTCCACGGCCGTCGTGACAGTGCGGCAAGTCGAGCAAAGCCAACTGCGGCTGCGCATGCGATCCTCAGGCCCCACGATCTCGTCAGGTGGCCCAAGGCGCTCGATAACGTCTCGTTCCGTTTTCATGGCTCAAGATGTAGGTGAGATCACGGGCGGTCGCTACCAGCCCTCGCGGCTTCCCAGGTGCGGCGAAGCGCGCCACCATCGCTCCCATGAGCTGGCACAACATCCCGAAAGACGACGCCTGGAAGCAGGCCCACCTTGCCATGCTGGTCAAGCTCGGCAAGCCCGCCTGGCTGCACTGCGACGACTGCCGACACAGCATAATGATCGAGCCGCAGGAGTTCGCCCGCCTGCATCGGCTCGACATGCTGACGCCGCTGCTCACGATCTCAAAGGCGATGCGGTGCACGCGCTGTTGGGCGCGGAGGGGATGCTGCTGGCCGGAGCCGCCCAATACGGGCGCGATAAACGCGGGTTGACCCAGTGCCCGGGGGATAGTCTCCTCTGCTTCGAGCCTTCGGATGTTGGAGCGAATGTTTATGGGGACGGAGCAAGGACCAATTCCGCCAGGAGATGAGTTCCCGCCAGCGGCACTCCCCACGGTTTACGCTGACGGAGTCCTCAACCTTGTAAACAATCCGAACACTGTAAAATTCTATCTGTATCGGCTGGATGCCAACTTGTCCGGCGGGCATGCATCAAAGGTACAGCCGTTTGCTCAGGTCGTAATGCCATTGAACGGGTTCTTGGACACAGTCATCTTTTTTGATCGGATGCTGGACAAGCTCGTCGCCGAAGGAGTGGTGCCAGAGAAGTTGATCGAAGAGATGCGCGCCTATCAGGAAAAGGCGATTGCGGAGTAAGCGCGCTCGGACTGGCTCGACCCTTATGGATCCGGCTTCGTCGCGCCCGCCCTGGCCGCTTCGCTGTGTCGAGATATACTGCTGCTGTTCCCAGCTGAGCCGCAGAGGGTGCTTCCACCTGAGCGCTAGAAACACTAGGGCGGCAATCGCCAGGATCACCGTAACGATAATGGCGGTGCCCCACCATGTCGGCTCGGGACCGCCGTACTCGGGATGATTGTCCCAGCCGCCCATTGTGGTCAGCACCGCGCCTTCACTTCTCAGCTATCGTCGCCTCGATCCGTGCCGCGCTCCGATCGCTCCAACTCTTCGCCTCGATGTCCGCGATCCTCAATCGTCCTTCGCGCGGAGCTCCGATCGGAATGGCGTGACCTTGCTTTCTTGTAGCTGCTTCAGGATATGCGGAAGCAGATGGCCGCACCAAGCCGGATCGCCTTCAGCACGACAGCGGCAGCGCGCAGCCCAATCTTTGAAACTGTACGTGAGCACAACTTCATCAGCCCGGCGCTCGATGCCAAGCTCCAACTGACAGACAGAACAGATCATCAGCCCTCCGCGACGCGGCTCATCCCCTTGCCGCAGCCCACCCCTTGTCCGCACGCCGGCGCAACATAAAACGCAGGGCAGCCATGTGCACGTGAGAAATTTGCACGGCACAGCACTTTGCGCGAGTTCGCCCGTACGTATTCAGCGCGAAACGCTGATGCCGCTGCTCTCAAGCTCGATGCGACGACGCGCTGTGTGCGACTGGTCGAGCCGGAACAATTTCCGCTCACTAGCAGGTCACTGTACAAAACTGTACCAAACGGAGTTGAATGCAGTAGAGTAGACCGAACGTCCGTTCGTAGGAGTTGGTCCGTTGACTTCCATCGAAATTGCACGGACCGTGGGTGCCGCAAATCTCGTAGAGTGGGCAAAGCTTGCACTGACTACACCCCAAGCGCGTGTGCTGAGGATGACGCGCATTCGGTGCGATGCTGCCGACCACCCGCTTGCCTTTGAAGAGGTCGTGCTGCCGTTGGGCCGCTTTTTTGGCTTGGCCCAGAACGGTGACGTTCCGGACATCAGCGAGCTTGCGCACCGTCACGGCCTCTTGCTCGGACGCGCTTCTGAACGTGTGAGCATCGTGCCAGCTACCAAGGATGTCGCAATGCATCTCGGGATACCGGTCGCGGGGAACGTGCTGAAGGTGGACCGCGTCGTTGAGACTGCAGATGGCGAGCCGGTCGAGTGGCGCGTGACCTTCAGAAAGATATGACCCGCTGACTACCGAGGATTGGGCAAGGGATGCTCGCCAGGCGAGGCCCGCCAAGCGCTACCAGTCCTCTAGAGCAACTCTTGCCCAAGCTATTGCGAAAGCAAGCGCGGTCAAAGCGAACGCTCCCAGCCAAATACGTTCTTCCCGATTGAGAGGTGGGGTCTTCCAGGAGTGGGCCATCTTGCACCTCGCTATGTGCAACCCCACCTGGACGAACCATAAGATCTGTGTCGGCGGGTGCCCAATTATTGGGGAGCTTTAGAGTTAACGTGGTCGGCGGCTCAGCTCTCCCCCGGAGCGGGGATACGTCCCGACCATAGGGCCCACCAGATAACGGTTGCGGCGACGCCACGCGTTGGGCTGCCCGGCCTCTAGGCGAGCGGGGTCAGGGCTCGACCCGACGAAGGAGAGCCGCAAATGCGGCATTCCTAAAACCAGGTGGCCCCGGGGGGCATCTCCGGGGCGCAAGTCGTTCCATCCTTCTTGCCCCAACTGCCCCACCACCTGTTCCAGCGGCGCGTCGGCATCTGCTCCACGACGCGCCGCAGATGCGGCATTAGTCTTTCCACCTCTGCAGGGTCTTCCTGCGCTCGGCTGACAATGTGTTTGACGATCGCCTCGATCTCTCGCCATTGGCTGTCCCTCATCGCGGGGGTGCCTCGTCGTAACGCTGCTCGCCTTGGCAGGCTGATCGGATTGCCTCTGCTATCGCGCTACTGAAAGACGCAGGGCTGGCGCCAGGACGGCGAAGCTGGCCGTCAGCCGCATGGTGGTGAGCATGTAGGCTCGGCGTCAGCACCAAGGCCCCCAGCCAATTCCAGGTCCACACGGTGGCGGGCGGCAGACTCGCGCTTCGCTCTGCTGCGGTCATCGAGATCCCCCCGGTAAAGCAATGTCCATCAATGCTATACAAATTGGATGAAGCGCAACAGCCGCCATCGCCGCTCTTGTACAGCAAAGTGTAGCTTTGCTGTACCGCGTATAGGATTGCGGCGCAACGGGGGTCGCTATACGGCCTCCACCATGAAGCGAGATACTGCGGTGAACCTGAGAATGACGACGGAGCTGCGCGCCCAGCTGCAGCGACTTGCGGATGCCGATGGCCGCAAGCTGTCCGGTTACATCGTGCGCGTGCTCGAATTGCATGCGCGCGAGCAGCTGCCAGGTTCACCACCAGACTCCTCGTCTACTGCAAGGTCGCCGAACAGCCGCCGCCAAGCCAGCTAGTCTCGCAGGCGTGTCATGTTCTGGCGTCTCCCGCGTGACGATCGCGATCTTCGCGACATGCTCCGCGTCTATGTCATGGACTTGGCCGACCGGGTTGGGTCTGGCCGCGTGCCTCAAGCCTTGCTCGATGAGGCGGTGGCGATTGCGCGGCGCTCGGGGCTGCGCGCGGCGCGAGCGCACATCAGACAGGCTGCATCATAATCCGGTCTCCCCGAGACCGTGGCGAGCGGGGATGGGAGCAGCGGTGGAGCCGAACCCCCGCCGCGACTCGATGTCCTCGTGCACGCGATACGTGAGGATTCGCCGACGTTTGCAAAGACGTCCCCAAGTACAGGCTTTTGGCGTCCTGCTATCCGCGTTTCCCCCGATATCGCTTCTTTCGACCGGATGCGAGAAGGCCAGTTCCATCAACACACAATCAGGAAACCTGCCATGTCGGCCTCAAAATCGATTGGACTAACGACCTGTGCCGTCGCGTTCGGAGTTGCTATCGGCGTGGCGGGCTCGGCAATCGCCCAATTGGGAATGCCGATGTACATGAAGTCGGAGAGTCAGGCCCTCCCGACACTATCCGACAATGAAGGTGTCTATGTGGACACCACCACCTTCAGGCTGCGCGTTGGAAAGGCCAAGGCCGATCCGATGCCGCAGATCACAAAGATGGGCGGCAAACAAGTAGCCAACGGCGCAATCATCGTGCGCACCGGCGACCAGCTCTTCATAGTGGATGGTAAGCCGGCTGAATAGGCTCGGTGGCCCGCAAGTCACACCGCGACCCCACTGGGTGATTTCCTGAGCGTATTGCTCAGCTGTCCAGCCCACGCTAATCGTGCGGCATGGTCTTGCGTTTCATCCCGCCCGCATCGCCGCGTCGTCGCGATCGCCCACCAATAGGCGATCGCTGGATCCACGAGGTCAAGTTCGAACGGCTACCGTATCCAGGTACACAAGGCCGGGCGCGACGTGACGCTGCTGAGCCGGAACGGGCATCACTTCACAGGACGCTATCCAGACATAGCGTTCTTGCTGCGCGCGCTGCCAGCTAAGGCTGCCATCATCGACGCCGAGCTCGTCGCCTGCTCCAGCACCGGCGTGCCGGACTTCGCAAGCTCCACGCCTCTGCCGCGACGTCAGATGAGCTGGATCTATGGGCGTTCGACCTGCTCCACCTGAACGGCAGGGACCTGCTCGACCTGCCGCTTGTGAAGCGCCGCTCCAAGCTGCAGGCTCTCGTCGAGCGCCACGACCACCGGACCGTGTTGTTCCAGCGCCTTCGATGACCCGCGTCGCCTGCTCGCCGCATGCGAGGAGCGTCGCATGGAAGGCATCGTGAGCAAGCGCATCGATGCGCCGTACCGCTCGGGCAACGCGTCCGATTGGACCAAGGTGAAGTGCGCCGGCTGGCGCGAGGCTCACAGGGAGCGCTGGCGGTTGTTCGAGAAGACGGATCGGAGTGGTTGATGGACCAGTACATAGACGTCGTGTTCGACGGGCCGCCTGGACCCGAGCCTGGCCGCTTTGTCGAGGTCGAGGACGCCAAGGGAAACAGCATTCGCGTCGGCGAATGGATTGAACGCGATGACGGTGCTTGGGCGCTGCGCATCACCCGCGAGGAATTCGCACGCGTCCTACCGTCGCCTGGATGACCCGCGAGGAATTCGCACGCGTCCTACCGTCGCCTGGATGATCCACGACGCGACGGCGGCGGGCCGCGGTCGCTCCAGCTCGTCACCTCGATGTCCTCGAAGCTGTAGGCGATGCCGCCCTTCTCGGCGAGCTCGTCGAAGCAGGCCGCGCACACGCCGCTCTTCCAGCGGTTCAGCAGGACGAGGCGCTGGATGTCCTCGCGCACGCGGTACGTGAGGATCCGGCGACGCTTGCACCGTCCGCAGAATTCGGCCATGGCTCATATTGGGCCCGGGCCGGCCAAGCCCACAACCTGTGGCGTTTCACATCGCTAACGGCCAGCGTAAGCTGGAGCGATGCCAGAGGCACCTCCACCGCCTACAGCCGAGCGACGCCCCGCGTGGCGCGCAGCAGCCCTCGCGTATCGGCAGGTACGCCGCGAAGGCATGGGCAATCAAGCTGCGATGGATGCCGCAGAGGCGAGCTTGCGCGAGCAGTGGCCGGAGCTGACCGCGAAGGAGGCCTCAGCCGAGGTGTGGCCGCGATTGCCTATGCGAGCAGCCACCATGCGACTTGGCTCTGGGATGGAGTCGGACGCCGCCTGTAGTTGCGGGGCTCTGACACCCGGAAGGGTGCTCGAGCACGATGGAACGACGCGGCCGGAACGGCTCAGCTCAGCTCAACTCTTGAGTCGTCGGACTCGCTTAAGTTCGATGCGCACTTCGGCCTCGCCGTCCAGCACACCTGTGGTGCCGTGGCGCTTCCGGAAGTGGGAAATGGCCTTGCTGCACGCCTCGGCGAGGTCGTCCTCTGAGGTCGCCTCGACCGTGTAGGCGTCGATTACTTGGCCCTCTTTGACCAGCTGGACCAGGAGTTTCATGGGGGCCGGCAGTCCCAAAGCAATGAGTCCACGTAACTGTAGGCGGGACGATTTTACGACTGAAAAGTGTTCACGGCCTTAACCCCGATATCGGATTGCGACTATCCTGCAACACTGTCGAGCGACATCCTGACTGTCGCGGGGCCGACGCCGGAACCTAGCGGGCTCAGGCGCGTCGCGGTTCCGGATTAGGGGACATGAAAGCCAACGTCGATGCAGAGGTATGGCTGGTCCGCGCCGATGAGTACCGGCGCTTGGCCGAGCAAATGACCCATCCGTCTACTAGGCGCGAGGTTCTGCAGCTCGCCGATGAGTACCGGCGGCTGGCCGAGCACGCAGAACACCAACACAAGCGCGAACGCATCAAGCGGTAGTGGAGCACGAAGGGGATGCTGCTGGTCGGAGCCGCGCAATACGAGGGGTGGCAGCCGAAAAAGAAAATGCCCGGTGACGTGCGCTGTCGCCGGGCTTGAAGGGCAGGCGTCTGGGGGGACCCGCGACGCCTGCAAGAAACTAACTCACTAGCAGCGTCCCAGTCGGTAAGGTTCGTGACAAAGCCACCTGGCCGCCATTGAGTATGGATTTCCTGGATGCGCTGGTGCGACGCGTCGCAGACCATCACCGCAGAGGCGGACGATAGATTAGCCCTCGGGGCGAATGCGGCGCCGGTTAGATGTCGCGAATCTCGCTCTGTGAACCCGCTGCTGGCGGGTGCCGACGGCCCTTGACGATGGGCGTCCGCGCGAACTCGATCAACCGCTCTCCGTGCTCGCGCAGCGCTTTGCGGATGTCGCGGCTCATGCGCTCCTTGGAGTTGGCAGCTCCGATGAGCTGCGTCCCGTAGCTCATCGCATATTGCGACAGCACCCCCCACCCATCCGCACGCATCGCCATTTTTGCGAGGGTTCCTACGAACCCCGCAGCGACGCCGTTCATTGGCGCGTCGCTGTCCCCACTCGGCCACAAGGGGCGCCCCTGCTTGATCATATCGTTGAGGATGTAGCTCAACAGCGGCAACGATGGATGCTGCTCAAACGCATGCCGGATAGCAAGAAGGGCGTAGTAATCCCCGAGGAACTCCGCGCCGAGCAACACGCTGGGTTCCTCAGGGATTGCCCAGTAGTCGATATTCTCCGGGAACCAGCCGTCTTTGCGGGGACCTTCGACCACCCTGACGAAAGGCAGCGCCTCCCACGCCTGCAACAGCTCCTCCGGCTTCGGCTTGAACGCTGTGCGCCGCTTGGCCGCGTGCGCGGACTTCCGCAAGGTCTTCGCCTTGGGTTTGCGGGCCTTGCTATTCATGGCGGCCCTCCGTGATATCGCTCCCGCCGAACTGCAGCACAGCCTCGATCAGGCGAGCCACTGGGCCCTCCCAGCAATCCTCGGCATCGAGATCCATCGTTCGATTGTCGAGGCCCTTGTCGCAACCGAAGTAGGCGAGCTCGGCGCGGGCGACGACGTCGGCGAACGAGCGTGGTGGATTGGGTATCTGCGCTTCCAGGCGGTAGATCTCGTTCCAATCCGAGCCCCACACGTCGTCCCAATCCGCGTCGGAAACATCCTCGCCCAACCACGCGTCGAAACGCGCGAGGTCCGCCCTGAGCTTGCGCCCCAGTTCCGAAACATGCAGCGCGGGAGCTTCGGCCGGCGCGATCGCCTTGGCGATGATGGCCTCGATCTCGTCAGGCCACGGGCTTTGCGCTCGCGAATTGATCAACGTGACAATCGCCGCGGCGGCTTCAGAAACGGACAGGGCGGTGGTATCGGGTGCGGTAGCCTTAGCCATAGGTGTACTCCTGTGGTTGAGGTTAGGGCCGCGTCCGTGTTGAAGGCACGAGCGCGGCCCGCTCGAAATGGCGGCTTAGGACCGCTCTTGTTCGATCTGCCGTCTGGCGAACCCGACGACGGTCGACACCAGATCAGCGAACGATTGGGCAATGGGATCAGACGCTCTCTGTGCCTGCTGCGTGGCGCGCTCGATCGCGGCAATCAGCTTTTCGGTCGTGGGTGTCAGCTTGGGCCTGCGCGAGGCCACCATGGCGCGAAGCTCGGCAATGGGTGGAATGCTGCGCCTGCTGCCGCCATCGCACTCAGGGCGGCGGAGGCTTCCTCCAGTGTCAGGTGCTCAGTCTGGATGCTGCGGCGCTGGCGGAGGTGGACAGTTGATTCGGAGGGCAACATCGCAACACCTCACTGGACAAAACGGCCGACAGTACATATACGCTACGCCATACGAAACGTATGGTCAAGCGGCGACACAGTATGCTCAAGTTGCAAAGTGAGGTCGAGCATCATAACCCGATGTTGATGATCCTCCCCGCTCAACTTCGGGCAGCGCGCGCTCTTGTTGGTTGGTCACGGGAAGCCCTTGCTAAGGCATCCGCCGTGCCGGCGCCCACGATCAGAGATTTCGAGCTTGGAGCTACCGATCCCAAGCAAGGAACGGTGCACAAGTGGCGGCGCGCGCTTGAAGCCGCGGGCGTGCAGTTCATAGATGCGGATGATGGAGGAGGTGGCCCCGGTGTGCGGCTGCGGGTGGACAAGCCAGCGGGGAAGAAACGATGAGCGAAGCGCGACAAGACCAGGAGCTGAGCATGTTGGACACATCCCCCGTCACTCGCGAGATTACGCGCCTGATCAGCAATGGAACAACCGAGCAGGCTCTCTCACCGCCGTGGCGCGGCTGTTCCCGAACCTGAACTCGGCTGAGCTTTCGCAGGCGCTGCAGGATGCGACGGCCGCAGCCGAGAAGCTGATCACGCGGCCGAAGCATTGACGCGCATGATGGAGTTCCGCCTTGGCGCTGTGGATGACCGCTACAAGAACAGCAGCCCGCAGATTCTTTTTGGTGCTCTTCGTGGCTCTGCTAGCCGGTAGCAACATCTATGCGGCTCAGGTCAACCGAGTGCTGCACCCAACCATCTGGTACTTCTGGGCCGCCGACGGTAAGGGCTTCGACATCAGACAGCCCGACGGAAGATTGATTGTCGACCAAGATATACTACCCAGCGCATGTCCGACGTGTGCACGATCGGTGCAAGCAGCATGGGAGCAGCGCTGCAGTGGTAAGCCGAGCCTGGGCTGGCGAGATGTTCGGCTATGCAATACCGGTGACTACTCGGGTGGTGAGCTAAACCGCCGGATGGCCTATTTCAGGAGGGTAGTCGACAAGGAGTATTCTCGGTATTGGGCAGGGATAGCCGCGCGGCATGTCCTGGCCACTGTAGTTGCCATCGGCCTCTGGGTTGGCGCACTTGGAGTTTTCGGCATCGGTGCGTGGATAAGGGGCGGCCCGCGAGGAGCGCAGCACTGATGCCCCGCAAGAAGCTAGCCCCAGCAACCAAGCCGCCCGATCCAGCGCAAACCAGCGCACGCGAGGCGCAGGTGTGGAGTTCATAGATCCCGCGGACGGTAAGGGGCCCGGTGTCCGATTGAAGAAGGACGAGCGCGGGAAGAGGTAAGGGTAGGGGATGTCAGCACAACAGGATCGGATTGCACGCTCGCTCAAGCGCCTAGGCTTCCAGCTCGGGAAGGGCCGGGGGAAGGCCTTCAAGATCACTGCTACCGGCGGCAGCACCGCCCCCAACTCCACCGACACAATGACCCTTGACCAGATCGAGCGCTGGATCGGCGATCACATCAAGCCGAAGCGGTAGGTGGCGTAGCCGTGCGAGAAACACGCGACTGCCCGCCCTAGTTGTTCTTGCGCCGTGGGAACTCTGCTTCACTTCGAAGCCTGTTCCGCAGGGAACAATCGGTTCCACGGGCAACGTGCAATGCTCCCGCTCATCAATGACTGGCGCGATTGTGCAGCCTGCATTGTTTGGAGCATTGAGCCATGAAGACCATCGTATCCGCCCTGATTGCCCTGTCGGTTCTCGCCAGCGTTGCGGCCCCGGCCAGCGCTTTCGACGTCAAAGGGTTCTACGAGCGGATGGATCGCTACTCGCACTGACGTTCGGAACCAGGATCGCGGTGGCTGCCCACATGGTTCGGCAGCTGCCCAGAGCGCCCGCCGCTGCGACCTTCCAGCGGCGGGCGTCTTGCTTGGAAAAGCTAGCAGACGCCTGCAACGGAGGATCAAAATGTCGGTGATCGGTGAAGCGCTTGTGCACCTTGCCGACTGGGCGCTTACGCTCTGGCCCTGGGGGAAGAACGACAAAATACCAGACCCGCCGCCGTCCCCAGATCAGTCCCCGCCTACCGCGCAAGCTCCCACATCAGTCCCCGCCGTGACGCCTGCGCAGGGGCGCGCTCGCCCTTACGATCCATCCTGATGGGCACGTATTTCAGTTGGAGAGGGGACCCATAAGTGGCGGTGCTCGTCATAGACGGATTGCGACGGCGGCGGGAAACTGGGATCGGCGAACGAGCCCACTGCAACTGCCATTGAATCAGGTCGACGCTGGGGCTCCCAGAATACGGTCGAGCCGCAGTCGGGACAGAAGTGAAAGTTCACAGCGAACCCGCTGTCGGAGCTTCGTGTGAAGGTTCGGAAGACCCCCTTCGACTCCACGTTGTTGCGCGAGAAGAATGCGGCTACGCCATACGTGCTGCCAGTCCGCCTCTGGCAATCTAAGCAATGACACAGCGAAATCTTCGCCGGCTCACCTGCACACCTGACACGCAGTTGCCCGCATGCGCAGACCGCGGTTCTCATCACCATCGTCAATCACCTGCTTGATTGCTCCGACGGGGCTACGGCTCGACGGCGAGTCTCTACTTTCACCACAGCGGAAGCCAGACCAGCGCGCCGGCGATCAGCGCCGCCACGATCAGCAGAATCGTCAGGGTGGTTCGGTTCATGGGTATCGAGCTCCAGCGCCGCCACGCCTGATGATACAGGGAAAACCTGCATCGCCGACATCTCAACGAGAGTCAGCGAGCGATGGTGGCCGACAAAATTGCCAATCTTCCCCAAGGCTCTAACCAGCATGCGCCAATTGGCGCAACCTCGCAAACCAAGGCTGCTGGATCGAGCTCGCCGCGGCGTTTTCTCGGAGCCCCAGGAGGCTGGCGCATGGCAGCTGCCAAGTCGCTCGGCAGGAGCGTAAAGGGCCGACTATCAGACGTTAGGGGGATGCCTTTCTTGTCCTTCTTGGTGTAGGCCAGCCTGCTATTTCTTCTGCTCAATGAACGTCTTTCCCGAAGGGCCGATTCCGGTGATCTGGATGATGACTTCGCCGTCCTTTGCCCAGCTGAAGTGAGGCGCCTTCGGCGGCTCCGAGTAAAAGGTGCCAGCCGGATAAGCCTTGAACTTGGTTTCGTCCCAGTGTTCGCCGTTGCCGAAGTAGAGCGTGCCGGAGAGCACTGCGACCGTACGCGCTTCATCCGGATGCCAATGAGGCGGGTCTTTCCAACCAGCTGAGAACTTGACGCGAGAGACGAACAGGCCTGGCTGCTTGGGGTCGCCATACAGCACCACGGTCTGCGGAGGTCCCACCAGAGGCGACTTGAACTCGATATCCTGTGGCAGTTTGAGAACGCCAGTCTGCGTGCCCTGAGCATGGACCAGGCCGAGCGAGCCCATTGCGAGAGCTGCAATAGCAAAGGATGCGGTGCGCAAATTCATTTTGTCTCCTCCCTAAACGGCTTACGCCCACCTATAGCAGATCGCAGGGAAGTGGCTCAACAGAGCCATTCCTTACAGGGCGACGCCGCCATAGTTGCCTCAGTTTCTGACCAAGCCATGCCATCCACAAAATATGGAATGGCCGTGAGGGGTGTTCAAGAAAGCTCAGGCGCCCCCGCCCTCCAGCGGTATTCACTCCCAGCGGGCTTATGCGCGGTCGTTCGCGTAAATCTCGCGAGCACGCCGCACGACGATTTCTTCGGTTTTGGTGTACAGCCCAGGGCCGTCGCCCGGAGAGCCCGTGGCTGCTGCGCTGTCGTAGGCGCAGTCGCATGCCGACGCCAGGAAGACGGCCGCCAGTTCAATGCGCTGAACGACCTTGAGCCCAGGCGGTCTGGCCTCGATTGGTGCCGACGCCCACATCTTGCGGTTAGGCATCGTCGTCACGCTTGATGTAGGCACGGCCGAACTTGGCAACGCGAGGATTGCCTTGGAAGATCAACACAGCGCCGTGCTGCTCCGCGAAGGCCTTGGCGGCATCAAATGCCTCCGAGTCACGACGCAATGGAGCGTCAAAGAACCGAGGAAACGAGACCTCGTCTAACTCAAGCCAGACGTTGGGTTCCAAGAGATCTATCACCTTCTTGAGGCGTGCTTGTGCTTCTTCGCTCATGCATGCGAGTTGCACGCGTTCGGTAACCCGAGTCAAGGTTCAGAATCCAAACTGACCCACTACCGAGTTTACGGTGGGTTCTCGTGTCCGGTCTGGTCCGTATCCACGATCTCGACAATGCGAGCCGCCTTCATGAGAGCTGTGATGAGGTCTACTGCAATCGACACGTCGATCTTCTTGGACCGACGTATTCGGTTGCCCAGCCAGTGGACATCTCCCCGGCCCGTGTCGCGATCGAGCTCCATTACGATGTAGGATTTTCCATAGGTCCGCTGGCGCAACTCCCGCTCAACCTCAGATCGAACGCTTGGCCTGCTCGTTTCCTCGACGCTCGCCTCGAGGAAAGTGCCATAGGGTTCGTTGTCGGCCTGCCAGACCGTGCGCTTCAGCCCGGCAATCCTGCTGGCCTGGATCAGCGCCAACGCATGGCCGAGGTCCCCCGGCTTGGACTCGAGGACAACATCCAACGTTTCTAGCCGGACGCGCCGGAAGCGGAACGCCCGTCGTGTGATCGGCGCGTTTTTGGCGGCAGTCATGGCCGCAAGAGCTTCTTGAACGAAGCGATCTTCGCGGGATCAATCCCGGCCCGCTGCATGGCCTCGGCGAGATCCGTCTCCATCCTGCTGGCTTTCATGGGGACAGGGGTGTCAGCATCCGGGTCGAAGAAAATCGGATCGCTCGTACCAGGATCGCGGCCGAACTTGGCGCGGAACGCCGCGCGCTGCCCTAGCAAGGCGTCCCGCATCTGCGGTGTCATCTTGACAACCTGCGACTGCGGCGCCCGCTTCTTCTTCGTGCCTCGGCTCTTCGGCATGGCCCACCTGTTGAACGGACCAGTATAGCATGCCTTGTGATGCAGTGATTCACGTTGTTATACATTGCTTCGCGTATCCCCGCCGAGCTTCTCGGGCTGCCCAAGCCTCAAAGCCAGTAAGGAACGCCTCATGGAGGCCATGCGGACCATGGCTGAGCTATCTGCACCTCGGTCGACTGGCGTGCCCCTACCTCCCGCGCCAGCGCCTCAAACCTTCTTTGCTCGGCGGCGCTTAGGGGCGGGGTCTTTCTTCTTGTGCATGGGACCAGGTCCTATCTGATCTTGATGGCCTAGGCATCTAGTTCTTGGGCCGCCATCCGGGCATTGTCCTCCGCATAAACTGATCAAAATGAGGTACCGTGAACGCGTTGTCACCATAGACGGGGCTATAGATCATGCCCTTTGCGACCAGACCATTCCTGATATAGCCCACGGTGTTGCTCTTCTTTCCAAGTAGCTCGGCGATCTTCCCGGACTTAACGGGATCCGTCCCCGCGACGGATGCCATGGCGCGCAAATATTCCTTCTCTGCAGTTGTCAGTCGATCAAACCGGAACGAGAAAAAGCTTCTGTCCAGGCTTTCTCTGGCAAGGGTATCGGCGTTCTGTGCGGCTCTGAGATCAATGTCCTGACCTTTGGCGGCGTTCCACGCATGAAGGCCCCACTCTTGGACAAAGTAGGCATATCCACCGCTCGCCCTGTAGATGTGATCGACTGCGCGCGCCTCAATGAACGCGTTTGCCTTCTCTATCGGGATCGTGAGGGCGTCTCGGACATCGGTCCTGCTCAGTGGCCCCATCGTTGGGACAGAAAACAATCTCTCAGAGTAGGATCGTGAGTTTCCCATGTTGCCAATCAGCGGGGGCAGCCCAGCACCGACAAAATAGATAGGCAAGCCGCGCTGGTTGATCTTGTGCAAGGCCATAAGCAGCGCGCGAAGTGACTCTTCGTTAAGGTACTGCATCTCATCGACGAAGATTGTCAGCGCTGTGTTGCTGGCGCGGGCCGCCTCTCCGATTGATACGAAGAGGTCAGTCAGGTCCGCGCTTAGATCGCCGCTGTCGGCGGCCCCTGCCTCCTTCGGGCCGTCAAAGGTTAGTCTGAGCCCTTCATACGACAGTTTGATCTGCGCCACGAAGCTGTGGAGCGTACGCAGTGCTCGCTGTGCCCCATCCTTGACGGCGGCTGCCGTACTCATCCTCATAAGAGTGCTGCGTAGCTGAGGCAAGAGCGCTTCAGCCAGATGCCGGGTCTCAATGCATTCGCAGCTCGCGGTGAAGAAGCCGCGGCGCTCCACTTCTGCTAGAATTGCATTTAGAAGAACTGTTTTCCCGACACCGCGTAACCCAACCAGCAGCATCTCCTTGGAGTGCAGGCCAGCAGCAACACGCGTGATGGCGATTGACGCTTCGTCGAGGATGGCACAGCGACCAACCAAGGCTGGCGGTTGAAATCCTACGCCCGGCGCGAAGGGGTTGAGTTCTGGCTTCATTGCTGGCCCGTCTTTGTAGGGTATTGGGCCAGTTTAGCCGGTTGTGTCGCGTTGCGGCTAAAGTTACCTAAACTGTCCACAACTCACTAAAGTCAACCAAAGCCAGAATAAGCGCTGTCTAGGGCGGACGCCTACCCAAGTCCTCCCCAGGAAAACTCAAGCGGCGCCAAAGCCGTGCCGCTTGCGCTGCGCTCGCCCAGGGGCTCATCCGGAGCGGCCTCGCCTGCCGGCTGCTCTGAGCTTCCGCTGTGCCGGTTCATCTTCCTTTGCGTAGATCGCCGCGCACCGCACCAGCGCCGCCCACAGCGCGCCGTAGCTGATACCTCGGCAGATCTTGTCGTCTCGATAGCCCAGGATCTCACGGCCGATTTCCTCAGGAGTTCGGGGATTCGCTGCCTCCTTCAGCGTTTGCTCATGCAACCACACCAGCAAGGAATGCAGCTCGGGCTCGATCGCTTCGTCGATCGCCATGGCTTCGCCTGCCTGGCGCTCCGCAATGAACCGGCTCGCGGCCCGGATCAGATGGGGCTCGATGCGCTCGATACGGGCTTTGAGTGGCCGTACGGCCGGCCCGGTTGTCAGTGATCGGCTCTCCGCGAGCCGGCTCTGGGCGATAGCGCGTGCGGCTTCCACACGTTCGGCTTCGCTGGCTTCGGCGGCACTCGCGCGTTGCTCGCGCTCGATGCGGAAACTTTCGGCGGCCCTCCGAATGCAGTCGAGGCACTTGTCGACGTGACCCGACGGGTTCAAGGGGCTGGGAAGAAAATCCTTCGCTGGCTTTTGCTGTTTGCACGCCACGCAGAAGCGGGTGTTGGTCATCCTCAGATCCCGCTGACTTTCCTGTCGATGCAGTAGACGAGCTCGCCCTCTGTGGCCGTCTGCCAGCGTGCCGCATTGCAGATGTGGTCGAGGGCTACACCGAAGTCGCGACCGTTCAAGGGCTCGACGCCCTTCTGCGCGCACCACTTGCGGAAAGCCTGAAAGATCTCGCCCCACTCGACACGCTCTCCCTCGGCTTCGGGTACACACTGCCGCAGAAACTCGACCACGACTTTGCCGTTGATGCTGGCGGTGCTTTCGGGGGGTGAAGTCGCCTTGGTCGGTTTGCGGGAGCTCAGGGAGACGACATTGCGATTTGGCGCCGGTGTCGTCGCCCCCGCAGCCAGCATTGATGCTTCCAGCGCTTGCTGTCGGGATGCGGGCCGGGCAACGCTATTCGAACGATCGTTCACTGGCGCAGCGCCTTTGGCGCTGCGCCCTGCCCATCCCGACAGCAAGCGCCGAAGGAACCCAGTAGATCGTCCTGCGTTGTCGGGTTTCGCAAAATCCATCCTCAGTCCCCCCGCGAGAAACAAGGTCGCCAGGATCGTGACGAGCACCGGTAGGAACAGCGGCTGATAGAGCCGCACCTGATCTTCGGTGAGATAGCCGAAGCTAATCGCGGCGAGGCGCTTGCTCGCGGCATCCCCCGAGTTCGTCGGCGCGATCTTCCGTAGTTGGGCCCTCGCATCGTCCAGCCGCTTCTGGGTGAGGGCCTGCGCATCTTTCGCCTCGGAGCACTTCTTGCGCCAACCAGACGCGCATTCGGTCGCCACCGTCTGCTTATCAACGGTCAGATCGGCCTCGGCCTCTTTTTCCGTCTTCTCCCAACCCTTGCGGTTGCTCTCGATGTGTTTGGTGCCTTGTTGGGCTGCGTCAGTGGCGCCTCCCGTGCGTTGGACGCCGGCGTAGACGATGACAGCCATAGCCAGCGGCAAGGCCAGCAAGGCAAGCCCTGCGCCCCAATACCACCCGTTCCGCCAGGCGGTGTCGGCCGCCGGCGCCAGGAAGGCGCATGCCAGTGCAACACCGCAGCCCGCAATCACGACGTAGTTGAATTCGCCCTGGTCCCGGAGGAAGAAATCATAGGTCCCCCAAACCTCGACCGTGGTGAAAAACACCCCGAGCGTGAGGAACGTGAAGCCCAAGGGGCTAGGCTTCCAGGTCACGCCGTCTCTCCCTCTGCCAGTTCGATTTCGAGCTGGCGCGCATAGCGGCGGATTGCTTCGGCCACGAAGCTACGGATGGGCATGCCGTAGTCCGAGCGTGCTTTGTTGACGAGCGCCTTCACGTCGGCAGACACGTCCACATTCAGGGGCACCATGCTCTCGGGCTGATGCAGGCCTCTTAGCGGCATGCGCCTGGCGTCTAAAGGCGATGGCGTGCGTTCGCCGCGAGCCCGGCTCTGGACTGTCGCGCCAGCTGCCTTGCGGGGCGTGCGCCGCGCGGCTTTCCGCAGGGACATCAAATCGTCCTCGTCGACGCCCACGATCTCGGGTTGGCTCATGTCAATGTCCCCTAGGGATCTTGGCCAGTCGCTTGACCTCTTTCCAAAGAGCGTCGATTTCCTCGGCTGCGGTCTTGGCCTGTGCTCTGTCGTGGTACTCAGGGCCAGTCTTGCCGGCGATCATTGCGCCCACGAAGCTCTGTCGGTAGCCGATGGTCGTTGGCAGCACCTTGCCCATGTCGGCGAGGAACGGCGCCGCCGTCTTGCTCAGCTTCCAGCTCTTGTCGAAGTGCGTGAGCACGAAGGCGAAGGGCTTCCCGTACTCTTCACAGACCTGGACTGCCGGATCGAGGGACTCCAGATCGATCGGGCTCGGTCGAGCGAGGATGATCACCGCGTCGGCGGCGGCGACGCTCAACACGATCTTGTCCATCATGGCCGGTGGCGTATCGATAAACGTCCATTGCCAATCGCGATCTTTGAGCAGGACAACGTCGCCTGTTGGGTCATCGCAAGCGCCCCCGTCGTTCATGAAAAGCTTTGGGTTGTCCGGTGATCCGCGAAGTTCCCACCAGCGCGCAAGGGCTTGCTGCGGGTCGACATCGAGCAACGCGACTTTGTCGCTCTCCTTTGCGGCTCGCACGGCGAGGCTTGCGCAGATTGTCGTTTTGCCGACGCCGCCCTTTGATGAGATGACGGCAACGCATCGAGGTCGCATAGCCCTGTTCCTTTGCTACCTTCAGACCTAGATCAATGGGTTGCCCACCTAGGCAATGTGCCAAGGTAGGGCCCTAGGCAATTGTCCTAGGTAGGTTCCAAGGGACAGACCTTGGCCCGTCCTCGGCACTCAGACTTTGGAGGAAAAAACGCGACGCAACCTGGAGGCTATCGACGCTTGGGCGACCCGTGACACTTCCGGTATTTGCACGCCAGTTTTGGCTGCGGAAGATTGTCACGACACACTGTAATCATTACCTCTCATTCGGCCTGTCACGCCGGAGGCCGCGGGTTCAAGTCCCGTCGCTCGCGCCATTGTTTCAATGGATTAGCTTGCCGCAATATTTCTCGGGGGACACTTTGGCCGGCGACGGGGACACTTCAGTCCGGTTTTTGTTCTCGCAGCTTTGCCCGTCCGCGCTTGGGCGCGCACCAATAATTATTACACCGCGATCAGCCAAGCGCTCAAAGACAAAGGCCATCTCAACGAACTTGGCCGGCCCTTCAACCACAAGAGCATCCGGGTCATGTTGACGAAGCGCGCGTAAGCTGGGCCGAACGCGGGGCCACCGCCGCGACCCCGGCCGCGTTGTGTGCTCCATCGATGGTGAGCCGCTCAGCCGACGCGCTCGAGCCAGGCGAGCGGGCGCACATGGGCGTGCGTACGGTCGAGAACGTGGACTGCACGTAGGACCGCCGCCGGGGCGCCGTCGCGACCGACGCCCGCGACGCTGGCCATGGCGTCAGCCAACGGCAGGAGGCCAGCGCCCTCCAACCGTTGGGCCAGACTCGCGAGGCGCGCGCTCTGCTCCGGTCCGCCGCACACCGTGCCAAGCTCGGCAACGGCGAGCAGGGCATCCGCGCATTCCGCGAGCAGCCTCGACGTAGCGCCGCGGTTGGCGACGGGCGCGAGCCGGGCGAGCACCGGAGGCGCGCCGTCAGGTTTGCGCGCCAACAGAGTCAGCCAATCAGCTCGCATTGCCGAGCTCGGCAGCTCCGTGCCCCCGGTCTCCAGATTGAGGTTCAACAGAGCGATCTTGCCGCCGCTCGGCATGCGCGCCACCACGGCGATGGGCTGCAGCGCGAAGCCGGACCGGGCAAGGTGGGCCTCGGCCAGGACGAGGTGCACGTCCCCCAGCTCCGAGATTCTCTGCAGCCGCGCCGCGATCATTGCTTGCGCCTCGTCGTGGGGAAGCGTGAGCCCGATCCAGCACCCCGTCGCATCGGCGAGGCCCCAGGTGTGCTCCTGGGCAATCGCGTCGAAGGTC
>Ga0209382_10001666_pt1 | contig 34433 bp, 32 predicted proteins | sample SoiMetdeltSBSDD5_FD_187599 | JGI IMG/M metagenome (GOLD analysis project Ga0209382, IMG submission 187599) | Bulk soil microbial communities from a Populus tree surrounding site in Tennessee, USA - Soil MetaG P. deltoides SBSDD5 (SPAdes) (version 2) | ecosystem: Environmental > Terrestrial >... | reverse complement strand
CTGTTCGACATCGACGACGATCCGTGCGGTGCGAAGGGTACCGCCTCGGACGACGCCTGTCTGAACTCGGGGCCCGGCGCTTCTGTGACGGGGTCGCAGCTGCGCAGCGGCGGGCTCACCAGCCCGGCGGGTCAGTACAACTTCAACCAGGGTGGCAACACCGACCTGAAGCCTGAGACGTCGGACACGATCTCCTACGGCATCGTGTTCACGCCGCGCTTCGCGCCTGGCCTGAGCATGTCGGTCGACTACTTCGACATCGACGTGGAAGACCTGATCTCGACGTTCGGTGCGGCCAACACGTTGGATGCGTGCTACCAGTTCGGCGATGACGGCGCGTGCAGCCGCATTCATCGCAATGCGAACGGCCAGCTGTGGATCGGTACGGGTAATGTCGACGACCTCAACACCAACATCGGTGGTCTGGAGACCTCCGGCGTCGATCTGAACCTCAACTACACCGGTCTGGACATCGGCAGCATGGGCAGCCTGACGTTCAACCTGACCGGCACGTGGCTGAAGGAGCTGATCACGGATCCGGGCAGCGCGGGCTTCCCGCCGTTCGACTGCACGGGCCTGCACGCGGGTAACTGCGTCAGCAGCCTGACGACGGCGGCGAATCCGGAGATCCGCACGCGCTTCCGCATCGGTTGGGAAACGCCATGGAACGTAGATTTCGCGGTGACCCATCGCTACATTGGTCCGGTCTCCCAGGAAGGGGCCGCGGCCAACCGTATCGATCGGAACTTCAGCCACGAGAACTACTTCGACGTGTTCGGCAGCTGGAACGTCACTGATATGGCGAACGTGCGTCTGGGCATCAACAACGTGCTCGACAACGATCCGCAGATCAACGCCAGCGTCGGCACGACGGGCAACGGCAACACGTATCCGCAGGTGTACGACGCCCTCGGTCGCTACATCTTCGGCGGCGTGACGGTCAAGTTCTAACCTGATGCCGTTCTAAGTCGAACGATTGATCGATAAAATTGGCGGCGGTTCCTCACGGAGCCGCCGCTTTTTTTATGACCGAAGCCCTGCTCAGCGGCCTTGCCGCGTCACCAGACGTCTACGTGCAGAAGGTCGAGCTGTCACGTGATGCGGCCTTGCTGGTCCAGCTGAGCGAGAGCGGCTACCGGGCGGCGAGCTTTCTCGACGACCGGATCCTCACCCCCACGACCAAAGGCGCCTGGACGAGCCTGCAAAGCGTCCTGGCGACGGCTGCGGCGAGCGGCGCGCAGAAACCGCTGCATTTCATCTTTCACACCGGGCACGTTGGCTCGACGCTGCTCAGCAGGCTGCTGGACGAAAGCGGTCGCGTGTTGTCACTGCGCGAGCCGTTGCCGTTGCGCACGCTCGCGGACGCGCACGACGCGCTCCCGCTCCCCGAGTCGCTGCTCAGCTCAAGCGATTTCACGAGCCTGGAGGACGCGCTGCTGCGGCTGTGGAGCCGCGGCTATGCGGGCACGCATAGCGTCGTTCTCAAAGCTACCAGCAGCGCCTGCAGGATTGCCCCGTCGTTGCTGGACCGGCGCCCGGGTGCGCGAGCCGTCTATCTGAATCTCCGCGCTGAGCCTTACCTTGCGACGCTGCTTGCCGGCAAGAACTCCGGTATCGACCTCCGCGGGCACGGGTCAGTCCGGATCCGCCAATTGCAGGCACGCATCGTGGTGCCGCTCGCCCCGTTGCACTCACTGTCGCTGGGCGAGCTGGCGGCGATGAGCTGGCTCGCTGAGACCTGGAATCAGCACTACGCCGTCGAGCGCTTCGGCTCGCGCGTGCTGGCGCTGGATTTCGATGAGCTGCTGGCCGACTGCGCCGCTGCCGTGCGCAGCGTCGCGACGCATTTCCAGTTACCAGCCGAGTCGGGTTGGCTCGACAGCATCGCGCGCAGCCCGGTGCTCACGCGTTACTCCAAGTCACCCGACTTCGAATACTCGCCGCAGCTGCGGCACGAGCTGCTGCGCGAATCGAGGCAGACGAACGCCGCGCAGATCGCCGCAGGCTTGCGCTGGCTCGACAACCTTGCCGGCACCCATGCAGCCGTTGCCGACGTCCTGAATGCCAGCGCGGCCGCGAGGAGGCCCGGATGAACGATGCCTATTCGCTCACAGCGCTTGCCAGACGCCTGCTCGTCGGTGAGGGCGTGCCGATGTCTTCAGCGAAAGGTGTCGCAACCTTGCGTGAGGCAGCTGCGAAGGGCAGCGGCGAGGCCGCGGCGCTGCTCTCCGTCTGCGCCGCGTGGGGTGTGGCACTGCCGCGCGACGTTGACGCTGCGCTCGATCATCTTGCCGATGCAGCGCGGCTTGGCTGGGCTCCGGCATTGCGTGAGCTGCAAGTGCTCGCGCGGGATTCCGGTGCGGATCCAGCCGCCCTGCGCAGTAAAGTCGATGTGGCGGCGTGGCGCGCTGCGCCTGCGGCGCGCATCGTGTTCGAGCGCCCACGCATCATCGTTCTCGAACGCTTTGCGACCGCGGACGAATGCCAGTGGCTGATCGGGCGCGCGAGCAGCGGCGGACTGGAGCGTGCGAAGGTCTACCGCGCCAGTCCGACGGCGCAGATTGCCGAGACACGCACCAATCGCGAGATGTCGCTCACGATTTTCAACGCTGACGTCGTCCTCAGCCTGATCCGCGACCGGATCTCGGCGGCCATGCGCGCGCCCGTGTCGCATTTCGAGGTCGCCAAGCTTCTGCATTATTCACCGGGCGAGCAGTTCGCGCTGCATGCGGACTTCATCGAGGCGAGGACGCCCGAGCTGGCGCGCGAGCTCGCGGTACGCGGACAGCGCGCTGCGACGTTCCTCATCTATCTGAACGACGGCTACGAAGGCGGCGCGACGCAGTTCCCGCGGCTCTCCTGGCAATATCGCGGCGGCGGCGGCGACGCGCTGCTGTTCAGCAACGTCGATCCCAACGGCGCCCCCGACTACGACACCCTGCACGCAGGAATGCCGCCGACGTCTGGTGAAAAGTGGGTGCTTTCGCAGTGGGTGCGGGCGCGACCCATCGCTCCTTAGCGATTCGTTTCGATGCCCGCGGCGCGCAGGGTTGCGTCGAGCGATGCGAGTTGTGCGGCGTAATTGCGCCAGCGCCCCGACGACCGCTGATACAGCGGCTGGCGCACCTGCCAGGCGCTCGCGGTCTTCACGGCCCGCGTGGCCTGCTCGAACGACAAGCAGCCTTCTTCCCACTCGAGCCCGCAGAAAGTGGTCAGACGTTCGATAGCCGTACGGGGCTCGTGCACGAGCGCGTCGTAGTCGAGATCGAGAATGTCTGCTCCGTACAGCGCACGCCAGTGCGCCATCAGGCGCCGATACTGGATGTAGTAGTGTCCGATGTCCGCGAGATCGAGCGCGTAGCTCATGCTGTGATGAAGATGCAGGAAGTAGATCGACAGGCAGTTGTCGAGCGGGTTGCGCCGCGTGTGGACGATTCTCGCGTCCGGGAACAGCCGCTTGATCAGTCCGATGTACAGGAAGTTGTCGGGCCGTTTGTCGGTGACCCGGTCTCCCTGGGGAAACAGCCGCGCGAGCATGTCGAGATAGCGGGCTGCCATCTCCGCCAGCTGCGGCACGGATAGCGTCGCCATCGTCGCCGGAAACGGCGCGAGCTCCTTGCGTACGAGCGCAGGCAGAAACGCGAGCTCACCGCCCGTCGCGACGCGCGAGTGGGCAGCAAGAATCTGCTCCGTCAGCGTCGACCCGGAGCGGAACATCCCGCAGATGAACAGCGGCCGCGCGGACTGCGGCGTGCGCGGCGCCGTCGGCTGATCGGGGCGGAACGTCGCGAGCAACTCGTCGATGAGGTCTTCGTGCGCGCGCCGATCGTAGATGCCCATACCGGGCCGGGCGCTCTGCCGGCTCGCACGATTCGCGTCTGCGTAGGCAGCAAACGCCGCATCCCATGCGCCGCAGGAATCGAGCGCTTTCCCGAGCGCGAATCCGAGCTCGGCCCGATCCGCGGCCGAAGTGCCCGCAGCCGCGACGGCCGCGCGCAAGCGTGCGACAGTGGGATCGTCGGGCCCCGTTATCTTCTGCAGACCCGCATAGCGCGCCAACGCCGTGTAGCAGCGCGGCTCAATCGCCAGAACTCTTGCGTAGAGCTTGACGGCTTCGGCGTGCCTGCCGAAATCCTCGCGCAGGTTCGCGAGGTTCAACAGCGCCGGCACATATCCTGGCTGCAGCGCCAGCGCAGCCTGCAGTTCGCGCTCGGCAGCCTCGTCCTGCCGCAGACAGTCCGAGTAGATGACGCCGCGATTGAGATGCACTTCCTCGGGCCGGCAGACGCCGCGATCCAGTGCCTGCTGATACGAGGCAAGTGCGGCATCGAAACGCCCGGCGCGACGCTGCAGCAGCGCAAGGTTGTACCAGGTATCCGGCAGATCGGGCCAGCGCGACAGCACGCGCTGGTACGCGGCTTCGGCCTCGGTGAAGCGCCCGGCCCGCTCGAGCGCCGCCGCGCTGTGCAGCTCCGCCTGCAGGTTGCCTAGGTGGTCGACCACATGCGCATCAGGTTCTGGCGCACGACGTCGAGCCGCACGCGATTCTCCCAACGCATCGTCGTGCCCTCGAGCGCGGCGATCTCGTTCAGCTCGTACACCTGCATGCGCTGATGCGGGTCGGGGATGTAGCTCTCGATGAAGGTGATCGCCACCAGCCGCTCGCCGGAACGTACCGGGATCACTTCGTGCAGCGTAGTCGAGGGATACAGGATCGCTTCGCCGGGCACCCCCTTGAAGGCGAGTGCCTGGTTGCCGATGACGATCGACAGCTCGCCGCCTTCGTAGCTGGTGGGGTCGTTGAGAAAAACCGTGCACGAAACGTCCGAGCGCAGCCGCGAGCTGGACAGCGGGATCAGCGCAGCATCCGCATGCGCGCCATACTTCATTCCCGGCTGGTAGCGGCTGAGCAGCGGCGGCGCGACGCGCTTCGGCAACGCGAACTCCATGAACTCCCGCGAGCGCGCGAATGCGCCGCTGACCAGCTGCGCAGCTTCGGCGTTCTTCGGATCGGCGGTGTCCGCCTGCAGGTTGTCCTTGGTCTCGTTCGCCGGATTGCTCGCGCGGCCTTCGACGAAGCGCAGCTCGCGGCTCAGTGCCTGGAGCCTCGTGATCTCCTGCGGCGCCAGCAAGTTTCGGATCTTCAGCAACACGGTGCGATCACTCCCCTCGACAGGCTAGACGCTCGAGCTCGGTTGCGTGCCGTTGAAGGCGTCGGTCGCCGCGATCACCTCGGCGATCGCCGCGCGCTCCTCCGGCGCCAGCCGCGGGCTCCACACGTCGCAGATGAAGATGATGCGGGTCTGGTCGCTGTCATTCCAGGCCTCGTGCTCGATGGTGTCGTCGAACACCCAGGCCTCGCCGATGCGCCACTGGCGGGTTTCGCCGCCGACCCGGAAGCCGCAGCCTGGCGGCACGATCAGCGGCAGGTGCACCACCAGCCGGAAGTTGGCGATGCCGGTGTGCGCCGGAATGCGCGTGTGCGGCTGGAGCACCGAGAACAGCGCCGAGGGCGAGCGCAGCGGCACCCGCGCCTGAGGCAGCCTCGACAACACTTGCATGGTCGCGGGCGCGCGGTTGCAGCGCTCGGCGATCGCCTCGCCCTTCTCGTAGAAATGAAATGCGCTCCAGCGCGGCGAGTGATTCAGCTCGCGCCACTGATCGAGCGGCATGTGGTCGTCGTAATGAATGTACGGCGCGAACCCCGCCTGGTCCTCGCGCAGGATCGTCGCCAGCTCGCGCTGCATCGGCTCGCTGGCCGCCTCCAGCTCCTCCAGCCACGGAAACTCGGCGCGATCATAGAACTCGATCGCCGGCAGTCCCGGGTAGTAGTACTCGAGCGGCTCCTGCTGGTAGCGCCGGCGGATGCGCAATGTCGTCTCGATGAACGAGTCCACGCGGCGCTGTTGCGTCGGTGTGCACTGGCTCTGCGTGTCGCCGACCTGCGCCCGGATGAAGTCGTGCAGCTCGCGGGTGTGCAGCGAGTGAAGCTCGCGACCGTGCACGACGGCCTGCAGCGTCGCCGGATCGAGATAGCGGTCCGGGGGTGCGTTGGAGAGCGCGGCGCCATAGGCCATCGCGGCCGCTTTCATGTTGCCTTCGCGCTCGAGCAGGGTGGCGCTCATCAGCAGCGCCGGAAAATTCCTCGCATCGAGCCGCATGACCTCGCGAATCGCAGCGAACGCGCCGTTGGCGTCGTTCAGCCGCCGCCGGACCGCCGCGAGATTCAGCCAGCCAGGGATGCTGGCCGGATCGGCGCTGACCACTCGCAGCAGCAGCGCCTGCGCAGCGACGAAGTCGCCGGCCGCGAGCGCCTGCATGGCCGCCTGGTTCAAGCCGGCGGGATTCTCAGCCATGACGATGCGGGTTCATGTTGCCGCCAACTATAGCGGCAGCAATCGGACGGCGCGAAGGTCCATCGTCCGGCCTCCCACAGCCGCTGCGCTATGGGTCATAATGCGGCGCTGCGCGCGATTGCCGCAGTCACGCTCATGAACATCAACGAGATCGAAAGGGTGCTCGCGGCCGAACCGCGCAACGTTCGCGCCCTCATTCTCAAGGCGGATCATCTGGCGAACGCCGGCGACGCGCGCTCGGCGTCGTCCTATTACCTCGCGGCGCTCAAGGCGGCCGGCCCGGCGCAGCAGGTGCCGCGCGAGCTGCTGCCGGAGCTGCAACGCGCTCGCTCGATGTACGAGCGCTACGCGAACGAGTACCAGGCCTACATCGTCAACTGGCTCGGGGCTCACGGCTTCGACGCTGCGAACAGCAGTCAGCGCTTCGCGCAATCGCTGGACATCGTCCTCGGCAAGAAGCGCGTCTACCTGCAGCAGCCCCGCTACTACTACTTCCCGGAACTGCCGCAGATCCAGTTCTACGGCCGCGAGCAGTTTCCGTGGCTCGCCGCGCTCGAGCGCGAGACCGACGCGATCGCGGCTGAGCTGCAGGCAGTGATGCAGCAGCCGGCCGCTTTTGCGCCGTACGTGCAGCCCGATCGCAAGCGACCGCCGAACGAGCAGGCCGGCATGGTCAACAATCCGGCCTGGAGCGCCTTCTACTTGTGGAAAAACGGCGAGGTCGTCGCGGAGAACGCGGCGCGCTGTCCGCGCACGATGCAGGCGCTGCAGGACGTGCCGCTGGCGCGCGTGGCGAACCGCTCGCCGTCGATCCTGTTTTCGCTGCTGCAGCCGGGCGCGCACATTCCGCCGCACAACGGTCTGGTGAATACGCGCCTGATCTGTCATTTGCCGCTGCTGGTGCCGGAGCAATGCACGTTCCGCGTCGGCAACGAGCTACGCGACTGGCGCCAGGGTCAGGCCTGGCTGTTCGACGATACAATCGAGCACGAGGCCTGGAACCGCAGCGCCGCGACGCGTGTCATCCTGTTGTTCGACGTGTGGCGCCCGGAGCTTTCGCAGGAAGAGCGCGAGCTCGTGGTATCGCTGTTCGAGGCAATCGATGCGCATGGTGGCGGGCGCAAGCCCGATTGGGAGATCTAAATGAATCGATGGCAGTTGGGTTCGGGGCTGTTGGCCGGTCTGTGCGTGTGCTGGAGTGCCGGGGCGGCGGAGACGTTGCCGGCGAGCGTCCGCGCTTGCATGGCAGAGAGCGATGCGACGCGACGGCTCGCATGTTTCGATCGCGAAAGCGCGCGGCTGACGCAGGAGAGCGCGCCCGTCGCGCGGCAGGCGGACCCGCCTGCACCGTCACCGTCAGCGCCGCCCGCAAGTACAGCTACGACCGCGGCGCCGGCTGCTGCCGCGACCGCTGCGGCGACCGCGCCAGCCGCAGTCGCGCAATCCGCACAAGACAAGTTCGGCTATCGCGGCCAGATCGCCCGCGCGGACATCGACAAGAAGCAAGCCGAGGAGCGCAAGGGAGCCGAGCAGCTGACTGCAAAGGTGACGGAAATGAACAGGCAACCGCACGGCGAGCTGCTGCTGACGCTGGATAACGGCCAGGTGTGGCAGCAGAAGCCCGGCGATCACGCCATGCGGATCAAGGTCGGCGACGAAGTGACGATTCGCCCCGCTTCGCTCAACTCTTTCCTGCTGACCTCCGCGGCGGCCAACGGATCGATGCGCGTTTCACGGGTCAAGTGACCAGGGGAGACGAGTCGCCGTAGTAGCGCGCGATTCCCGTCACCGTGGCGCTCACCAGCTCACGCTCGGCGGCCGTCAGGTACGGATTCCAGATGTCGAAGATGAGGATCGCGCGCGGCACTTCGCTGTCGTTCCACGCCTCGTGCTCGATCGTGTCGTCGAAGACCCACGCTTGGCCCGGCCGCCACTCGCGCGTCTGCGAACCGACGCGAAAGCGGCATTGCGGAGGAATGATGAGCGGCACGTGCGCGATCACGCGCGTGTTGGTGACGCCAGTGTGCGCGGGAATGTGCGACTTCGCATCGAGAATCGAGAAAAAGACCGTCGGGGCGTAGCCGGGGATGTCGAGCAGCGGCAGGCTCGCGAGCAGCTGCGCCGTGCGCGGGCAGCGCTGCAAATGCGCGTCGATCGCTTTGCCGTCGCGCCACAGGTAGAACACGCTCCAGCGCCGCGAATGATTCAGCTCGGCCCACTGGTCGAGCGGCACGCCTTGCGGATACGCGATGTAGGGCTCGAGGCTGGCAGCGTCTTCGCTGAACACGCGCTCGAACTCCTCGCGAATGTCCGCGGCCGCGGCTTCGACCCGCGTGAGCCAGGGAAACTCCGCGCGCGGATAGAACTCGCGGGCCGGCAGCTGCGGGAAATGCAGGAAGGTCGGTTGCTGCGTGAAGATCCGGCGGCGCCCGAGGAATCCGTCGACGCAATGCTCGAACCGGTCCTGCTCGGCGCCGGCATGGCGGGCGCGCAATTCCTGCAATTGTCTGTCCAGGTACGCCGCGAGCGCCGCTTCGTTCGCCCGGGTGGCTTCGACGGCCTTTTCGATCAGCCCGCGCAGTGCGACCGGAACGCTCGTGCCGGGCGGAATCGTCTGCAGGGCGTGATGGAACACCTTCGCGGCGGCACGCGACTTTCCTTGCGATTCCAGCAACGTCGCTTTCTGTAACAGGGCGAACAAATGGCGCGGCTCGAGCGCGAGCACGCGTTCGATGACCTGCATTTCATCCGCGGCGAGGCCGAGCCGGCGCAGCGTGCCTGCGAGATTCATCAACAGCCGCGTATTCGAGCCGTCGCGCGCGATCGCGCGTTCCAGCAATTCCCGCGCGGCGACTGCGTTGCCGCTGCGCAGCTCCTGCAGGGCAGCTTCGTTGAGGAGCGCAGGATGCTCGGGATCTAGCGCCTTGACGCGCATGAGCAACGCATCGGCGCGCGCGCGATCACCGCCTGCGAGTGCGCGCTCAGCTTGCGAAATCAGCTCGCCGACCTCGCTCGCAGCGTGAGAATCGCTCAATCGGATCTCCTGCTGTCGGTCTCACCGGTCCGGGGCAGTCTAGCAAGCGTGTGCGCCATGATCGACAATGCAGCGGGTTTCTGAGGACGAAAGTGATGATGCGAGCGCTGCTCGCGGTGCTGCTGTCGTTGCTTGCCTGCAGCGCACGTGCGGACGTCAGCGACAAGGCATCGAAAGAGTCCTTCGAGTTCGCCAGTCTGAAGCGGACGTATTCGCTGTTCGCGCCGCCCACGGCTGCTGCATCGGGTGCGCCGCTGCTCGTGCTGCTGCATGGCTCGTTCGGCAGCGGCGCTGCAATCGTCAGCTGGTGGATTCCGGTTGCGGAGCAGGAAGGCATCATTCTCGCCGGGCCGGATGCGCGTGAACGCGAAGCGTGGCAATTGCGCGCGGACGGCCCGGAGTTCATTCGCGCGCTGATCGACAACGTGGCGGCGAAGCATTCGATCGATCGCAGTCGCATCTATCTGTTCGGCAGCTCCGGCGGCGCGGTTTACTCGCTGACGTTGTCGATGTTGGAATCGCAGCTGTTCGCGGCGACTGCCGTGCATGCTGGCGCGTGGCGCACCTCGGCGGAGTTCCGCGCCGTGCCGCATGCGCGCCGCAAGATCCCGATCGCAATCTTCGTCGGCGACAAGGACGAGTACTTTCCGTTGTTCTCGGTGCGCAAGACGCAGAAGGCACTGGAGCAAGCGGGCCACCGCGTGAGCGTCACCGTGATCCAGGGGCACAGTCACGCATACACGCAGGTCGCCGCCGAAGTGAATCGCAGCGCCTGGGAGTTCATGAAAGGCTATCGACTATGACTACGCTGCACTCGACGCTTGCCGCAGGATTGCTGGTGGCCGCGGGAATACAGCCCGCGACTGCCGCCGATGAAGATCTGTCGAAGCGCATCGCTGCTTGCACGCACGAGCAGGACGACGCTCGACGCCTCGCATGCTTCGACCGCGCCGCTGCGCCGCAAGCAGCAGCGGAGAAGACGAGCACGCAAGAGGCGAGCGGCGCTAACGTGGACGCGACGCAGACGTTCGGGGTCAAGGGGAGCGAGCTCGCGCGCAGCCAGGACGATGGCGATGCCGGGCAACGCAGCGCCACGCCGCAGCGCCTCACCGCGAAGGTCACTGGGCTCGACACGCGTGCGCGGGGCGAGCTCGTGTTCACGCTCGACAATGGCCAGGTTTGGGCACAGAAGGAGAAGGGCGCTTACCTGCCCATCAAGGTCGGCGATTCAGTCACGATCCTGGCCGGCACGCTCGGCTCTTTCCATCTCGTCGTGGCGAACCGCGCCACCGCGGTCACCCGGGTGCGTTGATCATGGCCGACGTCCTGCCCTTCTTCGCGGTGCCGTTTGGTTTCGCCCGGCTCGACAATGGCGCGGCGCTGAACCAGGAGCTGCGCGCGCTGTTCCTGGCGCGCAACGCGGCCGGCGGCGAGCATGCCAATCCGCGGCCGCTGACGCAGCGCAACCCGCAGGTGTTCGAGAGCAACTTCGGACTGTTCCGCTCGCAGGAGCGCTGCATCCAGCAGCTCAAGGAGTTCTGCTGGCGGCACCTGATCAAGTGCATCTGCGACCTGAACGGCTATGACGACGCCATGCGCAGCCGCCTGCTGATCTATTCCGACGCATGGTTCCACGTCACGCGGCGCGGCGGCTTTTTCGGCCTGCACAATCATCCGAATGCGTCGTGGTCCGGCGTGTATTGCGTCGATCCCGGTCAGCGCGGCAGCGGCCTGCTGACGTTCGTCAATCCGCTGCTGGCGTCGAACATGTATCTCGACGCGGCGAATGCCAACATGCGCGGCGCGTTCGCGTCCGGCGTGCGACAGGTCGACCTCGAACCGGGCCAGCTGGTGCTGTTCCCGTCCTGGGTACTGCACGACGTCAAGCCATACGAGGGCGACGGCGAGCGCATCACCGTCGCCTTCAACTGCTGGTTCCAGCTGCAGGATGCTTAGTCAGTTCAAGCTGAACGCAGGATGGATCACCTGCGCGCCGGGCCGTATCTTCAGGCGCGCGGCGCTGCCTGCTTTGAGCTCGATCACGGCCAGCACCGTGCCGTCGGAGGAAATCGTGTCGGTCGACATCGGCGTGGTGTTCTCGACGATGCGGTGCACGCGGCCGTTGGCGCTCACGAACAGCATGTCCAGCGACAGCCGCGTGTTTTTCATCCACATCGTGATCGGCTGCGGCTGCGGATAGATGAACAGCATGCCGGCATCGTCGGCGAGCTGCTCGACGAACATCAGCCCGCGCGAGCGGCGCGCATCGTTGTCCGCGATCCACACGTCGATCTTGTGCAGCTTGGCGTCGGGCGTCGCAATCTGCAGCGTCGAGCGGGAGAACGCCTGATCGAGTCGCTGTGCATCCGTCAGAGTACCGGCGACGACCGGCGACGCGCCCGGCAGCCACAGGAGTGCAGCCGCAAGGGCCGCGAGAAATTGCAGTCGCTTCATTGTTTACCTGCCGTCAGTATGTCGTCGGTTTGCGTGTCCTCGCTCTCGAAGTCGACGCGTCCCGAATAGTCGAAGCGCGACAGCAGCACCGCGCCCTTGCCGCGCACTGCGCGCGCCGGCTCGGTGCAGAAGCCGCGCGCCGTGACCCGGTAGGAGCGCGAGCGATGCGGGATGCCAACGATCGCGTCCTGGGTCACTGAGTCGAGCGTGCATTTGTCGTCGCCCTGCGTGCTGAAGAACTCGCCCGCGCCTTCGCGGATCAGCGTGACGTTCACGGGCAGGTTGCGCGCCGCCTTGCCTTCGCGCAGCTGCGAAATTCCGAACACCAGCACGAGCTTGCCCGCCCCGTCGTGCCTGCTGAAGCGCATGCGGATGCCGCCGTCGGTCGGGCGCACGGCGCCGGTGCATTCGGTGCCGTCGTTGCCCCAGTTCAGCTCGGTGCTCAGCGCACCCGAGAGCCGCGCGCGCAGAAAGCCATTGCCCGACGGCAGGCATTTCTGCGCTGCCGGCGGCGCCGGCGTCTGGGTCACCGGTGGCTGGGCCTGTGCATGGACCTTGCAAGCCAGAACGCTCGCAAGCATGCACGGGACCATCAGGTGCGGCGTTCGGACGTGACTGTACATTCTGCGCATCTCGACACGGCGGGCAGGAACCGGGGTGCGGTCACGAGGCGTTTGCACAATGCCGAAGGCTCGCCCCGCAGGCAAGCATGGAGGCGGTCCGGCGGTCGGCTACCATGACACCCCGGGTCCATCCGGTTGCACGGGATACGAGAGCTCCTGATATGCAAGAGAGATCAACGCCCACGCGCAGCAGACAAATCCCCGTCCGCCGCTATGTCAGCCGCATCACGCGGCACACGCTGGCGGTCATCATGGCGGGCGGCCGCGGCGAGCGTCTCAAGCACCTGACCGATCACCGTTGCAAGCCGGCGACACCGTTCGGCGGCAAGTTCCGCATCATCGACTTCGTGCTCTCGAACTGCGTGAACTCGGGCATCCGCCGCGTTTCCATCATGACGCAGTACAAGGCGCACTCGCTGGTCCAGCACATCCAGCGCGGCTGGGGTTACCTGCGCGGCGAGTTCGACGAGTTCGTCGAGGTGATCCCGGCGCAGCAGCAGATGGGCAATTTCTGGTACCGCGGCACCGCCGATTCGCTGTACCAGAATCTGCAGATCATCCGCCTGCACCATCCGCGACACGTGCTGGTGCTCGCGGGCGATCACATCTACAAGATGGACTACGGCCCGATGCTCGCCTCGCACGTCGAGAAGCGCGCCGACATTACCGTAGGCGTGGTCGAGGTGCCGCGCGAGCAGGCGACCGCCTTCGGCGTGATGAGCGTCGATCCCGAGTACCGCATCACCAAGTTCTCCGAGAAGCCGAAGCAGCCCGAGGGCATTCCCGGCCGCGAGCAGTTCGCGCTCGGCTCGATGGGCATCTACGTGTTCAAGGCAAACCTGCTGTATCGGCTGCTGGAAGAGGACGCGAAGCGGCCGGACACGAGCCACGACTTCGGCCGCAACATCATTCCCGACGCGCTCGGCACGCTCAAAGTGTTCGCCTACCCGTTCACCGACTCGAACACGCGCGTGCAGCACTACTGGCGCGACGTCGGCACCGTCGACGCTTTCTACGAAGCGAACATGGAGCTGATACACGTCGACCCTGAGCTGAACATCTACGACGAGGACTGGCCGATCTGGACCTATCAGCGCCAGTATCCGCCGGCGAAGTTCGTGCTCGACGAGGAGGGCCGGCGCGGCATGGCCGTCAACTCGATGGTCTCCGGCGGCTGCATCATCTCCGGCGCGTACGTGAACCAGAGCCTGCTGTTCTCCAACGTGCGCATCGATGAGCGCAGCTACCTCGAGCGCGCGGTGATCTTTCCGGACGTGCGCATCGGTGCCGGCAGCATCATCAAGCGCGCGATCGTCGATACCGGCGCGGCCGTGCCGCCCGGCACGCAGATCGGCGTCAACCGCGAGGACGACGCGCGGCGCTTCTACATCAGCGAGAACGGCGTAGCGCTCGTGACGCGCGACATGGCGGCCCGCCTGCGAAAATAGTCCGCGCAAATAGGTTTTGCGCAAACCGCCGTGCTAGGCGACCATCGCGTCCACGGAAGGATGCGAAGGGGAGCTCGATGAGACGATTCCTGGTCGGCGCCGCGCTCGCTGCGCTTGCGACGTGCCTCGCGGCGTGCAGCGCCTTCGCACCCAAGATCGAGGTGCCGCAGCTCTCGCTGGTGCGCATCGGCATGATGTCCGCGGACATCTTCAATCAGCAGTTCCTGGTGCGCGTGCACGTCGAGAACCCGAACGACCGCGAGCTGCCGGTCAGAGGCATCGACTACAAGCTGTTCCTCGAGGGCGACAGCTTCGCCGAGGGCATGAGCAGCAAGCCGTTCGTCGTGCCGGCGAAGGGCGAGACCGAATTCGACATGACCGTGCGGACCAATTTCGTCAGCGGCATCGGCCGGCTCATGTCGCGGCTGAACGGGCGCGACCAGGTGCAGTACGTGATCGAAGGCAAGGTGCTGACGGATCTGGGGATGGCGAAGAAGATTCCGTTCCAGGAGACGGGAACGGTCAGCCTCGGGATCGTCAAGTAGCGGCGCTGACTTTCTCGTAGAGCTTCACGTACTCGCGCGTCTGCCGGTCCCAGGAGAAATCCTGCGCCATTGCGTTGCGCATCATCTGCAGCCAGCTTGCACGATCCCGGAACAGATCGAGCGCGGTGTGCAGCGCCCAGCGCACCGCCGGCGGATCGTAATCGTTGAACACCACGCCCGTGCCCAGGCGCGTCGCGGGATTCCAGTGCTGCACCGAGTCCGCGAGTCCGCCGGTGCGACGCACGATCGGCACGGTGCCGTATTTCAGGCTGTACATCTGGTTGAGCCCGCACGGCTCGTACAGCGACGGCATCAGGAACATGTCGCTCGCGGCTTCGATCAGGTGCGCGAGCTCCTCGCTGTAGCCGCGATGAAAGACGACGCGGCCCGGAAAGCGCTGCTGCAGACTGGTAAAGAAGCCCTCGTAGCGCGGCTCGCCGCTGCCGAGCACGACGCAGGACAAGTCGCGCGCGCTGATGACCTCGGGCAGCACGTCGAACAGCAGGTCGATGCCTTTCTGCACCGTCAGGCGCGTGACCATGCCGAGCAGCGGGGTGGCCGGATCGATGCTCAGATTGAGCCAGTCGAAGAACGCGGCCTTGGTCGCGCGCTTGCCGGCCAGATCCTGCGGCGAGTAGTGATGCTTCAGGTAGCGGTCGGTCGCGGGATTCCACTCCGTGTAGTCGACGCCGTTGAGAATTCCGACGACGCCATCTGCGCGGGCGCGCAGCACGCCATCGAGGCCGTGTCCGCCGAGCGGCGTCGAGATCTCCATCGCGTACGTAGGGCTGACGGTCGTCACGGCATCGGCGCTGCGCACGCCTTCGCGCAGCCAGTTGAAGCCGCCGCCGGCGCGCGTTTGCGGTGCTAGCAGGTCCCACACATTGCCGCCGACGTCGTAGGTCGTGGCGGCGTCGAACCAGCCTTGGTAACCGATGTTGTGAATCGACAGCACGGTGCGCGTGGTGCGAAACAGCGTATCCCACGCATACACCGTCTTGAGCAGCATCGGCAGCAGCGCTGTATGCCAGTCGTTGCAGTGAACGATGTGTGGCGCGAATTTCATGCGCTGGCAGGCGTCGAGGGCCGCCCGCTGCAGCACCAGAAACCGCAAATGCTCGTCGGGTCCGATCGTGTAGATCGTCGGGCGATCGTAGACGGCCGGGCAATGCACCAGATACAGCGGCACGGCGGAGCCGGGCAGGCGCGTCTCGAGCAGCGAGTAGCGATACAGGTGGGCGCCCAAGCGCAGCTCGACGTTCTGCGCGCTCTCGACCGGCGCCATCTCGAGCGCCGCGGTACCGATGCTCGAGTACAGCGGCATGATCACGCGAATCTCGTGACCCTGGTCGTGCAGCTGCCGCGGCAGAGAGCCGGCGACGTCGGCGAGTCCCCCGGTCTTCGCGAGCGGGGCCACCTCGGAAGCGACGAAGCAGATGCGCATGCAGGGCAAAACTATTGGCTGTCCGCTTCGTTCCGGACTGCGAGCTGCTCCCCCTGCTCGCGCACGAAGGTGGCGACGCTCTTCTCCAGGTAGGCGCTGAGAAAGCTCTGCAGCGAGTTGCCGTAGCAGCGGATCAGCGTCTCGAGCAGGGCCGTCGAGAGGATTGGCCGGCCGAACTGCTCCTGGTCGGCGATCACCTGCAGCAGGATCAATCGCGTGATGTCCTCGTGGGTCTTGTCCTCGATCACCTTCACGCGCACCCCGCCGACCACCAGGCTGCGGATGTCGTCGAGCGTGATGTGGCGGCTCTGCGAGGCGTCGTACAGCCGCCGGTTCGCGTACTTCTTGATGAGGCGTTCTTCGCTCATGAGTCGCAGTCCCGGCGCGTCCATGAACCGCCGGTTACTCTAGCGACGCGCATTTGGCAGTGCAACATCGCCGCGTCCGTCCCCATTGGGCAGTTGACGGTCTCGCGGGCCGGCGCGCACTCTCGCCAACTTTCCGGCTCCGTCCGCTGGTCCTGGGTATCGACATGATCTACGAAAACATTCTCGCCACGATCGGCCGCACGCCGGTCGTCCGCATCAACCGTCTCGCCCCCGCTCACGTTGAGATGTACGTGAAGTGCGAGTTCTTCAATCCGCTGTCGTCGGTGAAGGACCGCCTCGCGATCGCGATCATCGAGGACGCCGAGCGCCGCGGCACGCTGGAGCCGGGCCAGACCGTGGTCGAGGCGACTTCCGGCAACACCGGCATCGCGCTCGCGATGGTGTGCGCGGCGAAGGGCTATCCGTTCGTCGCGATCATGGCGGAGAGCTTCTCGGTCGAGCGCCGCAAGATCATGCGCATGCTCGGCGCGAAGGTGATCCTGACCCCCGCCGCCGAGCGCGGCAGCGGCATGGTGCGCAAGGCGGAAGAGCTGTCGCGCAAGCACGGCTGGTTCCTGGCGCGGCAGTTCGAGAACCAGGCGAATCCGGAGTACCACCGCAACACGACCGGGCCGGAAATCCTGCGCGATTTCGCGGGCAAGCGGCTCGACTTCTGGGTCACCGGCTGGGGCACGGGCGGCACGCTGACCGGCGCCGGCGAGATGATCAAGAAGGCGCGGCCCGACACGCGCATCGTCGTCACCGAGCCCGCGGGCGCCTCGCTGCTCGGCGGGGCGGAATGGAAGCCTCACAAGATTCAGGGCTGGACGCCGGACTTCGTGCCGGCAGTGCTGAACCGCTCGGTATCGGACGAGCTGGTGACGGTTGCGGACGACGAAGCAATCCAGACCGCGCGCGCTCTGGCGGCCAAGGAGGGCATCTTCTGCGGCATTTCCTCCGGCGGCACGTTCGCCGCGGCCCTGAAGGTCGCACAGAAGGCGCCGAAGGGATCGGTCATTCTTGCCATGCTCCCGGATACGGGTGAGCGCTACCTGACGACGCCGTTGTTCGAAGGGATCGGCGACGCCTCGGACGCCGAGCCCTGAGCGGCCGCGCAGTAGCGGACAACGCTAACTCCTTCAGTCTCAATGATTCTTTACAGCCCGGCGGCCCTCCCGCCGGTACTGTAGCCGGCGCCTGCACCGCAGACCCCCTGTGCAGGCGCGCCGGCGTGCCCGCACGAACTTTCGCGGGCCAGCGCGGCTCTGATCCCCCGGCCTTACGCTTTTGGCAACGCGCTAGTGAGATACTTTTCTTTTCGTTTACTCCCGGATCCGCCCACCGGCGGAAAGTTGACCGACTACGTGTCCCGCAACGGCCTGGTGATCGTCGCGCTCCTCGCGCTCGCACTCGTGGGCGGCGCCTGGTACCTGTTCGCGGGCAAGCCGTCGGCGGGGGCCGGGGACGCGAAAGGGATGAGCGGAGGCCAGTCCGTCGCGGTGGTGACCGCGCACCCGACCAGGAAGGACTTCGCGCACGAGGTCGAAGCGCTCGGCACGTTGCGCGCGAACGAGTCGGTCGACATCACGGCGAAGGTGGCTGACCGGGTCGCGGCGATCCATTTCAACGAAGGTCAGCAGGTGCGCAAGGGCGACGTGCTGATCGAGCTCGACAACACCGAGGCCCGCGCCGACCTCGCCGCGGCCGAAGCCGCCGCCAGCGACAGCCGCAGCCAGTACAAGCGCAGCCAGGAGCTGTTCCAGACGAAGGCGCTGTCCGAGGCGCAACTCGACCAGTTGCATGCGACGCTGCTCGCGAACGAGGCGCGCGTCGCCGCGGCACGCTCGCGCCTCGCCGATCGCGTCATCACTGCGCCGTTCAACGGTCGCGTGGGCCTGCGCAACGTGAGCCTCGGCGGATTGGTGAGTCCGGGCGGTGTGATCACGACGCTCGATGATCTCAGTATCGTCAAGCTCGACTTCGCGGTGCCCGAGGTGTTCCTCTCGACGCTGCAGCCGGGGCTGAGCGTGCAAGCGCTGAGCACGGCGTATCCCAACGAGCCGTTCACCGGACGCGTCGCGAGCGTCGCAACGCGCGTCGATCCGACGTCGCGCGCGGTCACGATCCGCGCTTTGATCGACAACCGCGACGGCCGCCTGCGTCCTGGCATGTTCATGACCGTCAAACTGGTGCGTCAGGAAGGCCAGGCGCTGATGCTGCCCGAGCAGGCGATCGTGCCCGAAAACGATCAGCAGTTCGTGTACGTCGTCGAGGACGGCCGCGCGCACAAGCGCGCGATCAAGATCGGCCGACGCCGGCCCGGCGAGGTCGAGGTTCTGGAAGGCGTGACGGCCGACGACGGGGTCGTGACCGACGGCACGATGAACCTGCGCGACGACGTAGCGGTGCGCGAGCAGCCCCAGGCGGCAGGCAGCCCCGCCCGCGCGAACGGCCAGACATGATCCTTTCCGACATCTCCGTCCGCCGTCCGGTCTTCGCGATGGTCATGAGCCTGTTGCTCACGATCGTCGGCCTGATGGCCGCGAGCCGGCTGTCGGTGCGCGAGACGCCGAACGTCCAGCCGCCGATCGTCAGCATCGACACCGTGTACACCGGCGCGTCCGCCTCCGTCGTCGAGTCGAAGATCACGCAGGTCATCGAGAACCAGATCGCGGGACTGGAAGGCGTCGACACGCTGCGCTCCAGCAGCATGGACGAGCGCTCGCGCATCACCATCGAGTTCACGCTCGACCGCGACATCGAGTCCGCCGCCAACGACGTGCGCGACCGCGTCTCGCGCGTGCTCAACAATCTGCCGGAAGAAGCCGAGCCGCCCGAGGTGTCGAAGGTCGACACCACTTCCGACGCGATCATGTGGATGAACCTGGGGAGCGATCGCCGCTCGCAGCTGGAGCTGACCGACTACGCGCAACGCTACCTGGTCGATCGCTTCTCGGTCGTCAAGGGAGTCGCCCAGATCCGCATCAGTGGCGAGCGCAAGCTGGCGATGCGCATCTGGCTCGATCGCCAGGCGATGGCAGCGCGCCGGCTGACGGTGCAGGACATCGAGGACGCGCTGCGCGCCGAGAACGTCGAGTTACCTGCCGGCCGCATCGAATCCAACCAGCGCGAATTCACGCTGCACACCGACACCGGTTTGTACACGCCGAGCGACTTCCGCCAGCTCGTGGTCGGCCGCGGCGACGGCGGTTACCTGGTCCGCCTCGGCGAAGTCGCGGACGTCGAAGTCGCTGCTGAAGACCTGCGCAACGTCGCGCGCTCGGACGGCCAGCCGTCGCTCAACCTCGGTGTCGTGCCGCAGTCGACTGCCAACGTGCTCGAAGTTGCCAAGGGTGTGCGCGCCGAGATGGAGCTGGTGAAGCCCACGCTGCCGCCGGACATCAAGATGGACGTCAACATCGACGACACCATCTTCGTCAGCGAGTCGATCAACGAGGTGATCAAGTCGCTCGCGATCGCCCTGCTGCTGGTGCTGGTCGTGATCTACCTGTTCCTCGGGACGGTGCGGGCGACGCTGATCCCGGCCGTGACCATCCCGGTCTCGATCATCTCCGCCAGCATCGTCATGGTGATCGCCGGCTTCTCGATCAACGTGCTGACGCTGCTCGGCGCCGTGCTCGCGATCGGCCTGGTCGTGGACGATGCGATCGTCGTGCTCGAGAACATCGTGCGGCGGATCGAGCTCGGCCAGCCGACGCTGCTGGCCGCCGTCGACGGCAGCCGCGAGATCGGCTTCGCGGTGATGGCCACGACGATGGTCCTGATCGCGGTGTTCCTGCCGATCTCGTTCATCACCGGCAGCAACATCGGCCGGCTGTTCGGCGAGTTCGGCATCACGATCGCCGCGGCGATCGGCTTCTCGGCGCTGGTGTCGCTGACGCTGGTGCCGATGATGAGCTCGAAGATCTTCGGTCACGGCATCGTTCGCGGCCGCGTCGCGCACGCGGTCGATCGCTTCTTCCGCTGGCTGTCGAACCTCTACGAGCGCTCGCTGCGCGCCGCTTTGCATGCACCGCTCCTGCTCATGGGCGCCGGCGCCGCATCGATCGTGCTCGCGGTGATCCTGTTCCGGCTGCTGCCTTCCGAATACGCGCCGTCGGAAGATCGTCAGCGCGTCTTCATCGTGCTGACGGCGCCGGAAGGCTCGAGCCTGCAATACATGGAGCGCTACCTGCGGCAGGTCGAGCAGATCGCGATGGTCGAAGTCCAGAAGGGCAACGCACGCCGCATGCTCTCGCGCGTCGGCAACTTCGGCGGCGGCGGCGAGGTAAGCGTCGGCCGCGTCGTGCTGTCGCTGTCGGACTTCAAGGAGCGCAAGGAGTCAGCGCAGCAGATCGCGGCGCGCCTGCGTCCGCAACTGACCAACCTTGCTGGCGTGCGCGCGACGGTCTTTACGCCGCCCGGCCTCGGCGTCCGGGGCTTCGGCTCGCCGGTGCAGGTCGTGATCGGCGGCGGCGACTACGATGAGCTGGCGCGCTGGCGCGACATCCTGATCGCGAAGGCCGCGGAAAACCCCGGGCTCACCAACCTCGATTCGGATTTCTACGCGCGCAAGCCGCAGCTCAAGGTCTCGGTGGATCGCAACCGCGCCGCCGATCTCGGCGTGTCGCTGACGACCGTCGGCCGCACGCTGGAAACGATGATGGGCTCGCGCATCGTCACGACCTTCCTGGACCGGGGCGAGGAGTACAACGTCATGGTGCAGGCTCGCGAGAACGACCGCGCGACACCGAGCGACCTGACCAACATCTACGTGCGCTCCTCGACGACGAATGCGCTGATCCCGCTGTCGAACCTGGTGCACGTCGAGGAGATCGCAGGTCCCACCGAGCTGAAGCGCTTCGACCGGCTGCGCGCCATCACCGTCTCCGCCAGCCTCAATCCGGGCTACTCGCTCGGCGAAGCGCTGGACTACATGGAGCAGCTCGTGCGCACCGAGCTGCCGGCCTACGCGCAGATCAACTACGACGGCGAGTCGCGCGAGTTCAAGCGCTCCGGCTCGGCGCTGTACGCGACCTTCATGCTGGCGCTCGTGATCGTCTTCCTGGTGCTGGCCGCGCAGTTCGAGAGTTTCCGCCACCCGTTCATCATCATGATGACGGTGCCGCTGGCGGTGACGGGCGCGCTGCTCGGGCTGTCCTTCACCAGCGGCTCGATCAATGTCTTCAGCCAGATCGGCTGCATCATGCTCATCGGCCTCGCGGCCAAGAACGGCATCCTGATCGTCGAGTTCGCGAATCAGCTGCGCGACCGCGGTATCGAGTTCCATGAGGCCGTGATAGAGGCGGCCGCGATCCGGCTGCGGCCGGTGCTCATGACGAGCCTGTGCACGGTGTTCGGCGCCGTTCCCTTGCTGATCGCATCCGGAGCCGGCGCCGAGAGCCGCAAGTCCATCGGCGCGGTGGTCGTCTACGGAGTGATGTTCTCGCTGCTGCTGACGCTGTATGTCGTCCCTGTCGTGTACGGCTATATCGCACGCAACACGCGCTCGCCCGAGTACATCGCGCACCTGATCGACCGGCTGCGCGGCGGCACGAAAGAAGCCGGGAAGGAAGCGGGCGCGAGCGCGGAATAAAAAAGCCGGCAGGCGGGGAAGTCTGCCGGCTTCTGTCCCGAGCGCCGATCAACGAACGCTCTCGCAGGAGGACGCCTCATAAGACGACCCCGCGGGCCGCAAGTTCCCGGACGCCGAAGCAAGGTTTTCGTAAGTCGGAGCGAGTAGGCACCGGCACTTACCGGCTAAACGTAAAAGAAAACTAAATGATCGGGGAGCCGGGGCAGCGGGCTGCATTGCTAGAATGCCGCCCTTTTGGCGGGTCTCACATGGCGCTGACGCCGTACCAACAGTTGGAGCAGGAGTTCAGGCGGCTGCACGCATTCCGCAGCGCCGCCAGCATCCTGCGTTGGGACTCCGCGGTCATGATGCCGCGCGGCAGCTCCGACCTGCGCGGCGAGCAGCTCGCCGCACTCGAAACCGAAAGCCATGCGTTGCTGACCTCACCCCGCGTCTCCCGGCTGCTGACGCGGGCGGAAGCGAACAGCGCCGGTCTGGAAGACTGGCAGACCGCGAACGTGCGCGAGATGCGCCGCGAGCGCGAGCACGCGATCGCCACGCCGCAGAACCTGGTGTCGCGGCTTGCCAAGGCGACGTCGCGCGCGGAGATCAAATGGATCGAGGCGAAGCAGAAGAGCGATTTCGCGATCTTCGCCCCGCATCTCGAGGAAGTGGTCAACCTGCTGCGCGACAAGGCCGGCCTGCTCGGCAAGGCTCTCAATCTCGATCCCTACGACGCGCTGGTCGACGAATTCAGCCCGGGCATGACCAGTGCCGGGATCGACGCGATCTTCACCACGCTCGGCCGGCGCCTGCCGGGCCTGATCCAGGAAGTGATCGAGCTGCAGGCGCGGCGTCCGCCGCTGGAGATCGCCGGGCGGTACGCGCCGTCCAAGCAGCGCGCGCTCGCGCTCGAGGTGATGAAGGCCGTCGGCTTTCCTTTCGAGCGCGGCCGCCTCGACGAGAGCGAGCATCCGTTCACGGGCGGCGTGCCCGGCGATCTGCGCATCACGACGCGCTTCAGCGCCACCGATCCGCTGACCGGCCTGATGGGCGTGCTGCACGAGACCGGCCACGCGATGTACGACATCGGTCTGCCGGAGGCCTGGCGCGGCCAGCCGGTCGGACGCGATCGCGGCATGGCGCTGCAGGAGAGCCAGTCGCTGCTGCTGGAGATGCTGATCGGCCGCAGCCGGCCGTTCCTGCGCTACCTCGCACCGCTCCTGACCAAGGCGTTCGGCGTCAGCGGACCGGAATGGGAAGTGGAGAACGTGTACCGGCTGCTGATCCGCGTCCGCCGCAGCCTCATCCGCGTCGACGCCGATGAGGTCACGTATCCGGTGCACATCGTGCTGCGCTACGAGCTCGAGAACGAGATCCTGAAAGGCGAGTTGCGCGTCAAGGACCTGCCGGAAGCCTGGAATTCGCGCATCAACGACCGGCTCGGCGTGCGTCCGGCCAACGACGCCGAAGGCTGCCTGCAGGACGTGCACTGGGCCGTCGGCTCGTTCGGGTATTTCCCTTCATATGCGATGGGCGCCGTGATCGCCGGCCAGCTCTATGAGAGCCTGCGGGCCGACCGCCCCGAGCTCGATGACGAGCTCGCTGCCGGACAGTTCGCTGGCTTGTTCGACTGGCTGCGACAGAACGTGCATGCAGCCGGCGCGACTGTCAGCATGGCGGACCTCATCCGCAACGCCACCGGCAAGCCGCTGTCGGCCGCCGCATGGCTGCGCTACGTCGAAAGCAAGTATCTCGAGGAATGATGTCCGCGCTCCCCGAACCTTCGAACAACTTCAAGCGCCTGCAAGCCCGGCTGCGCAGCCTGGTCGGCAAGGCGATCGAAGACTTCCGGATGATCGAGGGCGGCGATCGCGTCATGGTCTGCCTGTCCGGCGGCAAGGACTCGTACACGTTGCTCGACATCCTGCTGTCGCTCCAGCGCAGCGCGCCGGTCGAGTTCGAGCTGATCGCCGTCAACCTCGATCAGAAGCAGCCAGGATTTCCCGCGCACGTGTTGCCCGACTACCTGACGGCGCTCGGCGTGCCGTTCCACGTCATCGAGCAGGACACGTACAGCGTCGTCAAGCGCGTGATCCCCGAAGGCAAGACGATGTGCGGCCTGTGCTCGCGCCTGCGGCGCGGCGCGCTGTATCGCTACGCCAGCGAGCATGGCGTCACCAAGATCGCGCTCGGCCACCATCGCGACGACATCGTCGAGACGCTGTTCCTCAACATGTTCTTCGGCGGCAAGCTCAAGGCGATGCCGCCGAAGCTGCGCTCCGCCGACGGCCGGCACATCGTCATCCGGCCGCTCGCGTACGTGGCGGAGCGCGACATCGAACGCTATGCGCGCGCCCGCGAATTCCCGCTGATTCCATGCTCGCTGTGCGGCTCGCAGGAGAATCTGCAGCGCATGGAGATCAAGAAGATGCTGCACGGGTGGGAGCAGCAGTACCCGGGCCGCACCGAGTCGATTTTCTCCAGCCTGCGCAACGTCGTCGCCTCGCACCTCGCCGATCCGCGCGCTGCCGATTTCTGCGCCGCGCCGGCTGCAGATCAGGGAGATCCGCTCGGATGACGGCGCCGTACATCGTTTTCTCGCACGGCCAGGACGGCGAGCCCTGGGGCACGAAGATCGTCGCGATGGCGGAAGTCGCGCGCGCGCGCGGGCTGAGCGTCGAGTCAGTGGACTATCGTGGCATGAGCGACCCCGCGCACCGCGTCGAGCGGCTGCTCGAGGTCTGCAAAGCGCTGCCGGGCAGGCTGGTGCTGGTCGGCTCCAGCCTCGGCGCCCATGTCTGCATGACAGCGGCGAATCAGCTCCCGGTGCGCGGCGTGTTCGTGCTCGCGCCCGCATTCTTCATGCCCGGTTACGAGCAGTACACGCCGCAACCGCCGGCCGGCTGTCCGGTGACCATCGTGCACGGCTGGAACGACACCATCGTGCCTCCCGAAAACAGCGTGCGCTACGCGCGCCAGCACCGTGCGACGCTGCATCTCATCGACTCGGATCATCGCCTGAGCGCGAACGTCGACGAGGTGTGCGAGTTCCTGGATCGTTTTCTGCGTAGACTGTAGCCGGCAATAACCCCAACAGGAGCCATCATGCTCACTAACATCCTGCGGGTCGGTTCGGCATCGATCGTGTTGCTGTGGCTGGCTGCCTGCGGTTCCGCGGAGGAGCCGCGCAAGCCGCCGCCCGTCGAGGAGACAGTCTTTCGCGACGTTGCCGTAACGCCGATCGAGAAGGCGAAGAACGTCCAGAACGTGGTGGATGAGCAGAAGCGCGCGACTGATCGGGCGGTTCAACAGCAAGAGAGCGACCAGTAGCACGCCCCGCGCGCTGGCATGGCTGAACTGTCCGGGCTCGATCGCTTGTGGCTGGCGCTGCTGCGCCCGCCGCTGTCGTGGTGGGCGCGCCCGCACGTGTTGCCGGACGATCTGCGGCGGCGCTACGCGCAGCACGACCGGCCGATCTGCTATGTCCTCAACGTGCTCGGCGTCGCCGACCTGATCGCGCTCGAGAAGGTGTGCGCGCGGCACGGCCTGCCCGAGCCGCTCGACGGTCTGAAACCGCCGCTGCCGGCGCGCTCCGTGCTGTTCCTGGAGCGACGCACCGGATTCTGGGGCGATCGCATCGATCACCGTATCTCCGCGCCGATGCGGCAGCTGGTCGCCGCAGCTGCTACCGATCGCTCGCTCGAAGTCGATTTGATCCCCGTGACCGTGATGTGGGGCCGGGCTCCGGACCGCGAAGGGTCCTGGCTGCGCGTGCTGCTGTCGGAGAACTGGGAGCGCGTCGGGCGCTTTCGCCGCTTTCTCGCCGTCGTGGTGAATGGCCGCAACCTGTTCGTGCAGTTCGGCGACCCGGTGTCGCTGCGCGCCGCGCTGGACGATGGCGCAGACGCACCGCGCGCCGTGCGCCGCCTCACGCGCACGCTGCGTGTGGCGCTGGCGCGGCAGCGTGCTGCCGCGATCGGCCCGGACCTGTCGCATCGCCGGACCATCGTCACCCAAGTGCTGCGCGCCGGCGCCGTGCGCCGCGCAATGGCGGATGAAATGCGCTCAAAAAAGATTTCGCGCCGCGAGGCGCTGAAGCTCGGGCAGGACTACGCCGCGGAGATCGCCGCGAACTACTCGCACGTCTTCGTCGCCATCATGGCGCGCATCCTCACCTGGTTCTGGACGCGCCTGTATGACGGCGTCGAGCTGCATCACTTCGATCAGCTGCAGAAGCTGGCGGACGGCAACGAGATCGTCTACGTGCCGTGTCACCGCAGCCACATCGACTACCTGCTGTTGTCCTACGCGATCTACTACAAGGGCTATGCGGTGCCGCACGTGGCCGCCGGCATCAACCTCAACATGCCGCTGCTCGGCCGCTTCATCCGCAAGGGCGGCGCGTTCTACATCCGTCGCAGCTTCAAGGGCAACACGCTGTACACGATGGTGTTCATGAAGTACCTCGGGCTGATGATGGCGCGCGGCCACTCGATCGAGTTCTTCATCGAGGGCGGCCGCAGCCGCACCGGGCGTCTGCTGCAGCCGAAGACCGGGATGTTGTCGATGACGCTGCGCAGTTACCTGCGCGATCCGCGGCGTCCGGTGGTGTTCCTGCCCGTGTACTTCGGCTACGAGCGGCTCGTCGAAGGCAAGACCTACATCGGCGAGCTGTCCGGCGAGGCGAAGGAAAAGGAGTCGGTGTTTACTCTGTTGCGCACGCTGCCGGCGCTGCGGCAGAAATTCGGCAAGGTGCACGTGAGTTTCGGCGAAGCCGTGCACCTTCACGACATCCTGCGCAAGCACGCGCCCGACTGGCAGCCCGCGAACGGCGAGAAGGATGACCGCCCGGGATGGCTCCCGCCTGCTGTCGACGACCTGGCCTTGCGCATCATGACCAACATCAACAGCGCGGCGTGCGTCGCGCCGATGAACTTGATCGCGCTGGCGCTGCTCGCGACGCCGAAACAGTCGATGCTCGAAACCGACCTGGTCAGGCAGCTCGAGCTGTACGCGTCGTTGCTGCGCCAGGCGCCCTACTCGTCGCAGGTGTGGATCACGGATGCCGACGGTATTTCGATCGTGCGGCATGGCGAGCGCATGGGAGTCCTGCAGCGGCACAAGCATCCGCTGGGCGACGTGCTGCAGATGACGGAGGAGAACTCCGTCCTGCTGACCTACTTCCGCAACAACGTGCTGCACCTGATGGCGCTGCCGTCATTGGTCGCGTGCTGCTTCCTCAACAATCGCACGATGCGGACCGAGGACATCCAGCGCCTGATGTGGCGCATCTATCCTTACATGTACGACGAGCTGTTCCTGCGCTGGCGCGAGGACGAAGTCACCGCCGCGGTGCTGGAGACGCTCGACGACATGGCCAATCACGGTCTGCTCGAATCCGTCGACGGCGGGACGCAATGGCGGCGGCCACCGACCGGCTCCACCGAAGCTGTGCAGCTGTCGGTGCTCGCGCACGTGACGGTGCCGATCATCGAACGCTACTATCTGGTGATCGCAGTGCTGCTGAAGTCGGGCAGCGGGCGCATCAGCCAGGACGTGCTGGAATCGCAGTGTCAGTTGATGGCGCAGCGCATGTCGTTGCTGTACGAGCTGAACTCGCCGGAGTTCTTCGACAAGGCACTGTTCAAGAACTTCATCGACCTGCTGCGCGCCCGCAACGTGCTCGGTGTCAGCGCCGAAGGGCGGCTCACGTATACGGACATGCTGCCCGCCGTCGCGGACGACGCGCAGCTGGTGCTGCACGAACAGATCCGCAACAGCGTGCTGCAAGTCACTCATCGTTGAGGCAATCATGACGATCATTCGCCTGCTCGCAGTCGCGACGCTGCTGGCGGCTGCCCACGCCGCGCGCGCCGAATACATCCTGTCGGTGCCCGACGGCTCGGTATTCGCCGGAGCGCCGCTGCGCGCGGATCTCACGATCCTCAATGACAGCGATGCGCCGCTGCGCCTCGAGTTACCGGCACCCCTGCATGCACGGCTCGAGACTTCGCGCGCCGTAGCGACGCTCGATCTCACTCCCGACCGCAGCGGCGCGCTCGAGATCGCGCCACGCCAGTTCCTGAAAGTCTCACTCCGCGGGGACGTCCCCGCAGGCCTCGAGGAAACGGCGCTGTTGACTCTCACCGGGCTGGATACGAATCGCGTTGCCGTGCAAGTCGCGCCGCGCGACACGTCATCAAATGCCACGTGGAACGCGTCGGCCGCGCCGGCTAACGCGGCCGGGACCGCGCTCATCGACAAGCCGCCGCCGCTCGCGGTGTCCGTGTACGAGCCCGTGTATTTCATCGTCGGCGGCGACGGCGGCCTGAACGCGAAGTTCCAGATCAGCCTGCGCTTCCGGCTGTTCGACAATCACGGGCGGCTGGCCCGGCGCCTGCCCTGGATCGACGACCTGTACCTGTCGTTCTCGCAGACCTCGCTCTGGGACCTCGGCGAGCTGTCGAAGCCCTTCAAGGATTCCAGCTATCGGCCGCGGCTGTTCTACGCGAACTACGATCTCGCGCGCTTTCTCGACGGCAAGTTGCGCGTGGGCATCGAGAGCGGCCTCGGCCACGAGTCGAACGGCAAGGAGGGCGATGACTCGCGCAGCTACAACATGCTGTACGCGCGGCCGACGCTGACCTTCGGCGATCCCGACGGCTTCCGCGCGTACTTCGCGCCGCTCATTCACAACTACATCACCGAGAGCGACAACCCCGACATCGACGACTATCGCGGCTACGTCGACTGGCTCGCCGGCATCGGCAGCAAGGGCGGGCTGGATTTCTGGGGCGTGCTGCGCAAGGGCACGCGCAGCGACTACGGCAGCATCGAGCTGAATGCTTCCTATCCGCTGTCGAAGCTGAGCGGCGGCGATCTCACGGGCTGGCTGCTGCTGCAGTACTTCAACGGCTACGGCGAAAGCCTGCTCGACTACAACCGGAAACTGGATTCGCAGCTGCGACTCGGGATCGCGATCGCGCTGTAGGTCGGCCGCTCCAGCGCATCCTGCGCCCGCGCCATTCGCGCATCCCTGCGCAGCAGGCTTCAGCCCGACTCAATCCAAATCCTTCACCGCGCCGCGCGAGCGCTTGACCTGACCGCGTTGCTGCTTGTTCTGCAACCGTCGTTGCTTCGAGGCGCGCGTCGGCTTCGTCGCGCGGCGGATCTTCGGCTCGATGCGCGCCTGCTCGACGAGCTCGGACAGCCGTTCCAGTGCATCGCGGCGATTCTGCTCCTGCGTGCGGAAGCGCTGCGCCGTGATGATGATGACGTCGTCGTCCGTGACGCGCCGGCCTGCGAGCGTGCGCAGCCGCTGACGCACGCGCTCGGGCAATTCCGGCCAGAGCTTGAGATCACAGCGCAGCTGCACCGCGCTCGCGACCTTGTTGACGTTCTGGCCGCCGGGGCCGCCGGAGCGGATGAAGCGCAGCTCGAGCGCTGCGTCGGGTATGCCGGTCACGGTCACACGTCGTGCGCGACCGGATTGCGCTCGCCCATGTGCACGATCGAGATCTCGCGCTGGGCGACCGGGATCGTGATGCCGTGCTCCTGGAACAGCCGCCAGATCGCGCGGTTCACGTCCGAGCGGATGTTGTTCACGCCTTCCTGCGGATCGGAGATCCAGAAGCGCAGCTCCAGGTCGAAGCCGTAGTCGTTGAAGCCCATCATGCGCGACACCGGCGCCGGGTCGCGGAGGATGCGCTGCTGGCCTTCCGCGGCTTTGATCAGCACCGCGAGCGCCATCTCCGGATCGCACTTGTAGGAGACGCGCACCGGCAGCTTCAGGCGCACGCGCGGGTCGGTGTAGCTCCAGTTGATGACCGGATTGGTGATGAGATGCTGGTTCGGCACCAGCGTCTCGACGCCGTCGCGATCGCGCACCACCACATAGCGGCCGCGCAGCTCCTGCACCCAGCCGAAGCCTTCGGTGGTCGTGCCGGTCGTGCCGGTGAAGCTGATCACGTCGCCGGGCTTGATCGAGCGGTCCATCAGCAGCACGAAGCCGCTGACGAAATTCGCGGCGATCGCCTGCAGGCCGAAGCCGAGGCCGATGCCGATCGCGCCGGTGAGCACGTTGAGCGTCGTCAGGTCGAGGCCCGAGGCATTGAGCCCGAGCAGGATCGACAGGCCGATCAGGAACGCCTGCGCGAACTTGGCGATGCCGATGCGCATCGACAGCGCCAGGCCCTGCATCGACATCAGCCGCCGCTCCGCCCAGCGCGCGATCCAGATCGCGACCAGGATGAACGCGCCGACCGTGAACAGGATCTTCAGCACCGACCACAGGGTGATCTTGCCCTTGCCGGCGCTGATGCCGACGCTGTCGAGGGCCTGCACCAGCGGATCGAACCAGCCGAGCAGGTGCAGCGCGAACACGCTCCAGACGACGAGCGTAATCGTGTCGCCCCAGCCCTTGGTGCGATTGCCGAGCGAGACGCGCACGATGTACACGGCGAGCCGGATCAGCAGCATCAGGCCGGCGAGCGTGATCGCCAGGTCGACCAGGTGGCTCGGCGCCTTGATCGCGTGCAGCACGCCGCCGATCGCCGCGACCATGACGAGTGCGGCCAGGTGCGGGGTGACGATCAGCACCGCCTCGGTGACGCGCGCCTGGAAGCCGCGCTGGACGACAGCCGCTTTCGCCCGATCGGTGCCGCGCACCAGCCGGCCGAACCACATCGCCAGCAGGATCGCGCCCAGGATGAACGCGAGTTGCAGGAGCGATGAGGGTGTGAGCAGCGCCTCGAGCTGGCGGCCCGCGTTTCGCAGCAGTTCCTGCATCGTCGTTGGTTTGTTATGCGTTGAGGTCGGGGATCAGCTCGCTCTCCAGCCGGGCGATCTGGTCCTTCAACATCAATTTGCGTTTTTTCAGGCGTCGCAGCTGCACTTCGTTGACGTACAGGTCCATCTGCAGCCGGTTGATGACGTCATCCAGGTCGCGATGCTCGATGCGCAGCTCCCGCAGGCGTTCCAGGCGTCGGAACGTCTCGGTCTCGACCTTGTTCTCCGATTCGGTCATCGCTGCGTACTTTACGCAACATGCGCATGCCTTGCGAGCGCTCGGTGGGCGACTCCTCAGGGGCCGTCGTCCTCGCGTTGCGTCCGCTCACGCCAGTCGCGCAAATCGAGCACGTTGCCGCCGCCAGGACGTGCGTTGCTGTGCGGCGCGACCGGCTCCGCCGGCGCGATCGCGGCGTCCGCCCGAGTATCGCCGGGCGCGTAGCCGACCGACTCGACCCGACGTCCGGTCAGCAGCACGAAGCCCTGGCGACGCTCGATGCTCGTCGCGGTGTAGTCGAACACGTAGGTGCGGCGCAGTCGCAGCCAGCCGCGTTCGCGGACTAGCGCCAGGCGGGCGAATGCCACGGTGCCGTCGAGGAACTGCAGGCTGAGGCGGCGGCACGCCTCCATCGCGGCGGCATTGGCACTCTCGCGCGCAGCCAGGCTGTCCTGCCAGAACCACAGGACCGCCGCCGCCAGCAGGATGATCGTCAGCAAACCCCAGCCGAGCTGCATTCGCGAAACCTCCGATGCCCGTATGATACGGCGCAACCTCAGCGAACACCTCGGACCCGATCCTTGAAATCGTCAGCGAACGCCGCATGCACCGGTGACAGCGCGCTACCGCGCTGGGAAGAGATCGACACGGTGCTGCTCGATATGGACGGCACACTGCTCGATCTGCACTTCGACAACTACTTCTGGCTGGAAATCCTTCCCGAGCGTTACGCGCGGCGGCACGAGCTGTCGCTGGCGGCGGCGCGCGCAACGCTGGCGCCGCTCTTCGTCGCGAAGCAAGGAACGCTCGATTGGTACTGTATAGACTTCTGGAGTCGCGAGCTGTCGCTGGACATCGCGGAGCTGAAGCGCGAGGCATGCGGAGAAGTGCGCTTTCTGCCGGGCGCGGAGCGGTTCCTGCAGGATCTGCACGAGCGCGGTCGCGACCCCGTGCTGGTCACCAATGCGCATCGCGGCGTGCTGGAAATCAAAACTGCGCGGACCGGGCTCGCGCGCTACTTCCGGCGCATCGTCAGCTCGCACGACTTCGGCGTGCCGAAGGAGCATGCGCAATTCTGGGTGCAGCTGCAGGCGCGGCTGGCGTTCGATCCGGCGCGCTGTCTGTTCGTCGACGACAGTATTGCCGTGCTGAGCGCGGCGCGCGCTCACGGCATCGGACACATTTTCGCAATTACGCGTCCGGACTCGACGCAGCACGCGCGACAGGTGGAAGGGTTCGCAGCGGTCGAACGGGTCGAATGTTTGTTATCAGGCTGAAGCCCGACCTGCGGGCTAGTCGCCGCTGAGTTCGGGATTGGTCGGCGCGCTGCCGTTGCCGCGACCGCCGCGCCGACGGCGCCGACGGCGCTTGCCGGGCTCGCCACCTTTTGGCTTGTCGGCATTCTGCGGAGGACTTGCGCTCGGCGCGGGAGCTCGCTCGGGCCGGGCCGAGCGCGATCCGCTGTCGCGACGTGGACCGTCCCGCCGCGGTCCGCGGCGTCCGCCGCCGCCGCGATGGCCATTGTCCTGCGGCCGCCCGCGTCCGCCATGGCGATGGCGCACGGGCGCCGGCGCGACGATCTCCGGCAGCATGTCCTGCGGCACCGGCGCGACTGGAATCTTGCGGCCGATGTAGGCCTCGATATCCGGCAGCGAGATCACGTACTCCTCGCAGCCGAAGCTGATCGCGTCGCCCTCGGCGCCGGCGCGTGCCGTGCGTCCGATGCGATGCACGTAGTCCTCGGGATCCTGCGGCAGGTCGTAGTTGAAGATGTGGCTGACGTCCGGAATGTGCAGGCCGCGCGAGGCGACATCGGTGCCGATCAGCACTGCGAGGGTGCCCTCGTGGAAGTCGCGCAGCATGCGCAGCCGCTTGCGCTGGGGCACGTCGCCGGAAATTGCCTCGGCGTTGATCTCGTTGCCGCGCAGCAGCTGCTCGATCTGTTCCGCCGCGCGGCGCGTATTGACGAACACCATGCTCCGGCGCGGATCCATGTGCTTGAGCAGCCCGACCAACAGGCGCGGCTTCTCGTCGTTCGATGGGTAGTAGATCACCTGACGCACGCGATCGACGGTCATCTTGTCCGGCTCGATGCGCACCAGCGTCGGGTCGTTCATGTGCTCGTAGGCGAGCTCCAGCACCCGGTGCGAGAGCGTGGCCGAGAACAGCATGTTGAGGCGTTGGTCAGGTGCGGGCAGGCGGCGCAGGATCCAGCGGATGTCGCTGATGAAGCCGAGGTCGAACATGCGATCGGCCTCGTCGAGCACCAGCACTTGCACGGCGCGCAGCTCGAAGACGCGCTGTTTCGCGAAATCGATGATGCGACCTGGCGTGCCGATCAGCACGTCGACCCCCTGTTCGAGGTGGTGGCGCTGCTTGTCGTAATCGACGCCGCCGAACGCGAGCCCGAGCTTGAGGCCGGTGTGCGAGCCGAGCACTTCGGCGTCACGATGGATCTGCACTGCCAGCTCGCGCGTTGGTGCGATGATCAGTGCGCGCGGCGCGTTGAGAGTGTGCGATGGCAGCGGCTCGCTGCGGATGAGCCGCGCATACATCGCGACCAGGAACGCCGCAGTCTTTCCCGTTCCGGTCTGCGCCTGCCCGGCGACGTCCAGCCCGGCCAGTGCCTGCGGCAGCGTCTGCGCCTGGATCGGGGTGCAACGTTCGAAGGAGGCGTCGGCGAGACCTTTCTGCAGCGTTTCCGGCAGGTGCAGGCTCGAGAAGGACAGCTCTGTTAAATGCGATTCAGCCATTCGTGATGAGGTGTGCGAGAGGAACTACGAGCGCGGTGCTCGCGACGGAAATTCAGATGGGGCCCGCTTGCAAATTGCGAGTGCTGCGGTTCTAATAAGCTCCAACGCAGCGGATTCATCCGCTCCCGCCCCGACCGGATCACCGGCTCCAAGCTCCCCGTAAAAAGACCCCCGCCGGCGTGCCATGTGGGGTGCCATGTCGAACAGGTCACGTTGACTGAACTTGGTATTGGTCTGAGCCAGGCTTACATCGAGCACGAGCAACCGCTCACATACAGTTTTTTCGGCCAAAGAGTTTTCGGCTAGAGAGTTTAGACGGAGGCTGACCAGCCCCAAGACGGCGCATTGTGCCCGAGCGCGACTGTCGAGTCACTTGGGTTTTTCCTTGCGTCACGCCGGGTCGCGCTGCGACGCCGTGCGAACGACTCGCCGGACGACTCAAAATCTGCTGACGAAGGCCCGCTGCAGTGCTGAAGGCGGCAACCCCAACTTTCGAGGAGAACTCTCGGGTGACGAGCGACAAGATTGTGCAGATCAGCGACGCCAGCTTCGACGACGATGTCGTCAAGGCGCGCCGCCCGGTACTGATCGACTTCTGGGCCGAATGGTGCGGCCCGTGCAAGGCGATTGCCCCCATGCTGAGCGAGATCGCCGAGCAGTACGCCGACAAAGTCACGATCGCGAAGCTCAACGTCGACGAGAATCCCAAAACATCGCAGCGCTTCAACGTGCGCAGCATTCCGACCCTCATCCTCTTCAAGAACGGCCAGGTCGAAGGCCAGAAGGTCGGAGCCCCCCGTAAATCAGACCTGGTCGCATTTCTGGA
>Ga0209382_10001665_pt1 | contig 34436 bp, 28 predicted proteins | sample SoiMetdeltSBSDD5_FD_187599 | JGI IMG/M metagenome (GOLD analysis project Ga0209382, IMG submission 187599) | Bulk soil microbial communities from a Populus tree surrounding site in Tennessee, USA - Soil MetaG P. deltoides SBSDD5 (SPAdes) (version 2) | ecosystem: Environmental > Terrestrial >... | reverse complement strand
GATGGGCGCCAACTGCTGGGTGGCAGCGTACGACGTCAAGACCGGCAAGGAGCTCTGGCGATTCGACACGGCGCCGAACTCCGCGGAACTGCCCGAAGCGAAGACCTGGGTGGGCGACTCCTGGAAACACGGCGGCAGTCCCATCTGGAACGCCGGCGGCTACGATCCGGAAACGAACCTGACATTTTGGGGAACCGGCAACCCGAACCCGGGCTGGAACGGCGACAGTCGCACGCCGGCCGACAACTTGTATTCGAACTGCGTGATCGCCCTCGACGCCGATACGGGAAAACTGAAGTGGCACTACCAGTTCACTCCCGGCGACGAATATGACTGGGATGCCACGCAGGTTCCCGTGCTCGTGGACATGGATTGGCAGGGGCGGCCGCGCAAGCTGATGCTGTGGGCCAATCGCAACGGCTTCTTCTACGTGCTCGACCGCGTGACCGGGCAGTTCCTCCTGGGCAAGGCCTACGTCAAGCAAACGTGGAATCTCGGCTTCGACGAGAAGGGCCGCCCGATCAAGAACCCAGAGTTCTGGCCCAAGCCGATGGGAGGCATCGAGGTCTTTCCGGGCACGCAGGGCGGCACCAACTATTACCCACCCTCATACAGTCCACGCACTGGACTCTTCTATCTGTCGGCCTGGGAGAATTACAGCAGCCGCTCGGGGAAGTACGACCCCGGCCCGTGGAAGGAGCGCGCGCGTTACACCGGATCAGCACCGCCTCCCGGGACCGTCGCGCCCGGCGGTGGCCGCGGGTCGCGGCCGCCGGCGACGTTCAAGAAAGAAGACGAGGGGTACGGCACCATCCGCGCGCTCGATCCCAGGACCGGCGAGAAGAAGTGGGACTTCAAGATGGTCGACTTCAGCGAAAGCGGCGTCCTGACGACGGCGTCGGATCTGCTCTTCGCCGGCGGGCGAGAGGGGCTTTTCTTCGCGCTCGACGCCAGAACCGGCGAACGGCTTTGGCACGTGAATCTCGGCGGCCCCAGCGCCAGCGGCCCCATCAGCTACGCCGTGAACGGCAAACAGTACGTCGTCGGCACTGGTGCAGGCGCGATGTTTGTGTTCAGTTTGCCGGAGTAGGCTGGAACGGGCAGGCCTTTAGGCCTGCCCGTTGCGCCTCGCAGATTCGTCCGCCGGAATCAGCAAATTCGCCGTTTCCCAATCCTTACCCAGCCCTTGGTCCAGCATCTCGACGAGGTCTTCCAGCTGGCCCGTGGTTGAACCAAGAAACGGATAGTCCCGCCAGTTCCGCACGAGCCCAGCGGCGACCGGATTCCTCAGTATGTACGCGATGTAGAACAGCTCGCTCTCATCATCACGGAGCGTGCGGTCGTGGAAGCTCGGTTGCCACAATTGATTGCGCCTGCTCTGCGAGTACGCGTATCCGGAGGTCTGCTTCGCAAGTTTAACGAAGGCCTTCAAGTCCGAATCCTCGGCTTGACCCTTGACAAACAGGTGCACATGGTCAGGCATCGCGCAGTACACGGGAATTGCAATCTCGCAGCGCGTCGCAGAGTGCAGAATGTGCGGCAGCACGAGGTCGACGACGGCACCATCTTCGAACAGCCTTCGGCGATGATGCGTACAAAACGTCAAGAAATAGCGATATCGACCGACATAGTCGAACGTGCTGAGGCGAGGTCGTTTCTGGTGCATGCACGCGGATGTGCAAGCGCCACACCGCAACGGGCAGGCCTTTAGGCCTGCCTCACACTCGACTCCTCACAACGTCGCGACGACGACGTCGTAGATCGGCTGTGTGCCCTCGTGTCCGTTGCCCGCTTCGATGGTGTAGAGGCCCTTGTACTTGAGCTCAGTCTCGAGATACTTGATGGCTGTCGCCAGATCCCACCGCGTGTTCACGCGGGTATGCAGACTGTTGGCGGTCATCGGGAACATCATCTTCAGGCACATGTGCAGCTCGTCCTGATTGCCGGCGTTAGCTCCCCCGAGATCGACATTGGAGTACGCCCCGGCACCTTTGATGATTTCGGCCAACAACGGCCACGCCGCCGGACCGCTTAATGGCGGCGTAGCGGCCGGCGCGGCAGCAGCCGGCGCGTCCGGGGCCGGAGTCGCCGTAGTGCCGGGAGCGGCTGTCGGCGGTGCGCCGGGAGCAGTCGTCGCGGGTGCGCCGGGCGTTGTTCCAGTGCCCGCGCCGCGGTTGCCTCGGCCGCCTCCGCCTCCCCGCGTCTCCACGGAGACGATGATGCCCTTCGACTTGCCGTAGTCGGCCATCGCTTTCAATGCCGGGATGCTGAGGGCCTTGTTCTCGTAGGTCGGCTGGCCCTGGTTGATCATGACGCGCTGAGCGCCCATCAGGACAGCGTGATCGACCCATTGCTTCGTGAGGTCAATGGCCATCAGGCGATCGCGAAGCCGCGGCGCCGATATGTTCAGGGTTCCGAACTCCAGGTTGATCTGTGTCGCTCGCGATTTGCTTTTTTCGAGCCGGGCGCGCAGCTCTTTCAGGTACGACGGTTCGGTTGACGCGAGATGGTAGTGCTGGAACTCCACCTTGTGGACGCCGTAGCGGTCCGCGAGCATCTGTCCAATGTCGAGGAGCTCGAGCGTGCGCTCCGGGCTGTCCTGCTCGTCGGGCACTTTCAGGATCCGCTGGAAGTTCAGCGTCATGATGGCGATGCGATCCAGCGTGGACTGCTTGACCTTGGCCTGACTCGCTCCTTGCGCCCATCCGGTGCGAAAGCTCGCGACGCCGGCGGCTGCGGCAGCACTCATCAGAAACTCTCGACGCTTCATGATGCTCTCCCCTCTTAACCGAGGGGCTTCGCCCCTCGGACTCCCCTACACGCGCTCTCGCGCGCCGCTTCGTCGGCGCGCTCCGATCGCGTGGCTCGCTTCGCTGCGCTCGCTCGCATCGTGAAAACCGGCGGGCAAGCCTATGAGATGCCCTCTACTGGTGGACGTACCCTCGCCCGAACAGCGGCCGGCCCGGACGTGCGCCGGTATGCCTGCCGCCGTCTATGACGACCACACCGTTGACGATGGTGTAGGGGATTCCTGCCGGATAACTCTTCGGCTTCTCAAACGAGTTCGTTTCACCGACCGCGGCCGGATCGAAGATCACGATGTCGGCCGCAAAACCTTCTCGAACCTGACCGCGATCGCGGAGGCCGAGAATCTGTGCCGGCAGCGTGGTCATTTTCCGGACGGCATCTTCGAGCGTGAGAACCCGCTCGTCCCGCACGTAGTGGCCGAGCACACGCGGATAGGTCGCGAAGCTCCGTGGATGCGGCACTCCCTCCTCGTCGAGATTGAGTGCGGAGCCGTCACTGGCGATGGCAACCCATGGCTGCTTCATAACCATCCGCACATCGGCCTCCGACATCGTGTGGAAGATGCCGGCAATCGTGCCGCCTTCCTCGGCCATGAGCGTGAGACACGTCTCGGCAGGATCCGTATCGCCGCGAAGCTTCGCGATCTGACTGAGTCGCATCCCTTCGTACTTCTTGTTCTGCGGCTGACGCGCGCGGCCAAGCACGATGCCTTCCCATGAGCCGTGCTCGTGGACCCACGTCTGAAAATCATGGTCCTGTTTGATCTTCTGGCGCGTCGCCGAATCCTTGAGCATCGACGCAAAGGCTTCCGGCCCGCCCGCGCGCGCCCAAACGGGGAAGAACGCGCTCCAGCCGTGCTGCATGGCCGTGTACGGATACTGATTGGCCGTCACGTCGAGCCCGCGCGCTCGCGCCCCTTCGATCTTCGCCAGGTATTTTCCGATCGTGCCCCAGTTGCTCTTGCCGCGAATCTTGAGATGGAAGATGTGAACAGGGATCTTCGCTTCCTCAGCTACGCGAAGCGCGAAGTCCAATTCCTTGTCCTGCTGCATGCCTTCGCTGCCGATATGCGAGACGTAGATGCCGCCATGGGAGGCAGCCACCTTCGCGAGCGCCAGCACTTCGTCCGGATACTCTGGTCCGCCACTTTCGAATCTGGTGACGAGGCCCCACGCACCTTCCTGCATCGACCGGCTAGTCAGTTGCTTCGCCCGCTCCAGTTGCGCGGCTGTCGCGGGTCCTGGGGCATAGCCCACTACGACCAGTCGAGTCTGCTGGAAGGAGACCTCCGAGATGACGTTCATGGAGATGCCCTTCTGTCCGAGGGCTTGCCAGTAGCCGGTGAAGTTGGTCCAGGTGCCCTTCGCTGCGGGCAGCCCGTCTCGCGGGGCGACCGAGGTGCTTTCGCCGAGCACATCGAGCGTCACACCCTGCCGCACTTTGCTCTCGGCATTTCCATCGTTCAGGAGCGGTGTGTCTGAGTGCGTGTGCAGATCGATGAAGCCGGGTGCGACGACCAGGCCTCGCGCATCGATCTCGCGTGTCGTGGTCGCACCGGTCAGACGGCCGACCGCGGCGATGCGATCGCCCCGGATCCCAACGTCGCCCTCGAACCACGGATTGCCGGTCCCGTCGACGATGCGGCCGCCACGAATCAGGAGATCATAGGCGGGCTGTCGGGCGCCGATCAGGGTCGGACCGGCCGATAGCGCGACGGCAATCACGATCAGCCCGAGTCGATGCGTCACGGCCTGGTCATTGTAGTGATTTTCGATTATTGTGGCTACTTTCGATTATAGGCATGAGAAGATAGCGGCGAATCAGTGACCGGGTTTCCAACACCTTTAATAGAGGATGCGAGGGAGCGTATGGCTGAGATTTCAAGGCGAGAGTTCTTCAGGCAGGCAGGAGCCGATGTCGCCGTGGCCGGGTTCCTGGCCACCGGTGTCGTGACGCTCAAGGCCAACCCGCTGGGGCTGCCCATCGGCAGCCAGACATATCCTCACCGGTCGATGATCAGCGAGGGCAACTTCGCCGGCTTGCTGAAGACGCTGGCCGACCTCGGCGTCCAGCGGATCGAGCTGTGTTCCGCATTGGGTTATAAGGACTTTGCCAGCCTCGCCGACGGGAAGCAGGTCGCCAAGATCATCGCCGATCACGGCCTCAAGTGCGAGAGCGCGCACTTCAGCATGCGGGAGCTCCGTGAGACGCAGGAGAAGAGCATCGAGTGGGCCAAAGACATCGGCATGACGCAGATGATCACGGCGACGCTCGGCGCGGGCAACACGCCGACGCTGGATGATGTGAAGAAGGCGGCCGACGAGTACAACAAGATCGCGGCAGTAGCGGCCAAAGCTGGCATCGTGCAGGGTCTGCACAATGAAGGCTTCGAGCTGTCGGAGGTCGACGGGAAGCGAACCTATGACATTCTTTTCGAGCTGCTCGATCCGAAGCTCGTGAAGTTCCAGTTCCAGATGTCCACCATCAGCCGCGGGTTCGTGGCTCATGAGTACTTCACGAAGTACCCGGGCCGCTTCATCTCGATGCACCTGCAGGACGTTGATCTGAACGCCACACCGCCGCCACCGCCCCCTGCACCTGCCGGCGAACCGGCGCGCGGCGGCGGAGGGGGACGCGGACGAGGGAGAGGTGTCGGGACGTCGGTTGGGAAGGGCAGCATCGACTGGGTCAAGACGTTTCAGGCGGCGAAGGCCGCCGGCGTCAAGAACTACTTCGTCGAGCAGAACATGGACCTGACGAAGGAAAGCGTCGCGTTCCTCAAGACCTTGAAGGTGTGACTCGGACGGATTGCGGATTGGCGATTGCGGAGTGCGGATTGCGGCTTGTCCATTGTTGATTTGGGAGTGTCGATTGATGGCAGCTCAAGGCACGAGTCGGCCCGGGGCGTTCACAATCCGCAATCAATCTGCAATCAATCTGCAATCAATCCACAATCGCCAATCCGCAATGGTCAAGCCGCAATCCGCAACCGGCAATCCGCAATCGTCAAATGGTTATGGTCCTCGCCCGCCCCACAACCCGCCATCGTTCGTCGGCGCGGCCATTCCTCACGACGACGGCGTCGTTGTGGAGCGCGACGGTAGGGCACACGTGCCACGGGATGCCGTAGAAGCAGGAGCCGACGCGAAATTCTCCGGCGCGATCGGTTTCGAGAACCAGGTGCTCCTCGCTGTGGCCAACCGCCTTGGCGTCCGACAGTCCCAGCAGCTGCACGCGAGGAGCGGGTATCTCTGACGCCACGGCTTTGTGACCAAGATCCAGGCACAGCAAGTTCGCTCCAGGTTTGCTGACGACGCGCGTGAGCACGAGGATGGCCGGAAAGAAATCCATGTCTGGGAGCAGGGTGCTGTAGCCCCAGTCCCAGAACACCGCCGTGCCCGGACTGCATTCCACATCGGTGCGCTGCGCATGAAGCGGGAACGTCGGCGTGCCGCCGACGACCGACGCCGGCACCGGCAGCCCTGCCGTCGTCAGCTGGTCGCGCATCGCACGGAATTGTGCGAACGCTTCTTCGCAGACCCGTGCTCGGATGACGAGATCGGTGTCGTGGATGTGGCCGTCGTACATGTGCAGGCCCGCGGGTCTGAGACCAGGTGAACACGCGATCAATCGATACAGCTCGAGCGCGCGAGGTCCTGGCGTCACGCCGCTCCGGTGCATGCCGCAATCGAGATCGAGGAACAGATTCACCGTGAGACCAGCCTGGACGGCGCCGTTCGACAACGAGCGGATGGTGTCTTCGTCATCGACGAGTGCAGAGAACGTCGTCTTGGGAAAGGTCTGCACGAGCCGGATGAACCGTTGCACGTTGGGGCCGACCGGTTGATAAGCGAGGAGCACGTCCGGGGCCAGACACGCGGCCACCATCTCCGCTTCGGCGATCGTAGCGCACTTGAATTTCGTGATGCCCTGGTCCATCTGCATCTGGATGACCTCGGGCAGCTTGTTCGTTTTCATGTGCGGGCGGAGGCGCCCGACGTCACCCGCCACGCGGATCATGCGCCGGATGTTTTCCTCGACGCGATCCGGATAGATCAGCAACGCCGGTGAAGGGATTTCTGCGGCGTTGGCGACGGTGTACCAAGCTGTCTCCACGGTGCAAACCTCGTCTGGAGCTAGGATAGTTGCAAATGACTAACTCTCGACACGGGATGTTCGCAGTCATGTGGGCCGGGTTCGCTGTGGCTGGCCTGACAGCTCAGACACCGTCGTCTGTGATCACGCCGCCGAGCGTCATCAAACTGTTCGACGGCAGGTCGCTGGCGAACTTCGAGACGTGGCTGGTGGATCATCACGACAAGGATCCGGAGCGAGTGTTCGTCGTCGTCGATCAGATCGACGGTGCGCCTGCAATCCGGATCAGCGGCCAGGTCTGGGGCGGGCTTCTGACGAAGCAGGCGTATCGCGACTATCGCCTGATCGTCGAGTACCGCTGGGGAGGCGTGACCTGGGGTGAACGGAAGACGCGCACGCGCGACAGTGGTCTGCTGCTGCATGCTCAGGGCCGGCTCGGCAACACTGGCAAGGACTTCAACGGGCCGTGGCTGCGATCGATCGAATTCCAGATCATCGAAGGCGGCGTTGGCGACATCCTGCCGGTGGCCGGGTACAACGATCAAGGCGAGCAGCTTCGCCCGTCGGTGACGGTGAGGAGCCGCAAGGATCGCGATGGCGAAAACGTGTTCGACCCCGACGGCGAACCGCGAGTGTACTCGTCGGGCCGCATCAATTGGTGGGGCCGCAGCGAGGACTGGGCGGATCGTCTCGGGTTTCGCGGACCTCAGGATGTCGAAAGTCCGGGTCTGGAGTGGACCCGACTTGAAGCGGTCGTCGAAAAGGGCAACCTGACGTACTACGTCAACGGAAAGCTGGTGAACGCGGCCACCGAGTCATCCTGGACCGAAGGAAGAATCATGATCCAGTCGGAAGGCGCGGAGATCTACTTCCGCAGAATCGATCTGGAGCCGATTCGGTGAGCAGAGGCGTTCGAATCAGCATGCGCGAGCGAGCATGGCGAGCGAGCCACGCGAACGGAGCGCGCCGGCGCAGCGGCGCGCGAGAGAGCGTGTGGAGGAGTCCGAGGGGCGAAGCCCCTCGGATAAGTCTAGTCCGTGAAGAGGACGCTGACGGGCGAACCCACGCTGCTCAGCGGCCCGACCGGCGTCAGTGCGCCGGTCGCCTGGTCGATGCTGAAGACCGCGAGGCTGTGCGATCGCTCGTTGGCCGCGATCAACCAGCGGCCGGTAGGATCGAGTGCGAAGTTCCGCGGTCTTTGACCACGCGTGGCTTCATACTCGACGAGAGCCAGCGTGCCGCTGTCACCGACGAGGAAGACCGCGATGCTGTCGTGTCCGCGGTTGGATCCATAGACGAAGCGGCCACTGGGGTGAACGGCAATCTCGGCGGTCGAACCGGTGGTGAAGCCTTCGGGTCGGGTGGGCACGCTGGCCGACGCGGTGAGGCTCCCCGTTGTCGCGTTCCACGAAAACGTCGTGATCGTTGCTGCCTGCTCGCTGATGGTGAAGAGCCAGCGGCCGTTCGGGTGAAACTCGAAGTGACGCGGACCAGAACCGGGTGGCAGCGCGGCCGACGGCGGTTGATTGGGCGTGACCGCACCCGTTGACGGATCGAAGCGATACACGAGCATCCGGTTCAGCCCCTTGTCAGCGGTGACGAGAAACCGGTTGCCGGCATCGAAGCCGACCGCATGTCCCAACGGTTTTGACGGAGGAGTCTCGGACACGTCGCCGGCGACCACGCTCGTCGCTGGCTGGAGCTGCCCATCGCTGCCGACGGGAAGGAGCGCGTAGTTTCCGCCGCCGTAATTCGCGACCGCCAGATATCGACCGGTTCGATCCAGCACCAGATGGCACGGACCGGCGCCTCGCGACGGCTGCACGCTGATCTCGGTGAGCTTCGCAGTCGAGGGATCGACGGCGAACGAGGTGACGCTCCCGCTCGCCGCGCCTGCAAACGACTGCAGCTCATTCGCCGCGAACACGAACCGGCCGTTCGGGCTGGAGATAAGCCAGCTCGGGTTGGGTGTTTCCGCGACCAGACCGATCGGCGTGAGCGCGCCAGAGCTGTCGTCGAACCGGAACGCGTAGATGCCCTTGCTCATCTCGCCGGTATAGGTGCCGATGTAAACGATGCGTTGGGCACGAGCGGAGACGCGTCGCTCGGTTTCGACGGCGGTTGCGACGACGAACAGGACTAGCAGGCAGACGAGAAGTCGCCTGGACCGCGTCATTTCGCTGCCTTGTCCCATTCCATCACCCTGGCAATGACGTAATCCACTTCTTCCGCGGTCAGCTCCGGGTACATGGGCAGGCTGACGCAGGTGGCGGCATTGCGCTCAGCGTTGGCGACCGAGCCGACGATGCGCGCTCCCTTGCCCCAGGGAAAGCCCTCCTGCTGGTGAATAGCAATCGAGTAGTGCGTCTTGGCGTCGACCCCGTGCGTGACCAGAAAGTCCAGCAGTCGATCGCGCTCGGCCGGCAGTTTCGTCTCGACAACGTACAAATGGAACACATGCCGGTAACCAGGTCGCGCGTGCGGCAGCTCAAGATGGGTTGCGCGCTCGAGACCCGCCGTGTACCGCGCGGCCCACTGCATGCGCTGATCGTTCCATGCATGAATGTGCTTCAGCTTGGCGCTGAGGACGCCCGCATGGAGATCGTCCAGGCGGCTGTTGAAGCCGAAGCTGTGGACGTTGCGTTTGACCGAGCCGTGGTTTCGAAGTTTCCGGACGGTGGCGTCGATGCCGGCGTCGTTTGTGAGGAGCGCTCCGCCGTCGCCGAACGTACCGAGGTTCTTTTGGATGATGAAACTGACGGAGGTCGCGTCGCTCAACTGACCGATTCTGAAATCAGCGCCGGCCGCGTCGATGGCCTGCGCGTTGTCTTCGATGACGCGCAGCCTGTGCGCGTCGGCAATCTTCCTCACAGCCGGCATGTCGGCGCACTGACCATACAGATGCACGGGGATGATGGCCTTCGTCTTCGGCGTGATCGCCGATTCGATCCTGGCCGGGTCGATGCATTTCGTCTTGGGATCGCAATCGACGAAGACCGCCGTCGCTCCGGCGATCCAGATGGCTTCCGCCGTGGCGAAGAACGTGTTCGGATGGGTGATGACCTCGTCGCCATGACCTATCCCCATAGCCATCAGCGCCAGCCAGATTGCGTCGGTGCCGTTACCAACGCCGACGGCGTGTGCCATTCCATGGTACGACGCCAGCTCTTGTTCGAACTGTTTGAGCATGGGGCCTTGGACGTACTCGCCGCTCTCGAGCACGCGCTGGATATTGGCGTCGATCTCCGGCTGGATATTCCTGTATTGCCGAACGTGCCCGTAAAATCCGACCTGCGTCATTCACCTCTCCTCCGTAGCGTCCGGCTTTAGCCGGACACTACCCATCTGACGGGTCCGGCTGAAGCCGGACACTACGTGTCCGACAGGCCCGGCTGAAGCCAGACACTACGTGAAGTCGAGATTCTCGGTCACGCGCGTGCCGTCGGCCGCGAATGCCTGCCGGTAGCGTGCGATTCTCCGACGCGCATCCTCGAGATCGTGAACATTCAGATTGATGTTCAACAGGTCGATGTACCACGGCAGCTTGAGCGGTTCGCCGATATAGGTGACCACTATCTCTCGTGCGATCGGGAGCGTGGTCTCCTTGGAGTCGTCATGGACGTCTCGATTGCCGGCCCGCCGCAGCTTCTCGTACTCCTCGGCGATCACTCGATGGCAGAGCTCGAGCGTGAACTGATCGCCCTCCCGGACGTCGAGCGCCTCCTCGCCGGCCGTAAGTCGGGCGTTCTTGCGTACCCACTCCCACAGGATGCTCAACCGGATCTCGCCGGTGGCCATATCTTCCATCAGATACAGCACGTCGTCGTTGCCAAAGAAGTCGGCGGGTTTGAGCGCGGCGGCCTGGAAGCCTCGGCCGAACGCGTTGCCATATTGAAGCGCGACGCTGACGAGGTCACGTGCACCTCGGATCGTGCGTGGCGCGGGCTCCAGGCGGAGCAGCCCGTCTGCGTCGACCCGGTCGTACGTCAGCCTGGGAAACGGGCGGCCCAGCTGATTGTCGGCCCCCGCCTTTTCCCAGACCGGCCGGACGATGTGGACCATCTTCCAATGGGCGACCCACTTCCCGCTGGCTCCCTCGCGCTGCTCGCGTTCGGCGCCGGCGACGGCCCTTTGCATGCTCGTCTGCACCCCGGCCGCCGAGCCGACCGGAATGTTCGGCTCCATCCCGCCCTGCCAGAGCGAGAAGCGACCGTTGCGGTCTGGCGTGTTCACGGCACGGCGCACTCGATCTTCGTAGACGCGCATGTAGCCGTACGTCATGGTGATGGCGTCGATGTTCGGATTGACGAAGTCCTGGTCCCACGACGCTGCGTCGGCGACACTGTTGATGTAGTCCCACCGGCCCGTGTTGAAGCCGACGAAGTGAGGTCCCAGCGCGGCGCGGATCTCCATCAGTTGAAAGCAGGCTTCGATCTGCTCCACGAGGACGTAGACCTTGATGGTGCCACCCGGCAGGCCGACGTGTCGCTCGAGCGCATCGAGCACGTCGTTCCACAACGCCGCTTCTTCAGCGGTCTGGATTTTCGGCAGGTAGAGGACCACGCTTCGGCCTTCGCGCCTCAACGCGTCATGGTTGTTCACGACGTAGAGGGCCGTGTCCACCATCGACGCCGACAGGCCGCCCCCGCCCGCCATCTGGATGTGTCGATCATCGAGGTGAAGCCCTCGGGGCCGGAAGATCCGGGTCGTCCAATCGAGCTGTCGCTTCCAGTCGTCGACGATCGGCCGTCCGAAGAAGCTGCGCGCCCACGTGTTCATCTCTCCGGCCACGGTTTCGGCCGCCCTCAAAAAAAGGTCCGAGCGAGCGAACGCCAGCTTGAGGTTGCGCTGGTTGTCGAGCGACATCGTGTCGATCTGGCCGAGCGCGTCCTCGCCGTCGAACATCCAGCCGTCGGCGCCTGACAGCAGGGCATAGGCGACGTTCCGAATGCTTTCGGCTGCAGGCGTCCGCGGCCGAGCCGCGGGCCCGGTGCCCTGAATCCACTGGCGCTGCAAGTCCGCCGGGATCTCACTGCCCTCGAAGTGGCCCGCGCGCGCATCGCTGACGCCTATCCGGGTACGGCCAATTGTCGATTCGGCGTCGAGGAACGCGATGCGCTCACGGTCGCGTAACCGTCTCGCGCGCCGGTCGATGCGCGCCTGCATGAGCGCTCGCCGGTCGACATTCAAGGGTGCGAGGGCCACCAGCGCGTCGAGGGCCGCGGGAGCCAACACATCCGCATAGCTCTCCAGCAATCCGTCTCGAATCACCAAGGGTCCCACAGTATGCATCCAATGCCTCCACACCGAGTCGACGGCAGGCCTGAAGGCCTGCGCTACAAGCCCAAGAGGTTCGCGCGCAGCCTGACGTAGCCGCGATCGCGTGCCCACAGATCCAGTGAGACGCTCGCGATGTCGTCGACCAGCGGGATCGCCAGGCCGTCCTTCGTCAAATCGATCGTCTTGAGATACGAGCGGCAGCGATCGCACGCTTCGATGCGTGTGTGCTCGAACTGGCTGGCGGTATAGACCGGCAGGGCGTCGAACTGCTGCTCGCCACAGGAGGGACACACGACACGCAGGTACGGTCGCTCGATCAGACACAGCGAGCATACCAGCGTCCGCGTTGCGCCGTGACCTGCTTCGCGCAGCACACCAACCACGGGCAGCGCGTTGCAGAAAGGACAGCGAATCGGACCGCCCTCGGTCTGTGGAAGGTCCCGTCGTTGCTCAGCGGGCTCCGCGAGCGCCGCCTGCTCGACGAATGGCTGCAGCACTACTTCGACGACAAACCTCGGCGCGTGATCGGCCTTCCCGAGATCGCCATCTTCGTCTGTGAGGTACGAGTGGATGAGACGCCGCCAGTGGTCTCGCTCGAGTGTCCGCAGTCCGACGGCCGATTCGGCCAGGCGCGCCGGAGCCAGGCACGCCAGCCAGGCGAGAAAATCCGGGATCGCGTCGAGCACCGCACCGAGCTCGAGCGCATCGATCAAGGGACGTCGCGGTTCGGCACGGGGCGCTGGACCGCCGCTAACGAGGGACTTCTGATACTCGGCCACTGCCCCGTAAAAGGTCAGCGCTTCAGCGGCCGCAGGACGGATCGCGGCCAGCGTCCGGGCCCTTTCCACTCGTTCGTCCCACCGCGACGTGTTAACCGCGGGATGTCGCATCGTTCTTCGTTGCGGGCATCGTGGCCGGCGGAACACGCGCGGGCTGACCCCGTTCGAGCCACAGGGCATGATGATGTCTGGCCCATTCCTCGGAGACATCGCCGTGGACGATGGCGTGGAGTCCCTCGGGGACAACGGCAAGCCCCATGTACAGGTGGATGATGAAGCCTCCGATCGTCGCGAGCGCGGCGACGACATGCACCAGAATCGCGGCGTCACGCAGGATGCGCAGCTGCCACGGAATGGAGGCGACAAACCACAGCACGAGGCCGGACAGCAGGAGTGCGAGGCCGCCGATCACCATCAGCCAGAAGAGTTGCTTCTGTCCAAAGTTGAAGCGCGCGGCTGGCGGAACCTGGGCGTCTTCGTTCCGGATGTAGTGCCGCATCGCGCGGCGCCAAGCCCGATCCTCCGGCGTGATGCGCATATCCCTGCGCCACGTGAGGAACATCCACAGCAGCACGCCAGAGAAGACCAGCCCCACCCACGGATGGAGCAGCCGCGTGAGGTATCCGCCGCCGAGCACCGCCGCCACCCAGTAAAGCCCCGGCGTCCAGAACGCGAGTCCGGTCAGCAGGAGATACACGTACGAGAGCGCAGTCAGCGCGTGCAGCACCCTCTCGCGAAACACGTAGCGTACGACGCGACCTCCGCCACTCATTGTTTGCTCTGATCGCCGGCGACGCTCTGCTGATGATCCTTGCGACCGAATCGAACATAGTGGACGAGCACGCCGAGGAGCCCTCCGACCATCGCGAGATTGCCGATCCACTTGAGCGGGCCCTTCCACACACGCACCGCCACGGGAATCGTGGGATCTCGCGGTAGGCCATAGAGCTCCGGCCGGTCGCCGTGCGCAAGGACCGTCACGACCGATGTGCCCCCGACGCCCTGGGGATCGTAGACGGCTGCGTGCGTGATCCCGTTGGCGTGCAGCTGCGCGACCCGGGCGTTGGCGATCTCCAGCATCGCGTCCTTCGTACCGAACTGCAGGCAGCTCGTGGGGCATGCTTTGACACAGGCGGGTTGAAGACCGACCGACACGCGATCGACGCACATCGTGCACTTGTACACGCGCCGCGTCTTCGGGTGGAACTTGGGAACGTCGAACGGGCATCCGGTCATGCAGTACCCGCAGCCGATGCACTGATCCTGCTGAAAGTCGACGATGCCGTTGGTGTATTGCACGATGGCCCCTGGCGCGGGACAGGCGGCAAGGCACCCAGGATCGGCGCAATGCATGCACTGGTCCTTCCGCATCAGCCAGCTGAGCGCGCCGTTGTCCTCGTGCTCGCGGAACCTGATCAGGTTCCAGACGTTCGCCGTCATGTCCGGGAGCGTCTGGTACGTGCCCATCTGCACAGTCGTCTCCGGCGGCAGGTCGTTCCACTCCTGACAGGCCACCTCGCAGGCCTTGCACCCGATACACGTTGTGGTGTCGACGAGCTTTGTGATCGTCGGCACGACGCGGACGCCAGGCGCGGGCGCCGTCGTCGCCGAGATGCGCAGGAGCTCGAGGGTGGACGTGGGCATATCTCGTAGCGCAGGCCTTCAGGCCTGCATTCGTCACCGGGCAGACCTAAAGGTCTGCGCTACACCTTCTCTAATTTCACCAAGAATCCTTTGTACTCCGGCGCAAACGAGTTGGGATCTACAACCGTTGGCGTCACGAGATTTGCTAATGACCCGCGCTGTTGGCCGCGTCCCAGGAAGCCCCAGTGGATCGGGAACCCAATCTGGTACGTCGTCCTCCCGCCGATCTGCATGGGCTTGATGCGGCGTGTCACCATCGCTCGGCCCTCGATCGAACCTCGAGCCGAGGTGACGCGCACGCGATCGCGGTTTGCGATCCCTTTTTCCCGCGCCAGCTCCTCTGGAATCTCCACGAAGAACTCCGGCTGGAGCTGCATGTTGTACGGGTTGTTCTTGGTCCAGTAGTGAAAGTGTTCGGTGAGCCGGTATGTCGTGCACACGATTGGAAACTGGTCCGGTGTGCCAAGGACGTCGAACGCGGTGCTGAAGGGACGCACGGCCGGATTGGAACTGTGTTCAGGATGCAGCGGGTTCGCAACCGGTGATTCGGCCGGCTCGTAGTGCTCCGACCATGGACCGTCAACGAACTGGCCCGGAACGAACAAGCGCGCGACACCTTCGGGGAGCATGATGAACGCGCCCAACTCCGCCTCGGGTGGGCTGTCGACCGTGTAGTCCGGTGTGTCGCCGACCCAGCGTTGGCCGTTCCAGGCAATCCCGATGCGTGCGGGATCCCACGGGCGGCCCTTCGCGTCAGCGGAGCAGCGGTTGTACAGTACGCGCCGGTTGGCCGGCCAGCTCACCGTCCACTCAGGGTATCTCCCGAGTCCGCTTGGATCGGCGTACGAGCGGCGCTGCGTGAGATTGCCGGCGTCCGTGTACATCCCGATGTAGAGCCAATTGCCGGACAGCGTCGAGCCATCGGACCGCGCATCGGCGAATCGCCCGAGCTGCTGACCCGCTCGCATCGTCACCGCGCCGGTGCCGTCGCGCACGTCCTCTACCGCCCAGCCGTTGAGCTCTTTGCAGACCTCGTCGAGCGAGGGGCTCGCCGGGTTCGAGTACCACCAATTCAAGTTTCTGATCGGGTCCGGAAACGTTCCGCCTTCACGCTCGTACAACTCGCGCACCTTCAGGAAAATTCGTCCGACAATTTCCTGATCGGGTTTCGCGTCTCCAGGTGGATCGACAGCCTTCCACTTCCACTGGATCCAGCGCGCCGAATTGACGAAGCTGCCGTCTTTCTCAGCGAAGTTGGCAGCCGGAAGAAGAAACACTTCCGTCTGCACATCTTCCGGCTTGAGGTCGACGAGCGAAAGGATATCGGCGCGCCAGAACGCGGACGTTTCCTGCTCGAAGTTTTCGGCCACGACCAGCCATTTCAACTTCGAGAGCGCAGCGATCGCCTTGCGAGAGTGTGGCCCGTTGCTGACCGGGTTCATCCCGAAGCTGAAGAAGCCTTCGACGTCGCCGCGATACATGTGATCGAAGATGTGCGCCCAGCTCCAGTTCTCGTAGCCACCGGCCGGCGACTGCGGCAGCTTGGGATGGAAATCGTACGCGAAGTCGTTCGCGCGCGTGGCCGCGGCACCGTAGTAGGCCTTGAGCTGGCTGACCGTGAAACGATCGGTGCCGGACCAGAAGTTCGTGGAGTTCGGACGCAGCGGCTTCGGCGTCACGGCCGTCAAGAAGCTGCCGAGCGTCTCGTGATCGGCTTTCGGTACCGGAATGTACCCTGGCAGGTTGTGATAGGCCATGCCGCAGTCAGTGCCGCCCTGAATGTTGGCGTGGCCACGAAGCGCGTTGAGGCCCCCACCCGGTCGTCCGATGTTGCCGAGGAGGAGCTGCAGCATGGCTGCCGCGTGAATGAGCTGGACCGAGTGGCTGTGGTGAGTCCAGCCGAGCGCATACATGATCGTCCCTGCGCGCTCCGCTGTGTGAGTCGAGGTGATGAGCTCCGCGGTCTTGAGGAAGTCGTCCGCGCTGCAGCCGCAGATGGTCGACACCATTTCTGGCGTGTAGCGCCCGTAGAATCGCTTCATCACCTGGAACACCGACCGCGGGTGTTCGAGCGTCGCGTCGACCTTCGCGAAGCCACCGGCGTCGAGCTCGTAGTTCCAGCTGGACTTGTCGGTGTACGCCTTCTTCTCGAAATCCCACCCGGCGAAGACACCCCGCTTCTCATCGAACGCGTATTTCTCGGAAACGAGAAACGACGCGTTGGTGTACAACCGCACGTATTCGTCGTGAAAGCGATTGCGCGTCAGCGCGTAGTTGATGAGCCCGCTGAGGAAGGCGATGTCGGAGCCGGCGCGAATCTGGACGAACCGGTCCGCGACCGCGGCCGTTCGGTTGAAGCGCGGATCGACACATACGAGCTTCGCATTCCGGTTCCGCTTCGCTTCCATCACGAACCGGAAGCCCACCGGGTGATTTTCAGCCGGATTGCCGCCCATGGCGACGACAACATCCGCATTGCGGATATCCGTCCACCCGTTGGTCATCGCTCCGCGTCCGAACGTGGCGGCCAGACTGGCCACCGTCGGACCGTGTCATATTCGGGCCTGCTGCTCGATCGGTACCACCCCGAGCCCGGCGCGGAACGCTTTCACGAGCAGGTAGTTCAATTCATTGGTATCGGTGCATCCGCCGATCACGCCCAGCCGAGTGAGCGCGTTGACGGTTCGGCCGCCGGCGTCCTTTTGGATCAGATGTTCGTCACGCGTCTGCTTGACGAGCCGGGCGATGCGTTCAATCGCGAAGTCCCAGGACTTTTCTTCCCACGCCGTGCCGCCCGGCGCCCGGTACATGACCTTCGTCAGCCTGCGGTCGTTGACGATGTTCTGTTTGAGCGTAATGCCCTTAGGGCAGAGGGTGCCCTGGTTGATCGGATGGTCGGCATCCCCTTCGATGTGGACGACCCTCGGTCTCACGTTGCGCGACCTGTCGCCCAGCGTGTGGATGATGACGCCGCAGCTGACGGAGCAGTACGGGCACGTCGACCGCGTTTCCGTGGTTCGCGCGATCTTCAGCTCGCGCACTTCAGCGTAGGCGGGCGTCAGATCGAAGCCGAGGACCGAGGCGGCAACCCCACCGATCGTGCTGATCTTGAGGAAGTCCCTACGGGTTGGTTCCATGGCACCTCAAATTTGTAGTGTCCGCCTTCAGGCGACCTGTGATGGTCCGGCTAATGCCGGAGTCCGGCTAAAGCCCGAGTCCGGCTAAAGCCGGACACTACAGGCACGCGGAAATCCTACTGCGGCGCGCTCGTCACTCTCGAACTGGCTCTCGCGACATTGTTGAAGAAGATATACGCGCCTTTGCGCGCCGCGGTCAGCACGTCGGGCTTCTTGTCCCCGTTCACGTCGGTGACGGCGATCTGCGTGCCCAGGCCGACGTAATTGTTGATCATGTGCGGAACGAACTCGACCTGCCCGCCGGGCTTGCGAACCAGCTTGAACCACGCCATCATCGGCGGGTCGTCGCGATCGTTCTCCGGATACTCCATGCCGTGCGAAAACCAGCGCTTGCCGGTCACGATGTCCCTCAGTCCGTCCCCATCCATGTCGACGAGCTGAATCGCGTGAAGTTCGGTGAAGACCAGGTTCTTGTCGCTGATCTCCCACGTTTTCTTTTCATCGGGCGAGGCGTCGGGACGATCCATGATCATGTGCATCTTCCACGTGATCGGACCCTGTCCGGTTCGCTGCTGTTCGTACCACACGAGACCTGGGCCGTGGGCGAACAGGCTCGTGATGACGTCCGGAAGCTTGTCCCCGTTCACGTCGTACGCGTAGATGTCGGCTCCGCGCAGAAACGGATCCGTGCCGCGGCCGAACGGGACCGCGGTGAACTTCCACAGGCCACTGGTCGCGCCCGCGGCTGGCTGTTCCCACCACCCGCTGCCTTGGATGATGTCATTCTTGCCGTCGCCGTTGATGTCTCCGTAGCCGTAGCCGTGTCCACCCCAGTCGCCCTTCTCCGAGACCGGATAGAACGTCCATCGCTCGGTGGGATCGGCGCCCGGTTTGGCAAAGCCGATCACACGATTGCCGCCGCTCGCGAGCGACATCAGCAACTCCACCTTTCCGTCGCCATCGATGTCCCCGAGCTGCGTCGTTTCCGACGAGACACCGTCAGTCACTTGGAACATGGACCAATGCCGCGACTCTCCCTTCGGATTGACGTACAGATACGCCCCGTTGAAGTTGATCTTCAGGTAGTCGTTCCAACCGTCCGCGGTGAAGTCGTGCACGTAGCTCAGGAAGTTGTCCGTGTACTGGCCTCCCATCGTCGCGTTGGCGATCGCGTAGGTTTGCGGCCGGTAGATCTCGACGGCGCGCTTGAAGTCCGGACCAAGATACGCGTACGGCCCGCTGAGCGCGTCGACCACGCCATCGCGATTGATGTCGCCGGCGGAAATGCCCTCGGCGTAGAACCGATCAGTGAGCTGGACTCTGCGGAACGCCGGCGAGGTGACCTCAGCGGCCACACCCGCCGCCGGCCTGAGGAGATCGGTGATCGTCACATCCTTGATCCGCACCTCGCCGCTGGCGATGCGCAACGAGAGCGGTCCGTAGGTGGGATACGTCGCCTTCGGCGTTGGCGGAGCACCAGTGGCAGCGGCCGGAACTGCCCCTCGCCCGCCCGCGCCCGGTGCTGTCACGTCGCCTCGAACCTGGATACGGACGTGATTCCATCCTCCGAGTCCAGGTGTGATGCTCATCTGCATGCCTGGCGGATTCTGGCGGGCGGTCCACTTGTAGAGTTGCGTGCGATCGAGCTCTTTCCCCTGGGTGTCCATCGTGATCCGGGAGAGCGTCAGTGTGTCCGGACCGGAGATCCCGGCGTAAAGCGCGCTCGTCGTGCCTGGCTTCATTCCCGGCGACGAGACAGTGCGCAGCACGACGCCCGCGTCGCAGGTGCCGCACTGAAACGCGAATTTCAGGATCATGTCCTGGTAGCTCTTGTCGAGAACCAGCGAGCCCGGACCGCTCGCCGCGGACCCGACAATCTCGCCGCTGCCCACACGCCATTGCGCGGCGCCCTCAGGATGCCATCCCGCGAGGCTCGTGCCGTTGAACGGCTTGGCGGTGTCCGAATGGGGACCTTGAGCCATCACGGACGCGGCCATCACAACCGCGGTGCACGCAACTGCAGGCCAGGCTCGACTCATAGCGGTCCTCCTCCAGCTACAGCTCCCGAACCCTCATGTTTCGGTACTTCACGAACCCGGTAAAGCCAGGCTCACTCACATACGGCCATTGAAGGCTAATCGGGCCAGCCTCTTTCCATTTCGCTTCCGCAGGATCCGTCGGATCATCTGTGAAATCGCAGATCTTCTTGCCGTTCATGACGACGGTGATGTGCGACCCCTTCGCCGTAATCCGCAGACTGTTCCAGTCCTGTTTCTTGCGGAGATTGGGAAACTTGTCGTCGCCCTTGTCGAGCCACAGGACGTTGCCTCTGATGGCATGTGGGGACGTGCGATGGACGACGACTCCGATGAATTCGCCTGCCTCGCGGCGCCCGATGTTCAGCTGATATCCCGTACGGAAGCTGATCCCGCTGTTGTAGAGACATGTTTTGTCGGCGCTCGCATTCTCCTGCTTTTCACCGAGAAGCTCGGCGGAACATCGGGTGCCATGCTCGGCCAGCATGAAATCGAGCTCGAGCTCGAAGTCCTTGAACTGCTCGTTGGAGACCAGACTGCCTCGAGTGCCCTGTCCGCCGACGAGCACGCCGTCCTCGACCTTCCAGCTCGGAGCGGGCGGTGGCGCGCCAGAATCGGTGGCAGCGGCGTTCGGCGTTCCCCCACCGCCGCGACGGCCCGCGGCCACGGTCCAGCCGCTGAGGTCCTTGCCGTTGAAGAGCGGTTTCCAAGCGCCGGGCGATTGCGCGGCTCCACCAAGGATCAGTACTGCCGCCAGGAATCCGATGGGTACGGCTGTTCGCGTCAAGGCGGATCGCATGTCCAATCCCTCCGGCTGGCACGTGGTCGAAAAACCCGTAATTTTTCGAACATCTTACATCACAGAGCCGGAACTAAGAACGAAGAACTAAGAACGAAGGACGAGAAAGGCCGGATTCCGAGGTTCTTCGTTCGTATTTGTTTAGCGGGTCCGTGCCCCTTCGAGTGCTGTTGTCGTCGCGAGCGCCATGGCGCCGCTGGTTTCGTCAGTGTGGATCGACCGTCATCGACGCACGACGTCCCGTCGTGATGGCCCAGTAGTCGATCCACTGCCGTCGGATGCCGTTGGCTCGGTTGAGGAGTTGAGCACTTGGCGTTCGCCCGTGCTCCACGATCACCACGATCCCGGTGTTGAAATGACGCTGGGAATGATTGACGTCGGGTAGGCGCGGACCCTCCGCGGCGATGACGTCTTGAATCGTAATCTTCATTCGTTGGCCTTTGAAGATCCGGCGTCCGTTAACGTCCGTGCCGATCTGCACAAGCGGCCTCACGATGAAGAAGTCGGGCACCTCATCTGCTGCGATCAATCCCATCAAGTAGAGTTCCAGATGGGAGTAACCCGAGGCGGGTACGAAGAAACCGTCGCGCAATTGGGTGAACGTTCCGTCGAGATTGTCCTGCCACACGCCCCCACCTTGAGTGGAAGCCTCGAGAGGCAGCGAGTACGGATACGCTACGCGGGCCTCCAACCCGGGATCCCAATGGGGCCACGCTCCGAGCGAGATCGTCTGGCCGTTCACGCGGGCGGCCACATACGCCGACCAGCGGTGTCCGATCTCGTGACCGAGATGCCCGACGGCGTAATTGTACGGACGGGGCTTGCCGTCGGGTGTCGCGTGCGCGAGCGGACGTGTATAGGACGTGATGTTTCGGGGGTTTCCGACTGGCGCATTGTCAGGCGGGCTCTCTTGCATTTCGTTCGCACCGACAAAGATTGGCTGAAACAGGCCGAGCTGAAATCGCCCGCCCGTGCAGCGGCTCTCGAGGATCGGTTGCGTTTGAGCCTGCTTAGTGTCCCCGATTCCGGCGACGTTGCCTCCGATCGGCCCATCGCTCGGGCTGCTGGCCTCCTGGCTGTCGATGCGGAAATCCGAATAGTAGGCGAGAAAATCGAACTTGTCGCCCAGCGCTTGAATGACGGTGCAGGAAAGGTCCTGCGGTCGCGGCGGCGCCAGGTAATGAAACGCCTCATACAGAGCAGCGAACGGACCGCTCTTCGGGGTCAGACCGGACAGGTGTACGGATTGAACGCTTTCGCTCGTCGATAAGATTGGATAAATCCCGACGATGCCGTCCGTCGCCGCCATGGTCTTGTACGACATCTCGACTGAGCCATCGCGATGCAGGACCGCCTGAAACAGATTGGTCGTGGGAAACCAGGAGAAATCCAGCAGGCCTCCGAATGGTTCGGTGAGCTCCCACGTGATAACGACGCGATCGGCCAGCTCCCGCATGTAATGCGGGCCGGCCATCCTGGGCTTCAGAAACACGCTGATGGCTGGCGCACGCGCACCCAGCCTTCCACCGACGTCAGCGAGACGGTCAAATCGTCCAATCGCGGAAGCGATTCCGCCGTCAAAGCGACCGTACGCATCGACATCACGCTCTTTCGGCGACGGACCGAATCGAATAGATCCTGTCGTCCCCACGGAAAACGAACTCCACCGTTGCCCTGAGAACGGAAACGTGAACCGCTGGAGCCTGACGTCAGCACCGGTGAGTTCAACACCGTAGTCAGCCTCCCACTGTAATGTCTGAGTCGTCACACGGTAGCGGGAACCGGCCGGACTGAATCGCAGCGTGCGGCCGACGAGATTAAACAGGTTCGGTTGCCCGAGTGCAGCGCGGTCCAATTCGATGACGATCAAATCGCCGTGTGTCGATACCTGACCGATGGAATGTCCGGGTGTCTTCTGCTGTCCGGCGTATGAGGACCCGGGGTTCAGCACCAATCCACACAACAGGACAATTCCACGCCACGAGACACGGTGCACGCTGTGCGTCACTCAGCTCCGCTCCTTAGAGACCGTCGTTCTTAGTTCTATTTCCCGAGGTGCTTGTCGAAGAAACGGGCAATCTCCTCGAACGCTTCCCTGGTCTCGGGTGCGGTGCTGCTGCGCATGTAGTGCGCGTGCGACTGGCCCTCGTAGACATGCAGCTCGGCTTCGACGCGGGCCTGACGCAGCTTGCGGTGCACGCGAACGGTATTGCTGAGGAGGAGGTCGCGCGTTCCCGTCGTCAGGAGCGTGGGCGGAAAGCCGTTCATGTCGCCGTAGACCGGCGACAGCATCGGGTCCTTCAGATCGCGCCCGTTTGCATAGAGTCTGGCCATCGCATCGCAGCGGCCGTCGCTCCCCACCAGCACGTTATCCACCATGAAGTTGGTATGGAACGAGTCGCCAGTCTTCGTCAGATCCGACATCGGCGTCCCCGACGCGATGGCGCCCGGCAGCGGCAGCTGTTCCTGCTTCGCCCGCAGCACCATGGACAAGGTGAGGGCGCCGCCGGCTGACGTACCGAAGATCGCCATGTTCTTCGGTTCTGCCATCTTCAAGGCTCCCTTCCACACCGCGACGCCATCATCGAGCGCGGCAGGATACGGGAAGTCGGGCGGCCTGCGGTAGTCGATGGAGAGCACCTTGAAGCGCCCGAATCCCGCCATGTAAATGGCCTCAGTCGTGCCGGCCTCCCCGCCGTTCAGCACATAGCAGCCGCCATGAACATGTATGAGGAGCCTGTTGCGGTTCTCAGGAGGGATGACCTGAGGCGTCACCAGGTACGCCTGCACCCCGTTGACCGTCATTGACTCCGACTTGACGCTGAACTTCTCTCGAAGCGCCGGAAGCCCTCGCCCAGCCGAGCCCGCTGAGATCTTTTGCCACTCGTCGGCCGATTTCGGTACGACATTCCAATTTCCACTGAGCGGTGCCCCAATGAGAGCCTGCATCTCTGGGCTGACGGTGGTTGGCACCGGCAGCGTTCGCGCCGGCACTTCTAGCGGCCCAGGCGCGGGCGTCTGAGCCGTGCCAACGCTCGGTGCCGGCACAGTCGCGATAGCGACCACGGCCAGTCCCAGTACAACCGGACGCGCGACGAGCAAGATGGATTTCATGGCACTCTCTCCGTTCTTAATGTCTTATCCGAGGGGCTTCGCCCCTCGGACTCCCCTACACGCGCTCTCGCTCGCGGCTTCGCCCGCTCGCTCCGATCGCGTGGCTCGCTCGCTGTCGCTCGCTCGCGTCTTTACTTGTGGTGTCCGGCTTTAGCCGGACCTCAGTGTTTGTCCTGCAGACTTTACCGCACCGGTCGCCAAGGTGAGACCGGTAGAATGCCCTGTGCGCCCGTACATTCTGTTTGCCGCATTCTGCGCCCTTCTCGCATCGGGCAACGTTTTTGCGCCGCGTCAAACCGAGCAGAGCGGTCAGGCCGTACGCCTGCGGAATGTCGCTGACGCGGCTGGACTGCGTTTTATCCACCAGCACTCGCCCTCTCCCGACAAGTATTTCGTCGAGAGCGTTCCTGGGGGAGTTGCGGTGTTCGACTACAACGGCGACGGCCGCCCCGACATCTTCTTCACGAATGGTGCGCAGACGCCGTCACTCGAGAAGAGCTCCTCCGCGTACGCCAACCGCCTCTATCGCAACGACGGGGAGATGCGGTTCACGGACGTGACCACCACTGCGGGCGTGCGAGGCATCGGCTATGCCATGGGCGTCGCGGCGGCCGACTACGACAACGATGGGCACGTCGACCTCTTCGTGGCCGGAGTGCGGCAGAACCAGCTGCTGCGCAATCGTGGCAACGGCAGTTTCGAGGACGTGACGAAGCAAGCAGGCGTCGCCAGTGGCGAGTGGGGTGTGGCCGCGGGCTGGCTCGACTACGACAAGGACGGCCGGCTCGACCTTCTCGTTGTGAACTACGTCCAGTGGACGCCGGAGACGAATCCTTTCTGCGGCGACGAAGCTCGACGGATCCGGATCTACTGCCACCCGCGAATCTTCAAGGGTCTGCCGAACCGCCTCTATCGAAACCGCGGCGATGGGACGTTCGAAGACGTGTCGGCGCGGGCGGGCCTGCTGGCGCACGTCGGGAAGGGCATGAGCGTCGCCTTTGCCGACTTCGACCACGACTCGCGTCTCGACATGTTCGTGACCAACGACGCCGTTCCCAATTTCCTGTTCCGCAACAACGGGGACGGCACGTTCACCGAGACTGCGCTCATGGCCGGAGTGTCCGTCACGGATACAGGCAAGCCAATCTCGAGCATGGGCACGGATTTTCAGGACTACGACAACGATGGATGGGAGGACATCCACGTGACCGCGCTCGCGGGTGAGACATTCCCGCTCTTTCACAACGAGTTAGGGCGTGGACACGGCGGCGCGTTCGCGGAAACGACTCAGGCGAGCGGTTTGGCGAGAGTGACGGTGAAGGCGTCAGGCTGGTGCTCGATCGTCGCGGACATCGACAACGATGGCTGGAAGGACATCTTCACCGCGAACTCGCATGTGAACGATCGCATCAGCGAGTTCGAGGCCATCGACTTCAAGCAAGCCAACAACCTGTTTCTCAACGACGGCCGCGGACGATTCCGTGATGCGACGTCCGCCTCGGGGCTCGGCGGAGCCCCGGCAGCGCACCGCGGATGCGGCGTGGCCGATTTCAACGGCGACGGCCGCCTGGATCTCGTCGTGCTGGTGCTCGGCGCGCCGGCGGAATTGTGGCAGAACGACAGCCAACCCGAGAACACGTGGCTCATCGTCCGGCTCGTCGGCACCAGAAGCAATCGCGACGGCATTGGCGCGCGGGTGATCGTCGGAAACCAGGTCCGGACAATGACCACTGCGGTCGGCTATGCGTCCTCCTCGCACGCGGGTCTGCATTTTGGATTGGGGGCTGCTCAGGAGATAGATCGCCTGGAGGTCCAGTGGCCGTCCGGTGCGCAGCAGATTCTCGAACATGTGAAGGCGAATCAGGTGGTGCTCGTCAGGGAGCAGTAGGCAATGCTGAATGCTGAATGTTGAATGTTGAAGGAAAGTCAGAAGGAGGAAGTAAAGGTCGATAAGCGTTGCAGAAATCTCACAGTCGTTGGATTACGATGCATGAAGTTTCTGCAACGCTGCCTCTCGTCGCCACTCGATACATTCCAATTCTCAACGCAATCTGTCGCGGCAAGGCTCGTGCATTCTCACCGTGGATGGGCAAAGAGCGAGATTTGCGCGAGCGGACCATGCGGTTCGCATTGGATGTGATCGCGTTCGGCCGCCGGCTTCCCAACACGTTGGAAGGCCGTCACATTCACGGCCAACTGTTACGGGCCGGCACCGGCACCGCAGCCAACTACCGTTCCGCGTGCCGCGCCAAATCAAAACCTGATTTCATAGCGAAGCTTGGAACCGTGATCGAGGAGTCCGATGAGGTGGCGTTTTGGCTGGAACTGGTACGGCGTGCTGGCCTGGCACCGACGGGCACGGAAACTCCCCTACACCGAGAAGCCGGCGAACTCGTCGCAATCTTCACTCAGTCGCAGAAGACTGCGAGAGCCAACTTAACGCCGACCGTTGTTTCCGTTATTTCCGTTCTTGCCTTCGTCCTCTTCTTCCTCCTGTTCACCTCTTCCTTCTGACTTCACCATTCACTTCAGCCTTCATCATTCAGCATTCAGCATTACTTCGGTGCCGTGATGGTTCGCTGCGCCGCGGCATTGCCGCGCTGCTCGGCCGCGCGTTGGAGCGCCTGCGACTGTTCGAGCAACTCCGCGGCCTTGTCCTGTTTTCCGAGGCCACGGTACGCGCGCGCGAGCTGCACGTGCAGGCTCCCGTCCTGATCGCCGGCGATCTGCGCCTCGATGAGCGGAATGGCCGCGGCGAAATCTCCAGTCTGGAGGTACGCGCGGCCGAGGGCGAGTCGCGGTCCCGGGGCGGTGGGATTTCGTTCGACCGTGCGCTGGAGTATCGGCAGGGCTTCTTCAACCTGCCGCATCTGCAGCAACGAGTACCCCATCAGTTCGAGGAGCCGCGGGTCGTCTGGACGTGTCCGCAGCAAGGGAGACAACGTGCCGACCGCCTGCTCGAAATCCCGCGCAAGGTAGCACGCGGAGGCGAGCTCGTAGAGCAGCGCCGAATCGCCGGGCGCGAACGTCAGCGCAGCCTTGAGCTCCACGATCGCATCCGTGTAGCGTTCCTCGTTGCGCGCCAACGTCGCGCGCACGGCTCGCCGTTCGGGTGAGTCTGGAAGTTTTTCGAGACGCGTGAATGCGGCCAGGGCGAGTTCGGTGGCGGCGCGCGCCCGCCAGTACCGCGATTCCGAATCGGACTGGGACGAGGAGGCGCGAAGCGCCGAATCATAGCGGCCCGCGCGGAACTCGCAGAGTGCCTCGCGCCTGGCGCAGTCGCTGGTTGAGAGAGTCCCATGGGTACGTTCCCGCGCGCCCCAATCCGGATGGCGCGTCCGCTCGTAGATCTGCGCGATTGAATCGTGGATGCTGACCATCGACGGCAGCCGCTCGAGGCTCGCCCGGAAAAGTGCGAATGCATCGATCCACTTGCCTCTGGCGAGCAGCGCATCCGCGGCGAGCAGTTGCCGCCACGACGCGTCCTCAGGTTGCTCGTCGAACGTGCCCAACGCCTCCTGTTTGATCGCGTTGTAGGCTTGGCCGAGCGCGTACCAGTTGCCCGCGTGCCCGGGCGCGAGCTCTGTCACGTTGCGCAGCTCGCGTGCGGCATCGATTCGCCGGCCCGCCGCAGCGTAAGCCGCGGCGAGCCTGCGCCGGCTCTCGACATCCGCTGGCTGCGCGGCCACGGCACGCTCGAGCGGCCCTATCGCTTCGACAGCTTGAGCGCGCCTGGCCTCGTCGCCGGATTGTGCGGAGAAGCTGAGCGTCACGAGGAGCAGCCAGCGCATTCGATATTGTAGTGTCCGGCTTCAGCCGGACCTCGAGTCTGCGCCGCCGCTAACTGGTCCGGCTAAAGCCGGACGCTACGTACGAATGTGGATCGCGCGCCACACGCGTTCTGGCGTCAACGGCAGGTCGCGGATTTCCACGCCGGCGGCCTGATTGACGGCCGCGCCGACGGCTGCGGCTATCGCGAGCGTTCCACCTTCTCCGGCGCCCTTGGCGCCGTACGGGCCGGGACCGTCCGCGTTCTCGATCAGGACCGAGTGCAGGGATGACGGAACGTCCTGAATAGTGGGGATCCGGTAGTCGAGCGCGCCGAGATTGCGAATGCGGCCGTGTTCGTCGAGCAGCAGCTGCTCCATGAACGTATGGCCGAGGCCCATCACGGCCGCGCCTTCGTCTTGCGCTTCGACCTGCTGCGGGTTCAGCGCTTTGCCGACGTCGCTGACGAGCGCCAGCCGGGTGAGCTGCACCATGCCGGTGTCGGGATCGACTTCTACTTCCGCCGCGGCGCACATCAGCTCCCAGAAGGCAGGCTTGCCCCCGAGCGGGTGATCCGTGACGAACGCATTGCGCTCCTGGCCGATGCCGATGACCTCTCCGCGAGGCGGACCAAAGTGCGACTTCAGAAGCTGCTCGTACGTGAGCTCACGGCCGCCGACGCGGATGTACCCGTTCCCGGCCGTGACCGCGTCCTCGCCGACGGCGAACGTCTCCGCCGCCATCCGCTTGAGCGTGTCCTTGATGTCGCGGCAGGCCTTCACGATGGCGTTTCCCATGAACACAGTCGAACGGCTGGCCGACGTCGACGAATCGAATGGCACGACGGACGTGTCGCCCATCACGACTGCGATGCGCTCGGGCGGAATGCCCAGTTCCTGAGCCGCGATCTGCTTGAGGACGGTTCTCGCGCCCTGGCCCATGTCGGACGTGCCGGACAGCACGGAGGCGCTGCCATCGTAGTGGAGACGTACGAGCGCGAACGATGCCGAGGCGGTTGCGGAGCTCTTCAGCCCGAGCGAAATACCGCGCCCGCGCAACTTGGGCATCGGTTCATGCCATCCGATCTCGCGGGCCGCGAGCCGGAGCGCGCTGTCCCACTCGCCGTCCGCCGGTGTATCGCCGGGAATGAACGCTTCTCCTTTTGCGGGAATGTTCCGCAAGCGGATCTCGACCGGATCGATCCCGAGCCTCATGGCCGCGGCGTTGAGCTGAGACTCGACGGCCCAGGACGCTTGCGGCGTTCCAAAACCCCGGAACGCCGTGCTTGGCGTGGTGTGCGACAGGACCGCTCGCGCAATGATCCGCGCGTGGGGTGTCCGGTAGGGACCGCACGCCGCGTACCCGGCCTTGCTGACGACCCGGCCGCCGATGTCAGCGTACGCACCGATGAGAAAGTCGGCGTGGATGTCCTGGAAGACGATGCGTCCCGAGAGGTCAAAACCCGTTCGCACGTGAGCGCGCGCAGACGTTCGGCGGACCTGCTGAAACGTCTCTTCCAGGGTCAGCACCAATCGAACCGGCCGGCCGGTGCGGAGCGCCAGAAAGGCCATCAGCGGCTCGAACTTGGGCCAGCCCTTTCCGCCGAACCCACCGCCCGGATCCGGAGCGATCACGCGCACGCGCGAGACCGGCCAGTCCAGTGCCGAAGCCACCACCCGCTGCAGGACGTAGGGGTGTTGAATCGGACTCCAGATCGTGACGCCCTCGGGGTCCGGCGCGGCCAGGAATCCATGCGGCTCGATCGCAAAGTGCGTGACCATCGGGAACGAATAGTCGTTCTCGATGATGCAGTCTGCACGCGCGTCTCCCGGGGCACCCCAGCCGAACTGCCATTCGTGCAGGATGTTCGTCTGCGCGAGCGGATCGTTGGCGCGCAGAGATGGGTCCTGGACCAGGGGCGCCGCGGGATCGAGCGCGGCGTCGACGCTCAGCACCGCCGGCAGCTCTTCGTGATCGACGGTAATCAGCGCGGCGGCCGATGCCGCGGCATCTTCGGTCTCGGCGGCGACCGCGGCGACCGGCTCGCCGAAAAACTTCGTCTCGCCCACGGCGAGCACTGGTCGGTCTCTGTGCACGGGACCGTAGCGCGGTACAGGCTGGGGAAGGTCTGCCGCGGTCATGATGCACCGCACACCTTCGACACGCGCAGCGTCGGCGGTATCGATGCCAGCGATTCGCGCACGGGCGCAGTTCAGGTGCACGAGCTTCACGTGCAGCACGTTGTCGACGTGGATATCCGCCACGTAAAGCTGGGCCCCTGTCACGCGATCGACGCCGCCGACGCGGGCCATCGAGCGGCCGATCCAGGTCGTCTGCATCAGCGCTCTGATCGCGCAGCCGACGCCACGGCGCCGATGATGCGGCTATAGCCGCCGCACCGGCAGAGATTTCCCGCGAGACCGTTCTGGATCTCGTCCACGGAGGGATGAGGATTGGTCATCAGCAGGTACTTGGCAGCCATGATCATGCCTGGGATGCAGAAGCCGCATTGAACCGCGCCCGCGTCGATGAACGACTGCTGGAGCCGGTCGAGGCGTCCACCCGCCGCGAGGCCTTCGATCGTGACGACCTCCGCGCCCGCTGCCTCCACCGCCAGCACCAGGCACGAGGTCACGGCTCGTCCGTCGAGCAGCACCGTGCACGCGCCGCATTCCCCTTCACTGCAGCACTCTTTCGTGCCAGTCAGGCCCATCTGATCCCGCAGCGCCTCGAGCAGCGTATGGTGAGGTCTGACGTCGAGCGCGTGCTGTCGGCCGTTGACGACGAGCGTGATTGGAATGGCAGCTGGCACCATGCTGGTCACGTTCCTGCCAGGCGCAGCCGGTCCGTGGCGGCGTCGAGCGCTCGTCGGCTCATCACCGACAGCATCGCCACACGGTAGTCTCGACTGGCCCGTACGTCCGAAATGGGGGTCGACTGCGCAAGCAGGCGATCGAGTGCGGCCTCCTGCGACGCGCGGCTGCTTCCCCCAGTCAGCGCGCCAATGTCCCCCTCCGCTAAAGCTACGGCGGACAAGTCGTCCTCGACCACGAACGGGCGCGGTCCCACCGCGCCGAAGGCGAATCGTACTCGTCGGGACTCCGTCACGAGGCAGCACACATTAATCGTGGCCAGGTCGACACCGCGTCGTCGCGTCACGCGGCCAAACGCGGCGCCAGTCTTGTACGACGCGATCGGGAGATCGATGGACTCGACGAGCTCACCGGGGCCGAGCACCGTTCGACCCGGTCCGATGAAAAACTCATGCACCGGCACAAGGCGCGGTCCGGATGAGGCGATCACATTGACCGTGGCCCCGTACGCCAGCAGCACGGGCGCGGTGTCGGCAGCAGGCGATGCGTTGCTGATGTTCCCGGCCAACGTGGCCCGATTGCGGATCTGCACGGATCCGACGACCGCGGCGGCTTCGACAAGGGCGGGGAAGCGACGCCGGATGCGGTGGTCGGCGATGATGTCGGTCATGACCGCCCGGGCGCCGATTCGGAGACACCCTTCGGTTTCCACGATGTCGGCCCGCAGCTCCCCGATGTGCTTGACGTCGACGACGATCCTCGGCTTCATGTGGCCGAGCCGAAGCCGAACCAGCACGTCGGTCCCTCCTGCCAGTACTCTGGCGTCCGGACCATGCTCCACCAGCAAGCTCAACGCTTCGCTCAGGTCATTCGGCCTCGCATAGCAGAACGGTCTCATCTGGCTCGAGGCCGTCTGGCCGACGCCCGTGGTAAACCGAGCTCCAGCCTCGCCAGCCTGGCGCCGGCTTCTTCGAAACGTGGCAGCGCCAGCTCCTTGGCCTGCGGCACACGAATGCGTTGATAGGAATGCTCGAACTTCCACCGGACGTCGGCGGCCGTAAACCGGCCCGCGCGCACGAAACCCAGAAAGAGCTCGACGTTCGTGTCGAAGAAGCTCAGGCTGTCGGCAGCCTGCACCATATCGGCCTCGAGCCAGCCGCCGGTCTCGTGGGCCAGAATTAGCGTTTCGACGTGCCGCGCCAGGGCTTCGGATGCGCCGTGTTCGCGGAGCCAGGTTCCGACGATTTTCGCGCTGCGCTCCGAGTGCAGCCTGATGTAGACCGGATCGTTCAGCGACTGCATCTCTGGCGAGTCTGGCCCCGGAAACGCGCGCTCCATGTCATGCGTCAGTGTTGCCAACCGCACGGCTTCGTGCGATCCGGGCGCAAGCCGGTCCAACCAGGCAAGAGCACACACCAAGTGGTCTCTGTTGTATGGGTAAGTTTCAACTACCCACCGGCGCGCGGTCTCGACGAGGCTTGATTCAGTCATTCACCGTCGCTTCAAAGTGTGGTGATGGGGCGACTCTGCAGGAGCAGCAGCTCACCGCCGCGGAACGACCATTCGATATCCTGAGGGCTCCCCAGAAACGCCTCGACGCGTAGCCCCGTGGTCCTCAGCTCCTGGAGCTCCTCGACGCCGAGGACTCGTTCGGCGCCCTCTGCCTCGGAGAGCTCGACATGCCGTGTCCCCCCGTGGTCGACGTCATGCAGAACCGCGATCGACTGCACCGAGATGAGCTCGTTCACCACGGCCCCACTCTTCCGGTCGACCACGTAATGATCGGGTGTGATCATGCCGGACACGATTCCTTCTCCAAGCCCGAATACGGCCTCGATTACCATGTGATCCCGGCGTTTCCGGATCGGATCCACGGTGAACAACACGCCGCTCTTGTCGGCCAGGACCATCTCCTGCACGACGACCGCCATGCGCGTGTCCGACAGGGTGCCTTTCTCCGCGCGATAGAACAGCGCGCGCGGCGCGAAGTACGATGCCCAGCACTCCCGCACGTTGCGCGCCACCGCGTCGTCGCCCCGTACATTCAGGAAGGTCTCCTGCTGCCCGGCAAAACTGGCGGACTCGCCGTCCTCGCCGACCGCGCTCGATCGCACAGCGACCGGAATCCGGGAACCCAGGGCCTCGTACGCCCCGCGAATTACGGCGTGTAACTCTTCAGGCAGCGGACTGCCGACGATGATCGCGCGGACCTGATCCGACACGCTGTTGAGTGCAGTCGTGTCGTGGACGTCCAGCCTCTCCATCAGCGCGAGCACGACATCCCTCGCGCCGTGCTGCTCGAGAAACGACTGAAACGCGGCCGCGCACACGACAAACCCTCGAGGGACGGGCAGGCCCGCGCCGGCGAGGCGCGCGAGGCTCGCGCCCTTGCCGCCCGCGATGGCCGTCGCCTCGGCTGGAAGACCGTCGAACGGAGCGATCACGCACGTCTCGGCCGGAATAGATCACTCCTCGATGATCGCGACGGCGCGCACCGGAGCGGCCGTCGTATTGACCCATTTGACCGGCAGCACACTGAGTGTGAACCCATATGCCGGAAGCTTCTCCAGGTTCGTCATGTTCTCGAGGTGGTAGTACTCGCGCTGGAGCATGACGCGGTGCGCCTCCCAGAACTGCTTCCGCTCGAACATCGCCCACACCGGCGGGTCGAACGTCACGGCGTCGATGCCGGCGACCTTCACGCCTTGATCGAGCATCCAGTGTGTGGCCTCCGCAGTCATGCCGACCTGATCGGTCAGATACGCCTGCGAGTCCTGGATCGCACCGGCCCCAGTGTGGATGAGGACGATGTCGAGCGGTTTGAGCGTGTATTTGATCTTGGCGAGCGCCGTCTTCATGTCGTTGAGCGTGATGCCGGCGCCCTTTTCGAGGTGACGGAAATCCAGGCACACGCCGTCGCCGTAGCAGTACTCGATCGGTATCCCCTCAGGACCAGGCGCATCGTCTCTGAGATGGCGCAGTGAGTCGATGTGCGTGCCGATGTGGTCCCCGATCACAATCAGGTAGCTGGCGGTCAACCAGTCGACGCCGTGTTTGGCGGCGCCGATGCCGATGGCAAACTGCCGCCAGTCTTCATACATCACCATGGACGGCCGCACGACGCGCGGGAAGGTCACCATGTCGTTGTGCACCGGCATACTCAGATCGACGAGCCTTCGAGCCATGAATCGAGAAGCCTCCTCACGTGGCCGGCGGTCGGGGCCGCGTCACTGCGTCGCTGTGATCCCGCCATCGAGATAGAGCGTTTGTCCCGTGATGAAGCTCGACGCCGGTGACACGAAGAACTGAACGGCGCTGACGATGTCTCCGGTTTCGGCGATGCGTCCCATCGGAATGCGCGCGATGAGATTGCGGTAGAACTCGGGGTCGTCGAGCCAACGCTCGGCCTGGGGCGTGCGCGTGAACGTTGGCGCGAGCACGTTGACGTTGATCCCGTGCTCCGCCCACTCGGTCGCAAGCTGTTTGCACAGGATCGCCAACCCTCCCTTTGCCGCGCAGTAGGCGGCGAATCCGCGGCCGCGCAAGCCGAGCTGACTGCGCACCGATCCGAAGAAGACCAGCTTTCCACCGGTGCCCTGACGGATCATGTGCCTGGCCGCGGCCTGACCCTGGAAGAGCGCGGTCTTCAGATTCGCGCCGACGATGTAATCGAAATTCGCTTCGGTGACGCTACCAGCTCTTTCTTCCTGTTGTCCGCCGATGGCATCCACGAGGATGTCGAGCCGCCCGAAGTGATTGACCACTTCGTCGACCATGCGCTCGACGTCCGCCGGCGAGAGCGCGTCGAAGGTTGCGGCGACCGCGTCGTACCCGCATTGACGCAGCGCCTCCGCGCATGCGGCGGCCTTCTCGGGATTGTGACCGGCCACTGCCACGCGGGCGCCGATTGCCCCGAGCCCGTTGCAGACGGCTTGGCCGATGCCGCCATAGCCGCCGGTTACCAATGCGACTTTCCCGTCGACGCGGAACTGATTGACTTCCCGCGGCGCACTCATTGTCATTCGCGCGTCTCCGAGGAATAGAGAACCCGCCGAACGCCAGCGGGTGGCGTTGGAGCTCGGCGTGAATTTATCACACTCGACGCCCTAAGTTTCGATAACTCTTTGAATTTTCGATGAATTTTGGAGAACTACGATGCCAGG
>Ga0209382_10001664_pt1 | contig 34457 bp, 33 predicted proteins | sample SoiMetdeltSBSDD5_FD_187599 | JGI IMG/M metagenome (GOLD analysis project Ga0209382, IMG submission 187599) | Bulk soil microbial communities from a Populus tree surrounding site in Tennessee, USA - Soil MetaG P. deltoides SBSDD5 (SPAdes) (version 2) | ecosystem: Environmental > Terrestrial >... | reverse complement strand
ATCCCACCGTCGACCTGCGCCCGATCAAGGGCAACCCGCCCAGCCTGATCAACGTCCCGTCCGGGTGCGCCTTCCATCCCAGGTGCCCGTATGTGATGAGGAACCCCGGCCCGTGCGACATCGACATCCCGGAACTCCTCCCGGTACGGGAACCCGGGCACAAGGTGTCGTGCCATCTGCCGGAGGAACGGCGCAGGAACATTTATCGCGAAGAGGTCTCGGAAGTCGGTGTGGCCCTATGATTGGCGAGCAGCAGGTACCAGCCCAGGTCGAAAAGCGCAGCGGCGCCCCGCTGCTCGAGGTGCAGAACCTGACCAAGCACTTCAAGGTGCGCGGCGGGTTCCTGGGATCCAAGGCTTATGTGCAGGCGGTCGACGGGGTGTCGCTGAGCCTGCGCGCCGGTGAGACGCTGGGCCTGGTCGGCGAGTCGGGGTGCGGCAAGACGACGACCGGGCGCATGCTGGTCGGCCTGATCGAGCCCACCGCCGGGAGCATCCGGTTCGAGGGGCGCGACATCACGCGTGGGCGCTCCCGCAAGGACCGACAGGACATCCAGATCATCTTCCAGGACCCGTACTCGTCGCTGAACCCCCGGCACACCGTCGGCAAGATTGTCGCGATGCCCATGGTGGTCAACAACATCGTGCCGCCCGGCGGCGTGCGCAAGCGGGTGCAGGAGCTGCTCGAGCTGGTGGGCCTCAACCCTGAGCACTACAACCGTTTCCCGCACGAGTTCTCCGGCGGCCAGCGCCAGCGCATCGGTGTGGCCCGCGCGCTCGCCCTGCGCCCCAAGGTGATCGTCGCGGACGAGCCGGTGTCGGCGCTCGACGTCTCGATCCAGGCACAGGTGGTCAACCTGCTGCGCGACCTGCAGCGCGAGATGAATCTGGCGTTCGTCTTCATCGCGCACGACCTATCGATCGTGCGGCACTTCTGCGAGCGGGTCGGCGTCATGTACCTCGGCAAGCTTGTCGAGGTGGGCAACCGCGACCAGATCTACGGCGCCCCGGCGCACCCGTACACGCGGGCGCTGCTGTCGGCGGTCCCCGACGCGACGAAGATCGGTGAGTCGGCCGGCCGGATCCGGCTGCAGGGCGATGTGCCCACGCCGCTCAACCCGCCAAGCGGCTGCCGCTTCCGCACCCGCTGCTGGAAGGCGCAGGAGATCTGTGCGACGCAGGAGCCGCCGCTGAGCCTCAAGGAGGGCGGTTCGGTCGCCGCTTGCCACTTCCCGGAGTCGGGCAGGTTCCTGGAATAGTTTCCTCGGAATAGTTTCCTCGGAATGGTTTCCTCGGAATAGACCGTCAGCCGGCGGAGGCCCGCGCGGCGAGGAACGACGCGATGGCGGCCTCATCGAACGAAGGCAGGATCAATACCGACGGCGGCGTCTCGGCCTCGTCAAGCTCGTGGCGGGAGTAGACCTCGCTCTCGATGTCGCGCGGGCCGAGATAGCGCTCAGCGAGCGGCACTGGGACGCCGGCCCAGTCCCACGGCGCGATCGCGATCGCGGTCTGCACCACGTCGGGGCGGCGCGCACCCAGTAGCGCGGAAAGCCAACCGCCGTAACCGCTCCCGAGCGCCACGACGCGGGACAGGTCCAGATCGGAGTGCTTGTCGGCAAGCGCCCGCAGCGCGTCGATCTGATCGGCGGCGGCCAGGTCGGCCAGGCGGCGGTGGGTCACCTTCTCGAAGCTCGGGGAGACCCCCACGGTACCCCTGCCATCGACGAAGACCACCGCAAAGCCGGAAGCGATCCACGGCATGGCATCGGCAAATGCTTCATGATCCGCCCTTACCTGTTGCTCCGTGGGCGTTTGCGGCAGCATCAGCAGCACCGGCAGCCGGCGCCCGAAGACGTGGCCGGGCGGGTAGAGCACGGCGGTGGGCAGCTTGCGGTCGGTGACCCGCTCGACGGCGGGGTGCGTGGTGCTGATCGGCACGTGCCCGCTCAGCTCGGTGATCACGGTGCCCGCGTGCACCACGACCCACTGCGTCGTCTCGTGCTGCCAGGAGCGGAACCCGGTCACGACGGTGTCGCCGCCGGACTCGGCGGTGTGCCAGCCCGGCGCGGTCGTGAGGCGGTGCACCACCATCGCCCCGCTCGACGCGCCGCGCACGCGGTAGAGGTGCTGTTCGGCCGGTTCACCCTCGCTCGCCTCGATGAGCAGCTCGCCCAGCTCGCCACCGGCAGACCGCGGGCCAAGGCGCCCAACGACTCTGCGCACATAGAGCCCGGGCGGGGTCAGCAGCGTGCCGTCGGCGAACAGGCAGCGCGCGTCGTAGCCGTCGTGCGCGATCTCGCCGCCCACAAGCACCCGGCCATCGGCCAGATGCCTTGGCGTGCCTAGGATCGGGTTGACCCACCGCGGATCGGCCAGCTCTGCGTGGACCTGCGTCTCGCCGGTGCGCCGGTCGACCGCAAGCACCAGGCCGTGCGACTGGGAACGCCGCAGCACCGTGATGAGCGGGCTGCCGTCCACCCAGCGGACTATGCCCAGATAGGGATAGATCTCGCGATCCCAGTGCACGTCCACCCAGCCGCCGTCTAGGTCGAGCAGGTGCAGCGATACCTGATCGGCCTGCACCCGGGAGGCGAGGATGCACTCCCCGTCTGGCGCCCACCACCAGCCCTGGTGCCGCCCGAAATAGCCGCATGCCTCGTCGCGCTGGCCCCAGCACACGCCCTCCTCCTCGCCCGCGAGGAGGTCGTCGCTGCCGTCCTCACGGATCACGCGCAGCGTGCCCTCTGTCAGGTAGCCGATGCGGCGGCCGCTCGGGTCGGGCCGCGCCCGCGCAGCCGGTCCCGGCGTGCGCAGCTCGGTCACCTCCCCCTTGACCAAGAGGCTGAGCCGCCCGTCGCTTTCCCACACCAGCGTTTCCCCGGTCCGGTCGGCCCCATAGTCGTCGATGCCTGCGCCAATCTCGCGCACGTGCCCGCCGGGCACGTCGCAGACGCGCAGGACACCGGCTTCCAGATGCCAGACCCGCATGCCGTCCCCGCTAACGGTGACCTCAGCCCCCATAGGCCGCATGGTATCCACGTTCTGGGGCGTGTCGGGCGGGAATGGCAGGCATGGCTATCCTCTGGGCGGCGAGCCCGCAGGCAAGCGGCCTATCGTCTGGGGCGGCGAGCCTGCGAGCCGCGGGTGAGGAGCCGGCGCCGACGTCCGCCGCGGGGAGGCACGACCCGCCGCAGGCAAGCGGCCTATCGTCTGGGGCGGCGAGCCTGCGAGCCGCGGGTGAGGAGCCGGCGCCGACGTCCGCCGCGGGGAGGCACGACCCGCCGCAGGCAAGCGGCCTAGAGTGGGCCTATGCCCCGTAGCATTCTTTTCGTTCACGCCCATCCCGACGACGAGTCGATCGGCACCGGCGCCACGATGGCGCACTACGCCGCGTCCGGGGCGCACGTCACGCTGGTGACCTGCACGCTGGGGGAAGAGGGCGAGATCCACGTGCCCGAGCTGGCGTTGCTGGCGCCGGAGGAGGCGGACCAGCTGGGCGGTTACAGGCTCACCGAGCTCAGGGCGGCGTGCGCCGCCCTGGGTGTGTCGGATCATCGATTCCTTGGTGGTGCCGGCCGGTACCGCGACTCCGGCATGATGGGCACTCCGGCCAACGAGAATCCTCGATGCTTCTGGCGGGCGGATCTCGACGAGGCCGCCGGTCACCTGGTGGAGATCATGCGCGAGACCCGACCGCAGGTGCTTGTCACCTACGACCCCAACGGGTTCTACGGGCATCCCGATCACATCCAGTCCCACCGGGTGGCGATGCGGGCGGTGGAGCTGGCCGGAGACGCCGCGCCGAAGAAGGTCTACTGGACCGCGATGCCTCTGAGCGTCCTCAAAGCTGGCGTCGAGCTGTTCGCCGAGTCGGAGAACAACCCCTTCGCAGAGATCACCGACGTTACCCAGTTCCCGTTCGGCACGCCCGACGAGGACATCGCGGCGTGCATCGACGGGTCCGATCATCACGACGCCAAGGTCGCGGCGCTTCGTGCCCATGCCACACAGATCCCCGCGAACTCGTGGCTTTACTCGATCGCCGGCAACTTCGGCCAGGAATTTATGGGCATCGAACACTACACGCTGGCGATCGGGGAGAGGGGCCCGGCCGCGGGGCCCAACGGGTGGGAAGACGATCTGTTTGCGGGCCTTTGATGCCGCGTTGCGCATGATCGGGGGCTGCGTCGCGGTGGCGTTGGGAGCGATGACCGCCGTGCTCGAGGCGGTCTCCACGCCCTACTTCTGGGCCATCCCCGCGGCCGCCGCCATGGTCGGCAACCTGGTGCTTTACTGCTTCGCGCAGTACACGGTGGCCCGGACGTGGGCCTGGATGCTCTCCGCCGCGCCCTGGTCCCTCATCATGATCATGGCGGTGGGGTCGACCGGCGAGGGTGACCTCATCGCCAACTCGTGGACCGGGTTAGCCACGTTCGGCTTCGGGGCTATGGGATTCCTTGTCCCCGCGGCGGTCTGGCCTCTCTCCAAATGGGTGCTAAAGCCGTAGCGTTTCGTCGATGGACATGGCTAGGAAATCGAGGGCGTGCGGCCACAGGCTGGGCGAGGGTGCTTCGCCGCCTCGGCGCTGCGCAAGGCACGCCCGGATCAGGTCGTGCCATTCCTCGTCGAAGACGGTCAGCGCGTACTCGCCCGCGCCGCTCTTCGAGGTGATCGCCCGGGTGGCCAGGGTGTAATGCAGGCGAGGCACGCCGAGCACCACCCACATCATGCCGCCCGGGAACGGCTCCAGATCATAGGCGCCGCCACGCTTTAGCAGGTCCCGCCAGTATTCCTCCACATTTCCACGGGTCCATCTGGCCAGCTCGGCAGGATCGCGCCAGATCTCAAGGTCGCCCAGTTCCGGGCCGCCGCAACGGATCCCGTTGCCCGCCAGGCTGTGCCAGGTGACCGGGTTCTGCTCGAACCGGCCCGGCTCGTGCAGGCGGCGCTCGCGCGCGAAGTGGGTCGGCGCGAGGTCGACGGGTCCGGCCGCGAGCTGCGCCGTGGTGAGGTAGATGCCGTCGAATACCGGGCCCGGCAGGCTGCGGTGCACCGAGTCGAGCGCGGCCTTGTCCAGCGGCCTGTCCACGATCGCCACAAAGTCGATGTCGCTGTGCGGCGGGTGGAAGTCTCCCAACGCGACAGAGCCGTACAGGTACAGGCCATCGATCAACCCTACGGTCGAGGCGAGATACGCGTCGACCGCCGCGCGCACGTTTGGATCAAGAGACATGGCCGACCGTACATCACTCCAGCGCCGAGCCGGCAAAAGAAAAGGGCGGCGAAGAGGTGAAGCGAGACAAGTTCGGCTGGCGGTACGATGCTGAGCCACGAGTCACGTGTGGGACTTGATGGAGGAGCGAAATGTTTCAGCGGTGGCGGGCCGTCGGCATCCTGACCCTAGTGCTGTTCGCGATCAACGTCGGCGGGAGATGGGCGGCCAAGCTGCTCAAGGCCGAGAACCAGGCGGCGCTTGACGACAAGAAGACCATGGCGGGGATCGTGTTGATCGTCCTGGTGGGGATGGTGTTCGTGGCCATGACCGTGTACTGGGGACGGCTGAGACCGTTCGCCAGGGTGGCCCAGGACCTGGGGGCGGCGGCGCTGGCGTCGTGCCTGCTCGCGATTCTTGTGGGGCCGTTGACGGTGGGCGAATCGCCGTTCGCCAACGGGGCCGGGGCGTTCTTCTCGCAGATCTGGGTCTGGGGTGGTCTGGCCGTTGGAGGGACCCTGCTGGGGTACATGGGGTTGGTGGCGTTTGCGGCTGACTACCGGTCGCGGCAGTTGAAGCGGTTTGCGGAGCGGGCGAAGGCCATCCCTAAGCGGGTCGCCAGGGGCTGATGTCAGTGCATGGGGGTGGCCGGGGGTGGGTCCCGGAAAGATGGTCCGTTGCGGGAGTGCAGCTGGAGCGAGGTTTGGGCGGCGTTGCGGGTTCTTTTAGCTTTCCGGGACCCACCCCAGGCCACGCTTAGGCAAGGGTGCGCAACTTCCGATCACCCGTGCGGGCGGTAGCGGGTGTAGGTGTGGTGGGTGGCGAAGCCCAGGGATTGGTAGAGGGCGATGGCGGGAGCGTTGTCCTCTTGGACCTGGAGGTAGGCGCGCCGGGCGGCGTGTAGCCGGCCCCAACGGGCGAGGGCGCCGACGGCGGCGCGGGCCAGGCCTTGGCGGCGGGCTGAGGGGGCGGTTTCCACATGGAAGATGCCCAGCCAGGAGCGGGTGACGGTGCCTCGGGCCATGGCGAGCAGGGGCGGCCGTTGTGGGTACCCGATGAAGGTGATTTTGCAGACGTGCGTCAGGACGTGGAGCGCGGCGGGGGGAAGGGGGCCGCGGCGTCCGGCGATAATGCCGAGCATTTCGGGGGTCGGGCTGGGTGAGTGGTGGAAGGCCGGCGAGGGAGGGGTTGCGGCTACGAGGTCGGGGAGGTCGATGGCCATCACGAGGGAGCTGACGACCGGTTGCCAGCCATGGGTGGTGAGGGCGCGGGCGACGGGGCGGCCGAGGGGGAGCGGGACGTCGAATTGTGGCGGAAGGTTGTGGCGCTGGTAGAAGTCGGTGACCTTGGCCAGAGCCTGGGAGAAGGGCATGCCGGGGTTGCCCAGGGGGAGGACGGAGTTGGCGCGGCCGGCGTAGCCGTCGGAGGCGCGAAGGAGCCAGTCGCCGAGCTGTTCCACGTGCAGGGCGGGCATGGCCTCGGCGGCGGCGCGTTCGAGGCCGGGGATGTCCGGGACTCGTTTGGCGCGATGTACTTCGTCGAGTGGCACACGAACCGGGCCGTTTAGGGTCACTATCGTGAGGTGGGAGTCGGTGAGTTCGGACAACTCGCCCAGGAGGTCGGTGAAGAGGGCGCCGACTCGCCTGCGCACGACCACCCTTGAACCCAGATCACGCTTAGCCAACACTAATTACCGACCTCCCGAACCGGGATACTAGGCTGGCCCTTAATACGCGTGGAAGGAACGACCCCGTGACCTACATCATCGCCGAGCCGTGCGTGGACTTGCTGGACAAGGCCTGCATCGAGGAATGTCCGGTTGACTGTATCTATGAGGGCAACCGGATGCTCTACATCCACCCGGATGAGTGCGTGGACTGCGGGGCTTGCGAGCCTGTCTGCCCGGTCGAGGCAATCTTCTACGAGGACGACGTGCCGGAAAACTGGAAGGACTTCACCGACGCCAACTACAAGTTCTTTGAGGAGCTTGGGTCTCCGGGCGGGGCCTCCAAGATTGGCAAGATCGACTCGGACGCGCCGTTCATCGCGGCACTGCCGCCGACTGGCCGGGAGCCGGCGCACTGAAGCGTTCGGAAGGGCTCCCAGGGTTCCCGTGGGACCTGCTGGAACCGGCGAAGGCGAAGGCGGCCGCACACCCGGGTGGCTTGATCGACCTGTCGATGGGGACGCCGGTCGATCCGGTGCCCGGGGTGGTGCGGCGGGCGTTGGCGGAGGCGTCGGATTCGCCGGGCTATCCGTTGACGGCGGGGAGTCCGGCGCTGCGCGAGGCGATCACCGGCTGGGTGGCGCGGGAGTGTGAGGCGGCCCTGGGGTTCGGGGTGTTGCCGACGATCGGGTCCAAGGAGCTTGTCGCGTGGCTGCCGACGCTGCTCGGGGTGGGTCCGGGCGGCACGGTGGTCATTCCGGAGATCGGTTATCCCACCTATGAGGTGGGTGGGCGGCTCGCCGGCGCGGAGGTCGTCAGGTCAGACGGGCTCGTGCCGGGCGGGCTGGTGTGGATTAACTCGCCGTCGAATCCGACGGGAAGGGTCCTCTCAAAGACGCGCTTAAGGGAGATCGTGGCGTGGGCGCGCTCGACGGGTGCCGTGGTCGCTAGCGACGAGTGCTACCTGAGCCTGGGGTGGTCGGGTGAGGTGCCGTCGATCCTGTCGGTGTGCGACGGGGACTTTACGAATGTCCTTGCGGTGCACTCGCTTTCCAAGCGCTCCAATCTGGCGGGTTATCGAGCCGGGTTTGTCGCGGGGGACGCGGAATTGGTGCGTGAGCTGCTTGAGGTGCGTAAGCACGCCGGGATGATCGTGCCGGCGCCGGTGCAGGCGGCGATGATCGCCGGGCTGGGCGATGAGGCGCACGTGGCTGAGCAGCGTGAGCGGTACAGGGCACGGCGGGAAGTGTTGTGGGCGGCGGTGACCAAGGCCGGGTTCACCGTGGAGGGCAGCGAGGCGGGCCTGTTCCTGTGGATCACGCGGGGGCGGGAGTGCTGGTCCGAAGTGGACTGGTTCGCCGAGCGGGGCATCCTGGTGTCGGCGGGCTCGGTCTACGGGCCTGCGGGCGAGAGTTACGTGCGACTCGCCTTGACGGAGACCGATGAGCGGGTTAAGGCGGTCGGCGAGCGGCTCTAAAGTAAGAGTTGTGTATGTCGCCAAGGTCAAGCTGGAGAACGTCCGCGGGTTTCACGACGCCCGCCGGGTCGACCTTGACCTGGCCCGCACGGATCACGACTCGTACGCCGGGTGGACGGTCGTGGTTGGGCACAACGGTTCCGGCAAGACGACGCTGCTGCGGGCGATCGCGCTCGCGTTGGCCGGGCCGGAGGCGTGCCGGACGCTCGCGGGAGACGCGGCGAGCTGGGTGTCGGCCGGGCGGGAGCGTGGCGGGGTCGAGCTTGACCTGGTCGGCGGGCTCTATGTGGGGCTGACGCTGAGCAGCGACGGGATCGAGGTCGAGAGCAACATCGCGCGTGCAGACTTCCTGTGCGTCGGTTATGGACCGTACAGGCGGCTGGGCGGTGGGACCGCTTTGACACAGTCTGGTGCGCTGGCGCGCCTGGCGGGGCTGTTCCGCGAGGATCTTTCGCTGTCCGAGTCGGTGACCTGGCTCATCGGCCAGCACCAGCGGGCGCAGGAGAAGCGTCCCGGCGCGGCCGAGGTGCGCGCCGCGGTCCTGGCGGTGCTGGGCGACGGGCTGCTGCCAGGGGTCATAGACCCCGCGGACCTGCAGGTGGCGATCAGGGAGATGGGCGAGGCCGACCGCACGATGGCGGCGATGGTCATCGACCTGCTCAGGCACATGCACCAGGCCTATGGCCGGCTGGACCTGGATCCCGAGCGTCCCGCGGTCACGGCGCCCGGCGTGGTACTGATCGATGAGGTCGAGGCTCACCTGCATCCGGTGTGGCAGCAGCGACTAGGGCAGTGGCTCAAGCGGCATTTCCCGGCCGTCCAGTTCCTGGTGACGACGAACAGTCCTCTGGTGTGCCAGGCCGCCGATCCGCGCGGGCTGATCCGGTTGCCAGCGCCCGACGAGCAGCGGGCGCCCTATGTGGTGGAGGACGACCTGTACCGCCGGGTCGTGTTCGGCAGCGCCGAGGACGTGCTGTTGTCGGACCTGTTCGAGGTGGACAGCCCCTATTCGCCGCAGGCGCGTCTGCTCCGGCAGGAGCTGGTGGATCTGGAGCTCAAGGTGCTCGACGGGAAGGCCAGCGAGATCCAGCTCGCGCGTTACCGGGAGTTGCAGGAGTTGCTGGTGAGTTCCCCGGCGGCGCGGGCGCTGGAGATCGAGGCGCGGTTGGTTCGGGAAAAGGCGCGGCGCGGGTCGCGATGATCTATATCCGCCGGATCCCGCTGCCCGGCCCGCTGGCCCAGCAGCTGGCCGCGCTCACCGCGATCCTGGAAGGGCACGGGGCGCACGCCCGGCAGCACGCCCGCACGCTGTGGAACAGGAGCCGTGAACCGCGGCGGGGTTTGAAGGCCGCCTTGAATCTGATGGCGCCCGGCTACCAGCGCTGCATGTACTGCGGCGACAGCGAGGGCACCAGCGTCGATCACTTCGAGCCGATCGCGCGTAACCCTCTGCGCACCTTCGACTGGCTGAACCACCTGCTGGCCTGCTCGTTCTGCAACAGCAACCAGAAGGGCAGCCGTTTCCCGGTCGATGAGGCCGGGCGGCCGCTGCTGATCGACCCGTCGCTGGAGGACCCGTTCGATCACCTGGCGCTGAGCCTGGCGGTGGGCGAGTACCGCGCCCGCACCCCCAAGGGCACGGCCACCATCGACGTCCTCGGCCTGAACCGGGCCGTGCTCGTGTCCGGGCGCCTGCAAGCCAGATACGTTGTGGGGCAAGCGTTGCGGGTGTGGCGGTCGGGCCAGAAGGTGGGCGACGGGCGCGAGCAGGCGCGGCAGATCGCGACGATCCGCATGCAGCCGCTGGCCGATGTGCACCAGGCGATGCTGCACTACGCCGTCACGGACGCGGCCCAGCACCTGTTCGCCGGCGAGGCCGATCTGCTCGACATCCTGCGCGACCCCGAGCTGCGATCCTCACTGTTGCGGTCCTCATTGTGAGGCCACCGACCGCAGCAGGGTGGTGCGGGCGTAGGAGTCGGGGGCGGCGCCGGCTTGGGCGATAACGGTGCCGTCGGGGGCCCAGATGGCGGAGTTGGCGGCGGTCTCGGCGAAGCCGCCGCCGGTCGGGCCGGCGAAGCTGGCGATGACGACCCACACGCCGTGCTCGGTGGCGATTCGGTGGGCGCGCTCGGCCTGGAGCGAGGCCTCGGATGCGTGCTTGACCGTGCCCGCCACGTAGGCGTCGATGCCAAGGGCGGCAGTGTCGTAGGCGTGTTGCGGGACGCCGGTGTCCTTGCAGATGGCCAGGCCGAGGCGCCAGCCGTCGACGCCTATCACGGCCGGGGAAAGACCCGGTGAGAACCGTTGCGCCTCAACGTCTCCCAGCCACATCTTGCGATAGGCGACGGTGACGCCGGATCCGTCGATGGTGAGCATGGCGATGTACGGACCGCCGATGGGGGCGCCGACCAGAGCCACGGAGCCGGTGGCGGCGCAGGCGTCGACGATCGGGGCGAGGCGCGGATCCACCGGATCCAAAGGATCGGCATCAAGCTCGTAGCCGGTGAGAGACAGCTCGGGGAAGACCACGACCCGGGCGCCCGCGGAAAGGACGGCCAAGGCGTGAGCCTGTGCGTTGGCGGCGACGTCGTGTGCGGCGATCGGTGGCTGGGCGGCGGCGATCCTGAGCCCGTCAGTCATTGGCGTGCAGCGCGGCGTTGAGGGTGATGCCCTTGCCCGAGCGCGGCCGCGCCTCCAGCGCCCCGGTCACCGAGTTGCGCAGGAACAGCACGTTGGAGGCGCCCGAGAGCTCAGCGGCCTTGACCACAGTGCCATTCCGAGGGCCGGTCTCGACCAGGGTCACCTTCGACCCGGCCGTGACGTAACATCCCGCCTCGACCACGCAGTCGTCGCCGAGCGCGATGCCGATGCCCGCGTTGGCGCCGATCAGGCTGCGCTCGCCGACGGAGATGACGATCTGCCCACCGCCCGACAGCGTGCCCATGATCGACGAGCCTGCGCCGACGTCGGAGCCCTCGCCCACGACGACGCCGGAGGAGATGCTGCCCTCCACCATCACGGTGCCGAGCGTGCCCGCGTTGAAGTTCACGAAACCCTTGTGCATCACGGTTGTGCCGGGCGCCAGGTACGCGCCGAGCCTCACCCGGTCGGCGTCGGCGATCCGGACACCGCCGGGCACCACGTAATCCGTCATGCGCGGGAACTTGTCGACGCCGTAGACCGCGAGGTGGCGACCGGCGGCCCGCTCGATCAGGCGCAGCTCGTCCACCCGCTCGGGCGGGCACGGGCCGGCCGACGTCCAGGCCACGTTGGCCAGCAGCCCGAAGACGCCGTCGAGGTTGGCCTGATGCGGCCGGATCAGCCGGTGCGACAGCAGGTGCAGGCGCAGCCACGCGTCAGCGATGTCGGCCGGGGGCGCGGCCAGCGATCCGATCATCGTCTCGACCTGCTCCACCCGCAACCCTGGCAATGCCGGCTCCGCGACCTTGGGCAAGGCCTTCCGCGGCGGTGTTCTTTCAAGACCGAGGTGGGGGTACCAGATGTCGAGCACCTGTGAGTCTGAAAGCGTGGCCAGTCCGAGGCCCCAAGCAGGCTGGTCGAGATGCATAAACGTAGGCTACCGCCATGGATTCCCCGCTGAGGTCGCAGGTCCTGGCCGATCCCGTCGCGCTCACCCGGGCCCTGGTCGACATCGAATCGGTCTCGGGCAACGAGAAGGAGATCGCCGACGCGGTCTTCCACGCGCTGGTGCCGCTGGAGCACCTGACGGTGCAGCGGATCGGGCACACGGTGATCGCGCGCACGCAGCAGGGCGCGGCGCAGCGGGTGGTGCTCGCGGGGCATCTGGACACCGTGCCACTCGCCGGCAACTTTCCGTCCACAATGGACGAGAAGCGGATCTACGGCTGCGGCACCTCGGACATGAAGAGCGGCACGGCGCTGGCGCTGCACCTGGCGGCCACCGCGCCGGAGACCAGGTTCGACGTCACCTACTTCTTCTACGAGTGCGAGGAGGTCGAGCACGCGCGCAACGGCCTCAACAGGGTGGCCGCCTCCCAGCCGGAGCTGCTGCGGGCCGACTTCGCGGTGCTGCTCGAGCCGACGTTCGGCCTGGTCGAGGCGGGTTGCCAGGGGACCCTGCGGGCGATGGTGACGGTGCCGGGGCGGCGCGCCCACTCGGCCCGCTCGTGGCTGGGGCACAACGCCATCCACGCGACGGCCGAGCTGCTGGCGCTGCTGCGCGACTACTCCGCCCGCGAGGTGGACATCGACGGCTGCCTGTATCGCGAAGGGCTTAACGCCGTGCGTATCGGCGGTGGGGTCGCCGGCAACGTGATCCCCGACAGGTGCGAGGTCGAGGTGAACTTCAGGTTCGCGCCGGACCGCAGCGAGGAAGAAGCCGCCCGGCACGTCAAGGAGGTGCTGGGCGGCTTCAATGTGGAAATCGCCGATGTGGCCGGTGGCGCCCTACCAGGCCTGGGAGCCGAGCCGGCCAGGGCGTTTATCGGGGCGGTCGGCTCGGCGCCCAGAGCCAAGCTGGGCTGGACGGACGTTTCCAGGTTTGCGGCATTGGGCATCCCGGCGCTCAATTACGGCCCAGGCGATCCGAACCTCGCACACACACGGGAGGAGCACGTGGAGATCGAGAAGATCGAGGCGGGCGCCGAGGTGCTAAGGCGTTGGCTCGTCGGGTGAGGCCGCCTCGACCGGCAGGTCCGCTTCGGCGAGCGCCGTGGCCACGGCGATGCGGCGCGCAACCACCTGTGCCCTGATGCGTTGCCGCATCTGCTGTCTCTGTCGCTGCAGGTCGGTACGGTTGGTCACGGTGATCGCCTCCTCCGCGATGCGATGCGCTGCCCCGCCTTTGGTCTAAAGACGCCTAAGCCTCTCGAACGGTTGCGGGTTTTGCATGTGAATTACCTGAGTGGCGGCTGTCTTACCCACCTTGGTTACGTGCCAAACGATCCAAAATGGCTAGGGTTATTGGCATGAATGACGGCAATCACAGACCCGGTGATGCGGAATCGGAGAGGTCGGGCCTTCGGCCGGCCAGACGCGATACCGGACAGCCGCCCGAGCGGCATCGCGGTCCTGTGACGTTGCGCCGGGAGGCCGCCGGAGGCGGCACGGCGGACCAGGCACTGCTCGACTCGCGTGGCCGTCCGGATTGGAAGGTCAAGGATGCGTGGCGCACGCTGCGGATCCTCAGCGAGTTCGTCGAGGGGTTCGACACGCTGAGCGATCTTCCCTCGGCGGTGAGCGTGTTCGGTTCCGCCCGGAGAAAGGCCGGCTCGCCCGAGTGCGAGCTGGCCGAGCGGCTGGGCGGGGCGCTGGCGCGCGCCGGGTTCGCCGTGATCACCGGCGGTGGCCCGGGGGTGATGGAGGCCGCCAACAAGGGATGCGCCGAGGCGGACGGGCTGTCGGTCGGGCTGGGCATCGAGTTGCCGTTCGAGCAGGGCATCAACGAGTGGGTGGAGCTCGGCATCGACTTCCGCTACTTCTTCGCCCGCAAGACCATGTTTGTCAAATATGCGCAGGCGTTTGTCGTGCTGCCCGGCGGGTTCGGCACGATGGACGAGCTGTTCGAGGCCCTGACGCTGGTACAGACGGGCAAGGTGACGCGCTTCCCGGTGGTGCTGATGGGCGTGGCGTACTGGAGCGGGCTCATCGCTTGGATGAAGGAGAACATGCAGGCCAACGGCATGATTGACGGTGATGATCTGGATCTGCTGCTGGTGACGGACGACGTCGACGAGGCGGTGCAGCACATCCTTGACGCCGATGCTTCGCTCTGACGTGTTGCAATAACGCCGTGAGTGTTCTGCGGTGGAGGCTGGTGCGGGCGCCGCGGCCCGCGCCGGCCCCGTCGACCCTCGACCCGGTGCAGCTCGGCGTCACCGCTCACACCCGCGGCCGGCTGCTGGTGCGCGGCCCGGCCGGCACCGGCAAGACCACGACGCTGATCGAGTGTGTCACCCGCCGCATCGCCGAAGGCGTTGACCCGCAACGCATCCTGGTGCTCACCTACAGCCGGCGCGGCGCCTGGCGGCTGCGCCAGCAGATCGAGGAGCGTATTGCGGGCGGGGGCGTGCGGCACGAGCCGATCGTCCGTACCTTCCCGGCGTACGCCTTCGGCCTGCTGCGCCGCGCCGCCACGATGGCCGGCGAGCCGCCGCCCCGGCTGCTGTCCGGCCCGGAGCAGGACCTGGTGATCCGCGAGCTGCTGCCCGGGGTGCGCTCGAAGTGGCCGGAGAACCTGCTGCCTGCCCTGGGCACCCGCGCCTTCGCCGAGCAGCTGCGCGACCTGTTGCTGCGGGCTGCCGAGCGCGGGGTACGCGCTGACGATCCACTGTGGACATCGCGGGAGGACTGGGCGGCGGCGGCCCGGTTCCTGCACGAGTACGAGCAGACGCTGGCGCTGCGCGACGCCGCCACCCGCGGCTCCGTCGGCTTCGACCACGCCGAGCTGGTGCAGGCCGCCACCAGCACGCTGATCGCCGACACGCAGCTGCTCGACTCCGAGCGTGGGCGGCTAGACATCATCTATGTAGATGAGCTGGCCGACACCGACCCGGCGCAGATCGAGCTGCTCAAGCGGGTCGCCATCAACATCGTCGCGTTCGTCGACCCGGAGTCGTCAACGTTCGCCTTCCGCGGAGCCGATCCGGAGATCGCCTGGAAGTTCGGGGACCACTTTCCCGGTACCCACGAGGTGGTTTTGGAAAGGGTTTATAGAGGCCAACCAGCGGTGGAGGGCTACGCGATGCGCAGCCGGGGCAGCGAGGCGGCCTATGTGGCGCAACGGTTGCGCCGGGCGCACCTGGAGGAGGGCGTGCCTTGGTCGCGCATGGCCGTGATCCTGCGGTCGCCCGCCAGCCAGCTGCCCGGCTACGAGCGGGCGCTGCGCCATGCCGGGGTGCCGACCGCGGTCCTTGCCGAGGACCTGCCGATCCATCAGCTGCCGGCGGTCAAGCCCTTGCTGCTGTTGCTGCGCTGCGCGCTGAACCCGGAGGAGCTGACCGAGGAGGCGGCGGTGGCGTTGCTGCACTCGCCGCTGGGCGGGGCTGACCCGCTCGCCGAACGCAAGCTGCGCCAAGGGTTGCGGGCTTTGGCCGGTTCCGGATACGCCACTGGCGACCTGCTGGTGGACACGCTCAACGACCCGACCGAGCTGGCGGCGCTGGAGCGGCGGTGGGCCCAGCCCGCGGTGCGGGTGGGAAAGCTGCTGAAGGTGGCGCGCGAGGCGACGGGGACCGCCGAGGAGGTGCTGTGGGCGGTGTGGCGTGCCAGTGGCCTGGCCGATCGCTGGGCCGCGATCGCGACCCGCCCCGCGAGCGGCGCCGAGGGGCTGCGCCGCGCCGAGGCCGCCGACCACGATCTCGACTCGATCCTCGTCCTCTTCGATGCCGCCGCCCGTTTCACCGACCGGCTTCCCGGCGCCCGCATCGACACGTTCCTCGAACACGTGCAGGGGCAGGAGATCCCGGGCGACACCATCGCCGACCGGGGTGACCGCGGCGAGGCGGTGCGGCTCCTGACCGCGCATGCGGCCAAGGGCCTGGAGTGGGATTTCGTGGTCGTGGCCGGCGTGCAGGAGGGGATCTGGCCGGACCTGCGGCTGCGTGGCAGCCTGCTCGGCTCGGAGCAGCTGGTGGACGAGGTGGCGCAGCGGGTGGCGCCGGGCGCCAAGGCGCAGCGGCTGGCCCAGACCACGGCGCTGCTGCGCGAGGAGCGCCGGTTGTTCCACGTCGCGATCACGCGGGCGCGAAAGCGTGTGCTCGTCACCGCGGTCGACTCGGGTGCGGTGGGCGGTTCGGAGGGTGAGGACCGGCCTTCCCGCTTCATGCTCGAGCTCCCCGATGTGGAGACGCCTGAGGTGGAGGTAGTGCGGCCGCAGCGCCCGCTGACCCTGGCTGGTCTCGTGGCCGAGCTGCGCGTGGCGGCGATTGACGGAGACGCCGACGCCGCAAGAGAACTGGCGCGCCTGGCGAAGGCCGGCGTCCCCGGCGCCGACCCCGACCAGTGGTGGGGCCTGCCGACGCTGTCGGACGAGCGGGCCATCTATGAGGACTCGGTACGCATCACACCGTCCACGATGGAGAGTGCGCTGCGGTGCGGCCTGCGCTGGCTGCTAGAGCGGCACGGCGGCGCGGCACCGGCCACCGGCGCTCAGGGCATCGGCAACCTCGTGCACGCCGCCGCGATGCTCGCCGAGGAAGCCAAGACCGATCCCGCGGTGATGATGGACTACATCGCCGGGCGCTTCGACACCATCGAGCTTGCCGCGAAATGGTTGGTGGGGCGGGAAAAGGAGCGGGCCGCTCAGATGGTGGACAAGCTGGTGCGCTGGCTCGCCGAGAACCCGCGGCGGCTGCTGGCCATCGAGCGCGAGTTCACCGTGCGGCTGGAGGGCGAACCGTCGATCGAGCTGACCGGTCGCGTGGACCGCCTGGAGGTAAACGAGCAGGGCGAGCTGGTCGTCATCGATCTCAAGACCGGCAAGACCACCACCGCGACCGCCGCCGAACTACCCGAGCACCCGCAGCTGGGCGCCTATCAGGTGGCGGTGGAGGAGGGCGCCTTCGACGAGGGCGACGTCAGCGGCGGCGCCTCGCTGGTGCAGCTGGGCACGACCCACAAGGACGCCAAGGAGCAGGAGCAGGAGGCGTTGCGGCAGAGCGAGGATCCGCGCTGGGCGCACGCGATGGTGCACCGCACCGCCGACACCATCGCCGCCTCGACCTTCGTGGCCAAGGCCAACGACAGTTGCCGGATCTGCCCGGTGCGTTCGAGCTGCCCCGTGTCGGGCAAGGGGCGTCAGGTGATCGAGCCATGAACGGTGCCATGACTCCGGTTTCTGAGGGTCCACGCTGGACGCCGCAGGAGCTGGCGGCCAGGCTCAACCTACCGCAGCCGACCGGCGAGCAGGCGGCCGTCATCGCGGCGCCGGTGAAACCGCTGCTGGTGGTGGCGGGCGCGGGAAGCGGCAAGACCGAGACGATGGCTGCGCGGGTGCTGTGGCTGGTGGCCAACGGTCACGTGCTGCCGGAGCAGGTGCTGGGCCTGACCTTCACCCGTAAAGCGGCCGGGGAGCTGGCCCACCGCGTGCGTGTCCGGTTAGGACAGTTGCAGCGGCACGTCGGTGAGCTGGACGGGGAGCCCACCATCTCGACCTATCACTCTTTCGGGGCACGGATCGTGACGGAGCACGGGTTGCGCTGCGGGTTCGAGCCCGCCGCAAGGCTTCTGACCGAGGCGTCGTGCTGGCAGATCGCCGACGAGGTGGTGCGCAAGTACGACGGGGACATGTCGCATGTGGAGGCGGCCCCGAGCACTGTCGCCAACGCCGTCCTGGCGCTCGCCGGGGAGATGGCCGAGCACCTGATCGAACCGGACGAGCTGGCCGCCTGGACCGGACGCTTCCACGCCGCTATCGCGGAGAAACCCGGAAAGCCCATGGCCGAGGTGGTCAAGCTGCTGGCCAAGCAGCGCGCTCGTCTGCAACTCCTGCCGCTTGTCAGGGGGTACCAGCAGCGGAAGCTCGCGATGGAGGCGATGGATTTCGGCGATCAGATGTCCCGCGCGGCGCGCGTGGCGCGGGACCATCCCGAGGTCGGGGCGGCGGAGCGGGACCGCTTCCGGGTGGTGCTGCTCGACGAATACCAGGACACCAGCCACGCGCAGGTGGTGCTGCTGCGCTCGCTGTTCGGGGATGGGCATCCGGTGACCGCGGTCGGGGACCCCTGCCAGTCCATCTACGGGTGGCGGGGCGCCAGCGCGGGCACACTCGACCGGTTCCCGCTCGAGTTCCCGACCGACGACGGGCAGCCGGCGACAAGGATGTCGCTGAGCCGCAGCTTCCGCAACCGCAGCGAGATCCTTTCGGTGGCCAACAGGATCTCCGAACCGCTGCGCATGGGCGGTAGGCCCGAAGAGCAGGGGGGCGGGAGGAACATTGTGTCGGTGGTGTCGTTGACCTCGGGCAGCGACGACCCCGGATATGTCGTCTGTGGACTGCTGGAGACCTACCGCGACGAGGCGGGCTGGATCGCCGACCAGATCGTGACCGCGTGGCGCACGCATGCCCGGGTCGCCGCCGACCAGCCGCCCGGCCACATCCCGCTGGTGCGCCGTCCCACCACCGCCGTGCTGGTGCGGCTGCGCTCGCAGATCCCGCCGATCGAGGCCGCGCTGCGGTCGCGTGGCCTGCCGGTGGAGGTCGTCGGCCTGGGCGGGCTGCTCGACACGCCCGAGGTGCGGGATGTGGTCTCGACCCTGCGGGTGCTGGCCGATCCGGCCGATGGGGCAAGCCTTCTGCGCCTGCTGACCGGGGCGCGGTGGCGGGTGGGGCCGCGGGATCTGGTGGCCTTGCACCAGCGGGCACGGGTGATCGCTCGGAAACGGCGGGGAGTAACCAATGTGGAGGGGCCGGGGCCGGATCGGCTCGATGACGCGGCCCTGAGCGAGGCGCTGGAGGACCTGGGCCCGATGGAGAACTACTCTCCGGACGGGTTCGAGCGTTTCACCCGGTACCAAAAAGAGATCAGCGAGTTGAGGCAGCGCCTTGACCAGCCCCTGAGTGACCTCATCGCCGACATCGTGCGCACCATCGGTCTCGATGTCGAGGTGGCGGTGCGGGCCATCGCGCTCGGCGGTGATGCCGGGCTGGCCCGCGCCCACCTCGACACCCTCGCCGAGGTGGCGGCGCGTTTCGGGGCGGAGACCGACGGCGCGCCGCTGTCGGCGTTCCTCGCCTTCCTCACCGCCGCGGAGAACGAGGAGCGGGGGCTCGCGCCGGGCGAGATCGATATCGCCGAGGGCGCGGTGCAGGTGCTGACCGCACACGCCGCCAAGGGCCTGGAGTGGGACGTCGTCGCCGTCGCCGGGCTCACCCGCGACGTGTGGCCCGGCCGTGTCAGCGGATCCGACCACTACCTCAAAGGCCTTGGCGTGCTTCCGTTCCCGCTGCGCGGCGACCGCTCGGGCCTGCCCGTGCTCGACATCGACGTGCCCGACCACAAGCAGCTGGGGCGGGCGGTCGCCGAGTTCGAGGACGCCTGGCGCGAGCACGACGCGAGCGAGGAGCGGCGCCTGGCCTACGTGGCGGTCACCCGGCCGCGCAGCTGGCTGATCGCCTCCGGCCACTGGTGGGGCGACGGCCTCAAAAAGCCAAGGGGCGCCTCGCCTTTGCTCGAGGAGATAGCGACGGTGTGCGCTTCGGGTTTTGGGCATGTCGACACCTGGATCGAGGTACCGGCCGACGAGAACCCGGCATCCGGTGCGGTGGAAGCGGTGTGGCCCTTCGACCCGCTGGGCGATCGCCGGTCCACTGTGGAGGATGCGGCGGCGCGGGTCCGGGTGGCGATGGCGGCACGCAAGCGAAAGACGAAGTGGAGCCGCGAGGCGGACCTGCTGCTGGCGGAGCGGGATGAGTTGCTGCGCAAGGGGTTGCTCGCCGAGGTCGCCCTGCCCGCCCACCTGTCGGTGTCGCAGCTGGTGACGCTGCGCAAGGACCCGTCCGGGCTGGCCCGCTCGCTTCGGCGGCCCCTGCCCAAGGCACCCGACCCGTATGCGCGGCGGGGAACCGCCTTCCACCGCTGGCTGGAGGAGCGCTTCGGCGCGTCGTCGCTGTTCGACCTCGATGAGATGTTCGATCCGGACGAGGCGCCGGATACCGAACTGGCCGCTCTCAAGGAGTCGTTCGAACTAAGCATCTGGGCCGATCGGGTACCTATCGAGGTGGAAACCCCGTTCGTGCTCTCCCTCAGCGGCGTGGTGATCCGCGGCCGGATGGACGCGGTTTTCGAGCGGCCAAGTCCGGAGGGCGACGGCGGTTATGAGGTGGTCGACTGGAAGACCGGTGCCGTGCCAACGGGTTCCACGGCCCGCGCCGCGGCGGTGCAGCTGGCCGCCTACCGCCTGGCCTGGGCGGCGTTGAAAGATGTACCGGTCGAGGCGGTCAGCGCCGCGTTTCACTACGTCAAGCCCAACGTGACCGTTCGTCCAACCGACTTACTCTCATCGACGGAGCTGGAAGCCCTGATCAATGATCTACCTCTGTCCAGAAAGTGACTGTGCTGAGCGTGCCGTCCGGGGCATGGTGTGCTCGTGGAGTCCGACGTACGCGAGTTCGCCGTGGTGCTGCTGGTGGCGCTCATCGGGGTGCTGCTGGCCGCCGGCGTCGTGCTCGCCCCCTGGCACCCCGCCCAGGCCAACCAGACTCCGATCACGGGGTTTGTCACGAACAGCACAGGGCAACACTAGGGTGTGCTGATCCTCGGGACGTCGGGCTGGCAGTACAAGGACTGGAAGGGCCTGTTCTACCCCAAGGGCTTGTCTGAACTGCCTTTCTACGCGTCCGGCTTCGCTACCGTCGAGCTGAACAACTCCTTCTACCGCCTGCCGTCCCGGGAAAACTTCTCCGGATGGGCTTCGCAGACCCCTGACGATTTCGTCTTCGCGGTCAAGATGAGCCGGTTCCTCACCCACATCAAGCGGTTGCGCGATCCGGCCGAGCCGGTGGAACGCTTCCTTCGGCACGCGTCCGGCTTGGGCGGAAAGCTGGGCCCGGTGCTGTTGCAGCTGCCGCCGACCCTGCCGTTCGACAAGGAGGCGCTGCACGCCGTGCTTTCGGAGTTCCCGCGGTCGATCCGCGTCGCCGTGGAACCGCGCCACGAGTCATGGTGGTCGGCGCTCGCGCGGGGCGTGCTGGAGAAGCACGGCGCCGCCCTGTGCTGGGCAGACCGGCTGGGACGCCCGCAGTCGCCGCTGTGGCGCACCGCCGATTTCGGCTATGTGCGCTTCCACGAGGGCAGGGCCAATCCCCGCCCCCGCTATGGCCGCGCGTCCCTTTCGGCGTGGTTGGACCGCATCAGCTCGTCATTCTCCGGCGAACCGGTATATGCCTACTTCAACAACGATCCGGGCGGTGCGGCCCTGCACGACGCGGTCGCCCTTGCCGGTCAAGCCTCGCGCCGCGGCCTCGAGGTGACGCGGGTGCCCGGCGGCTTTGGACAGTGATGGCCGGGCGGTATCTTGCGTGGGTGCGACTTCTCTGCGCCACCTTGATCGCCACCCTGATCGCCGCCGTCCTGGCCCTGCCCGGCATCGGCTCGCCGGCCTCCGCCGCCGAGCCTGATATTGTGCGCAGCCTGCAGTGGCAGATCGCCAAGATGAGGCTCGAGGATGTGCATCGCGGCGCCACCGGCCAGGGCGTCGTGGTGGCCGTGGTCGACTCCGGTGTGGACGCGCAGCACCCCGACCTGACCGGCCAGATCCTTCAGGGTCCGGACTTGCGCGCCACCAGCGACGTGGACGGGCGCGGCACCGGCCTTGCCGGCCTGATCGCCGGCCACGGGCACGGCCCGTTCGCCGATGGCGGCGACGCCGGCATCCTTGGGGTGGCGCCGGGCGCCAAGATCCTGCCGATCGCCTTCGCACCCAACGTCGCCGAGTCGGGCTCCGCCGACGAGCTGGCGACCGGGATTGAGCTGGCGGTCAACCGCGGTGCCCGCATTATCTGCATTTCCAGGGGGGTACCCACAAGCGAGCGCCTGCAGTTCGCCATCGATGTGGCGTTCGAGAGGAACGTGCTGATCATCGCCGCCGACAACAGCACCTGGCCCGCGTCCTACCCCGGGGTGCTCACCGCGATCCCCTCCGACCGCACGGGCGAGGTGCGGGTCTCCCCGGCCAGCGGCCGGACCACCGGCCTGGTGGTGCCCGGCGTCGAGCTGATGACCACCGACCGTGCGGGCGGCTACCGCTTCGCCGATGGCTCGGCCGGCGCGGCCGTGCTCGCGGGCTCCGCCGCCGTCGTCTGGTCGGCCAACCCCGACGCCAAGGCCGCCCAGATCATGAACCTGCTGCGCAGCACCGCCACCGATAGGGGTACCCCCGGGCCTGACACGCAGTATGGCGCCGGCGAGCTGAACCTGCTTCAGGCCTTGAGGACCGGCGTGCCGCAAGCGAAACCCTCGCCCAGCGCGGCCGTCGCCGCGCCGGCCGCTCCGCGGGCCGATGTGCCGACCCGGTCGATCGCCAGCCCGCTGCTCGACAGCACGGACTGGCGCCGGTGGCTTGTCGTCCTGCCGCTGCTGCTTTTTCTGGTCATCCTCGCCTTATGGTCCTACCGCGCCGCCCGCGAGCACTGACCCGGCAGCCCGGCACGCACCGACCCGCAAGCAGGACGTATAGAACACACTCGGGCGGACGGGGCTCCTGGTGCGCTAGGGTCGTGCCGTGCAGATACCGCGTACCCACTACCAGGTTGAGCGCTTCATGCTCCCCAACGGCCTGAGGGTGGTGCTGAGTCCAGACCGCAGCGCGCCGGTGATCGGCGTGGCGGTCGTCTACGACGTCGGCATCCGATCCGAGCCGCAGGGCCGCACCGGCTTCGCCCACCTGTTCGAGCACCTGATGTTCCAGGGCTCGGCCAACCTGGAGAAGCTGGCGCACTTCCGGCACGTCCAGGGCGCGGGAGGCACATTCAACGGCTCCACCCATCTTGACTACACCGACTATTTCGAGACCGCGCCGAGCAACGCGCTGGAGCGCATGCTCTTCCTCGAGGCCGACCGCATGCGCGGCCCGCGCCTGACGGAGGAAAACCTGCGCAACCAGATCGATGTGGTGAAGGAAGAGATCAGGGTCAACGTGCTGAACCGGCCCTATGGCGGGTTCCCCTGGCTCAAGCTGCCGCCGGTGATGTTCGACACCTTCCCCAACGCGCACGACGGCTACGGCTCGTTCACCGATCTCGAGGCGGCGACGGTCGACGACGCGGCCGAGTTCTTCGATCGCTACTACGCCTGCGGCAACGCGACCCTCAGCCTCTCCGGCGACTTCGATGCCGACTCGATCCGGATCCTGATCGAGAAGCACTTCGGTGACGTGCCGGCTCGGCCCGCCCCCGCCCGGCCCGACTTCGACGAGCCCGACCTCACCGGCGAGCGGCGTGAGTCCTATGTAGACGCACTTGCTCCTTTGCCGGCGGTTGCGGCTGCCTGGCGGGTACCCAATCCGATAATCCGCTTCGAGGAGTACCTCCCGTACGTGGTGCTCTCGGAGGTCCTGACGGACGGCGACGCCTCACGCCTCGTCGAGCGCCTGGTGCTCAAGGATCGCAGCGTCACCAGCGTCGGCGGCTATCTGGGCTTCATGGGCGAGCCCTTCGAGGTGCGCGATCCCACCGCGCTGCTGCTCCAGGCGCACCTGCCCCCGCAGGGCAGCGCCGACAAGGTGCTGGCGAGCTTCGACGAGGAGCTTGATCGCCTGGCCAACGAGGGGATGAGCCAAGGCGAGCTGGCCCGTACGCAGGCGCGCATGGCCACCCACCTGCTGCGCGACACCGACGCGGTGCTGGGCCGGGCGCTGCGCATGGCCGTGCTCGAGCTGCAGCGCGACAACCCGGTCCTGCTCAACGACCTGCCCCACCTCATTGCCGAGGTGACCGAGGAGCAGATCCGCGAGGCCGCCGCCGCCCTGCGCCCGCAGCGGCGCGCCTCGATCGAAGTAGTGCCCGGAGGTGCCCAGCAATGACGGCAGTGCTTCCCCTTCCCGATCTTGATACCAACCGGCCGCTGACGCTCCCGCTCCAACGCGAGGTCACGCTCGCCAACGGCCTGACCGTGCTGGCGATCCAGCGCCCGTCGGTACCGCTGGTCGAGGTGCGCCTGCGCGTGCCGTTCGCCGAGGCGCCGCTCGCGTCGGGCTCGATGCTGGCGCAGACGCTCTTCTCCGGCACGAGCCTCCGCTCGACCGTGGAGATCGCCGCGGAGCTGCAGGCAGTCGGCGGCGCGCTCGGCGCCGGTGTCGATCCCGATCGCCTGCTGATCAGCGGCAACGCGCTCACCCTTGGCCTGGACAGGCTGCTGGAACTGCTGGCCGAGGTGCTGCACGACGCGACCTATCCGGTGCAGGAGGTGGCGACGGAGCGGGACAGGCTGGCCGACCGGATCTCGGTGGCGCTCAGCCAGCCGTCGCACCTGGCCCGGGTCGCGCTGCTGAAGCGGATGTATGGCACTCACCCCTATGCGGTGCAGACCCCGGGTGTCGAGGAGGTGCGCGCGGTCGACCCGGCCGATCTGCGGGCCTTGCACGCCGAGCGGCTTCACCCGGCCGCGGCGACGCTGGTGCTCGTGGGTGACATCGACCTCGATGAGGCGATTGCCATTGCCGAGGCGCGCCTGGGCACGTGGAACGGCGGCGGTCGCCTGATCGACCTGCCGCTCGCGCCGCCACTGGAGCCCGGCCCGCTGCAGCTGGTCGACCGCCCCGGCGCGGTGCAGTCTTCGCTGCGCCTGGCCCTGCCCGCCGTCAGCCGCACCCATCCCGACCACGCGGCACTGCAGCTGGCCAACCTGGTCTTCGGGGGCTACTTCTCCTCCCGCTGGGTGGAGAACATCCGCGAGGACAAGGGGTACACCTACGGGCCGCACTCGATGATCGAGCACTCGGTCGCGGGCTCCGCGATGGTGATGTCCGCGGAGGTGGCGACCGAGGTCACGGCGCCCGCGCTGGTGGAGACGTTCTACGAGCTCGGCAGGATCGCGTCGCTGCCGCCGAGCGAGGCCGAGCTCGAGCAGGCGCGGCAATATGCCCTGGGCACCCTTCAGCTGGGCATGTCCACCCAGGCCGGCCTCGCCGGGCTGGCGAGCACGTATGCCGGGTTCGGCCTGCGCCTGGACTATCTCGCCGTCCACTCCCAGCGGCTCGAGGAGGCCACGCTCGCCGACGTGCATCGGGTCGCGCGGGAGCACCTGGCCCCTGCCAAGGCCGCGGCCGTGGTACTGGGCGACGCCTCACGGATCGCGGACGAGGTGGCGGCGATCGTCCCCTTGCAGAAATGACCGACACAGGGGTTTGGCCGCCCATCGATCGGGCGGCCCACCGCCGTGGCGACCTGGAGTGGCTCGAGGCAGCGTGGGAGCGAGCGCTGGTGATCGTGATCGCCCCGGACGGTCGCGCGCTCACGGGCCCGGACGGCCTGGTCCTCGTCTCCTCGACCGGCCTCGAGGGCGAGCGCATGTTCCTCGGCGTCGACGCCGATGGCACACCATACTTTGCGATCGCCGCAGAGCCGTCCACAGTGGAGGGTGCGGAACTGAGGCACCTGTGGGAGATCGGGCACGAGCTGATCCCGCGCGATGCGCGCCTTTTCGCCCAGGCGCTCGGGCTCATCCAGTGGCACAACGACCACCGCTTCTCGCCGATGACCGGCGAGCCCACCACCATGGAGCAGGCCGGCTGGGTCAGGCGGGATGCCGCCGGTGAGCTGCACTTCCCCCGCACCGACCCCGCCGTGATCATGCTCGTCCATGACGGGGTGCCCGGACCGGAGGGGCGTGCCCTGCTCGGTTCGGGGATTTCGTGGGTACCCAGTCAGGGCGTGCGGCGATACTCCACGCTGGCGGGCTTCGTGGAGCCGGGCGAGACCGCCGAGGCGGCCGTCGCCCGTGAGGTGCTCGAGGAGGCCGGTGTCTACGTCCGTCACGTGACCTACTTCGGCAGCCAGCCGCACCCGTTCCCGCGTTCGCTGATGCTCGGCTTCATGGCGCTGGCCGACCCCGCCGAGCCGGTCAGGATCGACCCTGCGGAGCTGGCCGACGCGCGCTGGTTCACCCGGACCGAGGTGGGTGAGGTCATCGAGGGCATCTCGTCCGCCTTCCGCCTGCCTAACCGCAGCTCCATCGCCTTCCGCCTGATCACCCGCTGGGTCACTGAGGAAAGCTGAGGCGTCCAGTCAGGCCGCGGGGGCCGGGGCGGGTTCGGCGGGGGCGTCGCTCTCGCTGGGTTCTGGCGCCGGGGCGCTGAGGACGCGGCCCGCCCACAGGTAGGCGCCCGACAGGAGGCAGACCACCGCGCAGATCATCAGGATGGCGCGGAACGGGATCTGCTCGACAAGGATCGCCCCGATGCCGATCGCGATCGCCTGCGGCCCACTGAGCAGCGCCTCCATCGCCGCCGAGACCCGACCCATGATCGGACCAGGGGTGACCCGCTGCATGAGCGTCATCAGCCCGACGATGACCCAAGGCAGGCCCCACCCGGCCATGACCGACGTCGGGAAGATTAGCCAGAGGCTGGGGAAGATGCTCGTCACGAAGAGCGGCAGGAAGAGCACGATGCCCAGCGCCAAGGTGCTGATCTCGCCAAGGCGCCGGACCACTTTGGACGCGGTCAGCCCGCCGAGCAGGCCGCCGATGCCCTGCACGCTCACGATCACAGCGAGGAACTGGGGCGGCCGGTGCAGACCCTGGTCGACGTAGGCGAAGAAGACCGACTCGCTGAAGCCGAAGACCAGGATCGCTGCGACCGAGCCCACGACCGCACGCTTGAGCGAGGGCGTGCCGGTCAGGTGCTTGATCCCGGCCGTCACCTCGCTGAGCCAGCGGCTTTCCGATCGCACGGGCTTGGCCTCAGGTACCCGCAGAAAGAAAATAATCAAGGCCGCAATCAGGAAACCCGTCATGCCCGCAATGGCGAGGCCCCAGCCCCTGGTCGCAACGTATAGACCGGCACCGATGAGCGGGGCGACCAGCCGCAGGCCCTGCTTCACGGTCTGAAGAGCGCCGTTCGCCTCGGCCAGCAGCTCGTCCGGCACTACCTCTTTGATCAGACCGTTGAGGGCGGCGCTCACCGCGATGAACGAGAGCCCGTAGCCCACCGCCACCGCGTAGAGGATCCACAGGTCGTCGCGGTCGACGATGAGCAGCAGCGGGCTGAGCCCCACGGCCGAGACGAGCAAGGTGGACACGAGGAAAGGCTTGCGGCGGAAGCGATCCACCACGAAACCGATCAGCGGGGCGAGCGTCATCGGCGCGACGACGGCGAGGATCGCCGCACCGGCCATCCCGTCGGAGCCGGTGAGATCCTTGGCCCAGATCGCCAGCGCCAGCAGCAGCACCGACTCGGCGGTCATGCTGAAGAACAGGCCGCCGAACAGGAGCCTGAAGTCGGGTCGTTTCAGGACGGTGCGCATGCCTTTCCTTTCCAGGCGCTAGTAGGCGGGTCCAGGCGCTAGTAGGCGGGTCCAGGCGCTAGTAGGCGGGAACGCCCCAGGCGATGAAGCGGACGGGCCGGGAACCCTCGGGGCGCTTGGCCGGTTCGGCGGCGCGCTCATAATGGCGCATGAGCACCTCGCGGACCTCCTCCTGCGCCTTGGCCAGCTCCTCGGCCGTGAGCCAGGCGATGTTCTGCGTGGTGAAGGCGGCGGTCTGCCACTCGGGCGGCTCGGCTGCCTTGCCCGCCTGCCAGGCGTTGTGCTCGGCCAGCTCCATGCCCAGCAGGGCGCCGGCCACCTCGGCGCTGGCGGCGGTCAGCTCAGGGGAGTCGTCGGGGCTGCCCCAGCGGTTGCCGACCGGCACCCACCGCCAGGGACGGTTGCGTCCCTTGTAGGGCAGGTCGGCGGCCTCCTCGATGAAGCCGAACTTGGCGAGCTGGCGAAGGTGCCAGGAGCAGTTGGCGGGGGTGTCGTCGACCCGCTCGGCCAGCTCGGTCGCGGTCGCCGGACCCTGAAGCACCAGGGCGTTTAGCAGCTTGAGCCGCACCGGATGGGCCATCGCGCGGAGCATGCGCGGGTCGGTGATGTCTCTGACCGGCATCTCGCTCATGTGTCAAAGCATATCTTTCGAAAGGAGTCTTTCATCAACCCCTTTCGATGGGCTTTTGCCAAGTTTCTTTCATCGGGCTTGCGTCAGGCTGTTTCGCCGGACCTCAGGTGTGTCCTTGTAGGTTTTCTCAGAGATCGGCCCTAGCCTGTTTTTACGTGCCCCGCGGTTCGAGTCCGATCGTGCGCAGGCAGCGCCTAGGAACGGAGCTGCGGCGCCTCCGCGAGGTGTCCGGGATGACAGGCGAGCAGGTGGTCGCCATGGTGGGCTGGGCCGCGAAGTCCAAGCTCTCCCGCCTGGAGAACGGTCGCAGCCGCCCCGACCTCGCCGACGTACTCGATCTGCTTGATCTTTACGAGGTGAGCGGGCGGAAGCGGGACCAGCTGGTGGCGATCGCCCGCGACGCGGGAAACACACGCGCGTGGATGCGCGCTTATCCGGTTATGACGCCCAGGCAACGCGGCTACGCCGAGCTGGAAGCGGGCAGTAACCAGATCATGGAGTACGGCGCCTGCCTCGTGCCCGGCCTGCTTCAGACGGAGGAGTACGCCCGCCTGCGGATCATGTCCGCGCCGCGGCGCTCGGCCGACTCCGACGCTGAGACCGAGGTCGCGGCGCGCATCGCGAGACAGGGGGTGCTCACGAGGAAGGTCGATCCACCTCGATACGAGGTCATCATCGATGAGTACGCGCTTGACGATAGGAGCGGCCCAGATCATGTCCGGGCCGCGCAGTTTGCCCGCCTCGCGTCGGCGTCCCTGTTACCGAATGTTACGGTGCGTGTACTTCGCCGGGTCGCGATCGTCGGTCCGTACTACCTGCCATACACAGGCTTCTCGATATACCATTTTGCTGACCCCGATGATCCCGAGACCGTTGCCGTCGAAACTCTCGCTCGTGAGCTGCTCTTAAGTGACCAAGAAAGTGTTCTTCGTTACATACAGGTTTTCGATTGGTTACGACAGTCCGCATTGGATCCAGACGCCACGAGGGCATGGCTTAACGAACAAGCGTATTAATCGTTGCTCACGCTCAGTCACCCGAACGGGCGGCAGTGTCCGACGTTCGTCGCGTCTTGCTTGATTCTGTTGGTACGCATGACCCAGCATGGCTTCTGTAGGGTGGTGGAAATTCCACCTATGAAATAACCGGCGGCTAGGGTTCCGGAGCAGCACATGCGTTTTCTCATCGTCCGGACGGAGGTTAGACCCTTCGGGCCAGAGGAGGTTGCGGCCTCCTTCTCGGAGGATGCGCCACTGCGCGATGAGAGCTCCGCACCCGAACAGAGACGCCAGGTGGCCGAGGCGGACAATCTCGACTCGGCCCTACAACTGGCCAGGGCATTGGCTTCGGTGGGAGCCGTGCGATCGGGGCGTCAGCGGGTCAAAGTGGTCCGCTTGGACGCCCCGAAGTGGCTTAATTGAGCCGTTCTTTGACCTGCACGAGGCTCGGGTTGGTCATCACCGAGCCGTCGGGGAAGCGCACCGTCGGCACCGTCTGGTTGCCCCCGTTCACACCCATCACGTACTCGGCCGCGGCCAGGTCCTGCTCGATGTCGATGACGGTGTAGGGGATACCTTCGCGGTCAAGCTGGCCGGCCAATCTGTGGCAGTAACCACACCAGCTCGTCGAGTACATGGTCAGCACGCCATCGAGAGTAACGCAGATCGCCGGCGGCGCCTGGGCATGATCGTCTTGGAAGCGCGCTCTTTGCCTTCAAGACGATCATGCCCAGGCGCTGTCCACAGGGCGATCTGCCGTGCGTTGCTTCGCTCGCGCAAGGCAATAGAGTTCCTTGTGTGACGGGTGGCTCAGTGCTTAGGGGACTTGACGAGGAGCAAGGGGCGGCCGTCCTGGCCGCGGCGGGTCCGGTCTGCATCCTTGCGGGCGCGGGCACGGGCAAGACCAGGGCGATCACGCATCGCATCGCGCACAGGGTGGTGACCGGCCAGATCCAGCCGGGGCATGTGCTCGCGGTCACGTTCACCTCGCGGGCCGCGGCCCAGCTGCGCGAGCGACTGGTCAGATTGGACGCTCACGGCGTGCAGGCCCGCACCTTCCACGCGGCGGCCCTGCGGCAGTTGCGCTTCTTCGCCGCCCGCCTGCTGCGCGGGCATGAGGTGCCCGAGCTGGTGGAGAGCAAGACCCGGCTGGTGATGCTCGCCGCCGCCAAGACCAAGGTGCGCGTCGACCGCACCATCGCCCGTGACCTTGCCTCCGAGATCGAGTGGGCCAAGTCGTCGCTCGTGGAGCCGACCGAATATGAGGTGGCGGCGGCGAAGGCGGGCCGCGAGATCTCCCTTGGCGCCCAGCAGGTCGCCGAGGTCTACATCGCCTATGAGACGGCCAAGCGCCGCGCGGGTGTCATCGACTTCGAGGATCTGTTGCGCGCCATGGTGTGGGGCATCGAGGACCACGCCGACGTCGCCGAGCAGATCCGCGCTCAGTACAGGCACTTCGTCGTCGATGAGTACCAGGACGTAAACCCTTTGCAGCAAAGGCTTCTCGAGGCGTGGCTGGGCGGGCGCAACGATCTGACCGTCGTCGGCGACGCGGCGCAGACCATCTATTCGTTCACCGGAGCCACCTCCAATTACCTTGTCGACTTCGCCCGGCGCTATCGCGGCGCGACCGTGATCCGGCTCGTGCGCGACTATCGCTCCACCCCGCAGATCGTTGGCCTGGCCAACGCCGTGATCCGCCAGGCGCGCGGCTCCGAGTCGCGCCTGCGCCTGGACCTGGTGGGGCAGCGGCAGCCCGGCCCCGAGCCGGACGTGCGGGTCTTTCCGGATGAGATCGCCGAGGCGACGACCGTGGCCAAGCGCTGTTCCGAGCTGATCGCCTCCGGCACCCCCGCGGCAGAGATCGCCATCCTGTTCCGGGCCAACGCCCAGTCGGAGACATATGAAGAGGCTCTTGCGGAGGCGGGGGTTCCTTATGTGGTACGTGGAGGAGAGCGATTCTTCCAGAGAGCGGAGATCAGGCAGGCGATGGCGGCGCTGCGGGCGGCGGCTCGCTCGCCGCTCGAGGACGACCTGATCCGGGTGGTAAGCGGCGTGCTCGCGGGCCTGGGTTGGGAGCCTGAGCGGCCCCCGCCCGGTGGGGCGGCCCGGGAGCGCTGGGAGTCGCTGGCCGCCCTGGTGCGCTTGGCCGCCGAGTTTGGTGACACGGCCGGGCCATCCGCTCTTGCAGAGTTCGTGGGCGAGCTGGAGCGGCGGGCCGAGGCGCAGCACGTGCCCGAGGTGGCCGGCGTGACCCTGGCGAGCCTGCACTCCGCCAAGGGCCTGGAGTGGGACGCGGTGTTCCTGGTGGGTCTCGTGGAGGGGACGCTGCCGACAAGCTATGCGCGCACCAGCGATGCGGTGGAGGAGGAGCGGCGCCTGCTTTACGTCGGCATCACCCGGGCACGACACTGGCTGTGGCTCAGTTATGGGCAGGCGCGCTCTCCGGGCGGGCGGGCCAGGCGTCCATGCCGCTTTCTGCCACAGCTGGGTGGCGATTCAGAAACCTTTGCGGGTACCCGCAAGGCGAAAAACGAACGCCGGAAGCTGGTCGTGGTCAGCTGCCGGGTGTGCGGTGCGACCCTTCTGGCGGGGCAGGACCGCAAGCTTGGCCGGTGCGCCGACTGCCCGTCCACATTGGACGAAGAGTTGTTCGAGCGCCTGCGGGAGTGGCGTTTGAAGGTGGCGTCCGCGGCGTCGGTGCCGGCCTATGTGGTCTTTACGGATGCGACGCTCACCGCGATCGCCGAGCGGCGGCCCGAGGATGTGCCCGGCCTGTCGGCGATCGCCGGGATCGGGCCACGAAAGCTCGAACTTTACGGCGAGGCCGTGCTGGGTCTGGTGGCCGGTGATCCGGTCGAAGCCAGCCTTAATCGGGCGTGAAGAAATCTTCGACAAAAAAGTTTTGTCAATTAGGCGTTAATTCGTTTGCGTGAGGCGGCCGGGGCGGCATAACCTTCGGTCACACGTCAACCAGCACGTCAGTGCTCCTGTCTCATGAGCGCCGAGAGGAGGCGAGTCCGATGAGGTTCGAGTTCACCAACAACGCGCCGGTGTCGGCCCTTGCCGCCGCTGGCGTTTGCACTATGTCGCCGGTGGGTCGCGTGCGCGTGGCTTCCCCGGCAGCCGCCATCGTTTTGGCGGCGCGGCAACTGCCCGTGATGCGTCAGGACCAGGCCCACAAGCTGATCATGACCATCGATGGCAGCTACTCCCCGGTCAAGGAGACCACGCCGAGCACCAAGCTCGGAGGTTTCCGTGGAGTTCCACCTCGAAGAAAGCCAGTCTAGGAACTAGACGCCGGCTCACCTTCGAGGCCGCGGAACCCGCAAACCGGGATCCGCGGCCTTAGTTATTGCACCGCCTTTGGTCCCCCAACCAAGGGCCGACAAGAAGCCGATCCACAAGATCGAAAGCCGAAAGAGAGGTGACCGGGAAATGAGTCTGGCGTTGGCACCAGTCGACTTCAATGTCGAGCTGGGTGCGGAACTGCCCTGCCGTAAGTTCGACCCCGACCTATGGTTCTCTGACGCGCCTGCCGAGCTGGAGCTGGCGAAGTCGCTTTGCGGCGACTGCCCGCTTCGTGTCGAGTGCCTGGCCGGTGCGCTTGAGCGCGAGGAGCCTTGGGGCGTCTGGGGTGGAGAGATCTTCGAGCGTGGTGCCGTCGTGGCGCGCAAGCGTCCGCGTGGCCGTCCCCGTAAGGACGACCTTGCTCGTGAGGCCTCCCTCGTAGCCGAGACCGAGGCTCGGGTTGCGGCAACCGTTCGTGAGTCGGTCCGTCTCGCGGCATAGGCACGTTCCCACAAAACCAAACACCAGCCGTCAAACCGGCAGGTACATCAAGACAAGGAAACCGACGAAGATGTTCGAGAAGAATGGACTCACCGACATGTATATGATCCACGAAGTCATGAGTCGGGCGCGAATGCCCGAGCCTCAGAAGTCCCCCTCTGAGGCTGCCCGCTCCGCTCGTCAGATCGCCATCCGCGCCCACCGTCGGGCCCAGCGTGAGGCATCTGGCCAGTAGCAAGACTCCATAGTTGGAAAGAATTGGCAGGGCCGGGAGTTTGCACTCCCGGCCCTTCTTGGCGCATGCCAAGCAGCAGCAATGCGAAGGTTCTCGTCTCAGGCGGCGAAGCCGGGGAGCCACTCCCGCAGGATGTCCCGGTAGGGCGCTTTCGCCTCGAGCTGGCACAGGACCCCGATCGAGCCCAGGGTCACGCGGTGGATCATCAGGTAGGACGGGGGCAGGTTGAGCTGCCGGCCGAGCTGGTACGCGGGCGATCGCGGGTTGGCCACCCGGGCCGCCTCGCCGCGCAGCCACGCACGGGTGAACCGGAACTCCTCTGCCTCGAGCGGGGCCAGCAAAGGCATCAGGTAGCCAAGGATCTCGTCGGCGTCGACGTCCAGATCGGGTTTGACGAACCCCTCGCGGCGCAGCCCGGCCAGCACCTCGGAAGCCTTACCCTCCAAGGCGAGCCGGGCCAGGCGGCCGACCGGTTCGGGCAGGCCCTCGGGGAGGCGGGCCACGGCGCCGAAGTCGATGACGGCGAGCCGGCCGTCGGGCTGGAGCCGGAAGTTGCCCGGATGCGGGTCGGAGTGCAGCAGCCCCACCCGCTTGGGCGCCGAGAAGTGCAGGGTGGCCATCACCTCGCCGGCTCGGTCGCGCTGAGCCACCGTGCCGCTCTTGATGATCGTCGAGAGCGGTGTGCCCTCGACCCACTCGCTGACCAGCACGCGGGGGGCGCTGGCGATCACCTTGGGGACGAGGATGTCCTCATCGCCGGCGTATGAGGCGGCGAAGGCGGCCTGAGACTGCGCCTCGAGCTCGTAATCGAGCTCCTCGACGACCCGCTGGCGGAGCTCGGCGACCAGGGGCTTGACGTCCAGACCCGGCTGGAGCACCTTGAACAGCCCGGCCAGGCGCCCGAGCTGGGTCAGGTCGGCCAGCAGCGCCTCGCCCGCGCCAGGATATTGGATCTTCACGGCGACAGGGGTGCTGGAACGCCTGCGAGGCAACTTCCACTCCGCCCGGTGGACCTGCCCGATGCTCGCGGCGGCGGCCGGGCGGTCGTCGAACTCGCGGAAGTGGGTGCGCCAGTTGGCGCCGAGCTGCTCGGCGAGGACCTTGTGCACCGTTGCGGCGGGCAGCGGGGGCGCCGCCTCCTGCAACTTGGTGAGGGCGTCGCGATAGGGCTCGGCGAGGGCGTCGGGCAGCGCCGCCTCGAAGACGCTCAGCGCCTGACCAAGCTTCATCGCACCGCCCTTGAGCTGGCCAAGCACGCTGAACAGCTGCTCGGCCGTGCGCTCCTGGATCTCGACGGAGATCACCTCGGAGGCGAGGCCGGTCACTCGCTTGCCGAACCCCAGGACCGTGCGCCCGGCGAAGCTCAACGGCAAGGCGGCCAGCCTGGCCGTGCGGGCCATCGCCCGGCGCGGTATGTCGGTCACCGGCCTATTGTGACTGACTCTCACGCCGAATCTGTGCATGTTTTGCGGTCATCTTGGGTCGTTATCGGGGTTGG
>Ga0209382_10001663_pt1 | contig 34459 bp, 33 predicted proteins | sample SoiMetdeltSBSDD5_FD_187599 | JGI IMG/M metagenome (GOLD analysis project Ga0209382, IMG submission 187599) | Bulk soil microbial communities from a Populus tree surrounding site in Tennessee, USA - Soil MetaG P. deltoides SBSDD5 (SPAdes) (version 2) | ecosystem: Environmental > Terrestrial >... | reverse complement strand
GTGCGTGAATATTGGCTTGCCGCCCAGGAGTGGAAAGAAGCCCACGGCGAGCGCGAGGAGCAGGCCCGTCCCCGCCACCAGCGGAGCGAGAGCTAGAAAAGGCAGCGCCGCCTCGGCGCCGCGCCGACCGTATGCGACGTATTGCAGCGAGACGGCGAGGGCGACGAGCACGCCGGCGCTGAAGCCGTCACCGACGTCCGAGTAGCCCTTGACCATGATCGCCACGGCCACGACGAGGCTCGGGGCCAGCAACAGCCGTGCGACAGCTCGCACGGCGATGGTCACCATAGCCTCCCGCGCCGCAACAGCGTGGCCACACCGACCACCGCCACGGCCAGTACCGTGATCTCGGCGAGGGTGTCGAGGCCACGGAAGTCGGCGAGGATCACGGTGACGACGGCCTGGCCGTGAGCCTGCGGCGCCAGCCGGATGTGTTCGGCGGCGATTCCCTGGTCAAGTGACGGGCGCGAGAGGAAGCCCCAGATCGCGCCGAAGAGCGCGAGACCGCCAATCGCGCCGACGAGCACGTCGCGCCACCGCCGACCGGACGGTGGCGCCGGCGGCGCGCCGCCGCGGTCCAGGACGTCGCGGGGAAGTCTGGCGATTGCCGCCACGAAGACGAGCGATGTGACCGTGTCGACGACGACGGCGACGAGGGCCACGTCCGGCGCGCCGAGGAACGCGTAGACAGCGGCCAGGGCGAAGCCGACCACGGAGACGGCAAGCACCAGATGCAAGTGCGCGCGCGCGGCGGCGACGGCGAGGGCAGCGATCACGACGAGCGCGAGCAAGGCGACGACCATCAGATCATCGCCCGGCGCGATCCGACCGATCTCGTAGGCTCCGGCCGTCGGGGTGGCCGCAAATCCCAGCGCCGCCAGTACGCCGCCTGGCACGAGAACCGCGGCGACGCTGTTGCGCAGATCGCGCACCTCCAGTCTGTGCAGCACGCCGGAGAGATGATCGACGGCCGTGAGCGCGGCCGTGTAGCCGCGGCGTGGACCCAGGCGATCCCCGACCGTCGCGAGCGTGCGCACCGTGGACCGCCACACGCGAGGAACGACAAGGGCGAGGCCGCCGAGTGCCCAGGCCGCCACGGCCATGATGTTCTCCGGACGTGCGTCGAGGTGATACGCCGGCGCCAGCACGACGACGGAGCCATGAGTCACGCGCGCCGCGTCGGCGGCCACGCGTGCGAAGGGCTCCACGAAGACGCCGCCGAGCAGAGCGACGGCCGCGAGGACGGCGATCGGCACGACGAGGAGTCGGGGGACAGGATGGGCCGTCACCCGCCGTGTCCCCAGGAAGAGTCCCATCCAGAAGCGTCCGATGTAGGCGAACGTCAGCGCCGCCGCTCCCACGGCAGCGAGCCTCATCGGCCACGCGGCCTCCAGCGCGGCCTTGAAGAACAGCTCGTCCTTGAAGAACCCGAGCGTGAGCGGCAGCGCGGCGAGCGTGGCGGCCGCCACGCCGCTCGCCGTCGCCAGGAGCGGCATCTCCTTGCGAAGCCCGCCGACCCGCGAAAGCCGATCCTCGCCGGTGGCCATCGTCACCGTGCCGGCGGTCATGAAGAGCGCGCTCTTGGCGATCCCGTGGGTCATGACGTAGAACGCGGCGGCGCCGGCCCCAGCCGGGCCGCCGATCCCGTACAGCACCAGGACGTAGCCGTATTGCGAGATCGTCGAGTGGGCGAGAACCTGCTTGAGCTCATCCTTGGCCAGGGCGAGCGCGCCCCCGACGAGGATCGAGGCAAGTCCGACGGCGAGCAGCCCGTCGAGCACCGCCTGGCTGCGGGCCAGCAGCGGATGCACCCGCCCGACGACGAGAACTCCGGCGGCGACCATCGCCGCGGAGTGCAGGTAGGCGGAGACCGGCGTCGGCGCTGCCATGGCACGGGGCAACCAGAAGTGCAACGGCACCTGGGCGCTCTTGGCCAGCGCGCCGACCGCCAGGAGCACAGCGGCAACCGTCATGGTCGTGCCGCCGCCGGAGTGCGCGAGCAGCGCTGGAATCGACGTCGTGCCCCGCTCGGTGTAGAGGAGGACGGCGGCGATCAAGACGGCGACCGCGCTGACTCCGGTCACGACGAGCGCCATGAGCGCCGCCACGCGGGCTTCGCGCCGGTCACGGTCGAAGCCGATCAGGAAGTACGAGCAGACTGCGGTGACGTCGAACAGGACGAAGAGCAGCACGAGATCCTGCGCAAGCGCCAACCCCATCATCGCGGCCATGAACAGCGCCATCCAGGGCCAGAAACGCCACTGCGCGCCCGGAGACTCGCGCTCGTGCTCGAGGTGCAGCGGCAGGTAACACGCCCCGTACCCGAAGACGACGACGCCGATGCCGCTGGCGAGCAGGCAGTAGAGCGCGCCCAGGCCGTCGAGCGTGAAGCTCAAGCGCAGGCCGAGCGTCGGTGCCCACGGGATATCGATTGCCGTGCCGCCGCGCGACCAGCTTGCCAGCGACGCGATGAAGGCCGTGCCGGCGGCGGCCACAGCGGTCCACGCCGGGGCGTGATGCCACGAGGCGGACACGTCAGTTCGCCTTGCCGTTCTCGAAGATGAGCGATCTGAGCACATCGCCGCGGCTGACGATGCCGACGAGCACGTCCTTGCCGCCACGCCGCTCGACCACGGGGAGACTGCGCAGCTTGGACGCCAGCATGTGCTCGACGGCCGTCGTCACCGCATCGCGGGGCCCGAGGGTCACCACGCGGCGCCTCATGATGTCCTCGACGTGCTCCGCCCAGAGCTCGGTCAGGCTCGGACGCAGACGTGCCCGGTCGTGACGAAAGATCCGCAAGAGGTCGAGCTTGGTGACGATGCCGATCAGGATTCCCGCGCCTTCGACCACCGGGAACGCATTGAAATCGTACGAGACGAAGAAGCCCTGGAGCTCACGCACAGGCATCTTCGGTCCGACGGTCTTGGGTTGAGACGACATGACGTCCCGAACCAGTCGTGGCGCGATTCGTCTGGTCATCGGATCCTCTATCTGTTCGCTGCGGCGGTGCAGAAGAGCGGGCTGCGGTCGCCGGATTATACCTTGCCCTACGCGCTCCTCATGCGCTTGCCACGAGCACGATCTTCCCTGACACACCGCCCTTTCCGAGCAACGCGTGCGCGTTTCTTGCCTCGGCAAGCGCAAACCGGTGCGCGATGAGCGGCCTGATCTTCTGCTGCTGAAGGAGATCGAGCAGGGCGATCAGATCCTGTCGGAACCATGCCGGTCGCAGGCGCTTGAGCCACTGGATGCTGTAGGGGATGACCCGGCGCCGGCTCGGTAACAGCCAACCGCCAGCGATGTAGAGCCCGAAGATCGCGATCGCACGAAAGCGACGGCGGCGGCCGGGACGCCCTGAAGTCGCTCGACCGGCCCGGAGCGAAGCCGTCAGGCCATACGCCATGACCCTTCCGCCCGGCCGAAGAGCCTCGCGGGAACGCCACAGGTGGCGGCCGCCCATGCCGTCAAAGACGACATCGACGCCCTCAGGCGTGAGCCGGTGAATCTCGTTCACGAAGTCCTGATGCTCGTAATCGATCGGGACGCATCCCATGGCCGAAACGACGGCCGCCGATCGCGATGAACACGTCCCGTACATCTGGAGATGCGCGAGGTGGCCGAGCTGCAGTAGCGCGGAGCCGACGCCACCTGCTGCGCCGTGAACGAGCACCCGCTGGCCCGGTCTGACTGACGCGGAACGATGCAGCATCTGGTAGGCCGTGACGTAGTTCAGCACGAGGCTGACGGCCTCGGCGGCGTCGACACCCGATGGCACGGGAACGAGCTCGCGCTGGGGCAGGCAGACGAACTCCGCGTACGCGCCTGTCACCGGCAGCGCGGCAACTCTCTGACCTGCCTCGAGTCCAGAGACACCGTCACCGAGCCGGTCCACCACGCCCACCAGATCCCACCCCGGCGTGAACGGAACCCGGGGCGTCTCCGGGTGAATGCCCTCGCGCATCATCAGGTCGGGCAAGGACACCCCGGCGGCCAGTACTCTCAGGCGCACTTCACCAGCGTTCGGCTCCGGACGCTCCTCTTCGACAACCTGCAGCTCATCCGGTCCGCCGTAGCGCCTGACGACGATGCGCGTCTGTCTCATGCTGCTTCTCCTCGGCGAGCACGGCCGCGCGTTACCGGTTGCAGGCCCTCCGGCCATGCCGGAGAATGCGGCCCAATGCCCCGGATCGTCGCGGCTGGTGCATTTGCACTACTCATGGTCATCATCTCGGCCGCGGCGTCTGCTCAAGAGCCCGCGGGGGCCGACCTCTATATACGGCGGGGCTGCTTGGGCTGTCATGGCGCCAGTGGGCGCGGTGGCGTCGGCCCCACGCTGGCGAATACGAAGCTCACGATCGACGCCTTCGTCAACCAGCTGCGGCACCCGCGCGGCATCATGCCGCCGTTTCACCAGCAGATCGTCACCGACACGGAAGCGAGGGCGATCTTTGCCTATCTGCAAGGGGTGCCGCCGCCGTCACCGAAGCTCCGCGCCGACGTCCCGAAGGGCGAGCTCGATCAGAAGACGTGCGCGGAGTGCCACCGCAAGCTGAACCCGATCATCGTCGCGCAGTTCGAAGCAAGCGCCATGGGCAAGGCGGGACGGCAGAATCCCGCGGTCGCCCTTCCGACGCCGAACATGCCGCCGCAGATGACCTGCGCCGGTTGCCACGGCACCAATCACGACGACATCATGGCAACGAAGGGGCGGGTGCCGGAGACGACGTGCGCCGCCTGCCACCAGCAGATCTACAAGGAGCACGTCCTCGACGCGGGCCACTCATATGGTCCCGGACCCGGCAACCTCGGCATCAACTGGGAACGCAACATCGGCGTCCCGCACTACAAGCAGATGCCACGCAAGGTCATGGAGATGGGCTGCGATCCGTGTCACGCGCAGGCCGGCGCCACGGATGCCAAGTACTGGAGCGAGGAGCAGAAGCAATACGTCGATACGTCGAGCCTCACGGTCCGTAACGGCTGCATCGCGTGCCACACGCGTCATTCGTTCAGCCTCGAAGAGGCTCGCAAGCCGGAGGCCTGCTACACCTGCCACATGGGGCCGGATCATCCGAACTACGAGGCGTACATGTCCTCGAAGCACGGCTCGATCTACGTGGCCCGCGGCAAGGACTGGGACTTCAAGTCCCGCCTCGCCGATGCGCGCTGGGACGCGCCGACGTGCGCGTACTGTCACATGCTGTACGTGGGTGATGACGGCTCGCGCTCGTCCAGCCACAACATGACGCGCAAGATCATCTGGGGTATGGGCGTGCAGGCGGCCGGCGGGGAGCTGAAGGACCTGACGGTCGACGCCGAGGGACTGGGGAAGCGAAACGAGATGGTGAAGGTCTGCGTCACCTGCCACTCGGAGGACAAGGCGCGCGGCTATCTCGAATCCGCGGATGCGCACAAGCTCTCGGGTGATGCGCTCGTCGTCGAAGCCCGCGAGATCCTCGCCGGGCTGTACAAGGACAAGCTCATCCGGCCGAGTCACGCGCAGATTTCCGCCGGCCTGCTGCAGGGGCCCCGCTACACTGCCATCGACCTGCCCGACGGCATCGCGTTTCACTCACCGACCAGCCTGTACTTCGATGTGACGCCGGTCGAGCGTGAGTACTTCGACATGTTCTTCTTCTCGGCGCTCAAGAGCTACAAGGGCGCCTTTCACATGAGCCCCGACTACGCGTGGTGGTACGGCTACGCCGACGTCCTGGGTCACCTCGCGACGATCCGCGACCACGCCGAACGCCTGCGCGGCGACCACGGGGTGCGCAGGCAGACGCTCTTCATGCTGTGGACGGGCCCGCTGATGGTGCTCGCCGTCATCGCCGCCGTCTGGTACGGGCGCGGGTTCTGGCGGCGTCGGCGCCCGCGCTGAACGATCCTCGCGACTCCGCGACGTCGCTGCGCCGCGTGCTCGGGCTCGGCGAGGTGACCGCGGGCGGCGTCGGCATCATCGTCGGCGCCGGCATCTATGTCTTGCTCGGGCCGGCCACCGTGCACGCCGGCGCCCTCGTGTGGGTGGCGTTCCTCATCGCCGCGCTCCTGAGCGCCCTCACGGGGCTCAGCTACGCGGAGCTGAGCTCGATGTTCCCGAGCGCCGCCGGCGAATACGAGTACACGCGCCATGCGATGCCGGAGTGGGTCGCCTTCGTCGTCGGCTGCACGATGATCGCCGGCCTGGTGGTGGCTGCCGCAACCGTCTCGATCGGATTTGCGCGCTACCTCGGGTATTTCGTCGACCTGCATCCACGTTTCGCCGCGCTGGCGCTCCTGGTGGCGGTGTCGGGCGTGGCCATGACCGGCGTGAAGCAGTCCGCGCGCCTGACGATGGGACTGAGCGCGGTCCAGGTGGGCGGCCTCGTCCTCGTCACGGCGATCGGCGTGCCGCATGTCGGAGATGTCGACCTCCTGAGGGGGCCTGGTCTCGGCGGCGTCCTGGCGGGAGCCGCGCTGGTCTTCTTCGCTTTCATCGGCTTCGACGAAGTGATCACCCTCGCGGAGGAAACGCGCGAGCCGACGCGGACGGTGCCTCGGGCCCTGCTCCTCGCGCTCGGCCTGTCGACGGCGCTCTATGTCGCCGTGGCCATCGCTGCCGTCAGCGTCCTCGGCCCGGCGCCTCTGGCAGCGTCGACACGGCCGCTGGCCGATGTCATGGCGCACGTGCTCGGAGCGCGGGGAGCGATCGTCGTGGCCGCGATCGCCGTGGTCACGACGACGAATACGACGCTGCTGGCGCTGACCGCGGCGTCGCGCGTGATGTACGGGATGGCGAAGGCCGCGGCGCTGCCGCGCGCCTTCTCGATCGTCCATCGGACACGACGAACGCCCATCCGCGCCATCGGGGTCGTCGCGATCGTGGCCGCCGCCGTCGCCGCCTTCGGCGATTTCGTGTTCATCGCCGCCGTCACGGACTTTGCGGTTTACGTCGTGTTTCTCGCGGTCAATGCCACCGTGATCATCTTGCGCCAGACGCGGCCGGAATTGCCGCGCCCGTTCGCGGTCCGCTGGACGATGCTCGGCATCCCCGTGCTGCCGGCGCTGGGCCTGGGCGCGGTCGGCGTGATGATGACGCTGCTCGAGTCAGGGGTCATCGCCGTCGGGATGGCGGCCTGCGGCGGTGGTCTCGTCGCGAGCCGGCTGGCGCGGGGGCATCGATGAGCGACGCACGCCGGCCGGTCAGTTCGTGTGCGAGCGCGCGCCCAGGCGCTCGCCGTCGTTGGTGACGAGCACGACGCGGCCACGCTCGAACTGCACGGTGCCGTCGAAGGCGAGCACCCTGGCGCCGCTCGCGGGGTCTTCGGGGATGAAGCGCACCGTGACCGCACGCGCCCCGGGGCGCACGTCGAGGTCTTCCTCGACGCTCAGCGGCCGGTCCCCGCGCATGCCCGGGGGGCGCACGCGCTTGCGCACGAGCACCTGGCCGTCGACGGCGGCGGTCAGGTCGTACGCGAGCGCTTCGCTGACACACTCGCGCGACTGACGCATGTGGACGGGCCGCGCAGCGATCTCCTCGGGCGAGAGCTCGCGGCATCGCTCGCGCGCCTGGCCGGCCAGGCGCCAGCCGAGTCGCAGCACCGCGTGATCGGCGTCGGTGCCGAGCGGCCATCGGCTGCCCACGGCGACGAGGCCGAGCAGCGCCGCGCTGAAGCCCGCGGCGAATGCGCGCCGGCGCCAGGACATCGCCGGTCGGGTCGATGAGGCTGCTGCCGGTTTCCCCCGCAGCGCGTCGAGCGCGGTCAGGACGCGGTCCCACTCGGACACGGAGGCGTGCAGGAGCTGAACGGGGAGCCGCGCGATGCGCCCGGCGACCGCAGGCGCGCGGTCCTCGAGGATGCGCGCGTCGGCGAGGCTCGCCCCGAGCCGATGGATGCAGTTGCGCGGCGGGCAGGCGATGATCAGCGTCGCGCCGAAGTGGCTGCCCACATACGAGACGGTGCCGGGATGCAGCGTCCCTGCGCACTCGACCGTGAACAGCGCGAGCCCGGGGTCGTCGGCAACCATGCGCTCCAGGCGCAGGGCGAGCGCCAGGTTCGTCCGGCATGCGACGAGGAGCGTGCGGCGTTCGGCATCGGCGGTGGCTGCGACCAGCCGCCGCGCGGCCGCGAGCTGATCGCGCGCGGTGCGCCCGGGCGGGCCGATGGCGAGCGAGGCGCACGAGGCCGCACAGATGCCACAGCTCGTGCACAGATCCGGCTGCACGAGCGCGCGCAGCGGATGGACGTCCGGGTGCTTGCCGGCGACCATCTCGATGGCGTCGTACGGACAGTCGTTGCGGCACTGCTCGCAGCCCTCGCAGTGGTCGGGATCCGAGAACGCCGGCGCCGGCATTGCCGCTCGGCGGGGACGGAGCAGCCAGGGCACGCCGACGAGCACGCCGGTCACGCCGAGGATCGCGCCCAGCGCGGCCAGCGGCGACAGCTCGGCCACCGGAAGCCAGAATCCGTAGAACAGATCCGCCGGCACGCGGCCGGGAAGCGCCAGCAGGTCCGCCGCCGACGGCAAGGGGGCGGGCCACACCACGGCGAGCGCCACCAGGCCGACGACGATACCGAGCGTGACCCGGCGCTCGGGGAACCACGAGGCGCGGGCCAGCCGCGCGGTGTGCAGCCAGAGGAAGCAGACCATGCCGAGCGGGACGGCGACGTGCAGGAAGAGGTTCATGAAGAAGAACTGCGAGGGCATCGGCGCCGCCCCGACGAATGCGCGGTCCGGCGGCTCGGGAAACAGCGGCAGCAGGCGCAGCATCCGGGCGCCCGCGATGGCGAGCGCCTGACCGAAGCGGTCCCAGACCAGCACGAAGCCCGTCGCCGCCGACAGGAACATCATCCCGGTGAGCAGGACGCCGGTGATCCACGCGAGCGTGCGCGGACCCCACGTCTTGCGCTGCACCACCAGCCGGAGGACGTGCAGGGCCACGGCGGCGACGGCCGCGTCGGACGCATAGCGGTGGAGCGCTCGCACCCAGCGTCCGAGCAGGACGTCCCGCTGGATGCCGAGCACCGATTCGTATGGCCGGCCGATGTCGTACACGAACAGCAGGTACACGCCGGTGACGAGCGCGATCGTCAGCAGGAGCACGGCGACCGTGCCCGTACGGTACAGGGGATTGAAAGTCGACGAGTAGATGCGGTCGAACAGGCGGTCCGCGCGCTCGAGCGCGGACGTCAGCGCGCGCGCCGGTCGGGACACCGACCCGCCCCGACCGGCGTCGAGCTCATCCGGCAAGAACATGCGTCGCTCCGAGGCGGCGCAGGGCCTCGCGCACCCACGCCGGCGAGGGATTGCTGAACGTGTACGCGAGACGGCCGTCGCGATCGATGACGAAGACGAGCGCCGCGTGCACGATGTCGCCGGTCCGCTCGTCGCGCGCGTAGGCGACGCCGTAGCGCGCGGCGGTGCCGAGCACGTCGTCGGCGTGGCGCGAGGAGAGCACGTGGAAGCCGTCCGGAATGGCCCACCGGCTCGCGATGCCGGCGAGCGTGCTCGGCGTGTCGCGCCACGGATCGAGCGTCACCAGCAGGACGGCGGCGCGCGGGCCTGGCCCGGACGCCTGCTTCAGCGTCTCGACGAGGAGCGGGCACACCGTCTCACAGTGCGCGAACACGAACGTGACCACGATCGGCTGCCCCCGGAGGTCGCCGAGCGAGAGCGTCCGGCCGTGCTGATCGACCAGCGAGAAGTCGGGCGCGGCCGCCGCCCCTCGCGGATAGTCGGCCGGCAGGTCGCCGGCCTCGTGGATGTCGCGCGCCCACGTGCCGACGGCGCGCGCGGACTCCACCTTGCGCGCCACCCACACCGTCTCGACGCCGACGGCCAGGGCGAGGCCGGCGACGGCGATCCGACCCGTCCGGCCGCGCATCGCCCGGGCCAGCGCCGCCGGCAGCTCGCCTCCCCACAGCACCGCGATGCCGACCAGGAAGCTCAACGGAGCGAGCACCAGCAGCATCCAGCCGTGCGGCGCCGGCAATCCGGTCTCGGCGGAGCCGAAGCAGGCGTGGCGGGCGGCGGTCAGCCACTCGGGCGGCGCCGACGGCAGCGGCGCGAACGCGAACGCCCACCACGCGAGCGTGGCCACCACCCACAGCGCCAGCACGGGCGCGCCCATCGTCAGCCGACCTTCCACAGCGACGACAGGATCTTCCAGTTCGCGAAGTAGTAGAGGACGAAGCACGCGAAGAAGATCGAGACGAGAACGAGCGTGCCCGGCGTGCCCCTCCGGTGCACGTCGACCACGGCCCCCCCCGTGTGCGTCTGGCGCGGCAGCTTCCACACGCCCTGCGGCACGCCGGCGAGATCGTGCGTGTCCGAGGGCCGGAACGGGCGGCCGAAGAAGACGCTGACGACGGCGATCACGATGTACGCGAGACCGCCCGCGATGGCGAGCAGGCCTCCGATGCCCATCGTCGCCTGGAACAGCTGCACGGCGGGATGGTACTCGAGCGGGAACGGCGCGTTCGCGAACGACACGTCCCAGTGCCGGCGCGGGACGCCGAAGATGCCCTGGAAGATCATCGACATGGCGAGGATGACGATGCCGATTCCGAAGAGATAGGGCTGGATCTTCGCCAGGCCCCAGAACGCCACGCGCTTGCCGAAGATCAGCGGCAGCACGTAATAGGTGACGGCCATGAAGGCGAGCGCGGTGCCGCCGACCACGGTCGTGTGGAAGTGCCCGGGCACCCGCAGCGTGTTGTGCGCGATGATGTTGATCTGCTCGGTGCCGATGGTCACGCCGGTGACGCCGCCCAGGAAGCCGAAGATCACCACGGAGAGCGCCATGCCGGAGAATCCGGGATCGCTCCACGGTGCCTTCTTCAGCCACTCGAAGGTGCCGCGCGTGTACCCGCGCAGACGCTGCCCCATCTCGATGCCGGCCGGGATCGTGAACCCGTGCACCATGCTGGCGAGGACCGCCAGGTACATCGCGTAACTCGTGTTCCAGATCTTCCACGCCGGCCCCATCCCGGGGTCGACCAGCAGGTGATGGGCGGACGCCATCGAGATGAACAGGATATAGAGGACGAACGCCATGCGGCTGATCTTCTCGTTGATGACCACGCCGCCCACTGTGAACGCCGCCAGCAGGTACCAGATCGACACGTGGGCGGCCACGTTGATCTGCTGCGACGAGTGCCCGAGGCCCCACCACACCATCCGATAGACCTGGGGATCGACGTTCATCCAGCCGAGGGACCAGAGGAACGTCGGAATGTAGATGGCGGCGCCGTGCAGGAGCGTGATGACCGCGATGATGGCCGCCGTCAGCGCGCCGAAGCTGACGAGCGGGATCGAGCCCTCGTACGTCCGCTCGCGTCGCGCGACCACCAGCGTGGCGAAGAAGAGCGCGGTCACGAGGAGGGCGCCCACCGCGAACAGGATGATTCCGAGGTAGTAGAGCGGATGCGCCTGGAGCGGTGGATACGAGGTGAAGAGCACGTCGCCCTTGCCGGCCAGCACCGTCGCATTGGTGATGAGCATGCCGACGACCATGAGCGCGAAGGCCAGCCAGCCGACGCGCGCCGCCGGCAGCCGGCAGCTCAACAAGACGGGACCGGCGAAGTAGAGCACGGCCATCTCGAAGAAGATGATGAAGAAGATGAGCATGTTGAGCCCGTGCAGCGTGAGGAAGCGGTAGAACAGGTCGGCGGGCAACAGATGCACCGCCTGCCATCGCGTCATCACGAGCCCGAACGCGGCCACGATGCCGACGAGGAAATTGACGACGGCCACGACAGCGTTCACCTTGATGAGCGTTTCCGCATGCCACTCGACGCGCAGACCGGTCACGGCACAGGTGCGCATGAAAGTAGTCTCCCTCGCTTACTCGACGATGACCTTGCCGACCATCATGTGATGGTTGATGCCGCAGAACTCGTTGCAGACGATCCGGAAATCGCCCGCCTGGTTCGGAACGATCTTGAGCCCGTAGTCGTAGCCGGGAACGATCTGGAAGTTGAGGTTCACAGGGTACAGGTTGAAGCCATGGTTGATGTCGAGTGACGAGAGATGCAGCGTGTACGCGACACCCTGCTTGAGCTTCAGCACGGGATACCAGCGCCACATCTGAGCCTGGAGATAGACGTCGCTCCCGGGCGGCGGCGCCACCACGGGCACGCCGTTGTCCTCGCCGACCTTGTAGTCGGCGACGAACTTCTCGACGCGCGCCGCGAAGTCGACGTTGCTGACGCGCGCGCGGATGCCCGACGGATTCTGGCCGCCCTTGAGATGCCAGACGGGCATCATCGCGAACAGGATCAGGCACCACACGAACGCGATGCCGACCCACATCTTTTCCTGCTTGCCGGCCGGCTGCCACCAGGTGCCGGCCGGCGCCACGATCGCGGAATGCGCTTCGGTGTGGTTCATGCGGCCTCCCGTTGCCGGCGCGTCATGGCAGGGTCGCCTTCGGCAGGCTCAGGATCTCGTAGAGTCCCCAGATCGTGTAGAAGCCGAACATCACGACCAGGCCCGCCACCAGCAGAAGGAACGGGCGGTTCAGGAGTCGCTGGCCCAGCGGGACCGGCTGATCGCTCGAATGCGGTGCCGACATCGCATCTCCTCCGTGGAACGGGTGAGCTTCACCGTCCCAGACAGGAATACGCTGGCCGCCGCCCCCGGAGTTATGACCGACGTCATAGGGTTCCGCCCGCGGTCAGATCCCGAGCTGCGCGCGTACGTAGGCACCGACCAGGATGGCCGCGGGGTACAGCACCTGTTCCTCGGTCTCGGCGTGCACGCGGAGCTCCTCCGCGAACCGCTCGGCGTCCGGGTGCTTCTCCGCTCGTCCGGCTGCCGCGAGGCTCTCGAGCGCTACCACCACCTGCCTGTGCTCGGCGAGCATCTCCGGTAGATCCTTCTTCAGGCGCTCCGTCATGGCCACCGCGGCGCGCATCTCCGGCGTGACGCCACCTTGCGCGATGCTCACGAGCAGCCCGAGCGGGGGCAGCGCGTACTCCTCCTCCTTCACGAAATGCGGGTGTAACACCGCGGCCACGTGCCGGGCTGCCTCGCCGACTCGGCCGGAGGTCTTGGTGAGAGCCACGAGCTTTGCGTGCAATGCCTCGTGCTCGACGGCCAGCGACTGGGGGATCTTCATGGGCATGACCGCTCCTCCTTGTGACAGGACGCCGGCCGGGCCTCGCGTCCCCGGTGGCCAGCGTACCCCCCGGTGACGACGCTCGCGATATGACGCCGCTCATAGGCGCCGCTGCCAGGCTCGGTTACAAAAGAATGTGAAGCCATCGCGCGTTGCGGAGGTGGGATATGCACGGGGCCGTTGCGGTCATCAAGCACGAGCATCGCTCCATCACGGCCGTGGTCAGCGCCCTCGAGTACCTCGCCCGCAACATCGCCGCGGGCGACGAGCCGGACTACGAGGTGCTCACGGTCATTCTGGACTACATCGAGGCCTTTCCGAACCGCCTCCACCACCCGAAGGAGGATCGGTACCTCTTCAGCGCGCTGCGCCTGCGCGACGCATCAGCGGGTGCGATCCTCGACGAGCTGGAGGAGGAGCACCGGCGTGGCGACGAGTTGACGCGCGAGCTGCGCTTCCTGCTCACACGGTGCCGCGTCGGCGGCGCCAGCGCGAAGCAGGCGTTCGCCGCCGCCGTCGAGCGGTACGGGAAATTTCACTGGGGACACATGCGCAAGGAGGAAGACGTCGTCCTGCCGATGGCGCTCCAGGCCCTCGGCGTCGAGGACTGGACCGCGATCGATGCCGCATTCCGCGTCAACGACGACCCGGTGCCCGGGATGGCGCCGCGCCAGGAGTTCGACGCGCTGTTCCGGCTCATCGTGGCCATGGCGCCGCCTCCGGTCGGCATCGGCCGCAGCCCCGCCGAGCGCGATCGCGCCTGACCGGGGGATGGCGGGGACGCCCTCCTCGCCGTACACCCTCACCTCCATGACCGCCACGCGCCGCGACCGCGAAACCACGCACGCCTCGACAGCGGTCTCGAGCCCACCGGGATATGAGCGATAATCCTCGCCGGTCATCCTGATGCGCCCCGGTTCGGGGGGCCGGGTGTCGGTGGAGGTGGGGTTGGCGTGAAGCCTATGAAGCTGCGCTCGCACCTGCTGCTCCTCACCGTCAGCGCGCTGCTGCCGATGGTCCTCTTCGCCCTCGTCGTTACCGTGGTCCTCGCCCGGCGGGAGGCGGCCGTGTTCGAGCGTGGCGCCACGGAGCGCACACGCGCGCTGCTCACGGCCGTGGATGCCGAGCTGAAGGCCTCGGAGGCGACGCTGGAGGGGCTGGCCGCCTCGCGCCACCTCGACACCGGCGACACCCGCGCGTTCCAGGAGGACGCGTCGCGCGTCCTGAGGAGCCAGGAGGACTGGCTGTCCATCGCGCTCGCCTCACCGACGGGGCAACAGGTCGTGAACGTCCTCCGCCCGCCCGGCGCCGCGTTGCCCACGACGCGGGAGGTCGCCAGCCTCGAGCGGGTGTTGCGGACCGGAAAGCCCGCCGTCGGGGACGTGATCCAGGGCGCGGTCACGGGCGAGCCCGAGTTCTCGGTTCGCGTGCCGGTAGCCCGGGACGGCGGTGTGAAGTACGTGCTCTCGGCCAGCGTCAAGCCGCGGTCGATCCACGCGTTACTCGCCTCCCAGCGTCTGCCCGCCGACTGGGTCGGCGTCGTGCTCGACGGCCAGGACCGGATCGTGGCGCGGACGGTCGCGGACGAGCGCAGCATCGGCCAGCTCGCCTCTGACAGCCTCCGGGCCGCCCTCGCCCGGTCGCCCGAGGGCTGGTTCCACGGGACCACGATCGAAGGCGCCGAGGTGTACACGCCGTACAACCGCTCGCCGACCACCGGCTGGGCCGTTGCGATGGGGATTCCCGCGGCGGTCGTGGAAGCGGGAGCGCGCCGGAGCATGCAGGGAATGGCCGCCGGCAGCCTGCTCGCGGCCGCGCTCGCCCTGGCGGCTGCGCTCATCGTCGGCCAGCGGATCGCCGGGCCGATCGCGCACCTGGCCGCCGCCGCCGGCGCAGTCGGCCGGGGCGAACGACCGGGGTTCGTCTCGCCGGCCCCTGTGCAGGAGCTGAACGACGTCGGCCGTGCGCTCGACGACGCCGCGGCCGCCGTCCGCGCGCGGGAGGAAGCACAGCGCCAGCTGGCCGCCATCGTCCGCTCCTCGACGGACGCGATCGTCGGCTATGGGCTCGACGGGCGGATCATGGCCTGGAACGATGCGGCCACGCGGACGTTCGGGTACAGCGAAGCGGAGGCGATCGGTCAGTCGATCGATCTCATCGTGCCGCCCGAGCGTCGCGGGGAGGAGGCCGACATCCTGCGTCGCATCGCCAACGGCGTCACCGTGCCGACGCTCGAGACGGTGCGTCTGCACAAGGACGGCGCGCGCGTCGACGTCGCGCTGACGATCTCGCCCGTCCGCGACGTGAACGGTGTCATCGTCGGGGCGTCGAAGATCGCGCGCGACGTCGGCGAGCGAAAGCGCGTCGACCAGGAGCGCGCGCGGCTGCTGGCCGCCGAGCAGGGGGCCCGCGCGGAGGCGGAGGCGGCGAATCGTGCCAAGGACGAGTTTCTCGCCATCCTTTCGCATGAGCTGCGGACCCCGCTCAGCGCAGTCTACGGCTGGGCGCGGATGCTCCAGACCGGCGAAATACGAGCGGAGGCCGCGCAGCGAGCGCTCGACTCGATCGTGCGGAACGCCCGGGCCCAGGTCCACCTCGTCGACGACCTGCTCGACGTCTCGCGGGTCATCACCGGCAAGATGCGGCTCGACGTGCAGCCCGTCGACGTCGCCGCCGTCGTCGGCGAGACGCTCGAGTCGGTGCGGCTGGCGGCGGAGGCCAAGGACGTGCGCCTGCAGCACGTGCTCGATCCCCGCGCGGGCCTCGTCAGCGGGGACCCGGCGCGCCTCCAGCAGGTAGTCTGGAACCTCCTCATGAACGCGGTGAAGTTCACGCCGCGCGGCGGCCGCGTGCACGTGCGAGTGGAGCGGGGCGACTCGCAGGTCCTCATCGTCGTGAGCGACACCGGGCAGGGGATCGCGCCCGAGGTCCTGCCGTTCGTCTTCGACCGCTTCCGCCAGGCCGACAGCTCCAGCACCCGCGCGCACGCGGGCCTCGGCCTCGGCCTGGCGCTCGTCAAGCATCTGGTGGAGATGCACGGCGGCACCGTCCTAGCGGAGAGCGGGGGAGACGGCAAGGGCGCCACGTTCGTCGTGAGACTGCCTGTCCTGCTCGCGGACGTCCGCCCGGCCGCGGCGCCGCGCGTGCAGGACGCAGTCGATAGACCGCCCGCGAGGCTGCCGGCGCTGGCGCGCCTGGATGGCCTCCGCGTCCTCGTGGTGGACGACGATCGGGATGCGGTCGACCTTGCCACCGCCATCCTCACCGCGGCCGGCGCCACCGTGCGCAGCTGTTCCCGCGCCTCGGAGGCGCTCGAGGTGCTGCGCCAGTGGCGACCCGCTGTGCTCGTGTCCGATATCGAGATGCCCGAGGAAGACGGGTTGGCGCTGATCCGCAACGTCCGGGCGCTGCCGGCCGAGGAGGGCGGCGCGACGGCGGCAATGGCGCTCACCGGTTACGGACGCATCGAGGACCGCATGCGATCGCTCGCCGCCGGCTACACCACGCACCTCTCGAAGCCCGTCGATCCCGCCGAGTTCACGGCGATCGTCGCCAGCCTCGCGCGAGCCTGAGTAGCCTCTCGGGTCGGGGCCCCCACGTGGTATGACGCCCGTCATAACTGATCGGCGCCACACCCCGGAGACTACATGGCAACAAGGGGCGATGGAGACGAGCCATGACTTATACCGACGTGCGCTACGAGAAGACGGACGGCGTCGCCTGGATCACCATCAACCGCCCCGAAGTGCGTAACGCGTTCCGCACGCGCACGGTGCACGAGCTGACGGACGCCTTCGAGGACGCGCGCTACGACCCGGCGGTGGGCGTCGTCGTGCTGACGGGGGCCGGTGACAAGGCCTTCTGCTCCGGCGGCGACCAGAAGGAGCGTGGCGCCGGCGGCTACTCGCAGGACGGCCAGCGCCCGATGAACGTGGACCGCCTGCACTCGGCCATTCGCCACTGTCCCAAGCCGGTGATCGCGATGGTGAACGGCTTCGCCATCGGCGGCGGCCACGTGCTGCACGTGCTGTGCGACCTCTCGATCGCCGCCGACACGGCGGTCTTCGGACAGACGGGCCCCCGGGTCGGCAGCGTGGACGCCGGGCACGGCACGGGCTACCTGGCGCGCGTCGTGGGCGAGAAGAAGGCCCGCGAGATCTGGTACCTGTGCCGCCAGTACCCGGCGCAGGACGCGCTCGCCATGGGACTCGTCAACAAGGTCGTGCCGGCCAAGGATCTGCGCGCCGAGGTCGAGCAATGGTGCCGTGAGCTGCTCGAGAAGAGCCCGACGGCGCTCGCGCTGGCCAAGCAGTCGTTCAACATCGACTCGGAGACCCGCGCGGGCGTCGCGGAGTTCGCCACCACCGCGCTGAATCTCTATTACCAGACCGGCGAGGCGCTCGAAGGCCGCAACGCCTTCGTCGAGAAGCGTCCGGTCGACTTCCGGAAGTTCCGGGCGTAGTCATGCCCGCGTTCGAGACCGCGCTCGTCGGTGCCCGGGCGCGCGAGCTCGCGGCGTGCGGGCTGTGGCGCGACGAGACGCCCGCCCAGTATCTCGACCGCTGGGCGACGAAGCGCCCCGACCGAACCGCGATGGTGGACGGTGCGGGGCGCTGGACGTGGCGCGAGCTGGCGGGGACGGTCGAGCGCGTCGCGTACGGCCTCGCCGCCCATGGCGTCACTGCCGGCCGCGTCGTGGCCTGCCAGCTGCCGAACTGGAACGAGTTCGTGGTGGTGCTGCTCGCCGCCGAGCGTCTCGGCGCCGTCGTGAACCCGATCCCGCCGATCTATCGGGCCAGCGAGCTGCGCTTCATGCTGAACCGCCTGGAGGCGGCCGCCGTGGTGATCCCCGGCGTGTTCCGCGGCTTCGACCACGTCGCGATGCTGGCGGCGCTGCGGCCCGAGGTGCCGAGCATCGAGCACGTCTTCGTCGCGCGCGGCACGCCCGGCCAGGGCATGCAGCCGTTCGGAGCGCTGACCGACACTGCCTGGGAGGCGCGGCCCGGACGTCGCGGCCTGCCCGGGACGGACCCGAACGCGGTGCACGAGGTGATCTTCACCTCGGGCACCACGGGCGAGCCGAAGGGCGTCATGCACACGCCGAACACGGTGCTGGCGAACGTCTTCCCCGTTCTCGAGCGGCTCGAGCGCTCCGAGCGAGACGTGATCCTGATGGCGTCCACGTTCGCCCACCAGACGGGTTACCTCTACGGCTACTGCGCGCTGCTCGCGCTGGGCGCGACCGGTGTCTGGCTCGACGTCTGGAGCGCGGAGGCGGCGGCCAGGCTCGTGGCGCGCGAGGGCGTGACCTTCACCATGGGCGCCACGCCGTTCCTGCGCGACCTCACCTACGTCCCGGGCCGCCACGACTTCTCGTCGCTCGAGGTGTTCATCTCGGCCGGGGCGCCGATTCCGCGGCCGCTGGTCGCCGATGCCCGCGCGCGGCTCGGCTGCGCGATCTCGCCGGGCTGGGGGATGAGCGAGAACGGTCTGGTCACGTGCGTCGGTCCCCGCGATCCTGCGGAGAAGGTTCTCGCCACCGACGGCTCGCCGGCACACGGCATGGAGCTGGCGATCGTCGACGCCGAGGACCGTCCGCTGCCGCCGGACACCGAAGGTGACCTGCTGGTCCGCGGCGCGTCCCAGTTCCTCGGCTACTACAAGCGGGAGGATTTCACGCGCGACTCGCACACCGCGGACGGCTGGTTTCGCACGGGGGACCGGGGCCGGATCGACGGCGACGGATACCTCTCGATCACGGGACGCACCAAGGATCTCATCATCCGGGGCGGCGAGAACATCCCGGTGGCGGAGGTGGAGAGCGTGCTCTTCACCCATCCCAAGGTGAGCGGCGTGGCCGTGGTCGGCATGCCCGACGCCCGCCTCGGCGAGCGTGCCTGCGCCTTCGTCATCCCGAAGGGCGGGGCCGCCCTCACGCTCGCGGAGCTCGTGGCATGGCTCGACGCCCACCAGCTCGCGCGGCAGAAGTTTCCCGAGCGGCTCGAGCTCGTCGACGAGTTCCCGCTGACGCCGAGCGGAAAGATCCAGAAGTACCGGCTGCGGCACGCCATCGCGGAGCGTCTGGCTCGCGAGAGCGGCGAGGCGCGCTGACGTGGGCGGCACCCCGCTCGACGGTCGGGTCGCGCTCGTGACCGGCGCCGGGCGTGGCCTGGGCGTGGCCATCGCCACCGCGCTCGCCCAGGCGGGCGCCGCCGTGGCCTGTGCCGCGCGGTCGGCGGAGGCCGGCGAGACGACGGCGCGCACGATTCGCGAGCGCGGCGGCAAGGCGACCGTCGTCGCGCTCGACGTCACCGTGGCCGAGCAGATCACCGAGGCGGTGGCCACGACGCGCGGCACGCTCGGAGAGGTGGACGTCCTCGTCAACAACGCCGGCATCGTGCTCGACAAGCCGACCATCGACGTCGCCGACGCGGAGTGGAACGAGGTCCTGACGGCCAACCTGACCGCGATGTTCCGGCTCGCCCGGGCGGTGGCGCCGGGAATGATCAGGCGCGGACACGGCAAGATCATCAACATCGGCTCGATGTACGGGCGGCTCGGCGTCCCGCGCTACGCCGCCTACTGCGCGAGCAAGGCCGGTGTCGACGGCCTCACGCGCAGCCTCGCCGTCGAGTGGGCGCGCCACGGCATCCAGGTCACCTGCGTGGCGCCGGGCTACATGAATACCGACATCCCGCGCGAGGCCCTCGCCGATCCACGGACGCGCGAGCGCTTCCTGAGCAAGATCCCGGCCCGGCGGATCGGCGAGCCGGAGGAGATCGGGCCGCTCGTCGTGTATCTGGCCTCGCCGGCGTCGGAGTACATGACCGGACAGACGCTCTACTTCGACGGTGGACAGACGGTGGCGTGGTGAGCGTGCGTCGATACACGCGGAGGGCAGGCTGATGGACCTTGATCTGGCAGGCAAGAGCGTGATCGTGACCGGCGGGGGATCGAACATCGGACGCGCCATCTCGCTGGCGTTCGCGCGCGAGGGCAGCCGCGTGACGATTGCCGACGTGGACGAGGCGCAGGCGCGCAAGGCCGCCGACGAGGCCGAGCGCCTCGGCGCCAAGGCGGGCATGGCGGTGCGCACCGACGTGACGAGCTGGGAGTCGGTGCAGGCGATGGTGCAGGCAGTCGAGAAGCGTTTCGGCGTCGTCGACGTCCTCGTCAACAACGTGGGCTGGACGCTGGACGGACTCTTCGTCGAGAAGACGCGCGAGGCATGGGAGAAGGAGATCCAGCTGAACCTCTGGGGAATGATCAACTGCACGCGCGCGGTGCTCGACGGCATGATCGCGCGCAAGGCGGGGGCCATCGTCAGCATGGGCTCGGACGCCGGGCGCATGGGGGAGTTCCGCGAGGGCGTGTACGCGGCGTGCAAGGCCGGCGTGATCGCCCTCAGCAAGAGCCTCGCGCGCGAGGTCGGACGGTACGGGATCCGCCTCAACGTCGTGTGCCCGGGCATGACCATGCCGAGCTCGGAGGACGAGATCGGCCCGCTCAGCATGTGGGCGGCCGACGTCAACAAGCAGTGGCAGACGGCCGAGATGCGGACCCGCATCGCGAAGGTGTATCCGCTGCGTCGTGTCGCGCGGCCGGACGATATCAGCGGCGCCGTGCTCTTTCTCGCGTCGAGCGCGGCTGGCTTCATCACTGGCCAGACCCTCTCGGTGAGCGGTGGCTACACGATGATGTGAGCGTCGCGCGGGAGGCGACATGGACACGACAACGGTGATGTACGCGGCATCGGGTGGCATCGCGCGGCTCCAGCTGAATCGGCCGGCGCAGCTGAATGCGATCAGTCCCACGCTGCTCGAGGATCTCGACCGGGCGTGCGACGCGATCGAGGCGGACGCGGCCGTCCGCGTGGTGACACTGACGGCGGCTGGTCGTGCCTTCTGCGCGGGCGCCGACCTCAAGGCCGTGCAAGACCTGTCGAGCGATCCCGTGCGGTGGGCCGGCTTCATGCGCCTGTGGCACCGCGTGTTCAATCGCGTCGAGACGCTGCCGGTGCCCGTCATCGCCGGTGTCCACGGGCTGGCGCTGGCGGGTGGCCTCGAGCTGCTGCTCGTCGCCGATCTCGTGGTCGCCGATGCCGAGGCGCGGATCGGCGATCAGCATGCCAACTTCGGGCTCGTCGCCGGAGGCGGTGGCAGCCAGCGGCTGCCGCGCCTCGTCGGTCCCCGGCGCGCCAAGGAGCTGATGCTGCTCGGCGGATGGCTCGACGCCCACCAGGCGGAGGCGTGGGGACTCGTGAACCGTGTGGTCGCCGCCGGCACGGTGGCGGCGGCGGTCGAGGCGATGGCCGCGGACCTGGCGGCCAAGAGCCCGTCGGCGAGCCGGACGGTCAAGGCGCTCGTCCACCGCGCGCTGGACACCGATCTCTCGAGCGGTCTCGAGATGGAGCTCCATCTCGCGGGCACCCACATGCGAAGTCGCGACGCCGAGGAGGGCCTGCGCGCCTTCATCGACAAGCGCGCGCCGAAGTTCACGGGTGCCTGAGCGATGCAGCTGGCGTTCACGCCCGAACAGGAAGCGCTGAGCCGCACGCTGCGCGCCTTCGCGCGCAAGGAGCTGGCGCCCCGCTCGGCCGCCTGGGACAAGAGCGGGGAGTTTCCCTGGGACGTCTGGCGCCGGATGGGTGAGCTCGGCTTGCTGGGCCTCAGAACGCCGGCCGCCTATGGCGGGCAGGAGGCCGACTACCTCACCTTGGGCATCGCCATGCAGGAGATCGCGCGCGGCGACTTCGGCTGCACGTACGGCATCCAGCTCGCCGGCCTGGCCGGCGAGATCCTCGGCCGCGGCGCGTCCGAGGAGGTCAAGCGACGCTGGCTGCCGCCGACGGCGCGCGGGGAGACCGTGATCGCGCTCGCGCTCACCGAGCCCGGCGTCGGCTCGGATGCCGCCAACCTGGCGTGCCGCGCCGCGCGTGACAGCGACGGTTACGTGCTCACCGGCGAGAAGTCCGGCATCAGCCTCGCGATGGCGGCGCAGGCCGCGATCGTCTTTGCCCGCACGGAGCCGACGCGCGGCGCGCACGGTGTGAGCGCGTTCCTGGTGCCGCTGGATCTGCCGGGTGTCGTGCGCACGCCGCTGCGAGACATGGGCACGCGGGTCGTCGGGCGCGCGGTCCTCGCCCTGGACGAGGTCCACATCCCGGCTTCGCATCTCATCGGCACGGAAGGCACCGGCTTCTCCCAGGTGATGCAGGGCTTCGATTACAACCGCGTCGGCATCGCGCTCGCCTGCCTCGGCGTCGCCGACGTCTCGCTCGAGGAGACGATCGCCTACGTGACCGAGCGCCGCGCCTTCGGGCGCCCGCTCGGGGCGTTCGAGGGCGTCTCCTTCGCGATCGCGGAGGCGGCCACGCACCTCGAGGCGTGCCGCTGGCTGTGCTATCGCGCCCTGTGGCTCGCCGACCACGGCCGGCCCTACACGAAGGAGTCGGCGATGGTGAAGTGGTGGGGTCCTCGCCTGGCCGTCGAGACCATCCACCAGTGCCTGCTGTTCCACGGCCACTATGGCTACACCGACGAGCTGCCGTTCGAGCAGCGCATGCGCGACGTCGTCGGCCTCGAGATCGGCGACGGCACCGCCGAGGTCATGAAGCTCATCGTCGCCCGCCAGCTCCTGGGCCGCGATGTCGTCGGATGAGGCGCTCGCATCATGAAAAAGAGGCGGTCGGCGGATTCCACGGGGGGCGCCATCGGCCTATCGTCGGCGCAGTTCGAACACCCGTTCGGTCGGAGGTTCGGCGTGGCGATCGACGCACAAGGAGGCTCGACATGCACGTGATCTCGGCGCTGCTCGTCGCGCTCGTGGTCGTGGGCGCTTACCTTCCCGCCGTCGCCCAGGAGCCGTACCGCCTCGGTGCGATCTTCTCCATCACCGGCCCGGGCTCCTCGCTCGGCATCCCCGAGCGTGACACCGCGCTCATGATCGAGGCCGACGTCAACGCGCGCGGCGGCATCAAGGGGCCCGACGGCCGCCTCCATCCGCTGAAGCTGGTCATCTACGACGACGCCAGCGACGAGACGAAGGCCGTGCTCGCGGCCAAGAAGCTCATCGACGAGGACAAGGTGACCGCGATCGTCGGCACCACGCTCTCCGGAACGTCGCTCGCCATTCTCGACACCGTGCAGCGCGCCGAGGTGCCGTTGATCTCGTGCGCGGCGGCCGCCAAGATCGTGGAGCCGGCGGCCGAGCGCCGCTGGGTCTTCAAGACCCCGCAGAGCGACCATCTCATCGTCGGCGTGCTCGTCGACTACCTCAAGGCCAAGGGGCTGACGAAGGTCGGCTGGCTCAACGTCGACTATGCCTTCGGGCAGCTCGGCTGGATCGAGTTCGAGAAGGCGACGGCTGCGGCCGGGCTCAGCGTCGTGGCCAACGAGAAGTTCGGCCAGAAGGACGTCGACATGACCGCGCAGCTGACCCGCGTGAAGGCGGCGAGCCCGCAGGCGGTCGTCGTGTGGTCGATTCCGCCGTCGGCCTCGATCGCCACCAAGAACTACGCCGACCTCGGCCTGCGCATGCCGATGTTCCAGAGCCACGGCGTGGGCAACAAGAAGTACATCGAGCTGGCCAGCGGCGCCGCCGAAGGCGTGCGCTTCCCGGCCGGCAAGCTCCTGGTGGCCGAGCAGCTGGCCGACAACGACGCGCAGAAGCCGGTGCTGCTGGCATATGCGCGCGACTTCGAGACACGCTACGGTCCGCGCAATACGTTCGGCGGGCACGCCTGGGACGCCGTGCAGCTGGCCGTGCGTGCGCTGGGCAAGGCGGGGAGTGACCGTGGCGGCGTGCGGGCGGCCATCGAGGGCACGCGCAACTTCGTCGGCATCAGCGGCGTGTTCGACTTCTCGCCCTCGGACCACAACGGGCTCGATCGCCGGGCGGCGACGATGATCCAGATCGTCGACGGGCAGTGGAAGCTCGCCCGGTAGGCAGCGATGACGGCCGAGCAGATCGCGCAGTACCTGATCTCCGGCGCCGTCGTGGGCGGCATCTATGCCCTCATCGCGCTGGGATTCGTCATCGCCTTCGGCATCACCCGGATCGTGAACTTCGCGCAGGGCGAGTTCGTCATGCTGGGGGCGCTGGCGATGGCGACGCTCAGCGCGCGCGGCGTGCGCGCGCCGGTGGCGTTCGCGTGTAGCGTCGTGAGTGTCGCCGCCTTCGGCGCGCTGCTCTACCGCGGCGCCCTGCAGCCGTTGACCCGTGCGCCGGCCCTCGCCGTGCTCATCCTCACCATCGGCGCCTCGATCACGATCCGCGGTGTCGCCCTCATCCTGTGGGGGACTGATCCGCTCGCCGTGCCCGCCTTCGCCGCAGGGCCCCCGGTGCTCGTCGCCGGCGCCGTGATGGTCCGGCAGGGCTTCTGGGTGCTCGGCGTGGCCGCCGCCTCGTTCGTCGCGTTGTGGTGGTTCTTCACCCGGACCTACAGCGGCGCGGCGGTGCAGGCGTGCGCCGTCAATCCGCTCGCGGCCCGGCTCATGGGCATCCGCGTCGACCGCGTCGGCGTGCTCGCCTGGCTGCTCGCGGCCGGGCTCGGCGCGGCCGCCGGCGCCGTCATCTCGCCGATCACCTACGCGACGTACGACATGGGCCTCATGCTCGGCCTCAAGGGCTTCGTGGCCGCCGTGCTCGGCGGCCTCGTGAGCCCTCCGGCCGCGATCGCGGGCGGCTTCCTGCTCGGCGTGGTCGAGTCGCTCGCGGCCGGTCTGGTGTCGTCCGCGTACAAGGACGCCGTCGCCTTCGTCGTGCTCGTCCTGGTGTGCCTGGCCCAGGTGCTCGGGGCGCTGCCGTGGCGCGTGGTCGAGGAGGGGTGACGTGGGGGCGCCCGAGCGCCGTGTCGTGCTTAGCGCGGTCGCGGTGCTGGTCGCGGGGGCGCCGCTCGCCGTGGAGTCACGCTACCTGCTCGCCATGCTGGTCTTCATCGCGCTCAACGGGCTGCCCGCCGTCGGTCTGTCTCTGGTCATGGGCTTCGCGGGGCAGGTGTCGCTCGGACAGGCGGCGTTCTTCGCCGTCGGCGCCTACGTGTCCGGCGTCCTGACGGCGACCCATGGCTGGAACGGCTGGCTCGCCCTCCTGCTCGGCGTCGCCGCGGCCGCCGCGCTCGCAGTCGTCGTGGGGCTGCCGATCTTCCGACTCTCCGGCTTGCTCCTCGCGATGGCGACGCTCGCCTTCGGCATCATCGTCTACTACGTCCTGGTGAACTGGTCGGCGGTCACCGGCGGACCCTCCGGGCTCGCCGGGGTGCCGCCGCTCACGCTGGGCCGCTTCCGCTTCGACACCGACGCGCGGATGTTCTGGCTCGCCTGGGGATCGCTGCTCGGCGTGCTGGCGCTCACGGGGAACCTCGTCGATTCGCGGATCGGCCGCGCGTTGCGTGCGGTGCACGGTAACGAGGCGGCGGCCGCCGCCGTCGGCATCGACACCGCGCGTCTCAAGCTCGGCGTCTTCGTGCTGGCCGCCGCCATCACGGCGCTCGCCGGCGGCCTGTATGCCCACTACCTCACGTTCATCAACCCGTCGCCGTTCGGCTTCGGCTATTCCGTGGAGCTGCTGGTCATGGTGGTGCTCGGCGGCGCCGCCAGCCTCTGGGGCGCGGTGCTCGGCGCGGCGACGGTGGTCCTGCTCGTCGAGGCGCTGCGCGCCGTGCTGCCGCTGCTGACCGCCGCGCACGGTGCCGCCGAGTACGAGATCGCCCTCTTCGGCCTGCTCCTCATGGCGTTCATGCTCTTCCGGCCGTCCGGCCTGGCCGGGCTGGCGCCGCGCGCCTCATGACGGCGCCGCCGCTGCTCGAGGTGCGGCAGCTCGGCCGCGACTTCGGCGGTCTCGCCGCCGTGGGCTCCGTCGACTTCACCGTGGCGCCGGGCCGGATCAAGGCGCTCATCGGGCCGAACGGTGCGGGCAAGACCACGATCCTGAACATGGTGGCCGGCGCGCTGCCGCCGAGTCGCGGCCACATCGTTTTCGACGGGCGCGCGCTCCCGGGGAGCGCTCACGCCGTCGCCTCGCGCGGAGTCGCGCGAACGTTCCAGCTCGTTCGACCGTTCGGCGACATGACGGTGCTCGAGACCGTGCTCGTCGGCTGTCACCTGCGTGGCCGCGCCGGGTGGCTCCGGTCGGCGCTCCGCACGCCGGCGCAGCGCCGGGAAGAGCGGGGCCTGCGCGATCGTGCGCTCGAGATCGTCGGCGCCGTCGGGCTGGAGGACCGCGCCGGCGCGAACGTCACGAGCCTGCCGTACGGCGAGCAGCGGCTGGTGGAAGTCGCGCGCGCGCTGGCGACGGCGCCGCGGCTGCTCCTGCTCGACGAGCCGGGCGCCGGCCTCGATGCGGCCGAGCAGCACCGTCTGGCCGCGCTCGTCTGCCGCGTCCGCGCGAGCGGCGTGGCCATCCTGCTCGTCGATCACCACATCGATTTCGTGCTGGACGTCGCCGACGACGTGGTGGTGCTGTGCCATGGCGAGCGCCTCGCTGAGGGGCGGCCGGAGACGATTCGCCGCGATCCGGCCGTGATGGCGGCGTACCTGGGCGAGGACGCGGCATGATGCTCGCCGTCCGCGATTTGCGCGCCGGCTATGGCCCCCTGGACGTGTTGCGCGGCGCCACGCTCGACGTCACGCGCGGGGAGCTGGTGACGCTCGTCGGGCCGAACGGGGCCGGGAAATCGACGCTGCTGCGAACGGTGGCGGGACTCCTTGCGCCGCGCGGCGGCCGCATCGAGATCGACGGGACGCCGCTGGCGGGACTGCCGCCCGAGGCGATCGTGGCCCACGGCGTCGCGCTCGTGCCCGAGGGACGCGAGCTCTTCGGGACCCTGCCCGTGCGCGTGAACCTGATGCTCGGGGCCTATGCGACACCGCGCCCCGGCCGCGCCCGTCGCATGGCGGACGATCTCGAGCGCGTGCTCATGCTGTTCCCGGCGCTCCGACCGCGCCTGGCGCAGCCGGCGCGGACGCTCTCCGGCGGCGAGCAGCAGATGGTCGCGGTGGGCCGCGCGCTGATGGCGCGTCCACGGCTGCTCCTGCTGGACGAGCCGTCGGTGGGGCTGGCGCCGCTCGTCATTCGCGCGATCTTCGACGTCCTTGCCCGCCTGCGCGCCGAGGGCCTCACCATCCTGCTCGTCGAGCAGAATGCGCGGGCGGCCTTCCGCATCGCCGATCGCGGCTACGCCCTCGCCGGCGGGGTGATCGAGCCGGCGCGCGGCGGCGCCGACGACGCCCGCGCAGCGTACGGATTCCTGTGGCGCTCAGAGGAGGCTCCGCGATGACGACGATCACAGTGGGGGTCGACAAGGGCTCACGCGCCGCGCTCGAGGTCACGCAGCTCGCGCGCCTGCGAATGCTCGTGACCCGCATGGCCGAGCACGTGCCGCTCTACCGCGATCGCCTGCGCGCCGCCGGCGTGCGGGCCGCGGACCTGCGCTCCCTGGCCGACCTGCCGTCGCTGCCGTTCATGACGAAGGCCGACTTCCGCGACACATATCCGTACGGTCTGCTCGCGGTGCCGCTCGACGACGTGGTGCGCATTCACGCCTCCTCCGGCACGACGGGCAAGCCCACCGTCGTTGCCTACACGGCGCGCGACATCGAGCTGTGGACGGTGATCATGGCGCGCACGCTGCGCGCCGGCGGCGTCGGACCCGCCGACGTGGTGCAGAATGCCTACGGCTACGGGCTCTTCACCGGCGGTCTCGGCGTTCACTACGGGGCCGAGCGCATCGGCGCCGCCGTCATCCCCATCTCGGGCGGCTTCACGGAGCGCCAGCTCATGGCCTTCACGGACCTCGGCGCGACGGTGCTCTGCGCGACGCCGTCGTACGCGATCTACCTCGCCGAAGCGGTGGAGGATGCCGGCATCGATCCGGCATCGCTGCGGCTGCGCGTCGGCTTCTTCGGCGCGGAGCCGTGGACCGACGGCATGCGCCAGACGCTGGAAGACCGCCTGCGGCTCATGGCGCTCAACATCTACGGGCTCAGCGAGGTCATCGGGCCGGGCGTCTCCGTGGAGTGCCCGGAGCGGCGGGGGATGCACGTGGCCGAAGACCACTTCCTGCCCGAGATCGTCGACCCGGTCACGCTGCAGCCGCGGCCGCCGGGCGAGACGGGGGAGCTGGTCCTGACCACGCTCACCAAGGAGGCGTTGCCGGTCGTCCGCTACCGCACGCGGGACCTCACGTACATCGATCCGACGCCCTGCGCCTGCGGGCGGACGTCGGTGCGCATCGGCCGGATCACCGGCCGCACCGACGACATGCTGATCATCCGCGGCGTCAACGTCTTTCCCTCGCAGATCGAGCACGCGCTCATGCAGATGGCGGACGTGGCGCCGCACTACCTGCTCGTGCTGCGGCGCGAGGGCGCGCTCGACACCGTCGAGATCCGCGTCGAGGCCGCGGCGGCGGCGGACGAGGACACCCGCAGCCGGCTGGCCGTGCGCGTGCGCCACCGCATTCACGAGACGATCGGCCTCAGCGCGGAGATCAGCGTGCTGCCGCCGCGCGCCCTCGAGCGCAGCACCGGCAAGGCGCGGCGTGTCCAGGACCTGCGCGGACAAGGAGGGACTCATGCGTAACGACGAGCGCGAGCATCTTTCGCCGACCGCCGCCTCGCCGGCCGTGCCGGTGCCCTGGCCGCCCACCCGCTGCCAGGTCTGCGGCGCCTCGCACGAGGCGACCCAGTCGATTCTGTGCGCGACCTGCGGCGAGCCCGTGCTCCTGTGTGGCTGGGCGTGACGGGATAGGAAGCGAACGAGACGAGGGAGGCGACAGCGATGAGCATTGCCGATCGACACGCGCTGGACATCATGTACTACGTCGCGACGCCGGAGTTCATCGCCAAGTGGACCGACGCCAAGAAGGGCGAGCTGATCTGCCGCATGGAGCGCGCGATCGGCAGCCTGCCGCAGTTCGAGTCGATCCCGGCCATGCTCGCGAAGATGGACGCGGCCGGCGTGGACAAGGTCTTCATCACGCAGACGAAGATGTGGTCGTACTGGAACAAGTGGATGTACATGGACACGCAGCTCGAGGAGGTACTGCAGTACACGGAGAAGTATCCCGACCGCTTCGTCGGCCTCGCCGGCTACAACCCGTTCCGCATCAAGGAAAGCCTGCGCGAGATCGAGACGGCGGTCACCCGGCACGGCTTCAAGGGTGTGTACGTCCACATCTTCGGCTTCGACATCCCGCTGCACGACAAGAAGATGTATCCGCTCTATGCGAAGTGCGTCGAGCTCGATGTGGCCGTCTCCGTGCAGACCGGGCACGTGCTGGAAGCGATGCCGAGCGAGCACGGGCGGCCGATGTACCTCGACTACGTCGCCTCGGACTTTCCCGAGCTCCGCATCCTCGGCGCCCACACGGGCTGGCCGTGGGTCGAGGAGCTGATGAGCGTCTGCTACAAGTGGGAGAACGTCTGGTTCGGCATCGACGCGTGGATGCCGAAGTACCTCAAGCCCGAGATCGTCAACTTCATCGGCAGCCGGATGGGCCAGGACCGCGCGGTCTGGGGAACCAACGGTCTGCCCTGGAAGGAAAGCCTCGATCAGGTCGACGCGCTCGGGCTCAAGCCCGAGGCGCGACGGAAGCTGATCCACGACAACGCGCGCGAGCTGTTCCGGCTCTGAGGAGGGGGCGATGAACGCATGGCTGGTGCTCCTGGCGGTCCTCGGTTTGTGCGCGGCGGTTACGATCGGGGTCGGTGCGGCCGTCTTCCTGTCGTTCCGCCGGCCGTGGCGCGCTCGATGCCCGCGCGATGGCGCCGAGGCGCAGGTGCAGGTCGACGCGGTCGGGGCGGCCAGGTCGGAGGTCGCCGGTGCGCGCCGTCTGAGCATCGAGCGCTGCTCGCACCGTACGCCGCTGAAGGGCTGCGATCAGGCGTGTCTCGATCTGCCGGCCGAAGCGCGTCACGTCGTGGGAGTGGGCGATCCGCCGCTGCCCGTCGTCGGCACTCCGGCTGTGCTGGTGCCGCTCGACGGCACGCGGGGCAGCGAGGCGGCGCTGCCGGCGGCGCTGCAGCTCGCCCGTATCCACGGCGCGCGGGTGCGACTGCTGCGGGTATTGCCGATCACCACCACGGTGCGCGACCTCGACGATTACGTCGTGGCCTACTCCGATCAGGAGGGGGCGCGTGACGAGTACGCCGCGCGCTGGTACCTGCGGGGGCTGCGGAGCCGCCTCCCGGATGTCCCCATCGACGAGGTGGTTCGCTTCGGTGATGCGCCGGCGGAGATCCTGAGCGAGGCCGAGGCGCCGGACGTCGCCTGGATCACGATGGCCACGCGTCCCGCACGCGGGCTTCGGCGATGGCTGCGCCGGAGCGTGACGCGCACGGTGGAGCGCGCCGCCTGGGTGCCGGTGATGAGCACGCCGTATGGTGGCGCGTCCGTTCGGCCATGAGCGTCGGCAACGTGCATGGTCAGCCCGCGAGGCGCTGAGCTCTGGCACCGGAGAGCTGGACCCCGGCGACCGTCGCCTGGTACGAGCGAGCGAACGCGCGGAGCGACTACGCCGCGCGTGTGCTGAGCGCGGCGGGGCCCTGGCTCGCCGGCTGCCATAGCGCGCTCGACGTGGGGGCGGGCTTCGGCGCCCTGGCGCTGCCGCTGGCGCGCCGGCTCGAGCGAGTCACGGCGCTCGAGCCGGCGCCGTCGATGGTCACCGCGCTCAGGCGCGCGGTCGCCGACGGTGGCCTCGACAATGTCGACGTCGTCGCCGCTGCCTGGGGCGAGCGACCGCTCGCCGTCCACGACGCCGTCGTGTGCGCGCACGTCGGCCCGCTGCTGCGCCGTGGCGCGCCATTCCTCGCCGGGCTGGCCGGATTGGCCCGGCGCTCCGTCGTGCTGGTCCGCGACGCGCCCGGCGGGGACGACAAGTTCTTCTTTTCCGAGCTCTACCCCGTGCTGCTGGGGCGCACGTACGCGCGAGCGTGCGGACACGCCGCCGAGGCGCTGCAGGCGGTCCGAGCCCTGGGCGTCCGCCCGAGCGTCACCGAGATCACCTATCGCTCGGACCAGCCGTTCGCGTCACTGGAGGATGCGTGCGACTTCTGGATGGCCTACATGGGGCTCGAGGGCGACTCGCCGCGGGCCTACCTTCGGGACTTTCTCGGCCGGCGACTCCATCGCGAACCGGGCGGCTGGCTCGCCCCGTTCCGCAAGCGCGCCGCCGTCATCGCCTGGAACGTGTGATGGCCCCGGGCGTCGTTATGACGGAGGTCATAGCGTAACCGCCGATAGCGGTGCATGATCGGGCGGCGAGGAAGGCGCTATGCACCAGTGAGCCTCGACGCCCTGCGGCCGACGCTCGAGCGCGCCGGCGACGGCGCATTCGTCATCGGCGCCGACGGCCGCATCGTCCTCTGGAACCGCGCGGCCGAGCGCCTGCTCGGCTACACGTCGCGCGACGTGGTCGGAAAGCTGTGCTGCGACGTCTTCGTGGGTACGGACGGCAGCGGCAACCGGCTCTGCTATCAAGGCTGTCACGTCATGAACCTCCTCAAGCTCGACGAGCCGGTGCAGAGCTTCGATATGCGCACGCGCACGCGGACGGGCCGGCCCGTCTGGCTGAACTTCAGCATCCTGTCCGTACGCGGCGAGGCGGCCTGCACGATCCATCTCTTTCGCGACGTCACCGCCACGCGCGAGCTGCTCACGCTCGTGCACGAGCGTCTCGCCGGACCGCCGCCGGGCAACGCGCCGGGCAGCCCGGGCGCCTCGCTGTCGCGGCGTGAGCTCGAGGTGCTGCGGCTGATGGCCGAGGGCGCCAGCACGCGGGCCGCGGCCCAGCGGCTGCACGTCAGCGTTGCGACGATTCGCAACCACATCCAGAACATCCTCGCCAAGCTCGGCGTGCACAGCCGCCTGGAGGCGGTCGCCTTCGCGACGAAGCAACGCCTGTTCTGAGCCGTCGCGCTTAAGCGGCCGTTAAGGCCCGCCGGCGATCCTGTCTTCCATCCCGGGACTCCGGGCGGAGAGACGGGCATGCAGAGATCGTCTGGCTCGGCGTGCGCTGGGGCACCCGCCCGCTCGTCGTGCTCCGCCGGCAGCTCATGCAGCGCGACCCCGACAATCTCGCGCCGCTCGAGGTCGTCGACCCGCCCGCCGAGGTGGCGCCGCTCGTGGACAGTCTCAATCGCCTGCTCGGACGCCTCCGCGCCTCCATCGAGGGCGAGCGCCGGTTCACGGCCGACGCCGCGCACGAGCTGCGGACACCGATCGCGGCCGTCCGTGCGCACGCGGAGGTGGCACGCGCGGCCGCCACGGACGCGGAGCGGCGAATCGCGCTCGACGGCATCGTCGCCGGGTGCGAGCGGGCCGCTCACGGTGTGGATCAGCTCCTGACGCTGGCCCGACTGGACCCGGCCGATGCGGGCGAGCGGCGCGAGGCGTGCGATCTTCGCGAGGTGGCCAGGCGGGTCCTCGCCGACGTCGCGCCGATGGCGCTGACGAAGGGCATCGACGTCGAGCTGCGACGGGCCCGGCCGTGCCCGTGGCCGGCAATCACGCCCTGCTGGCAATGCTGATCCGGAACATCGTCGATAACGCCGTGCGTTACAGTCGTCGCGGCGGCTGCGTCCGCGTGACCACCGCGCGCGACGGGCCGATCGCGCGACTCGTTGTCACCGATGAGGGACCCGGCGTGGCGCCGGCGGACCGGCACGCGCTCGGTCAGCGCTTCCATCGGATCGCCGCCAGCGGGGAGACCGGCACGGGGCTGGGGCTCTCGATCGTCAAGCGCGTGGCCGAGCTCCATTCCGCGACGGTGCGCTTCGAAGATGGCCCCGCCGGCCGCGGCCTGGCCGTCGTCGTCGAGTTCCCGGCCGGCGCCGAGCTGGCCGGCCAATAGCGCAGCTGCACTACCAAAACGAGTCGTTCGGCGCATTCCGTCTGCCGCTCGGCAGCCCTATCGTGAGCCCAGTTCGAACGTCCGTTCGGTGGGAGGTTCGGCGTGGCGATCGGGCAGCGGTACAGCGGGATCCTCGACGCGGCGTGCGAGGTCTTCGCACGGCGCGGCTATCACGTGGCGACCATTCGGGAGATCGCCCGCGCCGCGCGGTTGTCGCTGGCCGGCCTCTACCACTACGTCGGCGGCAAGGACGAGCTGCTCTTCCTCGTGCTCGATCGCGCGCTCGAGACCATGCTGCGGAATCTCGACCTGGCGCTGGCGCAGGCGCGCACGCCCGAGGCGCGCCTGCTGGCGCTGCTCCAGACGCACCTCGAGTTCGGGTTCACGCACGCCGCGGCGTTGCGCGTCATCAATCGTGACTGGGATCTGCTGGCCCGGCCGGGCCACGTCGAGATTGCCGCCAAGCGCCGGCTCTACATCGAGCGCGGCCTGCGCGTTCTCGCCGAGCTCGACCCGCACCACCGCGCCGGCGACGAGCTGTACTCGGCCACCAATCTCCTGCTCGGCATGCTGAACGGCATCGCCGCCGGACCGTTCGTGCGCTCGCTCGAGGACGCGCGCGTGCTGGCGGCGCAGATCGGCGCCCTCTTCCTCTACGGCTTCCTCGAACGCACGGGCGATCCCGGCGATATCGCCGTCGCCATCGGAGGGACGCATGACGGTTGACGCCCTCGTCACGCAGTACCGCGAGCTGATTGCCGAGCCGCTCTCGGCGGTGGTCGAGCGATGGAAGCGCGACCATCCCGGCGGCCGCGCGATCGCCTCGTACCCCGTGTGGGCGCCGAACGAGGTGATCCACGCCGCGGGCATGCTGCCGCTGGCAGTGCTGGGCGGCGGCACGTCGGTCGAGCTGACGCACGCCGATGCGCGCTTCCAGTCGTTCGTATGCTCGATCGCCAAGTCCACGCTCGAGCTGGGCTTCCAAGGGCGCCTGGCCGGCGTGGACGGGCTCGTCTTCTCCAACATCTGCGACGTCGCCCGCAACCTGGGCTCGATCTACAAGCGGAACTTCCCCCACACGTTCGTCGAGTACCTCCACCTGCCGCAGAACTCGACCTCGGCGTCGGTCGTGCCGTACCTCGCCTCCGAGCTGCGGCGGCTGGCCGCCGCCTTCGAGGCCGCCTTCGGCCTGAAGGTGACCGAGTCGGCGCTGGCGGAGGCGATCGAGGCCTACGATGCGCTGCGCGCCCGCGTGCGCGCCCTCTACGCGTTGCGCATCGCGGAGCCGCAGAAGCTCGCGACCACCGAGCTCTACACGATCCTGCGGGCGATGACCCTCGTGCCCGTGGGCGAGGCGACGGCCGCGCTCGACACGCTGCTCGGCGCCCTGGCCGCGCGCGATGCGCGGCCGCGCGACCGCCTGCGCGTCGTCGTCGAGGGCGCGTTCTGCGAGCAGCCACCGCTCGGCCTGCTCGAGGTGCTGGAAGAGGCCGGCTGCTACG
>Ga0209382_10001661_pt1 | contig 34479 bp, 31 predicted proteins | sample SoiMetdeltSBSDD5_FD_187599 | JGI IMG/M metagenome (GOLD analysis project Ga0209382, IMG submission 187599) | Bulk soil microbial communities from a Populus tree surrounding site in Tennessee, USA - Soil MetaG P. deltoides SBSDD5 (SPAdes) (version 2) | ecosystem: Environmental > Terrestrial >... | reverse complement strand
TGTGGTCGATGCGACAAGACGACGACCGTCGAGGCGGACACGTCGTCGCTGCGCTCAACGTGCATTTGGTCTTCGTGGTCCCGGTCGTATTTCGCGGCCTCGGCTGGTGGCGCACCCCCGGAGACCCTCAGGGCGTCCATCCGCCAGCAGCGCACTCCTGACCGGCCGGGCTAACCCCGCTTGCGCCCGGAAGATCCCGGTCACGCCGGCGTCGCCGTGGCCGGCGGGTCCAGGCGGCGCTGCAGGGGGTTCCATCGCTCCCATGGTAGGTCCTCGTCGGCCGGCCGCTGCCGGGCGATGCCGGCGGCGTCCAGCACCGGGCCGACCCGCTCCAGGTAGCGGCGGCGCAGCTCGCGGTTGTCGTGGCCGAGCACGCCCTGGCCGCGCAGGGCCTCGATCCCCTGCTCCCCCGGCCGGCCGAACCAGCACAGCAGCTCGGGGAGGGACTCGTCGACGCGGGCCTGGAGCTGGCCGCGGCCGCCGGGGAGGCCGACCAGCTCCCGGACCCGGCCCTCGGCGAAGTCCCAGTGGAACGCCTCCTCCTCCAGCATCCGCGGCACCCGCCTGACCAGCGCCGCGTAGCCGCCGCCGGCCAGCGCCTCCAGCATGACGGTGACGGCGGTGTCGACCAGCAGCAGCGCGGCCACCGCGTGCGACCAGGTCGGGAACGGCCGGTCGAGCGCGGACACGCGGTAGCTGCGGGCCCGCTGGGCCGGGTCGACCGGGCCGGGGAACGGCAGCTCGCCCAGCAGCGGGTACAGCACCCGGGCCTGGCCCAGCTCGCCCTGGGCGACGGCCGCGCAGGCCACCCCGACCTCCAGGCTGGGCGACCCGACGGCCCACTCCGACAGGTGCCGGCCCAGCCAGTACTTGTTGTCGCCGAGGACCAGCAGGAGGTTCACCACCGCCGGGGCGGAGGCGTCGGGCTCAGTCACCGCCGATCACCCAGTGCACGGCCCGTTCGGGGACCAGCACCAGCTCGACCCAGCGGTCGCCGAAGCGGTCCAGGGCGGCCGCGGCCGCGGCGCGGTCGTCGGCCGCCTCGACCGTGCCATGGTGCTCCAGCGGCTCCGGGTAGGCGGTGCGGCCCAGCACCCGGTAGCGCTCCACGCCCCGACCCCCTACTCCGGGTCGATCACGTGGACGACGGCCGAGCGGGGGGCGACGAACATCTCCTGCCAGCGCCGCTCGTCGTACAGCATGAAGGCGAACACCCTGGCGTCGCTGGCCCCGGCGGCGGTGACCGTGCCCACGTGGTGGACCCGCTCCTCGCGGTCGTGGCGCGCGAACACCTCCCAGAGCTCGCCCGGGGTGTCCACGGCTCAGGTCACCCCGAGGGCGCGCAGGGCGATGCGGCCCTCCTCGGTCAGGTCGTCGCGGCTCCAGGGCTCGAACAGCTCCTCGACCTCGACGCTGGCCACGCCGTCGACGCGGGCCAGCCGGGCCTGGACGTCCTCGGCCAGCACGTCGGTGCAGGGGCAGGCGATCGAGGTGAAGGTGAGGCCGACGGTGACGGCCCCGCCCTCGACCCGGACCGACCGGACCAGGCCCAGGTCGACGATGCCCACCGGCAGCTCCGGGTCCTGGACCTCGGCCAGGGCGGCCCACACGGCGGCCTCGGCGACCACGTCAGCCGCCCTGGGCCGGCAGCTGGCGCCGGCCCCGCTGGATGAGGCCGACGAACTCCTCGTTGGCCGGCCCGCGCCGCTTCCAGCGGGCCAGCACCTCGTCCCAGGTGATCGCCCCGCCGGCGACGTCCCAGCGCTTGGCGTCCTCGTCGAAGCGCATCGGGAACGGGCAGTCGACCACGTACTGGCCGGTCGCGGTGTCCAGGTGGGCCGGGACCGAGAACCCGAGCCCCTCGCAGAGTGGCACCGTGGCCGACATCCAGGTCTGGCGCAGCTGGTCGTTGGTCAGCCCCTTGAGCTGGTAGCCGACCTGCTCGTTGTGCTGCTTGAGGTCGTCGGGCAGCCCGAACCACTCCAGGGTGAGCACGAACATCCAGTCGATCGCCCGCTGCACCGCCGCCTTCTTGTCCGGGTCCTCGGACAGGATCTTCATCCAGCGCTCGCCGTGGCGCAGATGGAAGGTCTCCTCCCGGTCGACCTTGACCAGGGCCCGCTTCCACGGCCCGTAGCTGGTGTTCCGGTAGATGTCGCTCAGCAGCACGAACCCGGCCCGGTCGTAGAAGGCGTTGGCCATCACCAGCTCCTCCCACCGGTCCAGCGGCACGTCGAAGGCGTACGGGTACTTGAACGCCTTGGGGTCCCGCTCATAGATCAGCCAGTCGGTGTCCACCCCCAGGTCCCGCAGCATCCGGTACCCGATGTGGGCGTGCCCCAGCTCGTCCTGCACGATGCTGGTCGCCGACATGTACGAGTTGATCGAAGGCGCGTCCCTGGCCGCCCGCAGATAGGCCGGCGCACTGATCAGCTCGGTGTCCGCCGACACGATCAGCGTCCGCTTGAGCCCTTCGATGTAGGCGTCGGTGGCGGTGTCGACCCCCTCGATCAGCCGCCCGCTGCGCAGCCGGTCGAGCAGCTCCTCTTCGCTCCGCAGGCCCATCCCCGCCCCCTTCCCGCAGGCCCATGATCGCTTCGTCTGACCGGTCAGTCAACCGCTGGCAGGCCCCGGTACACGCGCAGTGCGTTGCCGCCCAGCACCGCACGCAGGGTGTCGTCGTCGAGGTCGAGCTTGGTGATGGCGCGGGCGTTGGTGGCGATGCCCGGGGACCCGGGCCAGTCGCTGCCGAAGATGCACCTCCTGGCCAGGCGGTCGAGGTCGAAGCGGGCGAAGTAGGCGGGGAGGCGGGAGGGGGGGAGCCCGGAGAGGTCGATCCAGACGTTGGGGCGGGCCAGGGCGAGGAAGCCGGCGGTGTCGTACCACCAGCCGCGGCCGCCGTGGGCCAGGACCACGGTGAGGTCGGGGACGTGCTGGATGAGCTCGTCGATGGGGGCCGGGTCGCCGAAGCGGTTGACGGCGCCGGGGAAGGTGCTGGTGCCGGTGTGGAACACGACCGGCACGCCCTGCTCGGCGCAGCGCTGGTAGACCAGGTAGAGCACGCCCTCGGTGGGTGAGAAGCCGCCATGGACCGGGTGGAGCTTGACCGCGGCCGCGCCCAGGGCGAGCTGGCGCTCGAGCTCGTCGAGGATCGGGTGGTGCAGGTGGGGGTTGAGGTTGGCGATCGGCCGGAACCGGCGCGGGTTGTGCTCGACCAGGGGCAGCAGGTCCTCGACCGGCTGGATCCCGGTGACCCGCGGGCTGTACTCGCTCATCAGCAGGGCCACGTCGACGCCCTCGGCCTCCAGGTAGGCGTCGAAGCGGTCGGGGCGCAGCGTGCCGTCGGGGTCGTAGAGGTCGTCGAAGGGGATGCCGCGGCCGAACTCGAGCGCCCAGCGCTGCCAGTCGACCTTGAGGGTGGGCCGCCGGGCCGGGTGCAGGTGGACGTCGACGAGCGGGATGCCGTCGATCATCCGACCGTCCCGGCGGGGAGGTCCCCGGGGGGTTCGGGGGCGTCGCGCAGCTTGTAGCGCTGGATCTTGCCGGTGGTGGTCTTGGGCAGCTCGTCGGTGTACTCGACGATGTGCGGGAACTCGTGGCGTTGCAGCCGCTCCTTGCACCAGGCCTGGAGCTCGGCGGTGAGCTGGCCGGCGTCGGCCTCCCGGCGGACGACCACCGCCTTGATCCGGGTCAGGCCGTCGACCAGGACCTGGACGACGGCGCACTCGTAGACGGCCGGGTGCTCGGCCAGGACCTGCTCCATCTCCACCGGCGACACCCACAGCCCGCCGACCTTGAGCATGTCGTCGACCCGGCCCTGGTGCCACCAGAACCCGTCGGCGTCCCGGCGGTAGCGGTCGCCCGTCCAGACCCAGTCCCCCAGCACCGTCCGCTTGGTCTTCTCGTGCTGGCGCCAGTAGCCGGCCAGGGCGCTGTCGCCGCGGACGTACAGGGTGCCGGTCTCGCCCTGGGGGACCGGCTCGTCCTCGTCGCCGAGCAGCTTGAGGTCGTAGCCGGGCACGGCCACCCCGCTGGACCCGGGCCGCAGCCGCTCGGTGGTGTTGGAGCAGAAGATGTGCAGCAGCTCGGTCGAGCCGATGCCGTCGAGGATGACCAGGCCGTAGGTGTCGTGCCAGCGCCGCCAGATCTCGGCCGGCAGCGACTCGGCGGCCGAGACGCACAGCCGCACCGACGACAGGTCGCGCTGCTTGGCCTCGGGGCTGGCCAGCATGGCGTTGTAGAGGGTGGGGACCGAGAACAGCAGGGTCGGGCGGTGGCGCTCGACGGCGCCCAGGGCCCGGTCGGGGGCCGGCCGGCCGTACAGCTGCACCGAGGTCGCCCCGACCCAGAACGGGAACGACAGGCTGTTGCCGAGGCCGTAGGCGTGGAACAGCTTGGTGGTCGAGAAGCACCGGTCGTCCTCGCCGATGCCGAGCACCTCGGCGGCGTAGGTCTGGCAGGTGTAGGGCAGGTCGTGCTGGAGGTGGACGACGCCCTTGGGCCGGCCGGTGGAGCCGGAGCTGTAGAGCCAGAAGGCGGCGTCGTCGCGGTGGGTCGGGGCCGGGGCCAGCTCGCCGGCGTGCTCGGCCAGCAGGTCGTCCAGGGTGTGGGCGCCCTCGGCGGCGCCGCCGGCCACCACCACCGGGACCGGCTCGCCGTGGCCGGCCAGGGCCTCGCGGACCTTGGGGAGCAGGTCCAGGTCGACCACGACCGCGCTGGCCTCGCTGTCGGAGAGGAGGTACCGGTAGTCCTCCGGCTTGAACAGCGGGTTGAGCGGGACCGGGACCATCCCGGCCCGGATGGCGCCGAGGAACACCGCCGGGAAGGCCGGGGTGTCGTCCATGACCATCAGGACCCGCTGCTCGCGCTGGACGCCGAGGGCCCGGAGGGCGCGCCCGGCGGCGCAGGCCATGGCCAGCAGCCGCTCGTAGCTGACCTCGCCGTACTCGCCCACGATGGCCGCCTTGGCCCCCCGCCCGGCCTCGAGGTTCCGGTCCAGCAGGGTGCTGACGTTGTAGCGCTCAGGTAGCTCGGACGCTGTCATCTGGGCCTCACTCCCCCGCCCGTCTCACCCTCCGGCGCCTCAGTGCCGGACGACCACCGACTTGGTCTCCTGGTAGTAGTCGAGCGCCTCGATGCCGTGCTCCTTGCCGTAGCCGCTCTGCTTCAGCCCTCCGAACGGCAGCTCGTCGTAGACCTTGTTGATCGAGTTGACCCAGGTGTAGCCGGCCTCCAGGCGCTCGGCGGCCAGGTTGGCCCGGTGCAGGTCGCGGGTCCAGATGGCCGAGCCGAGCCCGTAGGGCGAGTCGTTGGCCCGCTCGATCGCCTCCTCCAGGCCACCGACCCGCCAGATGGGCAGGATCGGGCCGAAGGTCTCCTCGACCGCCACCCTGGCGTCGGCCGGCGGCTCCAGCAGCAGGGTCGGGGAGTAGAAGAAGCCGCGCTCGTAGCCCTCGACCTGGGGGCGGGCGGCGCCGCAGAGGACGGTGGCCCCGCGGTCGACGGCGTCGGCCACCTGGTCCTCGATCAGGGCCCGCTGGCGGGCCGAGTGCATCGGCCCCATGAGCACCCGCTCGCCCGTGCCCGGGCCCACGCGGAGCTTGGCCGCCTTGCCGACCAGGCGCTCGACCACCTGGTCGGCGACCGTGTCGAACACGAACAGCCGCTTGGTGGCCAGGCAGGCCTGGCCGCAGTTGAAGAAGCGGCCGACGCTGGCCGCGCTCACGGCCCGGTCGAGGTCGGCGTCGTCGCAGATGATCATCGGGTCGGAGCCGCCCAGCTCCAGGGTGACCCGCTTGAGGTGCTCGGCGGCGGCGGCCATGGTCCGGCGGCCCACCGGGGTCGAGCCGGTGAAGGCGACCTTGCGGACACGGGGGTGGCGGACCAGGGCGTCGCCGGCGACGGGCCCGGTGCCGGTGACGACGTTGAAGGTGCCGGCGGGCAGGCCGCCCTCGTGGAGCAGCCCGGCCAGGCGCAGGGTGGTCAGCGGGGTGGTCTCGGCCGGCTTGGCGACCACGGTGTTGCCGGCCACCAGGGCCGGGCCGAGCTTGTTGGCCAGCAGGGTGGTCGGGAAGTTCCAGGGCACGATCGCCCCCACCACCCCGATGGGGCGGCGCAGCACGACCCCGTAGGTACCGTCGTCCAGGTTGGGCACGTAGCCGCCGCGGAGGTTCTTGGCCAGGCCGGCGTAGTGCTCCAGGGTCTCCAGGCAGCGCTCGACCTCCAGCCGGGCCTCGCGCAGGGGCTTGCCCTGCTCGCGGGTGAGCGAGGCGGCCAGCTCCCCGGCCTGCTCGCGGGCGTGGTCGGCGGCCTGGCCGAGCAGCTCGCCGCGGCGGGCGGCCGGGGTCGCCCACCAGCCCTCGAAGGCGTCGCCGGCGGCGGTCACGGCCGCGTCCACGTCGGCCGGGGTGGCGGCCGGGACCTCCTCGAACGGCTCGGCGGTGGCCGGGTCCAGCACCTGCAGCCGGTCGCCGCCGGCGGGCTCGAAGGGGCCGCCGCCGACGAGCATCGGCCTCACGGCCTGGCCCCCAGCAGCAGCAGGAGGTTGCGGTGGCACAGGGCCCTGTACCCGGCGTGGGACTCGCGCCAGTCCTCGCGTTGCAGCCAGCTCAGGAAGGTGCCCTCGATCAGGGCCCGCATCGCCGCCGCGGCCGCCACCGGGTCCTCGACCCGGAGCCCACCGGCGGCCACGCCGTCCCGGATGACCTCCTCGTACAGGCCGTTGATGATCTCGTGGGCCATGCCGGACAGCTGCCCGAAGGAGGGGACCCGGGCCGCGTGCTCGATCAGGTCCAGGTACAGCAGGTAGAAGTCGCGGTTCTGCTCGGGGCCGACGAACACGGCGTCGACCAGGGCGGCGATGGCCTGGTTGGGGTCGCCGGCGCCGGCGATGCGCCGGCGGATGCGGGCCTCGGTCCGCTCCAGGGCCCAGCGCATGGTGACCAGGAACAGGTGCTCCTTGCTCTTGAAGTAGTACAGGACCATGCCCTTGCTGACCCCGGCCTGGTCGGCCACGTCCTGGAGCGACAGGCGGTGGCTGCCCTGGCGGGTGATCACCTGGTAGGCGCTGCGGACCAGGGCGTAGGCGCGGGGCGACAGGGTCTCGTCGCCGACCTGGCGGGTGGCCACGTCAGCGCCCGCTGAACTTGGGTGGGCGCTTCTCGGTGAAGGCGGTCATGCCCTCGCGGGCGTCCTCGGAGGCGAACAGGGGCGCGATCTCCTCCAGCTCGCGGTCGAGGGCGTCGGGCAGGCTGCGGTCCAGGCCGTCGTTGACCACCCGGGTGATGGCGGCCACGGCCAGGGGGGCGCCGGCGGCCAGGCCGGCGGCCAGGTCGGCGACCGCCTGCTGGAACTCGTCGGCCGGGACCAGCCGGTCGACCATGCCCAGCCGCTCGGCCTCGTCCGGGGTGACCGTGCGGCCGGTGGTCATCAGCTCCAGGGCCCGGCCGCGGCCGATCAGGCGGGGCAGCCGCTGGGTGCCGCCGGTGCCGGGGAGCAGGCCGAGGGTGACCTCGGGCAGCCCGATGCGGTAGCGGCCCTCGGCGGCCACGCGGACGTCGCAGGCCAGGGCGATCTCGTAGCCGCCGCCGAGGGCGTGGCCGGCGATGGCCGCCACGAACAGCGGCGACTCGGCCGCGAAGCGGTCCAGCACCCGGTGGGCGCGGCGGCACATGACCATGTTGTCGTCGGCCGACCGCTCCAGGAACGCCTTCACGTCGGCGCCGGCGGAGAAGAACTTCTCGCTGGCCGACCGGACCACCGCCACCGCCACCTCGGCCTCGGCGACCTGGCCGATCGACTGGTCCAGCTCCTCCAGGAAGCCGGCGTCGTAGCTGTTGGCCGGCGGCCGGTCCAGGGTGATCCAGCCGACCCGGTCCTTGACCTCGGCGGTCACCGCCATCTGTTCCCCCTCACTGGGCCAGGCCGCCGACGACGACCGACTTGAGCTCGGTGTACTCCTCCAGGGCCTGGAGGCCGTGCTCACGGCCGAGGCCGCTCTGCTTGGTGCCCCCGAACGGCAGCTCGTCGTAGCCGTAGTGGAGCTGGTTGACCCAGGTGACGCCGGCCTCCAGCTCGCGGGTGGCCCGGTCGATGGCCACGGCGTCGCGGGTCCAGATCGAGGAGCCGAGCCCATAGGCGGTGGCGTTGGCCCGCTCGATCGCCTCGTCCAGGTCCTCGACCCGCCACACGGGCAGCACCGGGCCGAACACCTCCTCGGTGGCCAGGCGCGAATCGGCCGGGACGTCGACCACCACCGCCGGCTGGAAGAAGTGTCCCGGCCCGTCGGCCGCCTCCCCGCCGACGACCACCTTGGCCCCGCGGTCGACGGCGTCCTTGAGCTGGGCGGTGAGCAGGTCCCGCTGGGCGGCGGTGTGCAGCGGCCCGATCCGCAGCTTGGGCTTCTCGGCCCGGGCGGCGCCGGGGCCGGGCTCGTAGCGCCCGACCCGGGCGGCCAGCTGCTCGACGAAGGCGTCGTACACCCCGGCCTGGACGAAGGCCCGCTTGGGAGCCAGGCAGGCCTGGCCGCAGTTCCAGTAGCGGCCGATCTGGATGTTCTTGACGGCGGCGTCCAGGTCGGCGTCGTCCAGGACGATCGTCGGGTCGGAGCCGCCCAGCTCCAGGCTGACGTGCTTGAGGGCCGGGCCGGCGACCTCCATGATCCGCCGCCCGGTGGCCGTCTGGCCGGTGAAGGCGAGCCGGCGCACCCCCGGGTGGGCGACCAGGGCCTCCCCGGTCTCCGGCCCGCCGGTGACCACGTTGAGGACCCCCGGGGGCAGGCCGGCCTCGGCGGCCAGCCGGGCCACGGCCAGGGTGGTCAGCGGGGTCGTCTCGGCCGGCTTGGCGACCACGGTGTTGCCGGCGGCCAGGGCCGGGCCGAGCTTGTTGCCGAGCAGGGTCAGGGGGAAGTTCCAGGGGGTGATGGCGCCCACCACCCCGAGGGGCCGGCGCACCACCAGCCCGTAGGCCGGTCCGAACTGGCTGGGCAGCTCCTGGTAGGTGCCGCGGACCTTGGTGGCGGCCTCGGCGTAGTAGCGCAGCCCGCCCAGGAAGTGGCGCAGCTCACCCTGAGCCTCCAGGGTCGGCTTGCCCTGCTCGCGGGTGAGCAGGGCGACCAGGTCGCCGGCGGCCGCCTCGGCGGCGTCGGCCAGGGCCCGCAGGTGGCCGGCCCGCTCGGCGGCGTCGACCCGCCGCCAGGCCCCGAACGCCTCGGCGGCCGCGGCCACGGCCACGTCGACCTCGGCCGAGGTGGCCTCGGGGACCTCGTCGACGGGCTCACCCGAGGCCGGGTCGGTCACGGTCAGGCGGCCACCCGACCCGGCGCTGGCCGCTCCACCTATCCACAGATCGGCCACGTCGCTGGTCCTCCCGCCGGTCGGGCGCGGCTCGTCGCCGCGGATGCCGGGAGGTATCGTGCCATCTGACTGACCGGTTGGTCGAGCCATCCCCAGGGGCCGACCTGAGGCCGACGGCTACCTGGGGGCCATGCGGATGGCGCCGTCGAGGCGGATGACCTCGCCGTTGAGCATCCGGTTCTCGATGATGTGGCGGACCAGGGCGGCGTACTCCTCGGGGTGGCCGAGGCGGGAGGGGAAGGGGATCTGGGCCCCGAGGGAGTCGCGGACCTGGTCGGGCATGGTGGCCAGCATGGGGGTGTCGAAGATGCCGGGGGCGACGGCCATCACCCGGATGCCAAGGCGGGCCAGCTCGCGGGCGATGGGGAGGGTCATGCCCGCGACCCCCGCCTTGGAGGCGGAGTAGGCGGCCTGGCCGATCTGGCCGTCGAAGGCGGCCACCGAGGCGGTGTGGACGATCACGCCCCGCTCGCCGTCGTCGAGCGGCTCGTTGGCCGCCATGGCCTCGGCGGCCAGCCGGGTGACGTTGAAGGTGCCCACCAGGTTGACCTGGACCACCGACACGAACCGGGCCAGCGAGTGGGGCCCCTGGCGGCCCAGGACCCGCTCGGCCGGGGCGATCCCGGCGCAGCTGACGGCCACGTGCAGCCCGCCGGCCTCGGTGGCGGCGGCCACGGCCCCGCGCACGCTGGCCTCGTCGGTGACGTCGGTGGCCACGAACCGGGCCCGCTCCCCCAGCTCGCCCGCGACCTTCTCGCCCCGCTCGCTGTCGACGTCGGCCACCACCACCGACCCGCCGTGCTCCACCACCATCCGGGCGGTGGCCGCGCCCAGCCCCGACCCGCCCCCGGTGACCAGCACCGTCCTGCCCGTGAGCTCCACCGTGCCCCGCCCTCAGCCGGAGGCGATGAGCCAGGCCGGCTGGTTGCCCGGCTTCCACTTGAGGCTGCAGCCCATGCTCGGGCGGTGGGGCTCGGGGACCGGCTGGCCCTCCAGGACCCGGTCGAGGGCGTCGCGCAGCAGAGCGCCGGTGACCGGGTTGCCGTTGCGGGGGGTGCTGTCGTCGAAGGCGCCCCGGTAGGCGAGCCGGTGGTCGGCGTCGTAGACGAACAGGTCGGGGGTGCACATCGCCCGGTAGGCGGCCGCGACCTGCTGGCTGTCGTCGATCAGGTAGGGGAACTCGAAGCCGGCCCGCCGGGCCTGCTCGGCCAGCCCGGCCCGGCCGTCGTCGGGGTGGGCCTCGGTGTCGTTGCTGCAGATGCCGACCGCGGCCACGTCCCGGCCGGCGTACTCGGCCACCGCCGCCCCGAGCGCGCGCTCCACGTGGCGCACGTACGGGCAGTGGTTGCACAGGAACATCACCAGCAGGGCCCGCCCGTCGAGGTCGGCCAGCTTCACGGTGGCGCCGTCGACCGACGGCAGCTCGAAGTCGTGCGCCGGGGTGCCGAGCGGCACCATGAGCGAGGAAACGGCCATGTCCTGGTCCCTTGTCTTCCGGTCGATGGTGGACGGCCCTACGCTAGCGGACATGGCCTACCGCTTCACACCGGCCGACGGGATGCGTTCAAGCGCTGCCGCCGGCGGTGGGGCCCTCTGCCCGCCGCGGTGCCGCCCGGGCCCACCCGCCCGACCCGATGCCGGTGATCAGCGCCGCCCGACCGGACGGCCGTGACACCATCTTCTGGCACGTCGACGGTCCGGCGAGGAGGGACAGGTGGCCCAGCCCGACGACACGGCGGCCAGCCGCCCGAGCCGGCGGTGGCTGCTGGTCAGGGCGCTGGTGGCGGTCGCGGTCGTGGCCGCCGTCTTCTTCGGGCTGCTGCCCAGGCTGGTCGACGTCGAGCAGGTGTGGGCGACGCTGCGGGCGATGACCTGGCTGGAACTGGTCACGCTGCTGGCGGCCGCGCTCTGGAACCTCGGCTCGTACCTGCTGCCGCAGCTGGCCGCCACACCCGGCCTCAGCCCGCGCCAGGCCGTCCTGGAGAGCCACGCCTCGACCGCGGTCGGGAACCTGCTGCCGGCCGGCCAGGCGGTCGGGCTGGGCGTGACCTACCGCTTCTACACCTCCTACGGGTTCGACCGCGGCCCGATCGCGCTGTCGCTGCTGGTCCAGGGGGTGTGGAACAACTTCGTCAAGCTGGGCATGCCGATCGTGGCCCTGGGCCTGCTGGTGGCCAGCGGCGACACCTCCGGCAACCTGGCCCCGGCGGCGGTGGTCGGGCTGGTGGTGTTCGTGCTCGCCCTGGCCGGGTTCGCCTTCGGCCTGTCCGGCGAGCGGCGGGCCGCCCGGCTCGGCGGGGCGCTGGCCAACGGGGTGGCCTGGCTGCGGCGGCTGGTCCGGCGGCCAGGCCGGCCCGACTGGGACCGCAGCGCGGTCGCCTTCCGCGCCCAGGCGGTCACGCTGCTGCGCGACCGCTGGCACTGGCTGACCCTGACCACCCTGGCCAGCCACCTGTCGCTGTTCCTGGTGCTGCTGCTGGCCCTGCGCCACGTCGGGGTGTCCGAGGACGAGGTGAGCTGGGTCGAGGCCCTGGCCGCGTTCGCGCTGGTCCGGCTGCTGTCGGCCTTCCCCCTGACCCCCGGCGGGCTCGGCGTGGTCGAGCTCGGCCTGGCCGCGGCCCTGGTCCTGGCCGGCGGCGACGAGGCGCAGGTGGTGGCGGCGGTGCTGGTGTTCCGCCTCCTCACGTTCCTGCTGCCGATCCCGATCGGCGCCCTCACCTGGTGGCTGTGGCGCCGGGGCACGTGGTATCCGTCAGAGCGTCCGGTGGTCACAGGAGAGGAGCGCGGGTGGGCGGGACGTCGATCGTGACCGGGCCCGACCCCGGGACCGGCGAGGGGACGGAGCTGCCGGTGGTCGTGCTGTCGCACCGGGGGCCGGTGTCGTTCGGGCGCGACGCTTCGGGCCGGACCGCCAGTCGCGGGGCCGGCGGGCTGGTCACGGCCCTGACCGGCCTGATGTCGGACCTGCCCGACGCCGTCTGGGTGTGCGCCGCCTCCTCCGAGGAGGACGCCGCCGTGGCCGCCGAGCACGACGGAGGGGCCGTGGAGGTCGTCCTCGAACCCGAGCCGCGGCTCGTCGACCAGGAAGCGGCCGGCGACGGCGACGGGGCGTCCAGCGTCCACCTGCGGCTGGTCGAGGTCGACCAGCGGGTCCACGACGACTTCTACACGGTGATCGCCAACCCGCTGCTGTGGTTCCTCCAGCACGGCATGTACGGCCTGGCCCTGGCGCCCGTGCTGACCAAGCGCGAGCACGCCGCCTGGGACGACGGGTATGTGGCCGTCAACCGGCTGTTCGCCGACGCGGTGGTCGAGGAGGTCCAGGCCCGCGGCGGGCGCGCCCTGGTCATGCTCCACGACTACCACTTCTACCTGGTCGCCCGGGAGGTCAGGGAGCGCTGCCCGGAGGTGGTGCTGTCGTTCTTCCTGCACATCCCCTGGCCCGGCCCGGACGCCTGGCGGGTGCTGCCCCCGGCCTGGCGCGAGCGGGTGCTCAACGGGCTGCTCGGCAACGACGTGGTCGCCTTCCACACCCAGGGGTTCGCGCGGAACTTCCTGCTCTCCGTCCAGGAGCTGCTGGGGCTGCCGGTCGACCTGGAGGCGATGACGGTGCGGGTCGGCGACCGGGTGGTGGCCGCCCGTCACTACCCGATCTCGATCGACGTCGCCGCCATGCGCGAGCTGGCCGCCTCCCCCGAGGTGGCCGAGCACGCCGACGCCCTGCGGGACGCCTTCTGCGGCGAGGGCCGCCAGCTGGTCCTGCGCGTCGACCGCACCGACCCGTCGAAGAACATCGTCCGCGGCTTCGAGGCCTTCGCGACCCTGCTGGAGGACCATCCCGAGCTGGTCGGCAGGGTGAGCTTCCTGGCCCTCCTCCAGCCGAGCCGCCAGGACGTGCCCGAGTACGCCGACTACCTGGCCGAGATCGGCGCCACCGTGGCCAGGGTCAACGCCGCCCATGCCCGCGAGGGCTACCAGCCGATCGACCTGCGCCTGGTCGAGGACCTGGCCATGGCCGTGGCCGCCTACACCGTCTGCGACGTGCTGATGGTCAACGCCCTGGCCGACGGCATGAACCTGGTGGCCAAGGAGGCGGTGGTGGTCAACACCCGCGAGAGCGTCCTCGCCCTCTCCGAGAACACCGGTGCCCACCAGGAGCTGGGCGCCTTCGCGGTCACCCTGCACCCCTTCGACGTCCAGCAGCAGGCCGACGCCCTGCACGAGGCCCTCACCATGGGCCGCGACCTGCGCCGGGCGCGCCGCGAGGCCGCGGCCAGGGTGGTCGAGGAGAACGACATCGCCAAGTGGCTGGACGCCCAGCTCATCGACCTGGGCGTCCACCCCACGGCCGAGCGGGAGCGGCTCAGGCCTCCAGGACCTGCTTGAGGACGGCGACCCGTTCCCGCCACCAGGCCTTGAGCTTGTCGGCGGTGGCGGCGTCGGGGATGCGCTCGTGGACCAGGGCGACCTGGCTCTTGGCCTGGCCGCGGGCGGTGAAGGCGACCACGAGGCGGGTCGAGCCGTCGTCCCAGTTGGCCCGGATCGACCTGCCGGGGCGGGCGGTGCGGACCTCGAAGGCGGCGCCGGGAAGCCAGCGCTCGCGCAGGGTGGGGTCGGCGAAGGCCTCGTAGAGGCGCTCGACCGGCACGGCCACCGTCTTGGAGGCGTTCGCCTCGTACAGGCCGCCGCGGCGCTGGCCGGGGTCGCGCAGGCCACGGGCCTGCTCGTAGCCGACGGTCACGCCCTGGGCCCACCATCCGCCGACGCCGTGCTCCTCGACCAGCCAGCGGGCGATCTCGGGGTGGGGCCGCTGGGCGCCGCCCCACGCGTCGAGCAGGGCGAACCACTCGTCCCAGGTCCGGCCGGTGTTGGTCCGGATCACCTCGTCCGAGTACGGCCGCCTGGCCCCGGGGGCGTCGGCGACCGGCGCGGCGGGCTGAGGCGCGGGGGCGTCGGCGGGCGGCGCCGCGACCGGCCCGGCGGGCCGGGGCTCGGGCTCGGGCGGGGCCGCGGCGCCGGCCTTGGCCAGCAGCTGGCGGCGGGCGGTGGTGTAGCTCTCGGACGTCTTGTCCATGCGCGCCCGGACGCGGTTCTTGAAGGACTTCTGCCTGGTCATCTGGTGCTCCTCTGCAGGCGGGCGGCCGCGGGACCCACGCTCCCGCCACCCCCGCGAAGAGGGCACTCGACCGGCATCCCGAGGACTCGAGGTCCCCTTTACCTCCGCGGGCCGGCGGCGTGAGCACCGGTGAAGAAGGTCGGGCGCGGGACGGCGCCGACCCCGAGCATAGCCGACGGCCCCGACAACCGGAACCCGCGGGCTACCGCGGCGCGCCGCGCAGCCACAGCGACGCCCGGGCCGGCTGCACCGTCTGGTCGACCACGGCCAGCAGCTCGGTGTGCAGCACGTCCAGGTCGACCTGATCGCGCAGGCGGGCCGCGAACGCCTCCACGGTGCCGGCGGCGTCGTAGCGGCGGCGGTTGAAGCGCCGGTCGACCAGACCCTGGACCCGGCGCCGGAGGGGCGAGAACGCGGCCGCCGCGGCCAGGGTGGCGGCCGCCACGGCCAGGCTGGAGCCCTCGGGCAGGAGCCGGCCGAGCCCGAGCACGCCCGCGGCGTAGCCGAGGCCGAGCAGCACCGTGAGCAGTCCGTAGGTCAGGGTGCGGCTGATGATGCGGTCCAGGTCGTACAGCCGGTAGCGCAGCACCGCCACCCCGACCGCCACCGGCGGGCACAGCAGCGCCGGAAAGACGATGTTCGAGATCCAGCCGGGCGCGATCCCCAGCCCGCCCGGGAGGCCGATCAGCAGGCCGGCCACCGCGCCCGCGACCCCGGCGGCGACCCAGCGCAGCTGCTGGCGCTCGACCCCGTGGGAGGACCGGAACCGGAGCACCACGCAGACGGCCGCCGGCGGCAGGCTGAGCCAGTGCAGCACCACGCCCACGATCGTGAGGACCGCGGCGACGTGGCCTGCCTGGCCGGCCAGCCCGAACGGGTTGTCGATGCCCATCTCCTCCAGTGGTCCCGGGGCCAGGGTGCTGGCCCCGATGATCAGCACCGAGCCGGTCACGCTGGCGATGGCGACCAGCCGCCAGCGACGCGAGCGCAGGTGGCCGTCGGGCAGCAGCAGCGCCGGCAGCGTGATCCCGAGCGTGATCGCCGGCGCCCAGCTCAGGTCCCCGGTCGCCGCGACGACCTGGGCGACCAACGGCAACGGCCGGTGCTCGCGGACGAGCTGGTCGATCCAGGGCGCGACGGGGATGGTGTACGCCCAGGCGAGGCCGGCGCCGCCGTACAGCCAGCCGATCGGGTTGCCCGGCCGCCGCAGGGCCAGCACCAGGCCGACGGTGGCGAACCCGAGCACGAAGAAGAACGCGTAGAGGGCGCCCTCGGCCAGCACGGCGAGGGTGAGGGGCCGGTAGATGGCCAGGGTGACCAGCAGCCCGGCGGCACAGCAGCCGAAGGTGACCAGCCACAGCGCCCAGGCGAGCACCGTCCTGGTCCTGGACCTCACCTCCAGCACCTGCTCGCCCTCCTCGCCGCGCCGGGGCCGCCCGGCCGCCAGGCCCACGCCGGACCGGTCGTGGGGAGTCTCCGCCGGCCGCGGTACGGCAGCGTTACGGCCTCCGTGGCGCCCCCTGGGACTGTCACAGGTACCGGTTACGCTGGGACAACGCAACCACCGCTTCCCCGAGGACTGAGGCTTGTGACCGTCATCGCCGACGCCGACCTGGTCGAGCTCTCCCGCCCCTTCCCCACCGATTTCGTCGAGCGCAAGGACGGCCAGGACTACGTGGCCCACCACGTCGTCAACCAGCGGCTGCTCAGCATCGTCGGCCCCTTCGACTTCGAGCTGGTCGAGGTCATCCGCGGCGACGTGGACGAGGTGCCGCCCGACCCGAGCGCCCGCAGCCGCCGGGGCAAGGCCGGCACCCCGACGCTCCACAACATCGTGGTCGGCGGCATCTGGCGGCTGACCGCCACGATCGACGGCCGCCAGGTCCGGGTCGAGGAGGTCGGCGACGTCGGCGACGTCCACAACTGGCCCCACGACGGCGCCCGGCTCAAGGACGCCGCCTCCGACGCCCTCAAGCGCTGCGCCATGCGCCTCGGGCTGGGGCTGCACCTCTGGGCCCAGGAGCACTACTTCCTCGACCAGCAGCTGCGCGCCCAGCACCGGGAGGGGTAGCGGGTCGCCCCCCCGCCCGCGGGCCGGCGGGCGGCGTGGTCACCGGGTCCCGTCCGCCCGGGCGAGCAGCTCGGCCAGGTGGAGGGCGTGGCGGCCGGCCAGGTGGTCGAGCTGGGTGCGGCAGGAGAACCCGTCGGCCAGGACGACCGCGTCCGGGCCGGCGGCCCGGACCGCCGGGAGCAGGGTGGTCTCGGCCACGGCGACCGAGACGTCGTAGTGGCCGCGCTCGGCGCCGAAGTTGCCGGCCAGCCCGCAGCAGCCGCCGACGGCCGTGACCCGGCAGCCGGCGCGGGCCAGCAGGTCGCGGTCGGCCGCCCAGCCGAGCACGGCGTGCTGGTGGCAGTGGGGCTGGGCCACCACCGCCAGACCGCCCAGGTCCGGCGGCCTCCACCCGGGCGTACCCCCCAGCACCTCGGCCAGGGTCGAGGCCGCCCGGGCGACCGCGGCCGCCGCCGGGTCGTCCGCCCCGAGCAGGTCCAGGGCGTCGTGGCGCAGCACCGCCAGGCACGACGGCTCCAGCCCGACCAGCGGCATGCCCCGCCCCGCTCCGGACGACCCGCCCTCGGCCGGGCCCACCCCTCCCCCGCCCGACCCGGGGCCGCCCTCCTCGACCAGGGGGGCGAGGTGGTCGACGGTGCGGCGGAGGACCCGTTTGGCGGTGTCCAGCTGGCCGGTGGAGATCCAGGTCAGGCCGCAGCACAGGGGCCGGTCGGGCAGCTCGACCCGGTAGCCGGCCTCCTCCAGCAGCCGGACGGCGGCCCGGCCCGCCTGGGGGGCGAAGTGGTCGGTGAAGGTGTCGGGCCACAGCAGCACCCGGGGGCGCCCGGTCGGCGCCTTGTCCGGTGGGCGGCGGCGCCACCAGGCCCGCAGGGACTGGGTGGCCAGGGTCGGGAGAGGGCGGCGGGGGTCGACCCCGCCGAGCCGCCGGCCCAGCCTGGCCAGGGCAGGGGTGGTGAGCAGGCGGTTGGCCAGGCGGGGCGCCCGGGAGGCGACGGCCGCCCAGCGGGGCAGCCAGCCCAGGCTGTAGTGGGCGGCCGGGCGGAGGCGGCCCCGGTAGGTCTGGTGCAGCACCTCGGCCTTGTAGGTGGCCATGTCGACCCCGGTCGGGCAGTCGGAGGCGCAGCCCTTGCAGGCCAGGCACAGGTCGAGGGCCTCGCGGACCTCCAGGGAGGCCAGCCCGCGGACCAGGGTGCCGTTGACCGCCTCCTGGAGCACGCGGCTGCGCCCCCTGGTGGTGTCCTTCTCATCCCGGGTGGCCAGCCAGGACGGGCACATCACGCCCCCGGCGGCGGTGTTGTCGGCCACGCAGCGCCCGATTCCCGTGCAGCGGTGCACGGCGCTGGTCAGGTCGCCGCCGTCACCGGCGTAGCGGAACCCGAGCCGCCCGGTGACCGGCCGGACCATGGTGCGGCGCAGGTCGGCGTCGAACGGCCGCGGCCGCACCATGACCCCCGGGTTGAGCAGGTCGCGCGGGTCCAGGACGGCCTTGACGGCGGCCATGGCCTGGATCGCGGCCGGCGCGTACATCAGCGGCAGCAGCTCGGAGCGGGCGCGGCCGTCGCCGTGCTCGCCCGACATGGAGCCGCCGTAGCCGGCGACCAGCTCGGCCGCCTGCTCGACGAAGGACCGGTAGACCGCCCGCCCCTCGGGCCGGTCGAACGGGAAGTCGATCCGCATGTGCACGCAGCCGTCGCCGAAGTGGCCGTAGGGGATGCCGCCGAGGCCGTGGTCGGCCAGCAGGGCCTCGAAGTCGCGCAGGTAGGAGCCCAGCCGCTCGGGCGGCACGGCCGCGTCCTCCCAGCCCGCCCAGGCCGGCGCCCCGGCCGGGCTGCGCCCGCCGAACCCGGCCCCGTCCTCGCGGATGCGCCAGACGGCGGCGGCCTGGGCCGGGTCGGCCAGGACCCGGCTGGCCAGGGCGTCGCCGCCGGCCGCGGCGACCAGCCGCCCGGCCGCCGCCTCGGCCTCGGCCGGGGTGGCGCCGCCCAGCTCGACCAGCAGCCAGCCGCCCCCCTTGGGCAGCTCGGGCACGGCCCGGCCGCGGCGCCGGACCAGGTCGATGATGCGGGCGTCGATGCCCTCCAGGGCCTCCGGCCGCTCCGGCAGGACCGCGCCGACGCCGTCGGCGGCCGCGGCCATGTCCGGGTAGCCGAGCACGACCAGCGTGGTCGCGGCCGGCGCCTCGACGAGCCGGACGGTGGCCTCCAGGACCACGGCCAGGGTGCCCTCGCTGCCGACCAGGGCCCGGGCCAGGTCGCCGCCCCGCTCCGGCAGCAGGTGCTCCAGCGAGTAGCCGGAGATCTGGCGGCCGAAGCGGCCGAACTGGGTCCGGATCGGGCCCAGGTTGGCCTGCACCACCGCCTCCAGCCCCGCCACCCGGGGCACGGCCCCGGGGCCGGCCCGCAGGCGCCGGCCGGTCCCGCAGAGCACCTCCAGCTCCAGCACGTTGTCGGCGGTGCGGCCGTAGGCCAGGGCCCGCGACCCGCAGGCGTTGTTGCCGATCATGCCGCCGAGGGTGCAGCGGCTGTGGGTCGACGGGTCGGGGCCGAAGCGCAGCCCGTGCGGTCGGGCCGCGGCCTGGAGGTCGTCGAGCACCGCGCCCGGCTGGACGGTCGCCGTGGCCGCCTCCGGGTCCAGGGCCAGCACCCGGCACAGGTGCCGGGACAGGTCCATGACCACGCCGGGCCCGACGGCGTTGCCGGCGACCGAGGTGCCGGCGCCCCTGGCCGTCACCGGGACGCCGAGCTCCAGGCAGGTGGCGACCACGGCCACGACCTCGTCGGGGTCGCGCGGGAAGGCGACCAGCTCCGGCGGTACCCGGTACAGCGACGCGTCGGTCGAGTACTCGGCCCGCCGCCGGGCGGAGTCGTCCACCTCGGCCACCCCGGCCCGGCGGAGGGCGGCGACCAGCTCGCCGGTCAGGTCCCCGACCCCTCCCCTGGCGCCTCGTGCGTGTGCCCGGGTGGCACCGGGTCGCCGGCCCGCAGGGGGGCGTGCTCGAACCGGCCCTCGTGGGCCAGGACGGGGCGGCGGTCCGTGGCCAGCTCGGGGTGGCGGGCCTCCAGGTCGCGGCGGGCGTCGGCCACCCGGCGCAGCTGGGTGACGTACTCGCGGTCGCCCCGGTAGGTGCCCTTCCAGGTCTGGGGCATCCGCTCGGGCGGCGGCGGCACCGTGGCCGTCCCGCCGACCCCGAACCCGCTCGGGACCTTGCGGGTCGCCCGCCCGCAGGCCGGGCAGGCCGGCAGCGGGTCGGTCGAGGCCTGCAGCGTCTCCGAGCGGTGCCCGTCCTCGCAGGCCAGCTCGTAGATCGGCACCGCTCCCCCTACCAGTTCGACACCGAGCGGGACAGGATGGCGGCCGCGTCGTCCTCGGTCACCGGGCGCGGGGCCGTGTCGAGCAGCCGCTGCTGCTTCATCGTGCCCTCGACCAGGTCGGAGACGTCGCCCTCGCCGTAGCCGACGCCGCCGATCCCGTTGGGGATGCCGATGTCGCGCATGAGCTGGGTCAGTGCGGCCGGCAGGTACTCGGCGTCGTCGTTCGGCCGGTCCAGCCCGGGCCCGAGCAACTCGGCCGCGCGCAGGTGCCGCTCGGGACGGGCCGCGAAGGTGAACCGGAACGCCTCGGGCGCGGTCAGCGACACGGCCATGCCGTGGGGCACGATCGGCTCGTCCTTCGGATAGCCCTCGGGCCGGAAGTCCTTGACCCGCCCGGCGATCGGGTAGGCGTTGGCGTGCGGGATGTGCACCCCGGCGTTGCCGAAGCCGAGCCCGGCCATGGTCGCGGCCAGGGCCATCTGCCCCCTGGCCTCGAGGTCGTCGCCGTCGCGCACGGCCGGCCGGAACGAGCCGGCCAGCAGCCTCATGGCGTTCTCGGACCACATGTCGGAGATCGGGTTGGACCCGCAGTAGGGCACCCGCTGGTCCGGCTGCTTGCGGTCGTAGGCGGTGTAGGGCTTGGCCGTGTAGCTCTCCAGGGCGTGGCAGAGGATGTCCATGCCGGTGGAGGCCGTCACCAGCGACGGCTGGGTCACGGTCAGGGCCGGGTCGACCACGGCCAGGGTCGGGCGCAGCCGCGGGTGGCTGATGCCCGTCTTGACCTTCTGGGCGAGCACGTCGAGCACGCAGATGGTGGTGCTCTCGGCACCCGTCCCGGTGGTGGTGGGCACGGCCACCAGCGGGTTGAGCGGCTTGCTGGGCGCCCGGCCCTCCCCCACCGGCTTGTTGACGTAGTCCATCAGCTCGCCGGGGTTGGTGGTGAGCAGGTTCACCGCCTTGGCGGTGTCGATGCTGGAGCCGCCGCCCACGGCCACATAGGCGTCCCAGGGGCCGTTCGCCTCGGCGTGGTCGATCGCCTGCTGCATGCTGGCGTCGGTCGGCTCGACATGGACGCCGTCGTAGACGTGGGCCTCGATGTCGAACCGCTTCATCTGGTCGGCCACCCGCGCCGGCAGGCCGGTGGCGGCGATGCCCGGGTCGGTGACCACCAGCACGCGGCGGGCGCCGTACTGGGACAGGTCGTAGCCGATCTCGTCGGAGGCGCCGGTGCCGAACTTCAGCAGCGGTGCGCCGTAGGTGAAGACGGTCTCCGAACCGCCTGGGAATGTCGAGGTCATGGTGCCTCCCGGGGTTCGCGCGGTGTCAGGTGTAGTGGCCGTCGGGCGAGCGCCGCAGCGACCAGAGCTGCTCGGCGTCGTGGCCGAAGATCACGTTGGCGTCGGTCTGCTCGGCGATGCCGCGGAGCTTCTCCACCGAGGCGTACCACTGGCTCAGGTCGTTGACGATCGCGGCCGGGGTGGCCGGCGGGCCGTAGGAGTCGCCCATGTAGATGGCGTCCGAGGTGAAGATCATCGTGCCCTCGTCGGCCAGCTCGACCTTGAGGGCCATGGTCCCCGGGGTGTGCCCGGGCGCCTCGATCAGGGTCACCCCGGGCAGGAACTCGGTGTCGCCGGAGACGGTCTCGAACTCCAGCCCCTCGTAGTCGCTCTTGAGGTGGGCACCGGTGAACACCCCGTCGAAGCCGAAGGCGAACTCCTGCTCCTTGTCGTTGACGACCAGGCGAGGCCCGTTGCCCTGGAACATCTTGGCGTTGCCGGCGTGGTCGAAGTGCAGGTGCGAGAAGACCACGAAGTCGAGCTGCTCGGGGCCGAGGCCGAGCTGGGCCAGGCGCCGGTCCAGGTACTGCTCCTCGGTGACCCGGTCGTAGGGGAAGAACTCGTGCAGACCGGTCGGGACCCAGCGCTCCTCCCAGTCCCGCGGGCACGAGGTATCCCACAGCATCCTGCCCTCGGGGGTCTCGACCACCACGGCGTGGGTGGTGCACGGGTACCACTCCACCGGTTTGTCGCGCTCGGCCCGCGGCCGGATGCTGCGGCCCGGCTTGAGCAGCAGCCAGGTCAGGTCGCAGCTCATGGAGCCGCAGTCGAGGACGTGGAGTTTGGTCGCCGTTCCCGCCATGGCTACCGCCCCTTCGTTGGTAGGCGTCCGGACTCGGGCAGTGGTTCCCCGGGCACGCAACGGCCGCGCGCCCTCGACCGTTGGTCTACCCACTCATGCCGAGGCTAGCCCCGCGCGGGCGGTACGGTGCGTGGATGGATCAGGTGGCCCGGACGGTGCTCGGCCTGCTGCTGCTGGCCGCCGTGGCCTGTGTGGTGCCGCTGGTCGACGGCGTCCGCCAGACCAGGGCGGTGCTGTGGTCGGCGACCCGGGGCACGGTCCAGCTGCTGGCCGTCGGGCTGCTGCTGGGGGCGGTGTTCCGCGCCCCGCTGGCCGTGCTGCCGCTGCTGGCGGTGATGGTCACCGCGGCCACCGCGACCGTCGCCCCCCGGCTGGCCGGGCTGCCCGCACCGGGCCGCTGGCAACGCCCGGCCGCGGCCGCCGCCGCGGTCACCAGCGGCGCCGCCCTGACCGGGACGGTGATCTTCGCCACCGGGGCGCTTCCGCTGGGGGTCCGCAACCTGGTGGCGGTGGGCGGCATCACCGTCGGCGGGGCCATGACCGCCTCGACCCTGGCCGGCCGCCGCTTTGCGGCCGAGCTGGGCACCCGCCGGGCCGAGGTCGAGGGCAAGCTGGCCCTGGGGGCGACGATGCGCCAGGCCACCGCCGACCTGGTCGCGGTCGCGGTCGCCGAGGCGCTGGTGCCGGCCCTTGACCAGACCCGCACGACCGGGCTGGTCACCCTCCCCGGCGCCTTCGTGGGCGCCCTGTTCGGCGGGGCCAGCCCGCTCGCCGCGGCCCGCTTCCAGCTGGTCGTGCTGGTCGGGCTCCTGGCCGCCGAGAGCGTGGCCACCGTCGTGCTGCTCCGACTGCTCGCCAACCTGCCATTCCTGCCGCCGGGCACGGCCCCGACCTGACCGCCGGCCGTCGGCCTGCGCATCATTCCAGTGGCTGCCGGGCCAGGGTGGATGGTTCGCGGCCGGCCAGCAGCCAGCCCACGGCGGCGGCGGTGACCGGGAGGCCGATGATGATGGCGGCCAGGTGCGCCACCGGGACCCGGCCGAGGGCCTCCAGATCGGCGTGGTAGCCGGCGAGCAGGGCCAGGTAGGCGCCGGCGGCGCCGAGCAGCACGCCCAGCAGGGCGAGGGCGCCGCCGGTGGCGGCGGTGAGGGTGCGGCGGGTGCCGCCGCTGGCGCCGGTCGCGGTGAGGGTGCGCAGGTCGCCGGCGGCTTCGCCCCGGATCAGCCCCACGGTCATGGCGAGGATCCCCAGGGCCAGCAGCATTCCCGCGGCGGTGGCGCCGGAACGGATGGCGGTCAGCTGGGTCTGGTGGTCCCTGGCCTCGACGGTCATGCCGGCGTCGGCGGCGACCTGGCGGGCCCGGGCGACCTGGGCGCTGGTGAGCGGGGTGCGCGCCTCGACCAGCCAGCCGGCCGGCCGGGGCTGCCATCCGTGCCGGCGGAGGCCGTCGCCGGTGAGGAGCGAGGTCGGCGCGGAGGTGTAGGCGCCGACCTGGATCGGCTGGACGCTCGGGGGCGCATCAGGGCCGGACAGGTTGGCGAAGCGCAGCTCGCCGGTCTGGCCGGTGAGCACGTCGGCACGGGGGTCGACCGTTGCCGGGTCCAGGCCGAGGCGGCCCAGCAGCTCCGGGGTGGCGAGGTAGAGGACCCCGACGTCGCGCACGGTGCTGGCGCCGACCCGCCGGCCGAGCACGACGGCGGGCCGGAGGACCTGGCCGTTGCGGCCTTCCCGGTCGGCCGGGTTGACGGCCACCTGGAGGGCAACGACGGCGGGATGGTCGAGGGCGGCGGCGAACCGGACGACCTCGGATCCCAGGCGCTCGAGCTCGGCCGGGGTCGGCTCCGGGACCAGCGGTTCGGCGTCGCCGATCCGGAACAGCAGCTGCCGGTCGGACAGGTTGCCCTCGCCGGCGGTGTGCTCGGCGGCGGTGGCGGCGATCACGCTGGCGATCGGGATGGCCAGGCCGAGGCTGATGGCGGCCAGGGCCGCTCCGGAACGGGCCTGGTGGCGGGCCAGGTCACGCAGGGCCAGCCGGACCCCGACGGGCGACCTGCCGGCGACGGCGGCCGCGGCCCGGATGGCCAGCGGGCTGCCGAGCGGGATCGCCAGGACGATGGCCATGGTGCCGGCGATCACCAGCAGGGGGTTGGCCCGGTCGTGGACCGAGTCGATGCCCGCGGCCAGGCTGGCCACGCCGATCACGAGCAGGAGCACGGCGGCCAGGGCCGAGCGGTGCGCCGGCTTGGGCCGGGGCGGCCGGGCCGACAGGGCGACGGTGACCGGGATGCGGGCGACGGTCCGGGCCGGCCACCACGCCGCCCCGGTCGCGGTGACCACGGCGAGCACCATGCCCGCTCCGATCAGCCACCACGGCAGCTCGAACCGGTCGATCCGGTGGCCGGCCAGCGGCTCCAGCCGCCCCGCGGCGGCGATCCAGGCCAGCAGGCCGGCGGCGGTGCCGGCGACGGCGGCGACGGCCCCGACTGTGGCCCCGTTGGCCAGCAGCACCAGCCGCAGGTGCTTGCTGGTCGCGCCGACCGCGGCCAGCATGCCGAGCTGGCGCAGGCGGCGCTGGGCGACGACCACGAAGCCGGCCGCGGCGATCAGGGCGACCAGCAGCAGGACGACCGTGGCCAGGGCGAGCACCCCGGCGGCGGCGGTCGCCCGCTCGCTCTGGGTCGCGGTCGCGCAGAGCAGCGCCCCGTGGCAGGCGGGGCGCTGCTCGAGCCGCCCCCCAGCCGACGTCGGGAGCGCCGCCGCCCGCTCGGCGGTGGTCCGCACCAGCACCGTCACCGCCGTCGGCGGGGCGGAGTCGGCCGGGGCGACCAGGGCGAACTCGTCGTCGAGGTCGCCCGGGTTCTCGACCAGGCCGACCACGGTCCGGGCGCGCCTGTCGAGGGCGACGGTGCCGCCGACCCCGGTCTGGAACGTCGCCGCCACCGCGTCGGTGACCGCGACCTCCCCGGCGGCGGAGGGCCAGCGGCCCGCCCGGAGCGCCAGCATCGGCCTGCCGTAGGCGCCCCGGGGGTCCTGGGTGCGCAGCTCCAGGGGCTCGACCGAGCCCGGCGCGGGCACGGCTCGGCGACCGATCACGTCGACGGTGCCGAACCAGGCCCTGACCGCCGCCACCTGCGCGTCCAGCCGGCGCTGGTCGGCCCGGTCCAGCTCCAGGCGATGGGTGGCCGTGCCGAACCGGGCGTCGGCCGACGGGACCAGGTTGTAGGCGGCCGAGACGCTGAAGACGGTCGCGGCCACCGCGACGGTGAGCAGCGCCAGCACCAGGAGCTGCTGGCGCCACTCGCGACGGAACAGCCGCCAGGCCCAGCGGACCACCGCCCGGCGGGCGGCGACGCCACCGTCGCCTGCCCGCTCACCGGTCGCCCGGCGACGCCTCGGGGTCAACGGTTCGGCCTTGGCGCGAGGAGCGACTCGGGGCCTGGTGGCCTGGCGATCTGGTCGACCGCGCGGCCGTCCCGCAGGAAGATCACCCGGTCGGCCCAGGACGCCAGCTGGGCGTCGTGGGTCACGACCACCCCGGCCACCCCCCGCTTGCAGGCGGCCCGCAGCAGGCGCATCACGGCCTCGCCGTTGACCGAGTCCAGGGCGCCGGTCGGCTCGTCGGCGAGCAGCAGGCGGCGGTCGCCCACCACCGCCCGGGCGATCGCGATCCGCTGGCGCTCCCCACCCGACAGCTCGTCGGGAAAGCGCCCGGCCTGGTCGGCCAGGCCGAGCTCGTCCAGCGCGGCCAGCCCGACCGCCCGGGCGGCGTGCTGGCCGAGGCCATCCAGCTCCAGGGGCAGGGCGACGTTCTCCACCGCGGTCAGCCCGGCCAGCAGGTTGAAGTCCTGGAAGACGTAGCCGATCAGGCGGCGGCGCAGCCTGGCCCGCTGGTTGCGGGTCATGCCCGCCAGCGCCGACCCGTCCACCAGCACCTCGCCGGCGCTGGGCTCCTCCAGGCTGCCGGCGATGGTCAGCAGCGTGCTCTTGCCGGACCCGCTGGGCCCCATGACCGCCACCAGCTCGCCGCCGTCGACCGTCAGGTCCACCTCCCACAAGGCATGGACTCGTGTGGGGCCGGACCCGTAGACCTTCGACACCTGCCGGAGCTCGAGCATGGCGGTCACCGCCGCACCTCCAGGCGTCGCCGGGCCGGCATGGCGGGAGCCGCCACCGGGCTGGCCGCCGGAAGGCTGGTCAGTCGGGTGTCGGCCGCGTCCAGCCAGCGCACGACCGCCTCCAGGCGGAACAGTTCGGCGTCGACGACCAGGGCCAGCCCCACGTCGTGCTCGGCGGCTTCGGCCTTCACATAGGTGTAGCGCTGCATCAGCTCGACCAGGTGGCGGCGGTGGACCTGGATGAGCTCGTGCACGTCGACCCCGGGCACGGAGATCGCCACCAGCACCTTGATGACCAGCTCGTCCCGGGGTGGCGGCAGGGTGCCGGGCGGGGTGTGCAGCCACTCGGCAAGCTCCTGGCCACCGGCAGGGGTGATCCTGAAGCCCTTCTGCGGGCCGTCGCCCTCCGGGTCGTCGGACTCGACTAGCCCGTCACGCTCCAGGCGCTGCAGGGTGGTGTAGACCTGCCCCACGTTGAGCGGCCAGACCTCGCCCGTTCTCGACTCGAACTCCTGCCGCAGCTGGAGGCCGTACTTCGGGCCCTCGCTCAGCAGAGCCAGCAGTGCGTGCCGAACGCTCATCAGCACCTCCCGTAGAATATACCCGGTATGATACTGGGTATTCTGAGGATGTCCAGCGCCGGGACCCTCGGCTCGTCAGCCCAGCGTGGCGTCGGCCAGCTCGGGCGCCGGGTCGGCTTGGAGCAGCAACGCGAACACCGGGGCGGGGACGGGACGCTGGAGCAGGAGCCGGCCGCCCTCGGCCTCGGCCAGCGAGCGGGCCAGGGCCAGCCCGATCCCGTGGCCGTCGACGCTCCCGGCGCGGCGGGCGAAGACCCGCTCCGGGTCCCCGGACACCCCCGGACCCTCGTCGCCCACCTCGATCGCCAGACCGCCCGGCGCGGCGCGGACCCGCACGGTGACCGTTCCCGACCCGTGCTCGGCCGCGTTCCCGACCAGCACGTCCAGGATCTGGAGGACCGCGGCCTCCGAGGCCCGGACCGGGGGCAGCCCGCCCTCTACCTGGAATCGGAGCGGCCGCCCGCTCGCCCCCAGCCGCCCGCGCCAGCCCTGCTCGACCGCCTCCACCACCCGCGACAGGTCCAGACGGTCGCGCGCCACCCCGGCGTCCCGGGCCAGGGCGAGCAGCTGCTCGACCGTCGCCTCGAGCCGGTCCACCTCGGCCAGGGCGTCGGCGATGGCCTGCCCCTGGTCGGCTCCGGGCAGCAGCCGGGCCGCCTCCAGTCGCAGGCGCAGCCCGGCCAGGGCGGTCCGCAGCTGGTGGGAGGCGTCGGCGCTGAACGCCCGCTCGCGGGCCAGGACCTGGCCGAGGCGGGCACCGGTCGTGTCCAGGGTGCTGGCCACCGCGTCGACCTCGGCCACCCCCGAGCGGCCGGCCCGCGCCGAGAAGTCGCCCTCGCCCAGCCGGGCCGCGGCCTGCGCGAGGGCGTCGACCGGTCGGCTGAGGTGCCCGGCGAGGGCCCTGGCGACCAGGGCGGCCACGGCCACCGCGCCGGCGGCCAGGGCGGCCATGACCAGCCAGGCCCGGCGGACCCGGGCGTCCACGACCCTGGCCGGGAGGGCCGCCCGCACCACGGCCACGACCCGCTCCTCGTCCGCCACCGGCACCACGACCACGATGCGGTCGTCGATGGTCTGCTCGGCCACCCGGCCGCCGAAGGCGGCCCGGACCGGCGCCTCCACGGCGGCCGGGCCCGTGCCCGTGACCAGCCGGCCGTCGGCGCTGTAGAGGGCGAGCTGGGTCTGGTCCGAGGCGGCGGGCAGCTCGACCGGGTCGCCCGAGGACCCGAAGGAGTCGGGCACGCGGGTGGTGGCCCGGGCCGCCTCCCGCTCCAGCCGGACCACGGCCTCGCTGTGGTACAGGTGCTGCACGGCCAGGGCGAGGGGTAGGCCGAACAGCACCACCGCCATCACCGTGGTGGCGAGGATGGCCCCGAGGATCCGGTTCCTCATCGTCGCTCCAGGCGGTAGCCGACGCCGCGCAGGGTGGTGATGCGGCCGGCCCCCGCCGCCGGCTCCCCGAGCTTGCGGCGCAGCGCCACGATGTGCATGTCCAGCGTCTTGGTGGAGCCGAACCAGTGCTCGTCCCAGACCTCGGCCATGATCCGGTCCCTGGCCACCGCCCGTCCGGCCTCGGCCATCAGCAGGGTGAGCAGGTCGAACTCCTTGGGACGCAGGTCGAGCTCGCGGCCGGCCAGCCACGCCCGGCGGGCTGCCCGGTCCAGCTCCAGGTCGCCGACGACCAGCCGCCCGGCGGGTCCGGCCGACTCCAGGCGGCGGGTGTGGGCGCGGATCCGGGCCAGCAGCTCGGCGAGCCGGAACGGCTTGGTCAGGTAGTCGTCGGCGCCGGCGTCCAGCCCGACGATCACGTCGATCTCCTCCCGCCGGGCCGTCAGCATGACGATCACCAGCCAGGGTTGCGCGGCCCGCAGCCGCCGGCACAGCTGGACGCCGTCCATGTCCGGCAGCTTGAGGTCGAGCAGCACCAGGTCATGCGGGTCGTTGGCCAGCTTCAGCGCCTCGGCGCCGGTCTGCGCCCACGACGCCCGGTAGCCCTGGGCGGCCAGGGCCTGCCGCAGACCTCCGCCCAGGGTGACGTCGTCCTCCACCACCAGGACCCGAGCGCCGTCCATCACGCCGCCAGCCTAACCCCGCCGGGACCCCCAGGTCCGAAGAGTTTGCGGTCCCTTGACCTTCGCCAAGGCCGCCGCTGACCTGCCTCCTCGTACCGTGGCCACCAGGGCACCGAGCACAGCCAGAGGAGGGTCACGATGGTCCGCAGAGCCCTTGCCGCAGCGGTGGTCGCGGGCCTGGCCCTGCTGGCCGGCGCCTGCGGGACCGGCGCCGGCAACCCCTATGGGGGGTCCACAGCAACGACCGCCAGCCCACCGTCGGCGGCGAGCCCGAACGCGCCCGAGGTCAACCCGGCCGGCGACATCCCGGACAACCAGGTCTTCGTCCCCTACCGCCCACCCGGCGCCCGGTTCACGTTCAAGGTGCCGGAGGGCTGGGCGCGGGTCCAGCGGGGCGGGACGGTCACCTTCACCGACAAGCTCAACACCATCAGGATGGAGACCCGCCCAGCGCCGGCGGCGCCCACCGTCGCCTCCGCCCGCCAGGCCGAGCTGCCGGCGATCCGGTCGGCGGGCCGGCGCTACGAGCCCGGCGAGGTCACCCGGGTGCGCCGGCCCGCGGGCGGCGTCGTGCTGGTCACCTACAAGGCCGACGCGCCCGCCGACCCGGTCACGGGCAAGGTCGTCCACGACGCCGTCGAGCGCTACGAGTACTGGCGGGGCGGCACCGAGGCCATCCTGACCCTGGCCGGCCCGGTCGGCGCCGACAACGTCGACCCCTGGCGGATCGTCACCGACTCGTTCCGGTGGCGCTGATGGCCCCGGCGCTGGACGCCTCCGGCCTCTACCGGTTCTTCCACGTCGGTGACGAGGAGATCCTTGCCCTCCAGGGGGTCTCCCTGACCGTCGGTCGAGGCGAGCTGGTCGCCGTCATCGGCCCGTCCGGCTCCGGCAAGTCGACCCTGCTGGCCTGCCTGGCCGGGCTGGACGAGCCGGACGGCGGCCGCGTGCTGGTCGAAGGCGAGCGGCTCAGCCGGCGGACCGAGCCGGAGCGGGCGGCCCTGCGGGCCGGCCGGATCGGGGTGCTGTTCCAGTCCGGCAACCTGTTCGACCACCTGACCGTCGCCCAGAACGTCGTGCTCGCCCAGCGGGCCGCCGGCCGGCCCGCCCCCACCCGGGCCGCCGCCCTGCTCGACGCCCTCGGGCTGGCCAGGCGGGCCGATGCCCGACCGGGCGAGCTGTCCGGCGGCGAGGCGGCCCGCGCCGGCCTCGCCGTCGCCCTGGCCAACGATCCGGCGGTGGTGCTGGCCGATGAGCCCACCGGGGAGCTCGACACCGCCAGCGAGGCCCGGGTGCTCGATCTGCTCTGGGACCGCGCCGCGGCGGGCGGCGCGGTGGTGGTCGCCACCCACAGCCCGGCGGTCGCGGCGGCCGCCGCCCGCACCGTCCGCCTGGAGGACGGCAGGGTGCTGCCGTGACCGCCGGCCGGGAGGTCCTGGTCCGCTGCGACGGGGTGGCCCGTACCTTCGGGGAAGGCGAGCGCGCGGTGGTGGCCGTGCACGGGGTTGACTGCGCGATCCTTGCCGGCGAGCGCATCGCCGTCACCGGCCCCTCCGGGTCCGGCAAGTCGACCCTGGTCCACCTGCTGGCGGGCCTGGACACGCCCACCCACGGCACCGTGAGCTGGCCGGTCCTCGGCCCCCGGGAGGGGCTGCGGCCAGGCCCGGTCGCGGTGGTGTTCCAGGGACCGAGCCTGCTCGCCCCCCTCGACGTGTCCGAGAACGTGGCCCTGCCCCAGCTGCTGGTCGGCGTCGAGGAGGCCGACGCGCTCGCCGGCGCCCGGCGCGCCCTCGACCGGCTCGGCCTGGCCGAACTGGCCACCCGGCTCCCCGAGGAGCTGTCGGGCGGCCAGCTGCAGCGGGTCGCGGTGGCCCGGGCGCTGGCCGGGCGGCCCCGGCTGATCCTGGCCGACGAGCCCACCGGCCAGCTCGACCACGTCACCGGCACCGCCGTCGTCCGGGCCCTGCTGGAGGCGGCCGGCCTGCTGGGAGCGGCCCTGGTGCTCACCACCCACGACCCGACGGTGGCCGGGCTGCTGCCCGTCCGCTGGACGATGGCCGACGGCCGTCTGCGGCAGGGTCGGGCGGTGTCGTCGTGCTCGGCCTGACCTGGCTGCGGGGGCTGCTCACCCGCCGACCCGGCCGCCTGGCCGCCGCGGCCGCCGGCGTCGCCGTGGCGGTGGCCCTGCTGGCCAGCCTGGGCTCCTTCCTGGCCGCATCCAAGGCGACCATGACCCGCCGGTCGGTCGCCGACGTCGCCGTCGACTGGCAGGTGGAGGCACAGCCCGGCGCCGCCCCGGCCGACGTCCTCAGCGGGGTACGGGGCTTCGCCGGGGTCGAGCGTGCCCTGCCGGTGGCGTTCGCGACCACCACCGGCCTGCAGGCCACCGTGGCCGGCTCGACCCAGGCCACCGGGCCGGGGGTGGTGGTGGGCCTGCCCGAGGGGTACCGGCAGGTGTTCGGCGGCGAGCTCCGCGACCTGGCCGGGGCCGGAGCCGGGGTGCTGCTCGCCCAGCAGACCGCGGCCAACCTGCACGCCGGTCCCGGCGACACCGTGACCGTGGGGCGGGCCGGGCTGTCCCCGGCCAGGGTCCGGGTCGACGGGGTGGTCGACCTGCCCCAGTCCGACTCGCTGTTCCAGAAGGTGGGGGCGCCGCCCGGCAGCCAGCCGCAGGCGCCGCCCGACAACGTGCTGCTCGTGCCCGCCGGCCGCTGGCACGCGCTGTTCGACCCGCTGGCCCGCGCCCGCCCGGACCTGGTCCGCGACCAGGTCCACGCCCGGCTGGTGCGGCGCCTGCCGGCCGACCCGGCCGCCGCCTACACCACCGTCAGCGGTGCCGCCCGCAACCTCGAGGCCCGGCTCGCCGGGGCCGGGCTGGTCGGCGACAACCTCGGCGCCGCGCTGGCCGCCGCCCGCTCCGACGCCCTCTACGCCCAGGTCCTGTTCGTGTTCCTCGGCCTGCCCGGGGCGGTCCTGGCCGGGCTGCTCACCGCCGCGGTCGCCGGCGCCGGCCGCGACCGCCGCCGCCTCGAGCAGGCCCTGCTCCGGGCCCGGGGGCTGGCCACCGGTCGGCTGGTCCGCCTCGCCGTGGCCGAGGCGGCCCTGGTCGGCGTCCTGGGCGCGGCCGCCGGGCTGGGCGCCGCCCTGGCCATCGGGTACCTCGCCTTCGGCACGGCCAGCTTCGGCGCCACCCCCCTGGCCGCGGCCGGATGGGCCGGGGCGGCGGCGCTGACCGGGCTGGTCATCGCCGGCGCCACCGTGGCCCTGCCCGCCCGCCGGGACGCCCGCACGGCCACGGTGTACGCGGCCCGGCAACCGCTGGGCCGCCCCGGCCGGCCGGCATGGGCCCGCCTCGGCCTGGACCTGTGGCTGCTGGCCGCCTCGGGGCTGGTCTTCTGGCTGACCAGTCGGGGCGGCTACCAGCTCGTGCTGGCCCCCGAGGGGGTGCCGACCATCTCGGTCAGCTACTGGGGGTTCGCCGGGCCGGCGCTGCTGTGGACCGGCACCGGGCTGCTGGCCTGGCGGCTCGCCGACGCCGCCCTGGCCCGCGGTCGCGGCCCCCTGCGGCGGGCGGCCCGGCCCCTGGCCGGCGGGCTGGCCGGCACGGTGGCGGCGACCCTGAGCCGCCAGCGCCGCCTGCTGGTCCGCTCGCTGGTGCTGGTTGCGCTCACTCTCGCCTTCGCCATCTCCACGGCGGTGTTCAACTCCACCTACCGCCAGCAGGCCGAGGTCGACGCGCGGCTCACCAGCGGCGCCGACGTCACCGTCACCGAGCCGCCCGGCGCCGCCGTCGGCCCCCAGGCCGCGGCCCAGCTCGCCGGGATCCCCGGGGTCCGGGCGGTGGAGCCCCTGCAGCACCGCTTCGCCTACGTCGGCAGCGACCTGCAGGACCTGTACGGCGTCCGGCCCGCCACGGTGGTCGACGCCACCAGCCTCCAGGACGCCTACTTCGCCGGCGGGACCGCCCGAGCGCTGATCGGGCGGCTGGCCAGCCAGCCCGACGGGGTCCTGGTCAGCGCCGAGACCGTCCACGACTTCCAGCTCCAGCCGGGCGACCCCCTGACCCTGCGCCTCCAGGACGGCCGCACCAAGGCCTACCGTGCCGTCCGCTTCCGCTACCTCGGGGTGGCCAAGGAGTTCCCGACCGCGCCGCGCGACAGCTTCCTGGTCGCCAACGCCGGCTACGTCGCCGCCGCCACCGGCAGCGACGCGGTCGGCGAGTTCCTGGTCGACACGACCGCGCCGCCACAGACCGTGGCCGGCCGGATCCGGGCCAGGCTCGGCCTACAGGCCCAGGTCAGCGACATCACCACCGTCCGCCACGTGGTCGGCTCCAGCCTGACCGCGGTCGACCTGGCCGGGCTGACCCGCCTGGAGCTGGCCTTCGCGCTGCTCCTGGCGGCCGCGGCGACCGGCCTGGTCCTCGCCCTCGGCCTGGCCGAGCGGCGCCGCACCCTGGCGATCGCGGGGGCCCTGGGCGCCCGGCCCAGGCAGCTGGCCGCGTTCGTCTGGGCCGAGGCGGTCGTGGTCACCGCCGGCGGGCTGGCGGCCGGCATCGTGGGCGGCTGGCTGCTGTCGGCGATGCTCGTCAAGGTCCTCACCGGCGTCTTCGACCCCCCACCGGCGGCCCTCAGCGTGCCCTGGACCTACCTCGTCCTGACGGCCGGCGTCGCCCTGACGGCGGTGGCCGTCGCCGCCGGCGGCGCCGTGCGCGCCTCCCGGCGGGCCGTCGTGCGCTCGCTGCGGGAGCTTGTATGAGGACGCCGGGCGGGTGGGCGCTGGCCGCGTTCGCGCTGGTCCTGCTGGCCGGATGCCGGCCTACCCCGGACCGGCCCGGCGCCACGGCAAGACCGGCGGCGGCCACCCACCCGCCCGGTGCACCATCGGCGGCGCCCCGCCTCCCCGGCATGCCACCGCCCCTGCGCCCCGGCGACGTCTACGCCGCCGACCGGCCCGGCCGGCTCAGCCCGGTGGTCCGGCACCTGCCGGCGCGGGTCTGGGTGCCGGACAGCCGCGACGGCACCGTCCACGTGATCGACCCCCGCACCCGCCGGGTGGTGCGGCGCTTCCGGGTCGGCCGCCTGCCCCAGCACGTCACCCCATCCTGGGACCTGCGCCGGCTGTGGGTCGCCAACGACGAGAGCAACAGCCTCACCCCGATCGACCCGGCCACCGGCCGCGTCGGCCGGCCGGTCCCGGTCGCCGACCCCTACAACCTGTACTTCACCCCCGACGGCCGCCGGGCCATCGTGGTCGCCGAGCGGCTGGGCCGGCTCGACTTCCGCGAGCCACGGTCGATGCGCCTGCGCCACGCCCTGCCGGTGCCCTGTCCCGGCGTCGACCACCTCGACTTCTCCGCCGACGGCCGCTACCTGCTGGCCAGCTGCGAGTTCGGGGCCAGCCTGATCAGGGTCGACGTGGCCGCCGAACGGGTCACCGGCCGGCTGGCGCTGCGGCCGGGCGCCAAGCCGCAGGACGTCAAGCTCGCCCCCGACGGCCGGCTGTTCTACGTGGCCGACATGATGGCCGGCGGGGTCTGGCTGGTCGACGGCGCCCGGCTCCGGGTGACCGGCTTCGTGGCCACCGGAGCCGGCGCCCACGGCCTGTACGTCAGCCGCGATTCGGCGTCGCTGTACGTCTCCAACCGGGACGCGGGGTCGGTGTCGGTGCTCTCGTTCGCCACCCGCAAGGTGGTGGCCACCTGGCGGCTGCCCGGCGGCG
>Ga0209382_10001659_pt1 | contig 34493 bp, 28 predicted proteins | sample SoiMetdeltSBSDD5_FD_187599 | JGI IMG/M metagenome (GOLD analysis project Ga0209382, IMG submission 187599) | Bulk soil microbial communities from a Populus tree surrounding site in Tennessee, USA - Soil MetaG P. deltoides SBSDD5 (SPAdes) (version 2) | ecosystem: Environmental > Terrestrial >... | reverse complement strand
TCATTTCAAGAAGTGGTCTGATTGTGCGCCGGCATCTTTGCACGCTGAATCGGCTGCATCACCTTCACGAACGTTTCCGTTTACAGATCGAAAAATTTCAATTCGGCCCCAAGTATGTGGAGGAATTCAAACGCCAGTTGCAGGAATCAATGGATCGGCATCTTCAGGAGCTGTATACCGAACTGATCCTGCCTCTTGAAGACGACTTGCGATCGCCCCATCTGATCATTGTGCCGCACGGAGTGCTGCACTACCTGCCCTTCCATGCGTTCTTTGACGGTGATGAGTATTTAATCGATCGTCACACGATCTCCTACGCGCCGAGTGCCTCGGTCTTGAAGTTCTGCATGACTCGAAATCCGGTTGAAAGTTGCCCGCCAGTAATTGCAGGTGTGGCCGATGACCGCGCGCCATTGATTGCTGATGAAATCGCGAGGTTGAAAACAATTGCTCCGGATGCTTGCACCTATTTCGGCGAGGACGCCACTCAATCTGCGATTCGCAATGCTGTCACGCAGGCAGATTTTGTTCATCTGGCGACACACGCGTTTTTTCGAACCGACAATCCGATGCTCTCGGCGTTCAAGCTTTCGGATGGCTGGATGACGGCACTGGATCTCTATTCTATCCAGTGCCGCACCAATCTAGTGACACTGAGCGGCTGCAAGTCAGGGGTTGGCGCTCTTCCCGATGCCGACGAATTGCTCGGATTGATGCGAGGCTTCCTCTATGCGGGCGCGCACTCTCTACAGTTGAGCCTGTGGGACGTGAACGACCAGGCGACGTGTACCTACATGGCTGCCTTCTACGAACGGTGGCGCAGCGGGCTTTCCAAAGCCGAAGCGGTGCGGGCGGCGGCACAAACTGTTCGGGCGTCGCATCCCCATCCCTATTACTGGGCTGCATTTAGCCTTATCGGAAATCCATAAGAAATATTTGGGTCTGAGGTATTTTTTGGGGCCCTTCGGCGCGACTAGTCAGCGAGGAACAGAATGCGACACGCGAGCACAGAGTCCCTTATCGAATACGCTGAAGCGCTTCTTGCCGGCAGAGACAGAGATGCGCTGAATTCACATGTCGAGAATTGTCCCAGCTGCGGAACGCAAGCCTCGCAGTGGCTGGACCTGTTGGGTTTGTTCAAGGCCACGCCATTGCAGGGCGCCTCGGAAAATGATCTTCGCAAATGTCTTGCGATTTACCAGATCCATCGACCAATTGCGAATGTACGCGAAGTTTGCGCGAGTCTTCTTTCCGACGGACTGGGCGAGGCAGCCTGGGTCGGAGTCCGCGGCGGCAACAGTTCCCAACAGATTCATTTGCAAACAGACTCCGCTGATATTCACCTGTCGGTGTCGCCATTTCCACGAGTGATGGTTGGTCAGTTGTTGGCCCGGCCCGCCGGAGCGTTCATCAACGAGACACGAGTGGAACTGATTCATCAGAACAAGTCCGTAGGCATGACCGTCACCGATGCACTTGGGGAGTTTCGCATTCCCAATATTCCAACGGGAAAGGTGCGGCTTCAAGCCGACCTTTCATCCGGCGTCCGCCTGGCCGGCGAATTCACGATCGATGCGGGAGACAGTATTCAATGAGAAGCGCAACGATAAGTCCGATCACAGATATGGAAACGGTTCGCTACCAGATGATGGAAATGGAGGACCGTTATCGCAAGCAGGTCCTGGCGATGGCATGCACATTGGTTTCTGTCGTCGATTTGCGCGATTCCTACACCGGCGGACACAGCAGCCGCGTTGGTACACTCGCTCGAAATATTGGACTACACCTCGGACTGCCTGATTCGGAACTCGATAACGTTGTCATGGCCGCGCTCATGCACGACATCGGCAAAGTCGGAGTTCCGGATCATGTGCTGCTTAAGGCCGGTCCACTCAACGGCGAGGAGATGGCACAAATCCGCAAGCATCCCGAACTCGGTTGGATGGCTTTGAAGAATATCGACGAGTTCAAGATCGTCAGCATGATCGTTCTTCATCACCATGAGCGTATGGACGGTGATGGATACCCCGGCCGCCTTCGCGGAGAAGCGATTCCTCTCGGCTCGCGCATTATCGCGGTCGCCGATTCTTATGATGCATTGACTACCGACCGCCCATACCGACCGGCAAGAAGCCGGCAACAGGCGATCGATGAAATGTTGTCTTGTGTTGAATCCCAGTTCGACCCAAGAGTGCTGGCCGCATTCTTAGATTCACTGATGTAACCGGGAATACGTATTAGCAAAGGAGTGCTGATATGCGCAGTATTGTGAAACGACTCACCTTCCTTATCGTTCTGATGACCCTGCTGGGTGTTCAAGCATGGGCCGGACAATACACCGTCATTGTTCACGTTGCCGCTGGCGCCAACATCAAGGCAATTGCCGAAGCATACGATGGCAAGGTACTCGACACACTCGACACAGGTACCTACCTGCTTCAGCTGAAGCTGACAAGCCCGAAGTATCCCGTTACGGGCGTCGAATGGATGGAGTCCGACCAGTCGGTCGGTCCCAGCAAGATCCGAGGCGCCGTGGTCTCGGTCACTGCGCGAACGGCTCCCAACTGGTACGCTCAACAGCCCGCGTTTCAACTGATACGCGAGACGGAAGCATTGCAGCTTTCAAGGGGTGCGGGGATCGTGGTAGCCGACATCAATTCTCTGGTCGACTATTCACATCCTGCTTTACGCGGACATTTGACGGCCGGTTTCGATTTCGTGTTGGGAAAGCCATCGGACGTGAGTCTGAATCAGTCCACCGCATCGTTCCTGGATCAATCCACAGCCTCGTTTCTTGACCAATCGACGGCCTCGTTCCTGGATCAATCAACCGCTTCGTTTTTGGATCAATCGACGGCCTCGTTTCTGGATCAGTCAACGGCCAGCTTCCTGGATGCATCAAATCCGGCACACGGTCACGGAACTCTCGTCGCCGGCATCATTGCGGCAATCGCACCCGATGCGCTGATAATGCCCATTCGTGCATTCGACGATCAGGGACAGTCGGACCAATTCACGATTGCCAAAGCGATTTACTGGGCTGTCGATCATGGTGCCGACGTCATCAATATGAGCTTTGGAACAATGGAGAAGTCCAAGGTTCTGAAAGATGCGATCGAGTATGCAAACAAGCAGGGTGTGACGCTCGTCGCCTCCGCCGGTAATGACAACACTGAGACCGAACAATACCCAGCTTCCTACGATAAAGTCATTGCCGTTGCTGCGACTAACCTGTGGGACATGAAGACATCGTTTTCGAATTACGGAAAACCCGTCGACGTTTCCGCACCAGGCGCTTCGATCATTGCTCCGTATCCGCAGGGATACTACGCCATCGTTTCCGGGACGTCCTTCGCATCACCTATCGTTGCAGGAGAGGCGGCATTATTGCGCTCGCTGCTGCAAAAAGAGAACATGAAGGATCGGATTCGAAAGAACGTCATCAAGATCGATCACCGCAATCCCGGCTGGAAAATGGGAGAAGGCCGTATCGATCTTCGACTGGCGTTAGAAAAGAAGTAACTCTCACAACGCACTCGGCTCTACTCTCCGCGCAGCGCCACCATCGGATCTACGCGCGTTGCGCGGAGGGCCGGAGCGATCGCTGCGATCACGGCGACGATCACCAGGAAAACTGTCACCGAGCTGAAGGTCAGAAAGTCCGTCGGACTGACACCAACGAGGAAATTTGCCATCAGACGAGTCACGCCGTATGCGCCGATGAGTCCGACGAGGATTCCAATGCCCGCCTTGGTGAGAGCCTGGCGGATAACCATTCCCAACACACTCCCAGTTGATGCGCCCAGAGCAAGCCGCACGCCGATCTCGTGTGTGCGCTGGCTCACGATGAACGCCATCACGCCGTAAAGCCCGACCCCAGCGAGGGCGATCCCGATCAAACCGAACGCGCCCACGATCGACGTGGCGATATCAAATAGGATCATTTTTCCGCGCAGGATGTGCTCTTCCATCGTCCGGACGTCCCAGGTAGGCATCTCCGTATCGAGCGCCCGAAGTTCGCCCTGAACACGGGCGACGAATTGCATCGGATCGCCCTGCGTGTGAACGGTCAAGATCATGTCGGTCCGCTGGTTCTGCGCGAAGGGTAGATAAAAACCACTTGCCGGCCGTTCTGCCGGGAGCACCCACTTCACCACGCGAGTAAGACCGACAACTTCGATGAATGGACCGTCAGCGGCCGTACGGAAACGCATCCCGATAGGATCTTGCCCAGGCCAGTACTTCTGTGCCATCGCCTCGTTGATCACGGCGACACGAGGGCTCTCGAGAATGTCTTTCTCATTGAAGTCACGCCCGCGCAGCAGCGGCATCCCCATGGTTTCGAAATAGTGAGTGTCAACCACGTTCACATAGACGAACGACGGACGACGCGAAGGGTCGGGAGTCTCTCCCTCTAGACGAACTTCTCTCACACCGTTCCCGAAACCAATCGGCAAGAACGTCGCTGAGCTTGCCGAAATCACACCGGGTAATGCGCGGACGCGCTCGAGCAGTTGCCGGTAAAAGGTTTTGGTGCGTGCCTCATCGTACTGACGGATATCCGTGTCCACCGCCATAACCAGCCGATTATGGATATCGAAGCCGAAATCCTGGCGGACGGCGTTGCGCGTCGTGCGCAGAAACAGCCCCGCCGCGACGAGCAAGACCAGACACACCGCAACCTGGGCCACAACCAACACGTCGCGAAACCGATGCCGCGGCAAATCCAGATTTGAAACTCGGCCGCCTTCCTTCAGAGCGCTCGCGAGATCTTCTCGCCCGATCCGCCAACCCGGCAGAATCCCTGAAATGAGACCCGATGCGATGGCCAGCAGCATCGTGAACAAAAAGACGCGGTAGTCCATTTCGAAATTGAAGGAAATTGGGAGGTCGGTGGCTGGGCGAAAATTCGAGAGCGCTTGAATTGGCCACAATGCCAAAAGCAGTCCAGTGCCTCCGCCGAGAATGGCCAGCATGGTGCTTTCAACAATCGATTGCTGCAGGATGCGCAGCCGGCCGGCCCCAAGAGCGGTACGAATCGTGAGTTCCTTTTGCCGGCTGGCGGCGCGTGCAAGCAAGAGATTGGCGACGTTGGAGCATGCCACGAGCAGAACGAGTCCAACGAGTGTCATGAACACCGTAACCACCGGCGGCATGTACTGAATGGCGGCTGCCTCCATGCGCGCTCTGGGCTCGGGCACAATCACAGCCCGCTGCCCTTTCTGCGTGTCGGGGAACTCCTGTTCCAGTCTCGCGCTCGCAGTGACGAGGACGTTGCGAGCTTGCTCGATGCTTACTCCAGGCTTCAATCTCGCCACCATCGAGAACGGGCCTGCACGACCTCGCTTGTCGAGATTCTGCATCCGGTTTGGCCCTAGAAAATCAACACCCGACAGCGGAATGTAAAGGGAGGGCGTAAACAGGCCACTCGTGCCGTGGAATTCCGGGCGCGTGACGCCGATCACTGTAAACGCGTGATTGTTCAATCGAATCTGCGAACCGATAACGGAAGGCGATCCACCAAAACGCTTCTGCCAGAAATCATGGCCGACGACGACGACGTTGGCTGCGGCCGGGCTTCCGGACTCTTCCGAATTAAATGTGCGACCGTGCGCCGTCTTCACACCCAGCATGTCGAAGTAGTTGCCCGTAACGACCATCCCTAAAATCCGTTCCGGCCGGCTGCCTTCAAAGTTCAGCTGAGCGAATTCGGGAAAGAACCCCACGGTCTCCGAGAAAACGTCCGTGAGTGCCTTGTAGTCCTTATAGCTGGGATAAGAGAGGTCGTAGGGAAAACCTTCGCCTTGAGACAGCGTAACGGAAACCAGTGCGTCCGGACGCTCGGCTCCCGGCAGTGGCCGCCAGATAAGGCCGTACACGACGGTGAAAATCGCGGTACTCGCACCGATGCCAAGGCCGAGCGCGAGGACAGCAATAACCGTAAACCCCGGATTTCGGGCAAGTGTCCGCAGGTTAAAACGAATGTCTTTCCACAGGGTGTGCATATGGCGGCCGCTCCTTTGCGCAAGTTACAAAGAAACCTTACGTGTGGGAGTCGGTTGTGGTTCCCTCGAAATTGTCGAGAGTCTGGTTGGCCGCCAGTTTGCTTCCCCTCCTGGGATAGGAGGGGCAACGAGCCGAGGAACGAGGCGAGTGGGGTGGTACTAAAGAACGCGAGCGCAGCGAGCCTCCATTAAAGCCGCGCGTCAGCGCATCCATTCGTTTTTCAATAAGGAGCGCTGCGCGGAAATAAAAGGAGGCTCGCTACGCTCGCGTCATTTAGTACCACCCCGCTCGCCTCGTTCCTCGGCTCGCCGCCCCTCCTATCCCAGGAGGGGAACTTGTTGCTGCTTACCCAACACATTTCCTTCCCGATTAATAGGGCAGAATGTCAGCGGGTAGACGGTCCAGGATCTGTGTGCGAACCTTGCTCGAGCATCATGCGGGTTCGAGGTGTGGGAACGCCGCACAATTGCAGATGGTATGAGGCTTTCTGAAAGTCGTAGATGGCGTGCATCGTCGGAGAATCGAGAACCCCGTGAAGTGGACCTGAGTAAAGGCCGCGCTCCCGCAGCCCCCGTTGAGTCCGTTGGATGGTCACAGGCTTATAGGGATCGTATATCGCTCCGTCCAATCCCTTAACGGGCCGTCCCGCGTGTTCCGATTGCAGCGCCACCATTTGCGCCAGTTCCTCCGCCGATTCGGCGACTTGAATAACGGGAGCATTGTGATCGGGTCCTAGCAATTCCTCCGAAGGAACAGCCCCCGTGCCTTCGTACTCCCACAGTTTCGAATACAACTTGTCGAAGCTGCTTCGATTGACGACGCGCTGGCCAATGTCGTTGGCCAACCGCTCCGTTTGGAGAAACGGGAAATGCGTGAAGATCCACACATGCCCCAGTTCATGCGCCAACGCTGCATGCAACTCATCGTCGGTGAGTTTTAGAAGGAACCCGAGTTCCATCGACAGCTGAAAGCTGTCCTTTCGCGGGGTTGTCCGCTTTACCGAAAACACGAAAGGATCACTAGGAACAAGAGCGATCTGGACTTGTTGATCGATCGACAATTCGGAACGTAAGTTTCCGAGGATCTCCTGTGCACGCCTGGCTCGAAGCGTGGCAATCGGAACCGACTCGTCCAGCGGCGTGGGCTGAAACAAGATGAAGGCAAAACTCAGTACCGCGACGCTCTTTACGCAGAGAGATTTTAGCGTCATATCTCCTCAAAATTCTGCACATTCACTTTATCTCATCCGGAATTCGGATTGAGAATTTCCGATCCGCTCCTGTTATCGTCTTGTGTATGAGCCAACAGATTGCTTTCATGGAGAGGTTGAAGCTGGCCTGGCGCGTGCTTGTCGACTCCCTGTTTGCGTCGCGGGTACTTGACGGTTTGGATGCTCTCGAAGCGAAGTCCGCGGCCGCGAACGTCCCACCGGAGAGGCTACATGCGTCGGGACTTATGCTGGTGGCCGCGCTGCAGCGCGAGGGCAGGCTCGTCGATTTCTTACAACAGGACATCGCGGCGTTCTCCGACGAAGATGTGGGGTCGGCGGCGCGAGTCGTGCACGGCGGATGCCGAAAAGTTCTGAAACAATTTTTTCAATTCGAACCGGCGATGAATGGAAGCGAAGGTACGCCGATGACGGTGCCGGGTGGATTCGATGCACAGCGGATCCGACTGACGGGCAATGTCGCCGGAAATCCCCCGTTCAAAGGCGTGTTGAAGCATCACGGTTGGGTCGCCGTCGACGTCAAAATGCCGGCAATTTCTGACGCTCTCGATCCGCGGATCGTGGCGCCGGCCGAAGTGGAGTTGCCGTGACCTACGTTGTCGGTATCGACCTCGGTACAACGAATTGCGCGGTGGGTTATCGCAAGTTGGAAGCCGACGCAGCAGGCAGCACGCACGAAATCCTGCAGCTGACGGCGCCCGGCACGGTAGAAAGCCGTCTTCTCCTTCCCTCTTTTGTCTATCTACCGGCCAACGGCGAATTTCCGCAAGGAAGTCTGGCTCTTCCCTGGGACAAGAAAGCCGCTCATGTTGCCGGCGAATTCGCCCGCAGCCACGGCGCAAATGTCCCAGCACGTCTGGTTGCCTCCGCCAAGAGCTGGTTGAGCCATTCGGCCGTCGATCGAAACAGTCCCTTGTTGCCTTGGAATGCGCCGCCGGACGTCGAACGGATTTCGCCAATCGAAGCATCATCACGGTACCTGCGACACCTGCAGGGCGCGTGGAATAAGCAGCATCCGGAACGACAGCTGGCTGCCGAGGACATCGTGCTGACTGTACCTGCGTCCTTCGACGCTGCGGCGCGGGATCTCACAATCCAGGCGGCGCGCGAAGCCGGTCTGCAGAACCTGACATTGCTGGAAGAGCCGCAAGCGGCACTGTATGCGTGGCTGGAGCAGGCAGGCGATGGATTTCGCAAGCAAGTATCGGTCGGCGACGTGATCCTGGTCGTGGATGTCGGCGGCGGTACCACAGACTTCTCCTTAATCAGCGTTACCGAGGAGAATGGTGATCTTCAGCTAACTCGGCTCGCTGTCGGCGACCACATCCTGCTCGGCGGCGACAACATGGATCTGACGCTCGCCCACCACCTCAATCAGCAGCTTTTACAGAAAGGCAAGAAACTCGACGCCTGGCAATTCACGGCTTTGACGTATGGTTGCCGGCAAGCGAAGGAGACGCTCTTTGCCAATCCATCGCTCACCAAAGCGCCGATCTCCGTGGCGAGCCGCGGCTCTGCTCTGGTCGGCGGAACGGTTCGCGTCGAGCTTACACGCGATGACCTGACGAGAATTCTGGTCGATGGGTTCATGCCGAAGGTCGATGTCACGGATCTGCCGCAAACTGCTCGCCGCACAGGATTGACGCAAATGGCGTTGCCATACGCGCAGGATCCGGGAATCACGAGACATCTTGCGGCGTTTCTAACGCGGCAATCGCGTATCGCAGCCGGTCACACGTTCGTCCATCCCACCGCTATTCTCTTCAATGGCGGTGTGTTCAAAGGTGAGGTTCTAAAACAGCGCGTTGTCGAAGTACTGAACGGATGGCTGACGAAGGATGGCGGACAGCCTGTAAAGGAACTGCAGGGTATGGACCTCGACCTGGCTGTTGCTCGAGGCGCAGCGTACTACGGCTGGGTGCGGCATGGTCACGGTATCCGCATTCGAGGCGGTACCGCCCGCTCGTACTATGTCGGCGTCGAGGCTGCGATGCCCGCGGTGCCAGGCTTTGAACCGCCGGTTCGGGCATTATGTGTCGCGCCCTTCGGCATGGAGGAAGGAACCCACGCAGATATCCCGCCGCAGGAATTCGCACTCGTGGTCGGAGAACCGACCGTGTTTCGGTTTTTTGCGTCGTCGATTCGCCGGGAGGATCGCGCAGGCGACATGATCGACGATGCGGTGCACAACGACGAATTCGAAGAGGTCGCGCCAATCGAAACGACACTCAGCGGCGATACCGGGAAGCTTGTTCCCGTCAATCTGCAGGCTGCAGTGACAGAAGTTGGAACGTTGGAGCTGCGATGTCTGGAGAAGAACGGTCGCGGCCGATGGAAGCTCGAACTGAATGTCAGGACGAGGGATGAATGAGTGAATTCCTCGTTGGCATCGATCTCGGAACATCGAATTGCGCGGTCGCCTACACGCAGCCCGATCTGGGTCCCGACGCACCAATCTCCGACTTTGCCATCACTCAAGTACGGCGGCCGGGGGAGACGGGTCCACAGGCGCTGCTTCCTTCAGCGATCTATATTCCAGTCGGCCACGAGGTCCTGCCGGAAACGATAGCTCTACCCTGGAACACGGAATCAGTGGACGCCGTCGGCGAATTCGCACGCTGGCAGGGGGCGCGTGTGCCCGCTCGGCTGATCGTTTCAGCGAAGAGTTGGCTTTCGCACGGGGGGGTGGATCGTTCGGCAGCGATTCTGCCCTGGGGCGCACCGCCCGACTTTCCGAAAATGTCCCCAGTCGCCGCATCGGCGCGGCTGCTGCAGCACATGGTCGAGAGCTGGAATTTCGAGCACCCGAATGCGCGGTTGCAGGACCAGGAAGTCGTCATCACGGTTCCTGCATCGTTTGACGAAATCGCACGCGCTCTCACGGTCAATGCGGCCCGCAGCGCCGGACTGGATAAGTTCACGCTTGTGGAGGAACCGCAGGCTGCGTTTTACGATTTTACCGCGCGCCATCGGCACGACCTCGCCGCGGCGTTGGAAGGTGTTCACCTCGTCCTGGTCGTCGATGTTGGTGGCGGCACATCCGACTTCACATTGGTCAAGGTCAGTGATGGCCAAACATTGCGCCGCATCGCCGTCGGCGAACACTTAATGCTGGGCGGTGACAACATGGATGCAGCGGTCGCCCGGCGTGCCGAGGAACGCATGCTTTCGGGTGGAGCCCGCTTAAGTTCTACACAATGGATGCAGCTTGTGCAGGCGAGTAGGTCGGCAAAGGAATCGCTGCTGGGCGAAAGTGCGCCCGCGACGCATCATATATCGGTCGTTGGTGAAGGGAGCCGGCTGGTCGGCAGTTCGCTGTCCGCGCAAATCTCACGCGAAGAAACCGAGCAGATCGTTCTCGACGGGTTCTTTCCCCACTGCGGTCTCAACGATCCACCACAACGAACGGCACGTGTTGCGCTTCAGGAATTAGGACTTCCCTACGCAAAGGATCCGGCGGTTACGCGCCAGCTTGCGCTGTTTCTGCGCGAGCATTCCGAAGCCGGCGCACCGGATGCCATTCTTCTGAACGGTGGCGTGTTCAACTCCGCGCGCATCGCATCCAGGCTCATTGAAGTTGTGTCCAGCTGGCGACAGGACGCAACACCGTTACGAGTCTTGAATCACGACTCGCTCGAACTGGCAGTCGCCCGCGGCGCCTCCTACTACGGCCTGGTCCGAAAAGGCATGGGCCGCCGCATAGGCGGCGGAACCGCTCACGCGTTCTATGTCGGATTGGAAACTCGAAAATCGGAACCGGCGAAAGCTCTGTGCATCGTTCCTCGCGGACACGAAGAGGGCGAAACGATTGAACTCTCCAGCCGTCGCTTCAATCTGACGCTCGGGCGGCCGGTTCAGTTTCCGCTTTTCACATCAACGTCCGAGCGAGTCGCCGCGTCGGGCGAGATTGTGGCCGTCGCTGAAGATCTTCATCCGTTGCCGCCAATCCACACACTGCTGAAAGGCGCACAGGAATCCGCAGGACAGGTACCGGTGCATTTGCGCGCTACCCTGACGGAAATTGGAACACTCGAGCTGTGGTGCGTGTCCGAAGCGGCAGACGAACGGTGGCGGCTGGAGTTTGAGCTGCGAGGATCGGCGGCATCGCCTACAGAGACCGTGATCGAGTCGATGCCGGCGCGTTTTTCGGAAGCGCGAACATCGATTGAACACATTTATGGAGGCAAGCCGACACCCGGTACGCCGGTCACGACAAACGTGAAGCAGCTGTGGCGCGGTCTTGAAAAGACGCTCGGGCCACGGGAGCAGTGGCGCGTACCGGTTCTGCGGGAGCTCTGGGGCGCGCTCTACGCGGGCGCACCGAGACGCCGCCGATCGGAAGACCACGAACGGGTTTGGTTTCAGCTCACGGGTTACGTCTTACGTCCGGGATTCGGATATCCGCTTGATGATTGGCGGGCCGAACAAATCGCCGCGCTTTTTGGCCCGGGCGTCAACTTTCACAAGGAAAAGCCGATCTGGATTGAATTCTGGATTATGTGGCGGCGCATGGCCGGTGGTCTCACTGAACAGCGTCAAATCGAAATCTGGGACTATTTGCGGCCGCATCTCGAACGGCGGCTTTCTGTCGTGCAGCGGCAGTGGCCAAAGTTGAAAGGTATTCAACCCGAAGGTCTGGACGAGATGGTACGGCTTGCCGCGTCGCTCGAGCATCTGCCGGTATCCGCCAAAATGGAACTCGGCGACTGGATCGCGCCACACGTGACAGAAGCGGGCCCCTGGGCCTGGGCGCTCGGTCGTATCGCGTCTCGCGTGCCGCTGTACGGCAGTGTCCACAAAGCGGTCGAGCCCTTGAAAACAGAAGAATGGTTAACGGCGCTTCTGGACGCGCACGCGCGAGGTGTCGAAGGCGCACTCTTCGCCTCCGTCCAGGGTGCCCGCCTTAGCGGCGACCGGTCGCGCGATGTGGATGATGTCGTCCGGGAACGCGTCCTCGCCGCATTACAAGGTTCAGCCACACCTCCATCCTGGAAACAGCTTCTGCTCGAAGTCGTCTCGATGCAAACCGAGGACAAGGCCCGAGCTTACGGCGATACATTGCCGATTGGGTTGGCGGCATAGTAGGTATTCCACGTGCACCCAGTATCTCCGACTTAAACCTGCGCGAATTCTTACGTTGAAAATCCACGTTTGGCGCGGGAAGGGGGAGTGAACATGTCTTTTGGCATGTATATGATTGGGTATGTCGTACTTATTGTGGGCCTTGCATTCGGCGCACACTTGCTGCACGTGCCACCGCGATGGATTGGGGTTGGCATCATTTGCATGATGGGACTTGGCATTCTCACCGGAGTCACGACGACTCGACACCGCGATCCGCCCGCATAACGCTGGACCAAAACAAACCTTTCGCTTACTTGAATGCGGTTCTCGGTTTGGGCAGAATCAATGCACCTATGAGACTGCCCACACCGATTCGCTTCGCAATCGCTCTAGTCATTATGGTTGGCGCGGCTATAACCATTTTCGCGCAAAAACCTACCTCGATAGCATCAATGCCGGCAATTCGGGCCGCCACTGCTTATCTGGATAGTCGGGCTGACTGGTGGTTGCATTGGCCGAACGCTGTGCGCGACCACGATACATCCTGCGTCTCGTGTCACACGGCGCTTCCCTATGCCTTGGCACGGCCGGCGGTTCGTACCGCACTGGATGAACGCGAGCCGGCTGCCCCGGAACGAACGCTCCTTGCGAATGTCGTCAAGCGAGTCCGCCTCTGGAAGGAAGTGGAGCCGTTTTACCCTGATCAAACGCGCGGTTTACCGAAAAGCAGCGAGTCCAGGGGAACCGAATCGGTTTTGAACGCGCTGATTCTGGCGTCTCGCGATGCTTCATCCGGCGTCCTATCCGACGATACCCGACAGGCCTTTTCGAACATGTGGCCGCTGCAGTTCAAAGCGGGTGACTTGAAGGGCGCGTGGGCATGGCTGAATTTTCATTACGAACCGTGGGAATCCACAGATTCAGCTTACTTTGGAGCGACCCTGGCGGCGATCGCCGTAGGAACAGCTCCAGGTAACTACGCAACTAACGCGGAGATACAGGAGCAACTGAAACTTTTGCGCGACTACTTGCAGCAGCGTGCCGATCGCGAACGTCTTTTTAATCGCGTCATGGTCCTGTGGGCAGCCTCGAAGATAGATGGGGTGCTGACCGCCACGCAACGTCAGGCGATTATTTCGGCGGTCACCGAAAAACAAAACGCGGACGGCGGTTGGAGTCTGTCGGATCTGGGATCATGGAAGAGGGTCGATGGGACAGCGTTGGATACATCAACCGATGGCTACGCCACCGGTCTGGTTGTTCTCGCGCTGCGGCGAGCTGGGTTGTCGAGAACTGACGCTGCAGTCAGCAAAGGATTGGCGTGGCTGACTCAGCATCAGGATCCCGCCACGGGAATGTGGTCCGCATCGTCGTTGAATAAACAACGCGATCCCGCATCGGATATCGGCAAGTTCATGAGTGACGCCGCAACGGCTTACGCGGTTCTGGCTTTGCTTGACCGCCCGTAAGCAAACGACGAGAACGTGTCAATGAACTGTTGGGGTGGGTTGAATTCGTTGGGGTAAGGAAAACGTAATCCCCTTCTTCGCGAAGAAGGGGTGGCTGCGCCATAAAGAAATGCCCCCGTTCCTCAACTGGCGCAGACGGGGTAGTTGTTTCAAGCCACTGATTATCAAAACCGTTCGGGTGAATAAGCGGTAGCTTAAACAACTACCCCGTCCGCTCCTCTTCAAGGATGCCTTCGCGGCATTTTTCTTTAGGTCGCGTCCACCCCTTCTTCGCGAAGAAGGGGATTACGAACCCAGCCTCGGGCTTTGAGACTGTCGCCGTTACGGATTCAACGCGAATACGAAAAGCGCGTTGCCGCCTGAGATCGCCACGTATTGTTTCCCGCCAATCGCGAAGGAAACGGGATTGGCTCGGATGGCTGCGCCGACCTGAAAATCCCACAACGGTTTTCCTGTCTCAGCATCGAGCGCGAAGAAGTTTCCCTCGTCAGTGCCTCCGAACAGCAGGCCGCCTGCGGTAGACAGCACACCGGCCCAGGGCGGAGATTGAATTTTGAACTCCCACTTCAACTGTCCCGTCGTCGCTTCTAGTGCCCGTACAGCACCAAACGCATCGTCGCCGTTGAGCGCGCGCTCTCCACCGGCCATGAAGTACTCGCCTGGCGTGTATTCGGCTTCACCCTTGAAGTAGTAGGAGCCCATCTCTCGAACTGCCTGGTAGAAGAGTTTTGTTTGCGGACTGTAGGATGGACTGAACCAGTTTGCCGCTCCCTGCAGGCTTGGATAAACGAGTGTGCCTTCAGTGCTGGGTTCAACCCCTCTGCGAACGATCGGACGTCCTTTCGGGTCGATGCCGTCCGCCCACGTCTGTTTGGCGTAGGGAGCGGCATGCAGGAACTCGCCGGTCTGCCGGTCGAGAACGTAATAGAAGGCGTTTCGGTTTGCCATCGCGACGAGTTTCCGAGAGCGACCGTTGATGGTTGCATCGAAAAGAACCGGAATCTGGTTTGCATCCCAATCGTGAACGTCATGAGGCGTGAATTGGAAATGCCATTTGATTTTTCCGTCAGCCGGATTCAGCGCGAGGAGCGAACAAGTGTAGAGATTGTCACCGGGCCGCTCGTCTCCATTCCAGTCCGGCGCCGGATTGCCGATACCCCAGTACAGAAGATTCAATTCCGGATCGAACGATCCGGTCAGCCAGGTCGAGCCGCCGCCGGTTTTCCAGGATTCGCCGCCCCAGGTTTCCGATCCCGGTTCACCTGGATTGGGCACCGTGTAGGTTCGCCAGACTCGGCGACCCGATTCTGGTTCATACGCGTCGATGAAGCCACGAATTCCCGCCTCCGCGCCAGCCACACCAATGATGAGCTTTCCATCCAGCGCCAGCGGCGCTGAAGTGATCGAATAGCCGAGCTTGTTATCGGCAACCACAACGTTCCAGCGAACGGCTCCAGACTTTGCGTCGAGCGCGATAAAGTGCGCGTCGAGCGTTCCGACAAACACGGAGTCGCCGAGCACAGCAACGCCCCGATTCACTGGCGGAAACCCGAGTGCCTTAACGTCCCTTGGAACCGTAGGCGTGAATGTCCACAGGCTGCGACCTGTATGCACATCGAGCGCAGTCACGGTGCTTGGCGGTTCGGTGATGTACATGACTCCATCGACAACGATCGGTGACGTTTCGATCAAACCGGGTTGCCTGATTTGATAAACCCATGCGGGTTTCAGGCGCGCCACATTCTGCCGGTTGATCTCCGTCAATGGCGAAAATCGATGCGATTGATAGTTCCCGGAATAAGTAAGCCAGTTTCCTGGTTCCGTGTCAGACCGGCGAATGCGGTCGTAAGAAATCTGCGCACCGGCGTTTGTCGCCAGACATCCAAGCAGCAACAGGATGTAGATATTTCTCATTTCGCACCTCTCAGGCTCAGGAGGTAGGCAACCAGATCGTCCAGTTCCGAGGCCGACAAGCGATCCTTGTAGCTCGGCATCAAGCTAGTACCGAACTGTTTATCGAGTTGGCGCAAATCGCTTTTGCGAAATGACTGGAACTTGTTGCTGGTGTCGCGCAGTTGAATGGTGAATGAGTCTTCGTTCACGCGAATGCCGCGTACTTCACGGCCGTCGTCTGTGACCACGCGAACCGGAAGATATTCGCTATAACCTCGTCCCGGCACGGTGAGCAATCCGCGAGGCAATGCGGAATTGGGCTCAGTCAGCGCTCTTTTCAAGTGATCCGGGGCCCGAAGAGTACCGATGCTCGTGAGTTCCGGACCGAGCGTTCCACCTTGCCCTGTAATCACGTGACAGGAGGCGCAGCCGAGCTTGTTGTAAGTCGCGCTTCCGTTTGCGGCACTTCCGGGATGCGGTGTCGACGCGACCCGCCCAAGTGATCGCACATAGGCCATCAGATAGCGCAACTCATTGTCCGATAGCTGGCGCGTCCGCGGCATTCCTCGAGCAGGAATCCCGTTTTGAATGACATCACGGAGTCCTCTGTCGTCTGCGGCTCGCTCCAGGTTCGGCCGATTGAGTGGTGGACCTTCACTGCCGGTGCCATCGAAGCCGTGGCATCTTGCACACATTCCTTCGAACAGCTTTTTACCCTGCTCCACCGTGTTTTGTCGAGCCCAAGCCGAGGCCTGGATGCAAAAGACAACGGCCAGCACACCAGCGCACAATGCCGCTCTTCTTGTCACCATAAGTTTTTCCATTCGAATCTGCGTGTGAATTGTGGACGTATTTGAGCATCCCGAGGTTCGAGAGTCAAATATGGGGCGCTCCTCTCCCTCTGGGAGAGGTCGGCGCGAAGCGCCGGGTGAGGGTTTGACAATGCGACAAGTGACGAACCCTCACCCGCCCTTCGGGCGACCTCTCCCAGAGGGAGAGGGGGCGCTGCTTCGCGCGCCAATTGCGAAATGCTGCTAGCGGCGCAGCAGATTGTCGAGTTCTTCGGGATGCACGGTACGAGATCGCGCCTCGCTGATTGACAGCAGTTTGTTACGGACGAGGTGCGCCAGCGATTCCTCGAACGTGAACGAGCCTGCCGGTCGCGAGATCGTGATTTCCTGGTGCAAGTGCTGCAATGCATTGTTTCGCACGTGCTGGCGCGCACCATAACTCATTATCAGCAGTTCGGCGGCCGGCATACGGCGGCCGTCAGAGGTGGGCAGCAAATGCTGGGTCATCACGGCAGCGAGAGAGACCGAAAGCTCCTGTCGGATCGTTAACTGACGCTGGAGCGGGAATGCGTCCGCGACGCGTGAAATCGTCGAAGTCACGTCGCCAGTGTGCAGCGTTGAAAAAACCAGATGCCCTGTTTCTCCGGCGGTCAACGCCATCTGCATCGTTTCGGGATCTCGCATCTCTCCGACCACGATGACATCCGGCGCCTGACGTAATGCCGAACGTAGCGCCGTGCGAAAGTCCGGCGCGTCGACGCCGATCTCGACCTGTTCAACAATGCTCTTCTGGTTTGAATGTTCGTATTCGACAGGATCTTCGATCGTGATGATGTGCTTCGCATCGCGACGGTTGATCTCGTCGACGAGCGCCGCAACCGTTGTGGTCTTGCCCGACCCGGTCGGACCGCCGATGAGGACGAGGCCGTAAGGAATACGGCTGAGTGAAGCGACACCGCTGGGAAGGTTTAGTTCCGACAGACGCGGCGGGCGAGGCGGAAGCGCGCGGATCGTCGCCGCTGGGCGGCCCCGCTCGTGATGTAGATTGATACGAAATCGGCCGAGCTCGCCAGCTCGCAAAGCGGTATCGACATAGCCCTCCCTACGATATGTTTCGACGCAATGAGACGCCAACGCGGATAGCACCACGCTCTCGATCTCTTCCGCATCAAGCGAAGGTTGCTCCAGGCGTTGAACCGCGCCGGTAACGCGAATCGCCGGCGGCTGACCTACAACAAGGAACAGATCGGCGCCGCCCTTCTGCACCAGCGTCTCTAGTAGTTCTCGCAGTGTGCGTGTCAATCCTGTTGGCCTTTTCCTTTCGCTTCGTTCGTAAACTGCCACCGCCCTTCGCGCAGCATCTTCTGAGCTTCGTCAATCGCTGTCTTCAGCTCCCGATCGAAGCCGCGCAGTTCGTCTTCAGGTGTGTTCTCTACCATGACATCCGGAGCGACGCCGTAGTTTTCAAGATTTATGCCGTAGTTGTTCGGTTTGCTCGGATCGTAGGTGATCACCAATGAACCGGGTGTGCGTATTGTCCCGCCATTGATCAAGGCGTAGCTTCCAGTAGCAATCACGGCGGCGGCAGTAGGGTTGCCGACAATGCGGCCGATGCCGAGTTGCCGGAATCCCATCGGTGTCACCTCGCTGTCCGAAGCGGATCGGGCATTGGTCAGCAGAACCTTCGGGCCGGCAATTGCCTGACGGGGCCGTCGGCCCCATGTACGAGCACCGTACCGGTTGTTCCAGAACTGATAAGGCTCGCGTTCGAGGATGTCGAGAAGTTGTTGATCGATGTTGCCACCGCCGTTAAATCGAATGTCGACGATGATCCCTTTGCTGTTCCAGTAGCGATCGATTTCGTTCTGAAAACGCTCGAGGGATGGCTGGTCCATTGCCCGGACGTGGACGTAAGCGATGGCGCCGTTCGTTTCCTTCTCCACGAACTCACGATTCCTCGTCACCCAGTTTTCGTACTTCAAGTCCGTGGCGGACGCGAGCGTGCGAATCCGAACGTCGCGGGCATCCGAGCCATTTGCGTTACTGGCAACGCGAACCGGCACATACTCGTTCACGGCCTCGTTGAGAATCTTCCAGTAGTTATCGCCAACCTTCAGGTTCTTACCATCGATCGCGAGCACGAAATCGCCGACTTTCAGATCGAGCCATTCCTTCGTCGCTGGACCATCGCGGTATATGTAAGTGATTTTGTAGCGATCGCCCGCGGGCTCCATTTCGAATCCGAGGAAGTGTGCGCGATATCCGGTGTATGAGGGACGTCCTGATGGTCCGCTGACGCCGACGTGCGAGGCGTTCAGTTCGCCGATCATATGGTTGGAAAGTTCGTAAACATCATCGTAGCTCGCCACGTGAGAGAGCATCGGCTCGTATTTTTCGCGAATACCGCCCCAATCTTTCCCATGCATCTTCTCGTCGTAGAAACGGTACTTCATGACGCGCCAGGCTTCGTCGAAGATCTGCGCCCATTCGGCCTTGCGATCGACTTCGACCTGAAGATTGAAGGTCACACGCGTCGGGCGCTGCCCGGAAATCGGCATGCGATAGATGTCAGCATTTGCCGGTGCCGCACCTCCACCGCCACCGCCTCCACGCTGGCCCCCGCCGGGTGCTTGCCGGTAAAACACAAAACGGCGGTCCTGCGTCGGAGTGAGATTCGCGAATTGGCCGGCTGTGACCTTGCGGCGATCGCGGCCGTCGATTCCAATGGCGAAGAGCCCCGGACCTTCGTTGTCCGATGATGTGAAGTAGATGGTTCTACCATCACGCGACAAGAAGTAGGTTCCTGCCGCATTCGAACCGGAAGTGATCTGCACGGCACGCTTGTCGATGCCTTCCAGATCCACACGAACCGGCTGAGCGTTGACAGCCGGTGCCGCCTGACCACCACCACCGCCACCTTGATTGCCTTCACCTCCACGTTCACCCGAAGCGGGCCGCCGTCGGGCTCGAACGAGCGGATCGTCCGGATCTTCGGTCAGGCGTGTCAGCGAAACTGCGAAAAGATGATTGACGCCCGCATTGCGCGAAGAGGTAAACACCAGGGTCTTGCCGTCCGGTGTCAGCGCTCCTCCGCTGTCTCGAAACGGATTTTTCGTTACGTTGTATTCGCGGTTCGCTGCGATGTCATACAGGTAGACGTCGCTGTTCTGGTCATCGTCGCTGCGCGTATAGACCAGCCATTTGCCGTCCGCCGAATACTCCGCGATGTTGTAGCCACCGGCAATGTTGTAGGCGAGCTGCCGCTGGGTGGCCGTCGCCACATCGATTTCGAAAAGCCGGTTCGCGCCAACGAATGCAATACGGGAAGAATCTGGTGCCCATGTGAACCCGGTTTTATAGGATTCGTGCCGTGAGAGTTGGCGTCGAGTGCCGGCGGCAATGTCGTAAACCCAAACTTCTTCATCGCCGGACTCATCGGAAACGTATCCGATCTGTTTTCCGTCCGGTGAGTACTGCTGGAAGCGCTCACGTCTTGCGGACCGCGTGATCTGCACTTTCTCTCCGACCTCCGCTTCGGCTGGCACCGTGAATACTTCCCCGCGAAAATCAACAGCGAGCATGCTTCCGTCCGGCGAAGGCGCGAACGAGTCCGCGCGGTTTTCCGAACGAATGATCTCGAAGCGGTTGTCGGTCGGATCGACCGCTGCCAGGACCGGCACCTTGTGGGGTTGACCGTTGGGAAGTTGAACGGTGTAGAGCTCCGAATCCTGCGTGAAAACCAGGGTCCGGCCGTCAGGACTGATCGATGGCCATTTCACGCCACCGTTTTGGAAGTTGGTGACCTGTGCCTTGGCGGCGCCGTCAGCCCGCATCTTCCAGATGTTGTAAATCCCGCTGCGCTCCGAGACGAAATAGATCATTCCGTCCGAACCCCACATCGGGTGACCGTCCTGGACGTGTTCGCGGAACTTGACGAGCTCGGTATCCGTCAGCTGCGTGATCTTTTTGGTTCGAGTGTCCTGGACGTAGATGTCGGCACTGTTGTTACCGCGGTAGCCTTTGCGAGTCTCATTCTTGTTCTCGCGTGTGAAGACGACCATGCCGCCATCCTGGCGGATCATGCCTGCCCGCGCGAAATCCATTCCCATCGGCTCGGGCAATTTGCCATCGAGCGGCACGACATACAGAGGTGAACCGAACGGATGCGTGCTGCGAGCGGTCGAGATCACGATGCCGCGTCCATCAGGTGTCCAGTACTCCACCTCGTCGTTACCCGTGAAGTAGGTGAGTTGTTTCGGCTCACCTCCGGTTACTGGAACGACGAATACGTCGTTGTTTCCTGTTCGATCGCTGGAGAACGCGACCTGCTGTCCGTCCGGCGAGAAGCGAGGCGCCCAGTCGTTGGCCGGGTGCGCGGTAAGGCGGTGAGGGTTGCCGCCCTCAGCAGTCGTCACCCAGATATCACCCTGGTATGAAAACACGATCATTCCGTTGGCAATATGCGGATCGCGCATGAACTTGAGCGGCTCTGGTCCCGGCGGGCTCGCTAGAGTCAGGGAAGTTAACAGGAGCGTTACGGATAGCATCAAGGCCTTGATCATCGTGTTTTCCTCGCTGAGTTGGTTGAATGGGCATTCTATGAATCACAGTGCGGGGAAGGAAAGGAAAACCGAAGGTGCGATCTGTTATGCTTTGCCGATGAATTCAGGGATCCGCATCGTACTCAGCTTGTGTTTGGCGTTCGTAATTGCTGTTCCGGTCTCGCTCTTAAATGGCCGAGACTGGGTATCCGCTCTTCAGGCTGGCTTTGGATTTGCGTTACTTGTTGGAACCATCGTCGCCATTCTGTCCTGGGGGATGGATATAGCTATAGAAAAAGGTTACCCGGCGTGGTTTGGTTTCATCCTGGCACTCATCCTGAATGTCTTCGGGTTAATCATTCTCGCTCTATTACCTACGCACGCGACAACACATCGCCCCGCTACTAAATGATTCGGAGGACCACGTCGATGTTTAAGAAGGCGCTTGGACTTTTGCTGCTTTGCTTGAGCTTCGGAACCATTGCTCAAGCGCAGGACTACCACTACGACCCGACCAGCACCACGTATGATCCGGACTGGCTCAGCACCTTTTCCATTATCGTGCGTGACCCCAACACCGGAGAGTTGGGGATTGGCGTCGCGAGCCGCGTCCTGGCTGTCGGTCGGAACGGTTCGACGTTCCGCGGCGGTGTCGCCGTCATCGTTCATCAGATGTCTTCGAATCCTTATTACGGAAGGATCGGCATGGAGATGTTGATGGCCGGACTGGAACCACAGGAAGTGATGGCGCGCTTAGTCCGTAGCGATGAAGACAGCGCGAGCCGGCAGGTCGCCATTCTTGATATCCACGGCCACAGCGCAGCCTTTACGGGAGGCGGTCCGCTCGGACAGGCGGTGTGGTCGGAAGATCGCAAGGATCCGGAAGAAGCGTGGAAAGGTCACAAGTGTGGCGTCGATTATTGCGCGCAGGCCAACAGCATGATCAGTCCTGCGGTTGTCGATAACATGGCCAAGTCCTTCGAGTCCACAAAAGGCAAGCCGATCGCGGATCGCATACTCGATGCGATGGACGCCGGTCTCGCCGGCGGCGGCGATCGTCGGGGCCAGCAATCGGCCGCATTGTTTATCGTGAAACCACTCGCGGGTGCCGCGGGGTATTCGGACGTCTCGGAAGATCTTCGAGTGAATGATTCCCCGGCGCCACTTGTCGAATTACGCCGGCTGCTGACTGTCCGGCGATCAGGCGAAATCGTCGCGACGGCTAACCGCGAGTTCGAGCGCGGAAATCGCGATCAGGCGTTGCAACAGTTGCTCCAGCTTCGGGACAAGATTCCGACAACCGACGCGGTGTGGATCGCACTTGCTGGAATGTACGTCAAAATGAACCGTAAGGCCGATGCCTTCGAGGCGATCCGGAAAGCCGTGGAATTGAATCCCGCCAACAAGCGCAAAGGCAGCGGCGGACTTCCGAAGAACCCAACGTTCGATCCTATAAAGTCCGATCCGGAATGGGTTCGAATTATGAGTTCGGGAGAGTGAGAACTGCATCAAACCCGAAACACGCGGTGCGTTAAACCACAAGGCCGCCGTCAACCGACAGCACCGCTCCATTTATGAAGTTCGCTTCGTCGGACGCGAGAAACAAATACGCGTTCGCGATGTCGGCCGTGCTGCCCATTCGTGCGAGCGGTGTCTTTTCTTTGATCGTGTTCAGTACTTTATCGGGAACTTTGCGGCTCATTTCCGTGTCGATGAACCCGGGCGCTATGGCATTCACCTGGATTCCCTTCCGTCCCAATTCCCGCGCCCACACTTTCGTCATTCCGATCACGCCGGCTTTCGCCGCAACGTAATTGGTCTGGCCGAAGTTCCCGTACAAGCCGACAATCGACGTAGCGCTCACGATCTTCCCGTAACCCTGCTCGACCATTACTGCGGCCACTGCCTGAGTACAGTTGAAGACCCCCTTAAGATTGACGTCGATGACGCGATCGAAATCAGCTTCGGTCATCTTAAGTAATTGAGCATCGGCCGTGATGCCGGCGTTGTTGATCAGAATGTCGATTCGCCCGAACCGGCGCCGAGCGTCGTCGGCGAACGCCTGAACGGACTCTCGTCGAGTCACATCCAGAGCGCGAAAAAAGCTCTCAGCCGAATATTCCTGTACCTGCGACACGGCCTTAATACCTGCTCGTTCATCGACGTCCCCCAATGCCACACGGGCTCCTTCTTGCGCAAATCGGATCGCGGTTGCGAGCCCGATTCCTCGGGACGCTCCAGTGATAATAGCCGTCTTGCCTACGAGCCTCACTCGACTACTATATCTAATGGAGGGGAGAACTAGATCCCTTAATGGGCATGCGACTACTTGCCATCATCGTTACAGCTTCGCTCGTGTTTCCCTTGCCAATAATGGCATGTACGTACGTCTATCTCGAACATGGTCTGGAAGTGCAGCCCAATTTGATGGTGGGGGTGACGTTCGGGGGAACAGCACTCCCGGGTGCAACGGTGACATTGATGTCTCTTGAAGGCGCACCATCAATCACCATGACTACAGCAAGCGATGGAACAGTGCGCGTCAATAACCTTCGACCCGGGCAGTACCTGATCGACATAAGACTCCATGAAGTGATTGCAGCTTCGGAACAGATAGAAGTACGTTCGCGACCCTCTTCAGCTGCCAAAGCGAGGCTCGACTACCGATGGGGGACGTCGCCGACCGCTGTGCGGCGCGCGGTCGGCACCGTGGTCGGTACTAGAGCATGGCTCGGCATAGACATATTGAAAAATATCGTAAGTCCAATGGAAGCTCCGATGGTCGGCGTGCGTATCGAACTCACGCACCTAAGGGCAGCAGCATCTTTCGCAACCGCCACGGACGACCGGGGTGAGTTCGCGTTCAACGACGTTCCTAGTGGCTTTTATGTGATGCGAACTCAGTCCAGTCCAAACGAATATGGTTCTTCCTGGCAATATGGTTCCTTCTTGATTGAAGTCAGGCCCGACGCTAAACAAGAGATTATTAAGCTACGCCAATCCCACATGTGCGGCGACCATCTCGAACTTCTACACAACTGACAGGCACCTGCATGGATCCCAATATACGGAAGCGTATTGAGTGCTATCTCAACGAATTAACGAAAAGCGACTGGGAGGATGCCTGGCACTTGCTTGTCGAGATGGGTCTTGGAGCATTGCCATACATCATCCAGGCATTTGAACAAGGGTGCGATAGGGACGAATGTATCGACCACGATTATGGTCGCCACGACTCGCAGCCACAGGTTGTCATGGTGCCGCGCGAAGTCGCGCAAGTCATGGCTTGGGAGAAACCCGAGGAATCCCGGGTAATGTTTCAAAGGCGAGAAATTATTCTCAAACGCGAATAGCGTCACATCCCGGTAGCCGCATGACGAAGGACGCATCAGAACCGGCTGCGATCGAAGGGCATTCGGAGAAGGGAGCCACGGATTACACGGATTACACGGAGGGAGTTTAGTCGGATCCCCTCCGTGTAATCCGTGTAATCCGTGGCTCCCTTCTCCGAATGCGGATTCGTCCGACTTTACAGTAGTTCGTAACCGGGGCCGCCGCCACCTTCCGGTGTGACCCAGTTGATGATTTCATACGGGTCCATGATGTCGCAGGTCTTGCAGTGGACGCAGTTGGAGGCGTTGATCTGCAGGCGGAGCTCGCCTTTGCCGGCGTCGGCCATTTCGTAGACAGCCGCCGGACAGAAGTACTGGCAGGGATTCCCGTATTCCTTCGTGCAGCGTGTATGGCAGATGTCCGGTTGCAATACGACAAGGTGACAGGGCTGATCCTCATCGTGATCGGTTCCGGAATTGTAGACATCCGTGAGTTTGTCGAACGTCAGCTTGCGGTCGAATTGCGGCTCCGCGGGTGGAGGAACGTTGGCGCCGTAGTACTCGGATAGCCGCTGCATCCGTGCATGGCCCGCTTTGTTCGGGTACCTGTTTCGAACACCGCGGCCGCCCGTAACCATTTGCAGACCGGTGTGAAACATCGCGGACACGAACCCGTGCTCCCACCCCTGATGGAAATTCCGAACCTTCCAGAGTTCTTGCTTGATCCAGCTTTTCTCGACCAGGTCCTCGAACCGCTGCAAGCGGTCCGCGGAGAAATCATTGGCCTGCGCGGCCTCGAAGATCGCCTGCGCAGCGAGCATTCCGCTTTTGAAAGCCATATGGATGCCCTTCAGCCGCATCGAGTTCAGAAACCCTGCGGAATCACCGATGATCAAGCCGCCGTTAAAGTAATACTTCGGCTGTGACCAATAGCCGCCCTCCGGGATCGTTTTTGCACCGTACGAGAACAGTGTCCCGCCTTCGAGAATGCTTTTGATGTACGGATGTGTTTTGAACTGTTGGAAGCGCTGGTGCGGATCGACACGTGGATCGAGATAATCCAAACCGATCACAAATCCGATCGAGACCTTGCCATCCGCCATGTTGTAGATGAATCCGCCGCCGAATTCTTCGGATCGCAACGGCCATCCCATCGTGTGGATCACACGGCCGCCGACGGACTTTTGACTGGGCACGTCCCAGATTTCTTTCACACCGGCAGCGTAGACCTGTGGATTCTTCCCGGCGTCGAGTTTGAGTTTCTTAACGAGCTGTTTGGTGAGCGAGCCGCGCGCGCCTTCGGCAAGGATCGTCGCCTTGGCGCGAACGTCGATGCCGGGTTCGTAGTTCCCTTTTTTGTTGCCGTGCTTATCGATTCCCTTATCGCCCGTGCGAATACCGACAACCGCACCATCCTCGTAAAGAATCTCGGCACCCGAGAATCCCGCGAAAATGTCCACTCCGGATTGTTCGACCTGCTCGCCGAGCCAGCGCGTGAACTTGTTGAGCGAGATGATGTAATTCCCGTGATTTTGGAGCGGCGGCGGCGTGATCGGCAGATTGAATTTGCTGCCGGCCGTCAGAAAGAGCACATGGTCTTCGTCGACAGGTTTCTCGAAGGGAGCGCCTTTCTCCTTCCAGTCCGGCATTAACTCATTGATGCCGCGGGGATCCATGACGGCGCCCGAAATGATGTGGGCTCCGATCTCCTTACCCTTTTCGAGGACGGCAATCGAAACGTCCTTCTTGTTGGCGTCGTTGAAGAGCCGGCGAAGGTGGTAAGCCGCGGCGAGGCCGGCGGGACCGCCTCCAACGATAAGGAAATCGACTTCGAGGGTTTCCCGTTCAGACATAATTAGATTTTAAAAGATTTCTATCCTTCGTACTTCTTGAAGAGCAGCGCGGCGTTGGTACCCCCAAATCCGAAGGAATTTGAGAGCGCGTACCGGAGGTTGGCGCGGCGCATCTTGTTGGGTACGTAATCGAGATCGCAATCCGGATCTGGCGTGTCGTAGTTGATGGTCGGCGGCAGCACGCCGCGTTCAACCGCAAGAGACGTGATTCCGGCTTCGACTGCGCCGGCAGCACCCAGAAGGTGGCCGATCATCGATTTGGTCGAGCTGACGGCAAGCTTGTAAGCGTGATCGCCGAACAATCGCTTAATCGCCATGGTCTCGACGCGATCATTCGGTGGCGTCGATGTGCCATGCGCGTTGATGTAGTCGACCTGTTCCGGTTTGATGCCGGCGTCGAGAATGGCGTTCAACATAACGCGATGTGCCCCGTTGCCGTCATCCGGCGGCATCGTGATGTGGAACGCGTCGCCACTCATACCGTATCCGACAAGCTCGGCGATGATCGTTGCCCCACGTTTTTTCGCGAACCCGAGTTCCTCCAGAATGAGAATGCCGGCGCCTTCGCCGACGACAAAACCATCGCGGTCTTTATCGAACGGACGCGAAGCGCGAGACGGTTCTTCGTTGCGTGTGGAGAGCGCGCGCATAGCGGCAAATCCGCCGACGCCCATCGGGGTGATCGCAGCTTCGGAACCGCCGCAGATCATGACATCCGAGTCGCCACGCGAGATGACGCGAAACGCGTCGCCCACGGCATGAGCGCCCGAAGAGCACGCTGTGCAAGGGGCTGAGTTCGGTCCTTTGGCGCCGAACCGGATTGAAACCTGTCCGGCTGCAAGATTGATGATGCTGGACGGAATGAAAAACGGAGAAATCTTGCGCGGACCGCCTTCGAGCAACGCCTGATGTTCCCTTTCGATCACCGTGAATCCGCCGATGCCTGAGCCGATAAACACGCCGGCGCGCTCGGCAAAATCCTCGGTGATCGCGAGGCCGGATTGCTTCATCGCAAAATCCGCCGCAGCCACGGCGTAATAGATGAAGTAATCCATTTTTTTGAGGTCTTTTTTATCGAACCATTTGAGCGGTTCGAAGTCCTTGACCTCGGCGGCTATCCGCGTGGGAAATTGCGTCGTATCGAAGCGAGTGATGTTGGCAATACCGCTCCGGCCTTCGCAGAGTCCTTTCCACGTTTCTTCAGTTCCTGTACCCAACGCGGTAACCAGACCCACGCCGGTTACAACAACTCTTCGTTTTTCCAAATGAAACCTCGCCTACGACTTTGGAAGGTGTGCCTCAATGTAGTTGATCGCATCCTTGACCGTCGAAATCTTTTCGGCATCCTCGTCTGGGATCTCGATGCCGAAGCCTTCTTCGAGCGCCATTACGAGCTCCACGGTATCCAATGAATCGGCGCCAAGGTCATCGATGAAAGAGGCTGTCGGCGTGACTTCGGTTTCATCCACCCCGAGTTGCTCAACGATGATTTGTTTAACCTTATCTTCAACTGACGAAGCCATTTCGAATCCTCCGTTATTAGGGGAAAAGACCCGGCGATCACGGACCGCCATCGCAGACAGAAGCAAATCGTCGATTATAGGAGCCCGCTCAAAACGTTTTCCAGCGATTTTTCATCCTCTGCATTCAGAATTGTAGCGGACTTATCAATGCTACGGACCATACCAATCAAAGCCGATCCCGGACCGACCTCAACAAAGCGCCTAACGCCATCTGCCAGGAGCCGCTCGACGCTTTCCCTCCAGCGTACTGGACGCGACACCTGACGCTCGAGATTTCTCCGCGCGTCGTCACCGCTGTTCGCGACCGCCGCATCCACATTTGCAATCAGTGGAATACGAAGATCGGCGAACGGCAAATTTGCCAGGTCGACTGCCAAACGTTCTTCCGCCGGTTTCATCAGTGCGCAGTGGAACGGAGCGCTGACCTGAAGCATGATCACACGTTTGGCCCCTGCTTGCTTGGCAAGCGCGGCAGCCCTCTCAACGGCTTCGCGGTTTCCAGCGATCGACGTCTGCAGCGGCGAATTCAAGTTGGCGGGCGACACGACCTGTCCTTCGGAAGCCCGCTCGCAAACGTCATAGACTGCGGATATTTCCAGACCGAGAACCGCGGCCATTGCGCCCACACCGACGGGCACCGCCTGCTGCATGTATTGGCCACGACGCCGCACCAGGCCGACTGCATCCGACAGCTTCAGCGATCCCGCCGCAACCAGGGCGGAGTATTCCCCAAGGCTATGCCCGGCAACAAAATCCGGCCGGATGCCTTTCTCTTCGAGAACACGATAGATCGCTATCGAAGTGACGAGAATTGCCGGCTGCGTGTTTTCTGTGAGCTTCAGCGCCTCTTCGGGTCCGTTGAAACAGATGTCCGAGAGTGAAAACCCGAGAACACTGTCTGCCTCGCAAAAGACTTCGCGTGCGACCTCGTATCGCTCAGCGATCTCGCGCCCCATGCCTGCATACTGCGATCCCTGTCCCGGAAAGACGAAAGCTGTTTTCATGATGCGATGGAGAGCCGATTAAACCTCGGCTGTTTTGGTCATGCCCAACTTTTTGAACTCACGATCGATAATTTGATTCACGCTGTGTTTTGAAAATTCCCCGGCGACTCGGATCGCGTTCTTAATCGCGTTGGCATTCGATCGGCCGTGGCACACGATCGTGATTCCGTTGATTCCGAGCAGCGGTGCGCCACCGTACTCGGAATAGTCCAGGCGTCGGCTGAAGTCGCGGAACGCGTGTTGGGCAAGGATGTAGCCGACCTTCGCCTGTAATGTTTTTCGCAATTCCTGACCCAGCATCTCACGAAACGTCTCGATCAGACCTTCGCTCAGCTTGAGCGCAACGTTACCTGTGAAACCGTCGCAGACGATCACGTCGACGTCGCCTTTAAAGATGTCGCGCCCTTCGACGTTGCCGATGAAATTCAGCGGCGCACGCTTGAGCGACTTGAAAGCTTCTTTAGTCAGCTCGTTGCCCTTGGTGTCTTCTTCTCCGATCGACAGCAAACCGACACGCGGCCGTCGAATACCGAAGATCGCGCGGGAATAGATGTCACCCATAATCGCGAACTGTTCCAAGTGCAGAGGTTTGCAATCGACGTTCGCGCCGACATCCAGGAGGATGGCGGGTTTGCCTTTTTGTGTCGGCAAAACGGTGGACAGCGCAGGGCGATCGACGACGGGCAGCGTACCCATGACAAGCTTGGATGTGGCCATGACGGCGCCCGTGTTGCCGGCGCTGACGATGCCGGAGACAACGCCGTCGTGCATAAGCCTGGCCGCAACTCGGATGGAAGAGTCGCGTTTGCGGCGAACGGCGGTGGCCGCTGAGTCGGTCATGGTGATGACCTCGCTCGCATGCACGACTTCGATGGAAAGCCCACTCGTTGGATGTTTGGCGAGAAGCTCGCGAATGCGTTCTTCCTGACCCACGAGAACGATCGCAAGGCCGTACTGCTCAGCGGCCTGTATGGCCCCGTCAACCTCAACAACGGGAGCGGCATCGCTCCCCATCGCATCGACAGCAATCTTCGTCACATCTATTCTTCGGCGACTTCGATAACTTCGCGTTCCTTGTAATAACCGCAGTGAGGACAGGCGCGATGAGGCATTCTCAATTCGTGACAGTTCGGACACTCGGCAAACGAGCGCGCCGTCAAATGGTCGTGTGCGCGGCGGCGATCACGGCGCGCTTTGGAGTGTCGACGTTTTGGATTTGGCATAGTTATGAACTCCGGTCTTCCAGCCGCCGCTTGATTTCAAGCAACGCGTCCAGATTTGGATTGAACTGCTCTTTGGCACAGTCGCAGCTCTTCAGATTCAAGTTCGTCCCGCACTGGGGACACAAACCTTTGCAGTCTAGCGTGCACAGCACCTTCATCGGAAGCGCCAAAAGCACCTGCTCACGGAGAAGGTCGCCGATCGCAAGTTGCGTTCCGGTGAAGAACGCCGTACGAGTATCTTTCTCGTCCAACTCGATCTCGTCGTCTTCATCAAACATGAACTCGTCACGCTGACGGAAGAAAAGATCGAAGGTCTTTGAGACGCTGCATCTCGCCGGCTCCAGACAGCGCGAACAGTTGAGCTCCAGCGTCGTTTCGAGCGATCCGGCTACGCGAAGCTCCAGACCCGGTCGCTCCACCGTCGCATTCCAGACCAGCGGTTCGACCTGCTTAATATTGTCTGCGGAAAAGTCAATCCTGCCCGGTTCAAACGAACCCTGAAGCGAAAGCTTTTCCTGAGTGAGATCCTTAAGATCGACGAAGTACTTGGTCATAAGTTTGAAAATTGGGGTCAGACGTGCGCCCCTCTCCCTTTGGGAGAGGGCGGCGCGAAGCGCCGGGTGAGGGTTTGAAAGTGCGCACGTGACGAACCCTCACCCGCCCTTCGGGCGACCTCTCCCAGAGGGAGAGGGTGCGTCTGACCCCAATTTTCGCAATCTACGAGGGTTTCTGCTCGGTGGGCGGCACGCCCAATCGTTTCAGCGCCTGATCGGCTTCCTGGCGAAACGGCGATTCCGGAAACTCCGTTATGATTTTCTGGTAGTACGTCTTGGCGTCGTCGATCTTGTTGGTCGCCTCGCTCAGCTTCGCCAGCTCGATTACAGCCGCACTCTTCGAATAGCCACCAGTCTCATAAAGCTGCTTGTAGAGATCGATCGCCTTCTGGTTGTCTCCGTGTCTCTTGTGAAGTCCCGCCAGCGCGAACTTTGCCACGCCCGCAACCTGCGCATCGCCGCTCTGAATTGCCTGCTGCAGGTTCTCAGTGGCCTTGGCGGTATTTCCGAGGCCATCGTTGCTCAGCCCCATGTAATACAACGCGATCGCTCCGGCCGTATGCGACGGATACGCATCATGTGTCTTCTGAGCTTCCGCCAGCGTTTTCTCGTACCGCTCCTTGTCCGTTTTTACATTTGGATCATTGAAAGCGCTAATTGCATGTGCCAACTGGCTTTGCGCGTTGGCATCGCGGTTCGCCGCGTACAGTCGCCAGCCGAGGACTGCCAGAATAACCACCAGCAATGCAGAAGCGGCCGTGATGATTTCCTTTTTCCTGGAGTAGGCGACCTCCGTAAATTTCTGTAATGATGTTGTGATCTCGTCCTGTTCTTTAAGTTCATGACGAGTCATCTTGGTTCGCGCCACTTTCTTCCCTCCGGGACAGCCCTGCTATGAGCTCTCTGTAAATTAGAAACCATTAAGTTTATTGCAGTAAGGTGCCGATTGACAAGGGTGCCGTGGCATCGTTTGGAACGAACGACGAATTCGGGCGCAAACAAGGGTCTCATCAGTAAGATAGAACGGATGGCTAAGCGCGTGGAAAAAGACGCCGCCTCCGACAGCGAACTCGTCGGCCGCTGCCTGCAGGGAGACGAAGCCGCCTGGTCGGAGCTGATCGGCCGGTATCAGCGATTGGTCTATTCGGTGGCGTACGCGCTATGTCCCGATCCGGACGACACCGCGGACGTATTTCAGGCGACCTGCCTCGACCTCTACAAAGGCCTTCCTTTATTGCGCGACATCAAAGCGCTTCCAGCCTGGCTGATCACGGTGACGCGCCGACGTTCCATTGCGGTTTTGAGAGCCAGAATACCGACGTCAAACAGTGATGAAGACATGGAGGAATTAGGTCAGGCGCACGACGTCATTCAGGCGATCGAACACGAGCACGCCATTGAACGCGCCCTCGAACAGCTGCCCGATCGGTGCCGCGCTCTGATCAATCTCCTTTACTTCAGTCAGAATCAGCCCACCTATCAGGAAATCAGCGACAAGCTGGGAATTCCGGTCCCAAGTATCGGTCCAACTCGAGCACGCTGTCTCGATAAGCTCAAAAAGATCCTCACGTAAATGGACGTTCTGCCGTTGCTGAATCGCTCCGACGCCAATTTGAAAGAGTGGGCGCTTGAACAGGACGAGACGGCCCTCAATGAAACTTTTGCGTCGATCTGGAACGAAATCCGAGGCGCCAGACTTGCCGCCGGACAACCGCGAAGTGTTCAAACCGCCAATTGCGTCGAGCTTGCTCGGGTTTCCGAAACGATCGCAAAACACCGAAACGACGAGCGTCTTCTGACCGAAGCGTGGCGCATGCTCGCGTATAGCCTGAACGCCAACGAGCAATATGAAGAGGCAGTCGCGTTCTACGAACTTGCCGTCCCGCGTCTCGATCAATCGGATCCCGCACTGGCGACTCGAACCCGCAATGGTTACGTGTTCGCTTTATCGCATACCGGAAAGTACGAAAAGGCCTTAAGAGTAGCCGCCGATGCTGAGCGTTGGCTGAAGGAACATCACGATGAGGTTGGTTTCGCCCGTTTGTGCACCAACGTGGCCGATCTGTACGCCCGCCAGGATGAGCACGGCGAGGCTTATCGCTACCATCAGATGGCGCTCGAAGTTTTTGAAAGAATCGGCGATCAGCAAGCCATCGCGCAGCTTGCTCTCAATCTCGGGATGGATCTTACGTTTCTCGACCGGTTTGAAGAATCCGACGAATGGCTGGAGAAGTCCGAAACGCTCAGCGAAACGCTCGGGCTCCACGACTTGTCTGCGCAGGCCGCCTACAACCGCGCCTATTTGTACTATCTCCGAGGCAGATACAGCGAGGCCCTGCGGGGGTTCAGCCGCCTGCGTTCATTCTTCGAACGTTCGGGCAGCAAACGTCATTACGCGCTTTGTGATCTCGATGAAGCCGAAATCTATGTTCAATTGAACCTTGCGAAGGATGCCGCCACGCTCGCTCGTCGAGCCATGGAGCAGTTCAAAGCGATGGGCTTTCAGTACGAGCACGTCAAAGCACAGGCATTTCTGGGCACCGCTTTGATCCAACTGGGTCGCTCCGATGAAGCGCTGGAAGCGTTCCAGGCCGCGCAGCAAGGATTCGAGGCCGAAGGCAATCAGTATCGCGTAGGCCTGCTTGATCTTTATCGCGCTGAAGTTTTGATTTCTTTGAAGCGGCTGTGGGAAGCGCGGCGTTTCGCGGCCAGCGCCAAGGACCGGTTTATCAAAATCGGGATTCCATCGAAGTCGATACTCAGCCTGGTTGTTCTCGGAAGAATCTCTCTCGAGTTGAAAGACATGAAATCGGCGGAGGCCTGTGTCAGCGAAATCGTCGAATTGACGCGCAACACGACTTTGCCTCTGTTGCGTTTTCCTTATTTCGTCCTCAGCGGCGATATCGCGGAACGAAAGGAACAATGGAAAGAGGCCGAGGCGTGTTACGAAAGCGCGGCGGAGGATCTGGAGGTGCATCAGGCACGTCTGCATCACGACGATCTCCGCGTGACATTCTTCAATGGACGCAATCGCGCCTACGAAGAACTGGTATGGCTCAAGCTGAAAGCCGGCGACGACATCGATACGATTTCCGCAGCGTACGCGTGGTCGGAACGTGCGAAGTCGCGCGGCCTGATCGAGCTGCTGTCGCAGCATCTCTCGGCAGTCCAGCCTCAAACCGAACACCCGCTGCTATCGAAGATCGGGCGGCTGCGAGAAGAGCTGAATGTCCTGTACGCGCGCTCGCGACCCGAGCTGCAAGGCACACCGTTCCAGAACACTGAAACGACTACGGATTCGAACCTCGACGCGATTGCGCACAAAGAAAACGAACTGGCTCGAACCCTGCGCGAGGTGTCACGAACGGATCCGGAATACGCGTCGCTGCAGCAGGTGACAACCGCCACACTCGATAGCGTGCAGAAGATGCTTCCCGAGGACACTACGCTGATCGAGTACTTCATCGCGCGTGACGAAGTCCTGGCTTTTGTCCTATCGAGGGAAACCGCGCACATCGAGCGACATTTGTGCCCTGTGTCTCGCGTGCAGGATCTTCAGCAACGACTGGGATTCCAGCTCGAAAAGTTTTTGCTTGGCCGCGAGTTTCTCGATTTGCACTCCGAACAGATCGCGATCGCAACTCAAAGGCATCTCGGCGAGCTTTATAAGCTTCTAATGGCGCGGGTAGTCGAGCGAGTTCGAACGGCGAAGCTGACGATCATTCCGCATGGGATATTGCACCTCCTGCCGTTCCACGCTTTCTTCGACGGCGAAAAACATCTCATCGATTCCTTCGAGATCTCGTATGCCCCGAGCGCTTCGGTGCTGAAATACTGCCTCGAAAAGAAAGACGTCGATACAGGGGTCCCATCCCTGATCGGCGTGGCCGACGAGCAGGCGCCCTTCGTTGAAGATGAAATTCTGCGAATTCGTTCGATGTTTCCCCATGCATCGACATTGCTAAATCACGAGGCCACTCGCGACGCATTCGTCGCGGCGGCAACGCAGGCT